>Ga0308158_10000885_pt1 | contig 37731 bp, 33 predicted proteins | sample PhyBR2_FD_201038 | JGI IMG/M metagenome (GOLD analysis project Ga0308158, IMG submission 201038) | Phyllosphere microbial communities from UC Gill Tract Community Farm, Albany, California, United States - DLSLB.R2 | ecosystem: Host-associated > Plants > Phyllosphere > Unclassified | place: USA... | reverse complement strand
GCTCGGCAAGGGGCTTTACAGGCAAAGGCTCAAAGCACCCCTCCCCAACCCTCCCCTTCGCTGCGCGAAAGGGCGGGAGCAGAAGCGGTAGTGCCGAGCCATGCTCGGCAGGGGCTTTACAGGCAACCGCCCAAAGCACCCCTCCCCAACCCTCTCCTTCGCTGCGCGAAAGGGCGGGAGCAGAAGCGGTAGTGCCGAGCCATGCTCGGCAGGTGCTTTACAGGCAAAGGCCCAAAAGCACCCCTCCCCAGCCCTCCCCTTCGCTGCGCGAAAGGGAGGGAGCAGAAGCGGTATGGCTCGGCTCTACAGGCGCTACTGCGTTCGCTGGCAGCTGAAGGGCTTGCGGGCGCCTTCGGTCCTGCCAACCATGCGGTCGCTCAGGGTCAGGGCGTTGTTGTTGAGGCGCCAGTCGTAGATCACGCTGAAGGCCAGCACGCGCGCCACGTACTCGCGGGTCTCCTTGTAGCTGATGGTCTCGATCCAGAAATCCGGATCGTAATTCGGACGCTGGGTCTGCCAGCGTGCGGTCGGCGTCGGGCCGGCGTTGTAGGCGGCGATGGTGACGTAGGGCAGGCCGTTGTACTTGTCCATCAGCTGGCGCAGATAGGCGGTACCGATGGCGATGTTGGTGTCCGAGTCATACAGGCTGGACGCACCGCCATAGCCGCTCAAACCAATGCTCTTGGCCACGCTGGCGCCGGTGGCGGGCAATACCTGCATCAGGCCCATGGCGTTGGCCGGCGAACGTGCATTCGGGTTGAAGATGCTTTCGGCGCGGATTTCCGCAGCAATCCAGGCCGGGTCCAGCGCATTGCGGGCGGCTTCACGACGGATCGTGTCGTCGTGGTGCAGCGGGAAGCGCAGGTTGTACAGGCGCATCTCCTGCGGGCCCTTCAAGGCGAACACGGCGCGATCAAACCAACCGTTGTTGCTGGCCACTTCCACGGCGAGACGGCGCTGACTGTCGTCGAAACGCGACAAGGCCTCGGCCCATTCGCGCGCGGCCCAGCTTGGACGTTCGATCTTGAACAGCTCGATCGCCCGCACCAGCGCCGGGTCGCGGCCGACGGCGGTCTTTGCCGCCGCGCTGTCGCCCGGATTCCACGGGCACAGGTTGTAGGGCTGCTTGAGTTTGTCGGCGGCCAGGAAGCCGTGGAAGGTAGGCTCGCTGGCGGCGGCGCGGTACAGCGCTGTCGCCTCGGCCGGCTTGCCGGTCTTCTCCAGCAGGCGGGCCTCGAACCAGCGCCAGCGCGAATCGTTGCGTTGGCTGGCCGGCATCTTGCGGATGGCGGCCAGTGCTGCCGGCCAATCGCCGCGTGCCATCGCTTCGCGGGTGCGCCATTCGTGCAGGCGTTCGTCATAGGCCGACTCGGGCACGGCGGCCAGGTGTCGTGCCGAATCCGGCAGGTAGGAGGCCACCGTCCACAGTGCGATTTCGTACAACACCTTGCCTTGCTGCTCGGCGTTGAGGGCGAGTGCCTGGGCGTATTGCGGCAGCTGCAGCTCGGCCGCGCCAGGGTCGGCCTTGGCCAGCTTCTGCAGACCATCAACGGCGATGCGACGGCTGCGTTCGTTCTTGGGCCAGTTCAGGGCGCGTGCGTCGGGCTTGTCGACGAAGGCGGCGTAGTCATTGGCCTGGGCAAGCTCGGCGGCTGGCAGACCACGTGCGGCGGCACGCATCACTGCCGGTTGCTGTGCGTCGGCGGCAGCATCGATACGCTCCCAACGCAGCGCCGGGGGCAGGCCGCCGCGGCTGGCGAGGACTGCAAACACCGGGTCACAGCCGTCGGGCAGCGACTTGCCGGCGCTGCGCCACAAGGCCTGTGCGTCGCTGGTCCATTGCGCATCGGCCTTGCCGGTGGCCTGTCGTGCATTGAGTTCGGCACAGCGCAGGCCGGGATCGCTGCTGGTCTTCCAGTTGGCCAGCAGGGTCGGCCAGTCCTGGCGGCGGGCGAGGGCGGGCAACCAGGCCGAACGGAAACTCTCGGCCACGGCCTGGCCCTGGTAGCGCTTCAGGAAATCCTGTGCCTGCGCATTCGGCAACGTGTCGATGTTGCGGCGCAGGGCACTGAACTCCAGCCAGCCGTACAGCGGGTGATTGCGTAGCGGCGCGGTCGCGTTGGCATCGAACTGCCCGCGCTCGGCATTGTCGATGGCGGTGCGCATCGCCGTGCGTTGTGCGTCCAGGTTCTGGGCCTGGACGCAGGCGCTGAGCAGCGCGGCGAGTGTAGCCAGAGGCAGCAGGAGGATTTTATTCATGACGGAAGGATAACGGCCGCAGCGTCAACGGCAGAGCAGCAGCCCGACCCGCACATGAACAAACGTGTCGCTGCTGCGCAAACGGAAGCTGAATGGAATCCGCCGCATGGCTGGAAACGCTTGGAAGCAGGCGTAGCTTCGGTGGCGAGGCAGCCGGCCTCGCCCTGGGGGAACTGGAATGGCATTCAGTGCAGCAGGCAATACCGGACGTCCACTGGCTGATATCAACGTGACCCCGCTGGTCGACGTGATGCTGGTGTTGTTGATCATCTTCATCGTGACTGCACCGATGGTGGCGGTGCCGATCCCGGTTGATCTGCCACAACGAACCGACAAGATCGTGCAACGTGTCGAGCCTCCGCCGCCAATCGAGCTGCGGGTGGATGCTGCCGATCAGCTGTACTGGAACGGCGAAGTGCTGGCGATCGGCGACTTGCAGGCCCGCCTGCAGGCACAGGCGGATCTGCATGTCGGCAATCTGCCGGAGCTGCGCATCGATGCCTCCCCCGATGCGCAGTACCAGGTGATGGCCAAGGTGCTGGCGGCGGCCAACAACACGCATATGCAGCGTATCGCCTTCATCCAGTAGCGTGCCGCGCGTGGCAGGCATCAACCAGCCGGTGGGATGGTTGATGCCTGTCCAGCGGCGATTGTGACCGCACTGCCACGCAGGTCCGGCGGCATCATCGGATCTGGCGCCCACGGCCATTTCGCCCAAGCGTTTGCAGCAGCGGCCGAATACACTAGCGGCATGCAAAATTCCCGATTCGCATCGCTGTTGCCGGTGCTGGCGGTGCTCGGCTCGGTGACCTCGTTGTCGATCGGCACGTCCTACGCCAAGAACCTGTTCCCCCTCATTGGTGCGCAAGGCACCAGTGCGTTGCGCGTGGGCTTTTCGGCGCTGTTCCTGTTGCTGCTGTGGCGGCCATGGCGCTGGCATACCAGTCGCGCCGATGGTGCCGCGATCCTGCGCTATGGGCTGACGCTGGGGTTGATGAACCTGTTGTTCTACATGGCGCTGCGCACGATCCCGTTCGGTATTGCCGTTGCCATCGAGTTCACCGGTCCGCTGGCGGTGGCGATGTTCTCCTCGCGGCGGCCGATCGATTTCGTATGGGTCGGTTGCGCGCTGATGGGGCTGGTGCTGCTGTTGCCGCTGGACGGTGGCCAGGCGCTGGATCCGGTCGGGGTCTTGTACGCGCTGGGTGCCGCGTTCTGCTGGGCGCTGTACATCATCTACGGCAAGCGCACCGGCCATCTGCATGCCGGCCACAGCGTGTCCCTGGGCTTGCTGGCAGCGTCGCTGGTGGTGGTGCCGGTAGGCGTGGCACACGCGGGCATGGCGCTGCTGGAGCCGAAGATCCTGTTGGCCGGTTTCGGGGTAGCGGTGGTATCCAGCGCCATCCCGATGTCGTTGGAAATGATGGCGCTCAAGCGCCTGCCCAAGGAGACCTTCGGCATCCTGATCAGCATGGAGCCGGCGGTAGCGGCGCTATGGGCGTTGCTGTTGCTGCATGAACACCTCAGCGGCCTGCAGTGGCTGGCGATCGGCTGCACGGTGCTGGCATCGGCGGGCAGCACCCTGACCGCGCGGCGGCGACCGCCGCCGGCGGTAGCCGCGGACTGAGGCGGGGCTCAGCGCAGGCTGTTGGCGGGGACGTCGACTTCCATTTCCACCGCCAGATGGTCCGAATACGCGGCGGCAACGGCGCGCGTGTCGAGCATCTTCATGGTGTCGGAAATCAGGATGTGATCGATGGCGCGGTCCGGTCCCCAACTGGGGAAGGTCGGTACCAGGCAGCTCGGCGGCTGCAGCCGGGTCTTGTGGTACAGCACGTGCATTTCCGGGCGGTCAGCCTTGCAGTTGAAGTCGCCCATCAAGACGGCGTTGGGGTAGTCGGCCAGCACGTCGGAGATGAAATCCAGCTGTGACAGGCGCGAGCCGGTGCCCAGCGACAGATGTGCCACCGCCACGGTCAGGCCCTCGGGACCATCGCCATAACGGGCGACCAGCAGGCCGCGGCCACCGATGCGGCCGGGCAGGGCGTGGTCCTGTACTTCCACCGGCTCCAGCCGGCTCAGCAGGCCGTTGGCGCTGGAGGCCACGCCGCCCATGCGGCGGTTGGGCTGGTGCGCCCAATAGTTGAAACCTGCCCGTTCGGCCAGGTAGTGGGTCTGGTTGGTGAAGCCAGAGCGCAGGCTGCCCGGATCGGCTTCCTGCAGGCCGACGATGTCGCGGCCGCTGGCCAGTTTGGCGATTGCGTCCAGGCTGGAGCGCTTCTGCCCGGCAGGCAGCGCATGCGACCAGCTACGGGTCACGTAATCACTGTAGCGGCGGGTGCTGGAGCCGGCCTGGATGTTGGCGGTCAGCAATCGCAGTGTCTGGGTGGGGGATTTCACGGCGGGTCGAACTCAAGGGCCTCGTTACCGAGGCCCTTGATACCTCACTTGGCGTTTGCGGCGCGTTCGCGCGCGATCAGGTGGTCGGCAATGCGGAGCATGTCCTCATAGCCCTTGCCCTTGACCAGGTACTTGCCGTTGACGATCAGCGACGGAGTGCCGGCGATCTTGCTGCGCTGGGCGAACTGCTTGCCACGGTTGACCTTGGCGGCAATGCCGAAGCTGCCCATGGTATCGGCGAAGGTCTTGGGATCGACGCCGTACTTGCCGTAGAAGTTGGCGATGTCCTGCACCGAATCGGTGCCGCGCTCGCCCTTCAGGGTCTGCTCGATGTGGATGGCGGTGTACAGCGCGTCGTGGGTCTTTTCCTGCACGCCCAGGGTTTCAGCGGCATAGAAGGCACGTGCGTAGTTGTCCCAGGTACCGCCGAAGGCGGCCGGCACGTAAACGAAGCTCACGTCCGAGGGCAGGCCGGCCTTCCACGAGCTGATCAGGGGCTGGAAGCGGGCGCAGGCCGGGCAGACATAGCCGAAGATTTCCGCCACTTCGATCTTGCCGGTTGCCGGCTGGAACGGCTGGCCACCTTCGATGGCGACATAGTCGGTGCCGGCGACCGGCTCCGGGCCGACCAGGCGTGCCTGTGCCGGGACCGGCGGGGCAACAGCGGTATCGCTGGCAGCCGCAGCGGGGGCGGTGGCTGCAGCATCAGCGGCCGGAGCCGGGGCCGGGTTTGCGGCCGGGGCGGCTTCGGTAGCGGCCGGGGTGCTTGCCGGAGCGGCGGTATCGGCAGTGCCATCCTGGGCTTTGCAGGCAACCATCAGCGGCAGCAGGGCGGTCAGGGCCAGGGCGAAGCGGATCTTCATCGGGTGTGATCTCCAGCAGGGTTTTGTTGTGGTGCCGGGCAACGAAGCCGCGGCCATCGCGCGCAGGGACGCATTATGGGCGTTGTCGGCTGAACCGGTAACCCGGTTCAGCCAGGGGATCAGCGGCGGCCGGTGCCGCGTTCGCGGGCAACCAGCGCGCTGGCGATGCGCAGGGTGTCATCAAAGGTCTTGCCCTTGACCAGATATTTGCCATTGACGATCAGCATCGGGGTGCCAGTGACCTTGACCCGCATGGCAAAGGCGCGGGCATTCTTGACCTTGTCGTCCACCTGCGGGCTGCGCAGGGCCTCGACAAAGCGCTGCGGCTGCACGCCGTACTGCGAATAGAAGGTAGCCAGCTCATCCGGCGAAACATTCTGCACCGGCAGGCTGCCCTGCACATGCAGGGCCTTGAATACGTCGGCGTGGCTGCGCTGGCGTACGCCGACCTGCTCGGCCGCATAGAAGGCGCGCGCGTAGGAATCCCAGTAACCGCCGAACGCCGCCGGCACCGGGGTGAAGCGCACGTCGGCTGGCTGTTTGGCCACCCAGGCTTCCAGCTGCGGTTCAAAATGGGCGCAGTGCGGGCAGGTATAGCCGAATACCTCGACCACCTCGATCTTGCCGGCCAGCGGCGCAAAGGGGCCCGGTTCGGCGATGAGCTCATAGTCCTGGCCCTCCACCGGTGCGGCGGCGGGGGCGGCCCAGGCCAGGAGCGGGGCGGTTGCCAGCAGCATCAGCAACAGTCGGGGGAACAGCGTCATCTGGGGAGTCTCCGTTGGAAAAACAGACGCCGACCTTGCGGCCGGCGTGTCTGCGTGGGGCAGTGCCGGGTCGCCGGGGCGACCGGCGGGATCAGGGTTGCGCGGCGGCCGTGGCGACCGTGGCGTCGTTGGCCCGATCATGCAGGCCCTGGATGTAACTGGCCAGCGCCTGGATCTCCTGGCTGGTCAGTGCGTGGCTGATCTGGGCCATGATCTTGAACTGGGTGGCATCCGTCTCGCCGGTCTGGCCTGCCTGATAACGCTGCAGACGTTGCGCGACATAGCCGGCATGTTGGCCGCCGATATGCGGATAAGCCGGGCCGGGGTTGCCCGCGCCGGTGGGGCCGTGACAGGCGATGCAGGCCGGAATGTTGCGGCTGGCGTCGCCGCCGCGGTAGAGCTTCTGGCCGACTTCGAAGAACTTCATGCCTTCATAGGGGCCCTCGCTGACCAGCGCGTCATCGGCCACGCCGGCGCCGGACTTCTGGGTAGCGAAGAAGGCGCCGATATCGCGCATGTCCTGCGGAGTAAGCCCCTGCACGAACGGCAGCATCGCGGCGACTGCGCCTTCGTTGCGCTGGCCATTGGCGATCAGGGCCATTTCCTTGGCGATATAGCGTTCGCTCTGGCCGGCCAGGCGCGGGTAGATCTCCACCGCCGAATTGCCGTCGGCACCATGGCAGGCGGCGCAGGTGGACGCCTTGGCCTCGCCGGCCTTGGCATCACCGGGTTTGGTCTTGCTGAAGTCGATCTCCAGCGAAGCGGTCTGTACCGGCGCATTGTCCGGCACGGCGATGACCGAGCTCTGCGCAAAGGCGACGGCGGCGATTACAGGGACTACCAGTGCTGCAACGGCAAGAACACGAGCATGGCGCATGCTGAAGCTCCGTGTGGACCGGGCCGGGCGGGGCTTTCCGCCGGCATCGCCCGGATTATCAACGGCGTTTTGCGGCACGGTCAACGAAGCAGTGCAGCAAAATCGATCCGGTCGGTGGTCCCGCGACAGCGGCCAGGCCGACGCGCGGCGCCGCAACATGCGATCCTATGCACATGTCATTGCTCATCGAACGCGCCCGTTACCACCTTTCCGCCCACAATGCCCGGCAGTTGCCGCCGGATCTGGGGGCCGAAGTGGCATTTGCCGGCCGCTCCAACGCCGGCAAATCCAGCGCGCTCAACGCGCTGACCCGCCAGAACTCCCTGGCCCGTGTCTCCAAGACCCCGGGCCGCACCCAGCAGCTCGTATTCTTCGAGGTGACGCCAGACGCGCACCTGGTCGATCTGCCCGGTTATGGCTACGCCAAGGTGCCGCTGGACCTGCAGGCCCATTGGCAGGCCTTCATCGACCAGTACTTCCGCACCCGCAATGCCCTCAAGGGCCTGGTGGTGGTGATGGATATCCGTCATCCGCTGAAGGACTACGACCGGCAGATGCTGGGCTATGCGGTGCAGCGCGGTCTGCCGGCGCATGCCTTGCTGACCAAGGCCGACAAACTGGGCCGTGGCCAGCAGATGCAGACCCTGCAGAAGGTCCGCAAGGAGCTGCACTCGATCTTTGGCGACACGGTCAGCGTGCAGACCTTCTCAGGCGAATCGCGCCAGGGCGTGGACGAAGCACGCGGCATCATCGGCGGCTGGCTGGGCTTGAATCCGCCGGCAGCTGACGATGCAGGGGACGTGGGAGCGGGGTAAGCCGCGAAGCCCAAAATGCTCGGATTGTGGGAGCGGCGTAAGCCGCGAAGCTGATGGTCTGCCAGACCTGGGTACATGCAAAACGCCGCCTCGATCAAGGCGGCGTTTTTGTTTTTGTGCTTTCCAGGTTGTTGTGCGATTCGAGGTCAAAGCCAAAGCCAAAGCCAAAGCCAAAGCTGCCCTCACCCCTACCCCTCTCCCGTAAACGGGAGAGGGGACAGCAACAGCTACAGCCAAAGCCAAAGCCAAAGCCAAAGCAACAGCTCCAGCTACAGCTACAGCTACAGCTACAGCCAAAGCCAAAGCCAAAGCCAAAGCAACGGCAGCAACAGCATCACTTCAACGGCGAAAACTCGTTCGGTACCCATGCAAAGGCTTCGCCTTCGCGGCGAACATGGCCCAGGCCCGGGAACGGCAGGTGCGCACCGGCCACCCACCAGCCCTTGTCGGATGCTTCGGCCATCAGCCGGTGGCGGCTGGTAATGGCAGCGCCGCGATCGCTGTCGGCTTCGAATGCGGCCTCCGGGCGGGCGAACTGCACGGCATGGAAATGCACGATGTCGCCCCATACCAGCAGCTGTTGGCCGCTGCCACCCGCAAGCAGATACGAGACGTGGCCGGGGGTATGGCCGTGGCTGTCCAGCGCGGTGATCCCTGCCGGCAGGGGCTCACCCGGACCGAACCGGTGCAACTTGCCGGCGGCAACATAAGGCGCCACCGCCTTGCGGGCCAGGCCGAACGCGAACCGCAGTGGCTGCGGGGCGGTGGTTTCGCTGGTCGGATCGAGCCAATAGGCGGCATCGGCCTGCGACAGCCATACCGTGGCTTTCGGGAAAGCCGGCTTGCCCTGTGCATCCAGCAGGCCGCACATATGGTCCGGATGGGCGTGGGTCAGCAGCACGTCATCGACCTCGGCCGGGTCGTAGCCGGCGGCACGCAGGTTGCCCAGCACCTGGCCCAGGCCGATATCAGCGCCGAAGCATTGCGCGGTGCCGGTATCGATCAAACTCAGGTGATTGCCGTGGCGTACCAGATAGGCGTTGATCGCGGTCTGCAGGCCCTTGCCATCTTCCGGTACATAGCCATGTTCAAGCAGGCGGGTGACCGCGCCGGGATCAATCCCGGCCAGCTGCTGGCGTCCCAATGCCACCACGCCGTCAAACAGGGCGGTGACCTGCAGCTCGCCGATCTGCTGGTGATGGACGCCGGCAACCTGCTGTTGCACGACATGCGTGCTGCGTGCCTGCGCAACGCAACTGACGGCGAAGATCATCAAGGCCGCGAGAGGGTAATGGGGGCGGATACGCATCGGGGGTTCCTGCGAGTACGGCAGTGCCGCGGGACCGTCATGCTGCGCCGACGTGGCGCCGCGTTTCGCTCACAATGGCGCGCGAAACGCTCGCTTCGCGCTCAGCTGTTGCCGATTGCCGCTGGCTCCAACCCGTAACGCGCGGCAAACCGTTTGCTGAAGCTGGCCAGTGAACGGTAACCGGCGCGTGCTGCCACGGTCTTCAGTGGCAGGCGGGTGGTATAGAGCAGCTGCATGGCATGGGCCAGTCGTGCATCAACCAACAGTTCACGGATGCTGAGATGTTCGCTCGCCAGCCGTCGCCGCAGGGTGGCGCCGCTGATGCCAAGCTGCGATTCGAAGTCCCGCGATTGCCAGTCGCGTTCCGGCTGCGCGGCAACCAGGTCGCGGATGCGGTCGCCCAGGCCGGGTTCGGGCGCAAGCAGCAGGCTGCCATGGCCACGCCGGCAGAACGCCAGCACCAGCGCGGCCAGGGCCAGCCGTGCTTCCGTGTACTGGCCGTGCTGCAAGGCCTGCCGCCATTGCAGCAGGGCGGCACCATGGGCGGCCAGCGGCAGGCGTGCCAGCGCGGGGCCGGCATCGGGCAGGGCGTCGGTCCACAAGGCACGGGCTGCAGCCAGTACTTCCGGGCAGAGCGGCACGATCGCGCTCAGGTACAGGCCGCTGTACGGGTCCGGAATATTGACCACATCGATGCGGCTGCGGCGGGTGATCAGGAACAGGTCGCCGGGGCCGAATTCAAGTGACTGCTGTGCAGTACGGGCCTGTTTGCGCCCCTGCAGCAGGATGGCGAGCTGGGGCTGCGGGATGTCCACCGAACTGGCGCCGTGTTCGCGGCGCGCGGTGATGCAGGCATACCCTTCGGCGCGCTGGCAGTCGACCAAGGAAGACAGCTGGGCCAGCAAAGCGGGCGTGGCGTCGCGCTCTGCGTTCATCGCTTACACCGTGATGTGGAACAGGTGGCCGATGGCTGCGGCTGCAGCCATCGCCAATGCGCCCCAGAACACCACCCGCAAGGCGCCACGCACCACGGGTGCTCCACCAGCCTTCGCCGCCAACGCGCCGGTGATGCAGAGTCCAACCAGGGTGGCCGCGGTGGTTATTTCCGCCACGCGTGCCGGGGCAGCCAGCAATGCAGTCAGTACCGGCAGGGCGGCGCCGACGACGAATGCGCTGGCCGATGCGGCGGCGGCCTGCAGCGGTCGGGCACGCAGTTCCTCGGTGATGCCCAGCTCGTCACGCGCATGGGCGGCGAGGGCATCGTGTGCGGTCAGCTGCTCGGCCACCTGCTGCGCCAGCTCGGGGCTGAGGCCGCGGCGGCGATAGATGCCGGCAAGTTCCTGCAGTTCGCTATGTGGGTCTTCACGCAGTTCGCGGCGTTCCACGGCCAGGTCGGCATGTTCGGCATCGGCCTGGGACATCACCGAGACATATTCGCCGGCCGCCATCGACATGGCGCCGGCCACCGTGCCGGCCACGCCAGTGGCGAGGATGGCCGAGGGGCTGGCGCCGCTGGCGGCCACGCCGACCACCAGGCCGGCGACCGAGACAATGCCGTCGTTCGCCCCCAGTACGGCGGCACGCAGCCAGCCTACACGCTCCGAACGGTGGGTTTCACGATGGTGGCTGCGGCTCATGCGCACAGTGTAGAGCCAGTGCAACGGCCATCGCGGAATGACTCGCAGGCGCAGTAACCGGGCCGGTCAAGTCTGCTTTTATAGGATGCTGAAAACCGCTGCCGTGACACGATGGCAATGTATGCCGCGATATAGTGCGCCCTTGCGATGGCGGGGGCTGGCCCCCACCTTCCCGCCCTGCCCAGAATTCTGTGAGCCTGCCCTTGTCGAGCCCGAGCCACGTCGCTGATACCCCCATCACCCACCGCGACCAGTTGGTCCAGAGCATTGCCTCGGGTGAAAAGCCCAGGTCGCAATGGCGGATCGGCACCGAGCACGAGAAGTTCGGGTTTCGCCTGGATGACCTGCGTCCGCCTACCTTCGAGGGCGAGCGCGGCATCAATGCGCTGCTCAACGGCCTGACCCGCTTCGGCTGGGAGCCGGTGCAGGAGAACGGCAATACCATCGCCCTGTTGCGCGACGGCGCCTCGGTGACGCTGGAGCCGGCCGGGCAGCTGGAGTTGTCTGGCGCCGCGCTGGAAACCCTGCACCAGACCTGCGTGGAAACCGGTAGCCACCTCAATGAAGTGGCGCAGGTGGCCGGCGAGCTGCAGCTGGGTTTCCTGGGCATGGGCTTCCAGCCCAAGTGGGCGCGTGCGGACATGCCGTGGATGCCCAAGGGCCGCTACCAGATCATGAAGCGTTACATGCCCAAGGTCGGCTCGCTCGGCCTGGACATGATGACCCGCACCTGCACGGTGCAGGTCAACCTGGATTACGCCAGTGAAGCGGACATGGTGAAGAAGTTCCGCGTGTCGTTGGCGCTGCAGCCGATTGCCACCGCGCTGTTCGCCGACTCGCCGTTCACCGAAGGCAAGCCCAACGGCTACCTGAGCTACCGTTCGCATATCTGGACCGATACCGATCCGGACCGCACCGGCATGCTCGATTTCGTGTTCGAGGATGGCTTCGGCTACGAGCGCTACGTCGACTATCTGTTGGACGTGCCGATGTACTTCTCCTACCGCGATGGCATCTATCACGATGCCAGCGGGCAGAGCTTCCGCGATTTCCTGCAGGGCAAGTTACCGGTACTGCCGGGCGCGTTGCCGACCCTGCGTGACTGGTCGGACCACACCACCACCGCGTTCCCGGAAGTGCGGCTGAAGAAGTACCTGGAAATGCGCGGTGCCGACAGTGGCCCGTGGAGCCGCATCTGCGCGCTGCCTGCGTTCTGGGTGGGCCTGCTGTATGACGAAACGGCGTTGAACGCGGCCTGGGACCTGGTCAAGGACTTCAGCCTGGCCGAGCGCAACGTGCTGCGCGACGGCGTGCCGAAGCAGGCGATGAACCTGCCGTTCCGCAACGGCACGGTGCGCGACCTGGCGCGTGAGGCGCTGGCGATTTCGCGTGACGGCCTGCGCCGTCGCGCCGCGCTCAATGCCGATGGCCAGGACGAGACGCGCTTCCTGGATGTGTTGCAGGAGATCGTGGACTCCGGCAAGACCGCGGCCGAGCGCAAGCTTGAACTGTTCCATGGCCGCTGGAATGGCAGCGTGGATCCCCTGTTCGGCGAGTTTGCGTATTGATTGAAGCGGGCGATCGAGCCGAGGGTCCAGTCTTCGGGGTCGGCCTTGCTTCGCTGTCATTCCCGCCAAGGCGGGAATGACAGTGCCGGCGTAATTGCTAGACTGCGGCCTCATCCCCTGGAGTCAGGCGCATGGGCAGCACGACAGAAGAAATCGTCTTCTATACCAACCCGATGTCGCGCGGCCGCATCGTGCGTTGGATGCTTGAGGAATTGGGCCAGCCGTATCGCACCGAGGTGCTGGAGTACGGCCAGAGCATGAAAGGCCCGGCGTTCCTCGCCATCAACCCGATGGGCAAGGTGCCGACCATCGTGCATCGTGGCGTGGTGGTGACCGAGGCGGCGGCGATCTGCGCCTATCTGGCCGATGCGTTCCCCGCAGCGGGGCTGGCGCCCGCCTTGGATGATCCGCTGCGCGGCAGTTACCTGCGCTGGTTGTTCTTCGCCGCCGGACCGGTGGAAGCCGCTGTCAGCGCCAAGGCCCTGGGCCTGCTTGCCCCGCTGGAGAAGGCCGGCACCGTGGGCTACGGCAGCTTCGAGCAGACCATCGATACCCTGGAGCAACTGGCCGCATCGGTGTCGCCGTGGCTGCTTGGCGAGCGCTTCAGTGCGGCCGATGTCTATGTCGGCAGCCAGATCCTGTGGGGACAGATGTTCAAGAGCATGCCTGCGCGCGACGCATTTGCAGCTTATGGCGAACGCCTGCGCGGCCGCCCGGCCTGGCAGCGGGCAAGCGCACTGGATGATGCGCTGATCCCGCCGCGCGGCTGATGCGCAGGTCCTTGCCCTGGCTGGTCCTGCTGGTCGGTGCAGCCAGTGCCGTGACCGCCGCTGCGGCGGAACTGGCGTCGCTGGACTGGTTGCTGGGCAACTGGCAACGCACCGGCATGGCAGCAGGTACCAGCGGCGCTGAGCAATGGCGTCGCCAGGCGGATGTCCTGGAAGGCGAGGGGCGCAGCTATCGGCAAGGCGAACTGCGGTTCCAGGAGCGCCTGCGCATCATCGATGAAGGCGGGCAGCTCTACTACGTCGCCGATGTTGCAGGGAATCCTGCGCCGGTCAGGTTTGCGCTGGTGGAGCAGGGCGCGCAGTCGGTGGTGTTCGAAAATCTCCAACATGACTTCCCGCAGCGGATCGCCTACCAACGCAACGGCCGGCAGCTGACGGCTACCGCCTCCGCAGGTGAGCGTGTGCAGGTGTTCCGGTTCGAGCAGGCCGCGCAGCCGACTGACTGAGCGGCGGTCGGGGTCACGGCCCCCACGCTAGAATCCGGGTTCCGTGATGAAGGGACGCCCGGTGTCGCCATTCAACCTGTTCCAGCGCCTGTCGCAGGCACCAACCAACCCGAAGGCCGAGCCGGTGGCGCGGACCTTCGATGTGGCCGAACTGTATGAGGGACCGGTGCAGTTGACCGGCGCCGCCGATGCCGCGCCACTGGCGCTGGACGAGAAGCTGCGGCAGGCCTACTTCTGGATCGTCAACAACGCCATCATCAGCCCGCATTACGACATCGAGTACCACGCCGGTCCATCGGCCAGCTTCAATGTGGGTGATACCCGCCGCCAGCTGACCTTGCCCTCGGCGCAGAGCTATTCCAGCTATGTGCTGCTGCCGCTGCTGACCTTCGCCACCCGCCGCAAATGCCTGTTCGTTGGCGGCCCCGGCCGCGGCAAGACCGCCAGTGCGATCCTGATGGGCGTGCTTGCCGGTTACCCGGTGCGCGAGGTGCGCCGCGCCATGCAGCACGGTCACCCGCAGATGACCATCGCCGACCTGCTCGGCAATCCGTTGCCGGCCGATCTGGTCGCCGCGCAGGACATGTCGCAGATCCGCATCGCCTGGCGCAGCTGGTTGGGCATGCGGGTCAAGATCATCGACGAGTACAACCGCATCCCCACCCGCACCCAGAGCGCGTTGCTGACGGTGATGGGCGACAACTACGCCGAAGTGCTCAACCAGGTCTACGAATGCCCGGAATCGGCGTGGTACCTCACCGCCAACGACGACCGTGGCGGCGGCACCTACCAGGTGATCGAAGCCCTGCGCGACCGCATCGACGTGGTGGTGCAGGCATTGGCCTTCAACCCGCGTTTCCTGGAAGAGATGCTGCTGCGCATCGAGCAGAACATCCGTCCGGAAGAAGTGGTGCCGCGCGAGATCATCTTCAGCGAGGAAGAAGGCGAGCAGATGCTGCAGCTGATCCGCGCGGTGGAAGTGCCGCAGGATGTGCGCAGGCGCATCGAGTTCTTCAGCAGCCAGTTCGAGTTGATGGAGACTGCGGGTGCGCAGTTCGAATACCTGACCAAGGACACCGTGCGCCTGGCCGGCGTTGACTGGGCCCAGGCGATTGCCGCCGATTCCGGACGTGATCGCATGAAGGACCTGGGCTGCCAGACCCGCAATGGTTTGTCGGTGCGCAACCTGATGACCTTGCTGATGTTTGCCAAGGCACTGGCCTGGTTCCGTGGCAATGCCGCGGTCGCGCTGGACGATGTGCGCCAGGTGCTGCCGTTCGTGCTCAACGACAAACTGCAACCGGATCTGGATGCGCCGTTCTTCGCGCTGCCGGAAAACGCTGCTTACCGCAGTGACCGGCTCAGCTGGCTGCGCTGGTTGCTGGACAGCTCCAATGCCGAGTACGACCGCCTGGATCTGGACCGCAACGATCCGGTCGGCGAGCTGTCCGCGCAGTTCGCGCGCGGCCTGGATGGTGTCAGTGAGCGCGAGACGCGTGCGCGTCTCACGCGCATCGAACGGCTGGTGGAGGAGCGGGTGAAGGGCCGCAAGCTCTACGGTCATCTGTACGACGACCTGCTCAAGCTCAAGTACCTGCACCAACGCTACACCAACTACCTGCATTGGCAGCAGGCGCGCTGAGGTGCTGTCACCCGCACTGACCGGCCTGCTGGCATCGCGCCGCAGCCTGCTCAATCAGCAGGTTGCCGAAGCAAGGCGACGCTGGCCCACTCTGGATACCGCGGCGTTCTCGGTCTTTGTCGCGCAGACGCTGGATCCCCTGTGCCTGGCGGTTGCCGCCGTGGACGAAGCGGCGATGCCGGCGGCCACCGAGGTCGCCTTCGAGCTGGGCCTGGAGCTGGTTGCACAGGGACTCGCGGGACCGGCAGCTCGGCTGCCGTGGGTGGACGCCGCGTGGCAGCAGCTGGCAGCACCTGCCGCGCGACTGATCGCAGCTGCACCGTTGGAGACACTGGGTGCACTCAGTAACGCGGTCGTGCGCATGCACGAGGTGCCGGGCGTGCGCATCGACGCATGGTTGCAGCGCATGGTGGCATTGGCACCGCGTTGCGACAGCACGGCGGCCTTGCGCAGCGTCGGCGCGTTGTGTGCATGGCAAGCCGGCATGGCGCATCTGCGCGTGGCGGCGTTGGCGCAGGCCGATGGTCTGCCTGCCGTGTTGGCCGCAGAGGCTTTGGGCGTCGACGGCGCGCAGTGGCCGTCGCTGCGCAGCCGACTCGGCAGCGAGCGCTGGTGGCACCCGCAGGGTGCAGCGGCGAGCGCGCAGGGGCAGACGGTGGGTGGCTTCACCGGGCTTGGCGGCCCTTTCGCCGCGCCGCCGGAGCTGCGCGCCAGCGCGGAAGGCTTCATCGCACGTAGCGGCGATCGCCATTACCTGCTGATCGCCGATGCCTTCGGCGGCGTGGTGTTGCCCGCCAGTGCAGCAGAGTTTGCTGCGGCGCGGACGACACCTGCCACGCAGCTTTCGTTCGACAGCCAGGGCGCGCGCATTGGCACGACCACCATCGCTTACGCCGCACCCGCTGATGGCCTTGTGGCGGTGACTGGACCGGCCGGCATCGCCCTGTATTCGCCATGGTCGCACCACGTGCGCCTGCTGCCGGGCGCGGCATGAGCAGCACCGAGCAGGAAAGCCTGCTGGCCAACTGGCGCGCCGCCTGGCCACTGGCGCTGGCCGACTGGAGCCGTTTCACCCGGCTGCAGGATCCACGGCTGTGCGCCAGCAGCATCGAGGCGGCGAAGGAAGGCCTGAGCGGCAGCTTCGCGATGATCCGCCTGGCCGACCAGCGGGTGGTGATCGATCTGCCACAGGTGCAGCGCTTGGGGCTGCAGGATCACGCCCGCGAAATCCTCGCCCACGAGATCGGCCATCACGTGCTGGCACCAGCAACAGCCACCGATCACGCGCGGCTGCTGGCGCGTATCCATCGCGCATTGCCGACATTGGAAGCGCACGCGCCTATGGTCGCCAACCTTTATACCGACCTGCTGATCAACGACCGTCTGCAACGCCAATGCGGCCTGCGCATGGCCGAGATCTACCAGCGGCTTGCCGCCGGCGCCAGCGGCAGTTCACCGCTGTGGCAGCTGTACATGGGCATCTACGAACAGCTGTGGCAGCAGCCGGCCGGTAGTCTGGGCGGGCCAGCGCTGGAAGATGCAGGCCTGCGCGGCGATGCCTGGTTGGGCGCACGGGTGATCCGCACCTATGCGGGCGAATGGATGGAAGGTGCCAGCCGTTTCAGTGCCTTGCTGCTGCCGCACTTGCTGGAGGCGATCAGTGACGCGCGCGTCGACGCGCTGATGGATACCCGCCATGCCGGCCGCGGCAGTCAACCGGTGGGACTGGACCGGCTGGAAGAAGACGAACTCGCACCGGTGCTGCATCCGGCGCTCGATCCGCGCATCACTGGTGAGGAAGAGGCTGGCGCAGCAGACGTGGTGGCGGAGGACGCATTGCCGACCAACGTGCCCGGCCACGGCCAGACCCGTGAGCCGTTCGAGTACGGCGAGATACTGCGTGCGGCCGGGCTGGACATGGACCCGCAGCAATTCGCGGTGCGCTACTACCGCGAGCGGGCGTTGCCGCACCTGGTCCGCTTCCCGCTGAGCCCGCAACCGCAGGCACAGGAGCTCGAACTGGAAGGGCTGGAGGCCTGGGAGCCCGGCGATCCGTTGGACGCGGTGGATTGGCTGCAGACCGTGATGCAGTCGCCCACCGTGGTGCCGGGGGTGACCACGGTGCAGCGGGTGATGGGGCCGGCGCCGGGCAACGAGCCTGCCAATGAACCGATTGATCTGGACCTGTACGTGGACAGCTCAGGCTCCATGCCCGATCCGCAGCACGTCACCTCCTGGCTGACCTTGGCCGGTGCGGTGATCGCGTTGTCGGCTTTGCGTGCGGGCGCGCGCGTGCAGGCCACGTTGTGGAGTGGCAAGCAGCAATGCCTGCACACCGATGGCTTCGTGCGCAGCGAGGACGACATCCTCAAGGTGCTGGTGGGTTATTTCGGCGGGGCGACCGCCTTTCCCATCCATCGCCTGCGCAGCACCTACGCGCAGCGGCCGGCGGCTGCGCGAGCCGTGCATATCCTGCATATCTCCGACGATGGCATCACCACCATGTTCGAGCAGGACGAGCGCGGCAACAGCGGCTGGGATGTCGCCGCGCAGGCGCTGCGCGCGGCCCGGGCTGGCGGCACCATGGCGCTCAATCTTTACAGCCCGCTGCCAGCAAGCATGGTCGGCGCCAAAGGCTGGACCGCCGACCTGCTGCGCGCACGCGAGCAAGGCTGGGATATCCACGTCGTGCGTGACATGACCGACCTGCTGGCCTTCGCGCGCGAGTTCAGTCAACGCCATTACCAGTCATCGGGCATGGCTGGCCGATGAAGACCACCTTACGGAACCAACCATGAGCAACAGCGCCTCGCTGGACGCCCTGCTGCGTCGCCTGATCGATACACCACCGGACTTCCTCGATCCGCCACGGCGCGGCCGCGAAGGACAGCTGCAGGTCGCCGCCGTGGTCAACGACGTGCTGGCGCTGCATGGTGTCGCCTTGCCTGCTGCGTTGCAGGCCAGCCTGTCCGGCAACCTGGCCGCGGTCACCGCCAACCAGCTGAGTCTGTCCGCGGTGATGGCCTGGCTGCTCGCCGATGAAGCGTGGCATGCGCTGCGCTTCCCGCGCGAGGTGCTGCTGCCGGTATTTGCCGAAGCGGTGCCTGCGTTGGCAGCGGAGGCCGCAGTGAACCGCTATCTACATGACCCGGATCGGCGCGAGGAACTGGTGCGTACCGCCATCGCGCGGCTGGGCCTGCTGCCTGCGGGTGAAACCGCCGCCCAGGCAGCTGATCGCCTGGCCAGCGTCAGCAGCGTCGAACGCCGTCGCCTGCTGGACGCCAGCCGCGCTGCCGAAGCGCGCGCGCGTGCCATCCGCGAGGCGCTGGCACGCAAGGCCGCCGAGGAATCGGCGGACAAATGGACGCGCGAGTGACCGCGCGAGTGAATCAAGACCCGCACGACGGTGAGCGCTATCCAACCCTGAGCGAAGCGGGCAGGGCGATGCTGCAGCGGATGCGCGAGCACCCGGCAGCACCGCGCTACCGCAACCAGAGCGGCAATCGTCTGCTCGCCGAGGAAGTGCAGCAACTGCGCGCGTACGAGCACGACATCCTCAGCGCTGGTTTCCAGTGGCAGCCGGGTTCACCGCCACCGTGGCTGCGGGGCTTTGTCGAGGATGTGGTGGCACAGGTGCCGTATTTCCGCGCGCGCGGGCATGCTGCATGCTTCGAGGACATCGCCACCACCTATCGCGGTGACCTGGCCGCGGACATTGCCCAGTTCGTTCCCGATCCGGTGCCATTGCAGCGGATGATGAACTTCCGTACCACCGGAACCACCGGCCATCCGCTGGTGCTGCCCTCGCATCCGCTCGTGGCTGGCCGCTACCTGGCGTATCACAAGCGTGCCTTGGCACGCGCTGGCGTGGCCTTGCGCAACGGGCGAGGGCAGATGGGCGTGATGCTGCTGGGCATGCAGCAGCGTTGCTTTACCTACGTGTCGGTGACGCCGAGCATGGACGAGTCCGGGCTGGCCAAGATCAACCTGCATCCGGACGAGTGGCGCCACCCCGATGACCGCGCGCGCTATATCGATGCGCTGCAGCCGGAGGTGATCGCTGGTGATCCGATCTCCTTCGCCACCTTGTTGGAACTGGAGGTCAGTCACCGGCCGCGCGCGCTGCTGTCGGTGTCGATGGCCTTGTCGCCGGGCCTGCGGCAGGCGTTGCAGCAGCGCTTCGACTGCCCGGTACTGGACATCTATTCAATGAACGAAGCCGGTCCGCTGGCGGTGCATGATGCCGCCGCCGGTGGCCACGTTCTGCTGCAGCCGGGCATGTATGTGGAGGTGCTGGACGATGCCGGTCGTGCCGTCGCCAATGGCCAGTTCGGTGAGATCACCCTGACCGGTGGTTTCAACTTCTGCCTGCCGCTGCTGCGTTACCGCACCGGCGACCGTGGCGCGCTGGCGATGTGCGGCGATGTGCCGATGATTGTCGACCTGCAGGGCAGGCGACCGGTACGCTACCGCACCCGCAGTGGCCGCTGGATCAACAACATCGACCTGACCCATGCCCTGGCGGCGCTGCCGTTGTCGCGCTTTCGTGTGCATCAAGGCGACGATGGCAACGTGCATCTGCACCTGCCGGTCGCCGAGGGCGGTTACGCACAGCAGGCGCAAGCAGCCCTGCAACACACCCTGGACGACCTGCCGGTGCAGGTCGTGCTGATGCACGCGGAGGATAAAGTGCTGCAATACACCACCGATCTCGATGAAGGCCTGGGCGCATGACCGCACTGGAAATCGCCGCCAACGCCTTCGCCACCGCGTCCATCCTGTGTGCGGCACGCAACAGCGTGCACACCTGGTGGACCGGCATCATCGGTTGCTCGCTGTTCGGCCTGCTGTTCTGGCATACCCAGCTGTATGCCGATGTGCTGCTGCAGGTGTTCTTCGTCGTGGCCAGTATGTTCGGCTGGTGGAACTGGCATGCCAGTGCCAGCCATGCGGCACTGCCGATCAAGCGCACGCCGTTGCGCAGTTTTGCGCTGATGGGCGCAGGTGCGCTGCTGGCCGGTGCTGCTTACGGACTGGTGCTGCATCGCTTCACCGACGCCTACGCGCCGTTCGCCGATTCTTCGGTGCTGTGCCTGTCGGTGCTGGCGCAGCTGCTGCTGATGCGCAGGCGCATCGAGACCTGGCCGGTGTGGGTGCTGGTCAACACCATCGCGGTCCCGCTGTACGCCTCGCGCGGGCTCACCCTGACGTCCGTGTTGTATGCGGCGTATTGGATCAACGCCTGGTTGGCCTGGCGGCATTGGCGCCGGCTGTGGCGCGAGCAGGGCGCGGCTACGTGAACATGCTGCGGCTTGGCCTGGTGGTGGGCAAGTTCTGCCCGCTGCATCGCGGCCACCAATTCCTGCTGGATCATGCACAGGCCGCTTGCGAGCGCCTGATCGTGGTCAGTTATACCAAGCCCGAGTTCCCTGGCATGGGGCCTGCGCGACGCGAGGCCTGGCTGCGAGCGCTGTATCCGGATGCGGAGCACTGGGTGCTCGATGACAGCCGCCTTGCCGCACATTGCCAAGGTCTGGGGCTGGCTGTGCGGTGCCTGCCAGACAACGATGCGGATGACGGGGCGCATCGTTTGTTCATGGCCTGGCTGCTGCGCGAGGTGATCCAGAGCGAGGTGGATCTGGTATTCACCAGCGAGGACTACGGGCCCGGTTTCGCCGCAGTGCTTTCGCAGCAACAGCAACTGCATGGCGGCCGCGCGGTGGCGCACGTTGAGGTCGATCCGGCTCGGTGCAGCGTGCCGGTATCAGGCACTGCAGTGCGCGCGGATCTGCATGCCCAGCGGCAGCAGCTGGCGCCGCAGGTGTATCGCGATTTCGTCAGGCGGGTGGTGTTGCTGGGCGGTGAATCCACCGGGAAATCAACACTGGCCCGGACACTGGCTATGCGCTGCGACAGTGTCTACGCGGCCGAGTATGGTCGCGAGTTATGGGAGGCGAAGGATGGACAGTTGCAGGAGTCGGATCTGCTGCATATCGCCCAGACCCAGGTAGCGCGCGAGGAAGATCTGCTGGGTGCCGCCACCGGCTGGGTGGTCTGCGACACCTCGCCGTTGACCACCTTGTTGTACGCCGAGGCGATGTTTGGTCGCGCCGATCCGTGCTTGTTGGAACTGTCGCAGCGTCGCTATGACCTGGTGTTGCTGTGCGACCCTGATGTTCCATTCGTGCAGGACGGCACCCGCCGCGACGAGGCGTTCCGGCGCTGGCAGCATGCTTGGTATCTGCGTGTGCTTGGCAGCCGGCAGATTCCTTTCCGCCAGCTGGGCGGCGATTGGCAGCAGCGTGAGGCGGCTGCGTTGGCGGCGATGGCCGAGCTGCAGCCGGATGTGGATGCAACCGCGGCGCGGCCAGCGCTGCTGGTTCAATAGCGCGCAGCTGCCAGCGGCGCGTCCGCCCATTGCCAGGCTGCTGCTTGTTGGCGTTTGGTTTCGGCCGCTGCACCGGCTTGACTCAACATCTGTTGTGCCTGTGCCAGCCCGAACAACGACCAGCCATTGGCCGGATAGGTCTTCAGGTCCTGCCTGAAGGCTTCGGCTGCGGATTCCGCATCACCTGCCTCCAGCAGCGCGGCACCCAGGTAGGGGCGCACCGGCAGCGGCCAGTCGGCGGGCTCGTTGTAGGCCAGGGCATCTTCGGCGGCTGCGGCCTCCCGCAATGCAGTGATGGCAGCGCCGTGCTTGCCTTGTGCGCGTAGCAGCTCGCCACGCAGGAGCGCATCGGCCACACGCAGCACGCCGTCGGCATGATTGATGTCGAAGAAGCTTACCTGCGCCATTGCCGTATCCGCGGCGATGGCATGCAGGGCGTCGGCGTCGCGTGTTGCTTCGGCCAGTGCGCCCTTGCGGGCATGCGCCATGCCGCGGGCGAAGTTGCGGATCGCGGCAGGATAGGGAAGTTCGGCTGCGGTGCTGGTGTCGGCGAGGATGCCATCCCAATCACCGAAGCGGACTTGGGTAAGCAGCGGTGCCACCACGAACTGCTGCATGAACTGCATCGGGGCCTCGCCCATGGCCGCGCGGTCCGCCCGATCGGCCGTCTGTCTGGCGGCCTGCATGGACAGCGTGCGCGAGCCGGTCAGGCCGGTGGTCATCGTCGCGAAATGCCAGTTGTGTGGCACGTAGCCCAGCGGATAGACGCCGTTGCTGCCACGGCACACTGCAAGGAAATCCTTGTCGGCGGTAGTGGCGGAGAGATTGGTCATCGTTGCATCGTGGTAGCGGCCCACACGGATGTAGATATGCGCAGGCATGTGCACCAGGTGGCCGGATCCCGGTGCCAGCGCAGCCAGCGCATCTGCGTAGGGCTCGGCACGCTTGGGCTCGGGCGAGGATTCCATGGCGTGGATGTAGTAATGCATCGCGCCGATATGGCGCGGGTTGCGCGCCAGCACGCGCTCCAGCTCGCCGACCAATGCCTGGGTGAACTCGGCGGGCTTGCCATCCTGCCAATAAGCCCATGGTGAGAGATCCATCAAGGCCTCCGCGTACATCGTTGCGGCATCATCGTCTTCAGGGAACTTAGCGACCACCCCAGCCATCGCATCGGCGTAGTTGCGATCCAACTGCTTGCGGTCCTCCGGTGCAGGGTCGGCGTAACGCTTCTGTAGCGCCTGGATCAGCGCTTGATCGACGGGTCGCGCGCCAGTGGCAAGGGAGGCAGCACGCGCGGCCAATGCCGTGGCATCTTTGGCGGCTGCCGGGTCCATTGGCAGATTGATGTTTGGCCCAAGCACCAAGGCCTGGCCCCAGATGCATATTGCACATGCCGGGTCCAAGCGCGCGGCTTCGGCGAATGCACGTCCGGCAGCTTCATGGTTGAAGCCATAGGCCAGACGCAGGCCTTGGTCGAAGTAGCGCTGTGCCAGTGGCACCTTGCTGCCTATGTCGCGGTGCAGGTCGCCGAAGGTGTCGAACAGCGGGAGTTCATTGGCATCTGCTGCCGGGGCCTTATTGGCAACGGCGGTTGCCTTGTCGGGAGCGTCGCAGCCCGACAGCGCTGCAACCACAAACAGGGATGGAAGCAGCAGGGACAAGGATCGACGGATCATTGTGGCTTCTCGGGGTGGATGGACGCGAAGATACTGCTGGGCGCGGCTGGGTGGTGATACGTCGCGATGAAAACACCGTAAAAAATGCGGACCGGAGAATCGCAATTACGGTGCGCTGCGGACGCCGGCCGTTTATTGCCGGATGGCGAGGTGCCTGGCACGTATCGTGCCGGCCTGCCCGCAGATAGGCGAAGGCCAAGAAAAACTCATGCCTCGACCCAGTTCTACGCATTTGTCGCAAGCTCCTCCCCGGCGCACAGTTCCTGCACGTATTGGACAAGGCGCAGAGATGATGCAGAAGCAGGGAATTCGCAGGAGATTGCAGGTGGCGGCGCTGGTGCTTGCCGGAGCGGCGTCGGCGGCGGCGTGGGCTGGACCGCCCGCGGACTGGACGACACCGATCAAACCATTTCATATCGTCGACAACATCTACTACGTAGGCAGCGAGGGACTGGCGGCCTACCTGATCGTGTCGGAGCAGGGGGCGATCCTGCTGGATGCTCCGCTTGCTGCCAATGCGGATCAGATCGAGCGCAACATCGAAAGCCTGGGTGTGCCGCTGCATGATGTGCGGCTGTTGCTCAGCAGCCATGCCCATGCGGATCATGTCGGTGCGATGGCAGCACTCAAGCGCGACACTGGTGCACGTTATGCTGCCAGCGCTGGCGACCGTTGGGCGCTTGAGAACGGCAGGAACCAGGGCGACAACAACTACGGCATCCAGCCCTTCGATCCGATCAAGCTGGATGAGGTCGTCAGCGATGGGCAGAAGCTCCGGCTTGGTGACGTCGAGCTGACGGCGCATCTTACGCCCGGGCACACCGCCGGTTGCACCAGCTGGAGCATGACCGTGAACGACCGCGGCACGCCGCGCGAGGTGTTGTTCCTTTGCAGCATTACCGTCGCCGGCAATACGCTGGTTGGGAACCGGAGCTACCCGACTATCGCCGAGGATTTCCGCGCGACGTTTGCAAAGCTTGGCGCGATGCAGGCGGACATCGTCCTGAGCGGTCATCCCGACACCACCGGCATCCTGGAGCGGCAGGCGCAACGTGCCGATGGCGACGAGGATGCATTTGTGGACCCTGACCTGCTCGCCCGGCTGGTGGACGCGCACAAGGAGAGTTTTGAGGATGCCTTGAGCAAGGCGCGTTCCACTCCCCAGCGCCCTTGAGCAGGCGCCGCAGATTCCATCGGCAGACGAACCGCCTGAGATCTTCAGCGTAACCACGTAGCCTGGGTAAGCGCAGCGCACCCGGGGAATCGTTGAGTCAGATAGGGCGTTGATGTGCTTATTGCAATGCTTGTATGGGCACGCGACTTCGCTCCGCTCTGCAAGTTCCCGGGTGCGCTGCGCTTACCCGGGCTACGGCGTCTGCTCACTTCCATGCGACGGTTGGTTCACTCAAGCGCGAGTGCCTGCCGCAGGCCGGCCACATGGGCACGCCCGACCGGTAGCTCCCCGCCGCCATTGAGCACCAGCCAGTACCGGCTGCCGCTACCGGAATGCAAGGTGCTGACATGGCGCAGGTTGACCAGGTAGGAGCGGTGACAACGGACGAAGTCCGGCGGCAATACCGCGCTCAGGCCCGCCAGTGACTTGTCGTGCAGCTCACTGCGGCCGTCGCGCATGCGCAGCTCGCTGTAGTCGCCGTCGGCACGGATCCACTGCACATCGGCCAGTTCGACCAGGGCCGTGCCCTGCGCGCGCCAGATGCCCAGGTAACGTGCGCGGCCTGAGCTGTAGCGGCCTACATCCAGCAGGCGCTCCAGTGCCTGGCCCAGGCGCTCACGCGAGAACGGCTTGGGCACGAAATCCAGCACGCCGTGCTCAAAGGCCTGCAGGGCGCGCTCGCGATGGGCGGATACAACCACGCAGTGGTAACGGCCAGCCACCGCGCTGCGTAGCAGATCAAAGCCGTCCTCGCCGCCGAGGTTGAGGTCCAGCAGCAGGCCGTCGTAGACGCTGCGCTGCAGCCGGTCGCCGGCGGTATCGAGGTCGGCGACCGCGTCGAAGCGGGCACGCGTGCCAGCCAGTTCAGCGCACAGGCGCAACAGACGCTGGCGGACCAGCGGCTCATCTTCGACGATCAATATGCGCATGTGAGTTCGATCCGGCTGCACCAGTCGGCGCCATCGGCGCCTTGGCTGTAAAGCCAGCGGTTGGGGTGGGAGGCGGCCAGGCTGGCCTCGATGTAACGGGTGCCGGTGCCCTGGCCACGATGCGGTGCGGAGCCACGTGCGCTACGCAGTTCCAGAATCCAATGCTGCTTGTCGCGTTGCACGCGCAGGCGGAACGGTCGTTGCGCGCAGGCGACCGCGCCGGCATGGGTCAGCGCGTTCTCCACCTGCGCATGCAGCACGCCGGGCGGCAGCGGCAGTTGCAGGTCGTTGGCGTCCACCTCCAGCGTCATCGGTTGATCCAGGGCCTGGCCAACGATGTCCAGATGGTTGCGGCACAGGGCCAGCTCTTCACTCAATGGAACACTCTGGCGACTGCTGCTCTCGCGCAAACGGTCGAACTGTTCGGCCAGTGACTCGACCAGGCGGCTGGCCTTGGTCGGAGCCTGTTCGATCAGTTCCTGCAGGCAGGTGAGGGTATTCATCAGCCAGTGCGGCTGGATGCCACGCTGCAGCAACTGCAGCGACAGGCTGGCACGTTCTTCGCGCAGGCGTGCGTTGTGCATATCCAAGGCTCGAACCTGCGCCGCATGGCAGAGCAGCAGGAAACCCACCAGCACCGCTAGCAGCAGGAAGTAGGGGCCATCGAGGAAGGCCCCGGGCGCAAACAACAAGGCCAGTACGCCGGCGACCAGCAGGGCCAGGATCGGCCAGCGTTCTTCGCGTTCACCTTTGGCCCGCAGCAACAGCGCAGACGAGGCCAGCAGGCTCAGCAGGAGTGCTACCGCCGAGCGGATATCGAAGCTGGGCAGCAGCACGGCGGCCAACACCAGCGCGGTCGCGTAAGCGATGCCCAGCCCCTTGGGCATGGCAACGCCGTAGCGCCGCGCAAGATAGGCAGGCAGCAGCATGGCCGCTGCCACGTGCAAGGCCAGCAGCGCATACAGTCGAAGGCCGTGCCATGGATAGAGATAACCGAGCAACGGTCGCCAGCCTTCGACCACCGGCAGTGCAATCCCGACCGCGCACAGCGCGAGCAACAGTCGCCCACCCGGCATCTGCGGCCGGCCGTGCTGCAGCGCAAGGAAGTACAGACAGGCTGCTGCTAGTGCGCCGGTGGCGAGGGCCGCGATCAACCAGGGCAGGACCATGCGCTGGTACAACACCACGGCCGGTGCCACCGCAACCAGGGCATCGGCGCTGTACAGGCCGAACTGCTGGTGGTGGCTGGACGCGAGCACCAGCAGTTCGTCGCTGCCCGTGGGCGAGGAAGGCGGCAGTACGCGGGTAATGTCGACCAGGCCGGGCTGCTCCTGCTCGGCGCTGATGCCGACGACACCGTTGCCCAGCATCGGTTGGCCGTTCCAGTACAGCTGGCTGGCGCCACGTAGTGACAGGCGCAGGGCGCGGCCAGCATCGTCCGGCTGGGTGGACGCGGGCGATTGCCAGCGCAGCCAGTACGGGCCGCGCCAGCTGGCCAGCGTTTGTTGATCGATGGGCTGCCAATGGATGTCGGCGGGCGGCGAGGTCGGCAAGCTACCCGCAGAGGTCACGCTGGCGGGTGCCATCTCTCCGCTCAGTACTTGCACGCTGTTGACGTCGCGCAGCAGCACAGCCAGCCACGCGGCGACCGCGAAGACCAGCACGGCCAGTACGCTCAGGATTCGTAGGATCGGCATGGGCCTATCGTATCGGCTGCGCGGAGACGCTGGGCGGTGAGTTGGAGCCGTTCGGCGGACGCGCGCCCCGCAGGCGCCGTTGGGGGAGGGATGCTGGCTCCGTGGCAAAGGCGACGGGAGCTTTCTCCGGGTTGCAGAGGCCACGGCAACACCTACCTTCCCTCCCGATAGGAGCCCGCCATGTCCATCAACTCTTCGTCTGTTTCCACTGCCCGTCATCCTTGCCTGCAGTTCTCGGCGGCTTCTTCCACCGCATCGCTTGTCGCTGCGCATCAACCCGGCGTTGGTGGGGCGGTTGCGACCGGCAAGGGCAAGCCGGGACGTGCCGCTCGCCTGTTGGTGCTCTGCCTGACCCTGGCCTGCGCTTCGCCGGCGCTGGCCAAGGACTCGGTTGCGCCGCTGGTGTTCGCACCCTATGCGATGCAGACCAGGAGCAATGGCACCATCGCCAGCGAAGAGGCCTTCCTCGACGTTCCGCGTCGCCACAGTGAGCCGAACGGGCCGCGCATCCGCCTGCGTGTGGTGCGCTTGCCGGCGACCGGTGGCGATGGCCGCAGTGCCCCGGTGGTCTATCTGGCCGGCGGCCCGGGTGGCTCTGGTTTCGGCACCGCACTGGGCCCGCGCTGGCCGGTATTCGACCGGGTTCGCCGCGAGACCGATGTGCTGCTGCTTGATCAGCGCGGCACCGACTTCTCCGAAATGCCGCCGGAGTGTCCGCACGAGCAGAAGTTCGACGACGCCCAGCCGTTGCAGCGTGACGCGGCTTTGGTCGGAGTGAAGGCGGCACTGGTCAGCTGCCTTGGGTTCTGGAAGGACGCCGGGGTTGATATGGGCGCCTACACCACCGCCGAGAGCGCCGACGATATCGAGTACCTGCGCAAGGCGATGGCATTGCCCAAGCTGAGCCTGTGGGGCATGAGCTACGGCACGCATCTGGCCCTGGCCACGGTGCGTCGGCATCCGGGCAGCCTTGAGCGCGTGGTGTTGATGGGCAGCGAAGGTCCGGACGATACGATCAAGCTGCCGCTGGCTGCCGACGCATTGCTGGCCGAGCTGGCGGTCATCGCCCGAAAGGATGGCTTCGAGGATCTGCAGGGATCGGCGCAGCGGGTGTTGGCCAAGCTGCGGCAGCAGCCGGGGCAGGGCAGCAGCCCGATGCATGACGGCCGCAAGGTGACGATTGGTGAGTTCGACGCACAGATGGCGATAGCGATCGCGCTTGGTCGCCGCTCCACCCAGCGCGTGCTGCCATTGGCGCTACGTGAGGCCGAGGCCGGCAACTACGACCTGCTCGGTGCGATCGCCCTGATGGTGCGCGAGGGCCTGGGCGGCTGGCGCGCCATGCCAACGGCAATGGATGTGGCTTCCGGGCAGAGTCCACAGCGGCGCGCACTGGCGGCGGCGCAGGCACGGCAGAGTCTGCTCGGCGACGCCTTGAACTTCCCGTTCCCGGAAGTTGCCGATGGGCTGGGCATGCTGGATCTGGGAGACGCCTTCCGTGCGCCACTGCGCAGTGACGTGCCGGTGTTGTTCATCAGCGGCACGCTCGATGGCCGCACCCCGCATGCCAACGCCCAGGCGCTGCTTCCCGGCTTCAGCCAAGGCAAGGAGCTGCTGGTGCGCGGCGCGAGCCACGACAATGAGATGTGGCTGGGCAATCCCGCCATCGCCGACAACATCGCCGGTTTCCTGGCGGGGCGGGGGCTGAGTGCGGACGTGCTGGATGTACCGCTGCCGGTGTTCGTCACTGACCGCTCGGCACTGTAAGCAGGACCTGAGTCGGCGTCAGAGTCGGGCTTTCCTGAAGTCTGGCTCTGGCCGCAGTCATGCAACTACTTGAACGCCGGTGGCGCAACGTTGCGTCCATAGACGATCTCCACGATCGTGCGCAGGAATTCGTTGGTAGGAATGCGCTCGCCGTTGGTGGCGTACGCGATCGCCACGTCATCCGCCGGGTTGTAAATGACGCGCGCGTGCGAGCCCAGCACGTCACCACCGTGACCAAAAAAATGATTCTCGTCGTACGTGAACTCAGCCAGTCCTCGCCCCCAGCCGCTGCCACCCGGTCGCGGCTGCATCTGCTCCACAGTCTCCGTGTGCAGCAGCTTGTGCTCGAACAGCGCGGTGATCAGTACATTCAGGTCGTGTGTGGTGGCTGCGATGTCACCCACGCCGATCACGTTGGTGTACTCGATATCCTTGATCTGCCGCCATTGCCCGGCGAATGCATAGGACTTGAAGGTGTTGCCGGGGTGGGAACGCGTGGAAGCGAAGTTGCGCAGGCCAAGAGGCGCTGCGATTTCCTGCGCGACGATATCGTGGTAGTCGCGCCCATCTACCCGCTCGATGATCATCCGCAGGAGGAAGTAGGCGGAGTTGGAGTAGGCAACGCGTTCACCAGGTTCGAATGCAGCACCCTGGGTTCGTATTTCCTGCAGGATGTCATCCTGGCTTAGCGGATCAACTACCCATACCTGGCCATTCCTGATCGCGAAGTTGCCAAGACCGCTGGTGTGCTCCAGCAGGTTGCCGATGCTTATCCGATGTGAGGAAGGCATGTCCGGGAAAAAGCTGGACAGTCTGTCATCCAGCCTCAGACGGCCGTCTTCGATCAGCTTGAAGGCCAGGATCGCTGTGACCATCTTGGTTACGGATGCGATTTGATACTTGCTGCTCTCGTCGTAAGCAACACCAGGCAGGTTCGGTTGCCCGAAGCTTCTGGCATAGACCTCGCGGCCGTCCTTGAAGATGGACAGGCTGCCAATGCCGCCGTTGTTGTCCTCGACATGGTTGATGAAGTCATCGAGCTTCTCTGCATGCACTTCCGCATGCACTTCCGCATGCACTGCTTGTGACGGATGAGGTTCCGACTGCGCCGATAGCGGGAGCGCCAAGGCCGGAAGAAGCATCAACAAGGCAGCCAATCTCTTCATCTTGTACGGGTCTGTTCAATCAAAGGCGATGGTGACGCGGCACTGCGATCAGTATCGGGTGCATGACGGTGATGGTGAGATGTTGCCCGGGCTTCACGTTGTGCCGGCTGCCGTGCCAAGGAGCAGGCAGTTCAACGCCTGCCTGCAATGTCCCTGATCGCATCGGCAACCGCTGCCGGGTTCTCGCGGTGGATGTTGTGGCCGCTGACGAAGTAGCGCTGGAAGCCACGGTCGAAGGCGCTGAACAATGCGGCGTGCTGCGCCTTCCACAGCGCTTTGCCGGCAGCTGTTTCCTCGAAAACGAAGGGTTCGGCGGCGACCTGCGTGGCGGTGAGCAGCGCGACCGGAAGGTCCGGCATGGCGCTCGGCGTGCGCGCGCCAGGCGCATCCAGCTGGGTGATCAATGCCCGATAGTCGGCGGCCATGGGCGGCGGCAGCATGTCCAGCAGAGCGGCATCATCGGCCTGTACGCGTGCTGCATCGGCCTGCTTGAACGCATGTCGCTGGCCCAGGGTGGCCGGGTCGACGAGGACCAGCGCCTGCAGTTGTTGCGGATGGCGGCGTGCGAACTCGGTGGCCAGCAGTCCACCATACGAGTGGCCGACCAGCACGACCTTCTGTCCACCGGCGAGGTCACTGATCACGGCACCGAGGTCAACGAGGTGAGCGTCGATGTCCTTGGGCTTGCCATCGCTGCCCGAGTTGCCAAGCCCCGCGCGTGAATAGCTGATGCTGCGGTAGTCGGGGCCGAGCGCAGCGATCACGTCCTTCCATGTGTCCTTGGCCTGGCCGAAGCCCGACTCGAAGACCACCGTGACCGGTCCGGCTCCGGACTGCTCGGCGCTCAGCCTGTAGGCGCCGCGGTCCACCAATATCTCGCCGGCGTGGGCGATGTTGGAGGCAGCCATCAGCAAGGCTGCCATGGCCCACACCTTGATGCTGTTTGTACTCATTTGCTCCCCTTGGACGCTGGTGCAGATGCTTGCAGGAACACGCGGACGGCGCTGCGACGACCTGCGAACCGCTCCGCTCAGTGTGTTGATACTATAGTTAGGTATAACACCATGCATCCCTGCCGGAAGTCATGTGCCCGTGGGCGTCGAAGTTCAGCCGTCTGTTCCTTGTTTCCTCGATCCTTTCGACAGGGTTGGTGGTTCAGGACGGGGGGGGCTGTCGACCGGCGCGGGTTATCTGCATCAGCGGTGGCGTCCGGGAGCCAATGCAGCGATGCAGCACAGCAGTGCGGCCATCGAAAGCACCGCTGTGGCCCAGAGGTTTCCTGCAGGGCCAAGCTGGTCCAACAATCGGCCGCCTGCCCATGCGCCCACTGCGATGGCGACATTGAATGCGCCCACATACAGGGCGCTGTTTGCTTCTATCGCATTCGGCGCGGCCTGCATCATCCAGGTCATGAGTCCAACCGATACCCCGCCGTAGGCCAGACCCCAGAGCAAGAGCAGGATGCTTCCGTTGAGCGGGGCATGGCCGATGCAAAGAAACAGCAGTGCCGTGGCCAGGAGGCCGGCTGCAATGGCCATCACGGTGGCGGTGACATGGCGGGGGGCGACCAGCCCGACCAGGAAATTGCCGGCTATGCCGGCGGTCCCATAGCCCAGCAGCAGCCCGCCGATCCAGGAAGCCCCCACGCCGGAGACCGACTCCAGCAGTGGCCGGATGAACGTGAATGCCGCGAAATGTCCTGTTACCAGCAGCAGCGTCACGCCGAGCCCGAGCTGTACGCGGCGGCTGCCCAGTTGTTCGGCGAAGTGGCGCAGCTGCACCGATGCCACCGCGGGTAGCGAGGGAATCACCGCAAGGTGGAGCAACAAGACAAGCGCGCTCAGCAATGCCATGCCGGCGAATGCCTGACGCCATCCGAGCAGTTCGCCAGTCCATGCAGCCAGCGGCACGCCCAACACCGAGGCGGCCGCGACGCCACCGAAGATGATGGCGGTGGCGAGTCCCACGCGCTGTGGGAGGACCAAGCGTGTCGCCAGTCCGCCTGCAATCGCCCAGATCCCGCCCATGCAGACACCAACCAGCAGCCTGGCAGCGAGCATCCAGTGCATGTTCGGCGCCAGCGCCGATGCCGTGTTGGCTGCTACAAGCAGGATCAGCAAGCCGCACAGGATCCTGCGCCGGTTGATGCCGCCAGCGGCGATAACCACCAGCGGCGCAAACACTGCCGCCAGCAGTGCTGGCACGGAAATCAGCAGGCCGGCGCTGCCGCTGGATATGCCAAGGTCGTGGGCGATGGGGGTAAGCAGGCCGACGGGCAGCATTTCGGTGGTTACCACGGAGAAGGTCGCCAGCGCGACGGCCAGCACTGCCAGCCACGAATGATTCGCGGCGGCTGCCGGGGAGGATGGTGTTTGCACGGTCTGTTCCGGTCCGGGAGAGTATTGGGTGTCAGCAGGCGTTGCTGGGTTGCAACAGGCGGAGACGCAGACGGCGGGCAGCGCAGATCGACAGCAGCAGCACCGCGGCCCCGGCAACCGCACTCACGGCGAAGCCCGCACCGGCACCGGCCGCGTCCACCCGCTGTCCGGTGGCTGCGGCGCCGAGTGCCACGCCAACGTTCAATCCGGCCAGCAGCCAGGTGATGCCTTCGGTCAGCTGCCGTGGCGGCACGCTGCGCTCGATCAACGACATGACCACGATCATCGTGGGGGCGAAGAAGGTGCCGGCCAGCAGCACGCTTGCTGCAAGCGCAGGCAGGCTGGTCACCAGCAGCAACGGCAGCGTGCACAGTGCCGTCGCGGTGCCGCACCACAGCAGCAGGCGTTGCAGCGGTGTGGTCAGTTTCAGCACGCCAAACACCAGGCCTGCCGCGCAGGAGCCCACGGCGTAGGCCGACAGCACGATGCTGGCGGCAAAAGGCTGGCCGTGCTGTTCGGCAAAGGCGACGCTGGTGATGTCGATGCTGCCGACGATCACGCCCATTGCCACCATCAGCACGGCAAGCAGTCGCACATCCGCCGCCGCGATCACCGATCGGCCAGCGCTGTTTGTGGCCTCCGGATCGGGCTGTGGTTGGGTTGCCCGCTGCAGCGCAAGCATGCCGGTACCCAAGGCCAGCAGCAGCGCGGCACACAGCAGGCCGGCCTGTGGAAACAAGGCAACGGATAGCCCCACGGCCAAGGGCGGGCCGGCGATGAAGCCGAGCTCGTCGAAGACGGTTTCCAGCGAGTAAGCCGTCTGCAGCGGTGCCTGCCCGCGGTAGATGACGGTCCAGCGCGCCCTGAGCATTGCCGACATGCTCGGCATGCAGCCGGCCAGCGCGGCACCCGTGAAAAGCAGCCAGTCCGGTGCCTGCCAGTGGCTGGCAAGGAGCAGCAGCAACATGCCCGCGACGCTGGCGGTGGCCGCCAACGGCAAAACCTTTGCCTGGCCATGGCGGTCTACCCAACGCGAGATCCGCGGCGATGCCAGCGCATAGCTCAGGACGAAGGTGGCCGATACCGCGCCCGCCAGGGCATAGCTGCCGCGCAGCTGGGCCAGCAGGGTGATGATGCCAATGCCGGTCATGGGTAGCGGCAATCGCGCCAACAGGCCGGCCAGGGTGAAGGCGATGGCGCCGGGAACGGAGAAGAGTGTGCGGTAGGCGCTGACCATGGGGGCTCCAGGAACTGCGGCTTGCTTGTGAAAGTGCGCGCCGTAACAATACATACGAGGTGTACGTAAAAGACTATATACATACGCCGTGAATGTAAATAAACATACGCATCGTATGAAAGGAGATCACTTTGGTCCGTCGCACCCGCGTTGAAATGGAGGCCACCCGTGCCTCGCTGTTGGCTACTGCCCGTCGCATGTTTGCCGACAGCGGGTATGCGAATACCTCGATGGATGAGCTGACTGCCCAGGCAGGCCTGACCCGCGGCGCGCTGTATCACCACTTTGGTGACAAGCAGGGCTTGCTGGCGGCGGTGGTCGAGCAGATCGATGCAGAGACCGACGCGCGGCTGCAGGCCATCAGTGATGCCGCCACCGATCCCTGGCAGGGCTTCCAGCAACGCTGCCGGGCCTATCTGGACATGGCGCTGGAACCGGAGGTCCAGCGCATCGTCCTGCGCGACGCACGTGCGGTGCTCGGCGGCGCCACCCTGGATTCGCAGCGGCATTGCGTGGATTCGATGCAGCGCGTGATCGAGGAACTTGCTCGCCAGGGATTGATTGCAGAGGTGGATGCCCAGGCCCTGGCGTCAATGATCTATGGCAGCCTGGCCGAGGCTGCTTTCTGGATAGCCGAAGGCGCTGATGGTGATGCGCGCCTGCGCAAGTCCACCGCTGCCCTGGATCTGCTGCTTCGCGGGCTGACGCGGGGCTAGCGGCAAGCGCTGGCCGCAGCCAGCTGCAGGGCTTTTCCCGAGTCTGCATGTACGGATAGCCATAGTCTGCACCGGCTTGATAGGCACAGTTTGTGCCTTTGGCGCCTCCTCTAGTACAAACTATTCCTCATAATTTCGGAATAGTACGAGCGGCTCGCTGGCTCTCCTTCATTGTTCTAGGAGCGATCTATACTTGTCTAGGCCTTCAAGGCATGAGATCCATACGCCAAGTGCGAGGACGCGACATGAGCGCTAAGAAGTCGGACCAACAAGGTGTCGTTGCAGCTGTGAAAAAGGATCAGTGCCCGGTATGCGGGGCGGCAGAATCCTTGGTTCATTTTAGTGGCGAGGAATTCTCAGTTGTCGTGGGCGATCTGTCTGACGTGGTAACTGATCTAGCTGGGGAACGTTGTCGGGTATGCGGAGAAGTGTTCTTTATGGGTGATTGCGCCGAACGCTATTCCTGCGCCGGCGATGTGCTGGTCACTAAGCTGCGGCAGAGGGATGCAGGTTGTTGATTGGGTCGCTAGACCAGGAGTGAAAGCTCTTTTCTTGCTCTGAGCTGTGCCCTGCCGTCGTTCTCACCTTTTTTATGTTGGTTCTTCATCTCTAGCTATGATCCAACATCGGCTAGAACACCACTCCTAATGAAGCGTCTTGCCGCAAAAAACGTTGAGCTGCGCTCGGCGGTTGGACATGAATTCTGCCTTGTATGGTTCTCAGCAACCGCGCTCAGATGTCGGCGCCCAAATGGTCTGCGATCCGGAACAGCGTTACGCCGGCTGTAAGCAATAGCCAGATCCGGGGTCTTACAAAGAAGCCCCAAGCTATCCACTACCAAGCACCAGGGTTGCTTGGCTAGGTTTACAGGGCACGAGCTGGTAGGTGATCAGTGGATCATCGGTTGATCCCTCGCTGTATGGCTTTCCCGATCGCACGAGAGAGAGCGTGATGTCTCTGTCGACATGTATCGGGAATGCAGCTTTAGGCATGAGCGAGAGGACCGAACAAGTCAGGTCAATCAATGTTCCTGCAATGGGCCTGATGAACGGGTGCAAGCAGGCGCCAGGTAGTGACCTGATCAGTGCTCGGCCTGCGATCCATTGGAGATTGAAGTCGCCAGCTCCATGAGCAATTCGATAGGTCATAAGGCAGCCCAGAAAGCCGTACATATCTCCTCTCTTTACTAGTGCGTCCATGGCGCGAGCTGGGTACACGCTTATTTCTTCTTCAGACAGCGGGAAGATGTAGCCAACAGATTCTATGCTTCCGATTGAAGCCAGCTGATTTCCCTGGTGACCCTGACGGTGGAGTACATCCGCATCTGCGGCTTCGGACAGCTCTATGACGGAGAGCTTCCTGATGCTGGATGATTCAGCGAAGTACGGGGCTATCAAACGCTCCAAGTCGATGCGTTTGAAATCTGAAACACGAAGAAGTTCGAGAGGCCAGTCGCACGGCTCCTTAAGAACTGTATACGTCTTCGAAAGATGTGCCATGCGGGAGCGAGTCAATCGCTTACCAAGCAAAACGGCGATCGCAATGGAATCGAGTTCAGCACCTCCCATGCCTGTCCCGATTGCTGCGCGCAATACGCTATCGCGAAGTTCATCAATCTGATCTTTGCAGGGGCGCCCCCGCGATGGGCGCGTGCTTCCACCGATGAACATGCGTACTCCGAATAATTGGCCTATTCAGTGTGATTAAAGTGTCCGCCAAATAGGCGGGCGGCGCGCTTAGATTGTACGAGGTGCTGCTGAGCCAGCTCTATGCGTGACAAATTGACTAGCAAGGAGACGTTCGATGGATGGCTAGAACAGCGTGATTTCGGGGAAAAAAAAGACTCGAGAGCGCCAACTCACGAGTCTTCGGATTCCGGACACAGTTCCTGATTCGGAATCTCCCCTCTTTCCGCTCGCATGTCAAGCGTTCCAAACGTTTGGCACGGGCTCCCTTTGCAGATCGGGAAAGAACGAGGTGTGCGATGTGCCAATATGACGAATGCCCAATGCTGGAACGTGAGCGCTACAGCCTTTACGAAAAATGTGGGCTCCCGCCAGCAACCGTGCAAACGATTGAAGGCCTTCTTTCGATGGCAGGCGCAAGAAAGGTTGGAAAAGGCGCCCTCGGAAACGTCATCACGAAGTTCAGTTCAAAAAAGATGAGTCGGGTTGTGCACTTGGAAAGCCACACTTGCGAGCAGGTGTATGCATACGAGCTGGAAATGGATCCTGCCGTGCTCATGTACTACACGCAGATCCCATGTCAGGGCGTAACACGATTGCAAACGAGCGGTAGACGTCATGTCAGCACGGCGACCTTAGACTTCCTGGTGTTCCGTAAGGACAGGGTGGAACTAGTCGAGTGCAAGCCAGTTGAGTGGCTGAAGATTCGAGCAAGCTTAGGTAGCGAATGGAAGCTCGAGGGAGGCCGTTGGAGTCATGGCCCATACGCGAAATGGGCAGAAGAGGCCGGCATTCCTTTCAGCGTATATGCGTCCCCAGAGGACGTAGGGATCTATCACCAGAATCTCTCGGCAGCTTACGCAGCTTGGAATCAGGCTGATCGGCCGATGGCTGACGACATTTGTGAGGCAGCATGCGGTCAGATTAGAGAGCACCCGAGGTCTATAGCCGAGCTTTCGGATCGAATTACTGGCTTTGGAATGATCCATGCGCTTCTCATGCTTGCCAAGCAACGAGCGTTCGGTGCATGGCGAACCATTTCTATTCAACGGGAAGACCTGTTCGTTTTGTATCCAGACCCTACCCAAGTGGCAGTGGTAGAGGAGCGAATGCGAGAAGTGCGCGGATCAGCGCTCGCATCCGTTGGAACATTCGATGATCCGCTTCTATCTGCATCAGCAGTAGACATTGAACGCGCAAAGGAGCGTCTGCGCAGAGTCAATGCCATCCTCGATGGAAGTGAAAGTCCGACGAGGCGCATGAGAGATCTGGCCCGCAGGGTTGAGAGGTCTTCGGGCACTAACGAGACTGATCTATCAGTTTGTCTCACTAGATACTCTAAAAGTGGTGTCGCCTGCCCGTAAACTTGATCCAGGCATTCTTAGAGGTCTCCGGGCAAACTAGCCCCAAGGAGACCGCCGATGCGCAAGAGCAAATTCACTGAGAGTCAGATCGTTACGACGTTGAAGCAGGTTGAGGCTGGAAGGCAGGTCAAGGATGTCTGCCGTGAGCTTGGCATTTCCGATGCGACTTACTACGTCTGGAAG
>Ga0308158_10000880_pt1 | contig 38244 bp, 37 predicted proteins | sample PhyBR2_FD_201038 | JGI IMG/M metagenome (GOLD analysis project Ga0308158, IMG submission 201038) | Phyllosphere microbial communities from UC Gill Tract Community Farm, Albany, California, United States - DLSLB.R2 | ecosystem: Host-associated > Plants > Phyllosphere > Unclassified | place: USA... | reverse complement strand
GATTCGAGCTGCAGCAGATAGCTCTGCACGCGCTCCGCGCTCAAGGCTTCCTGACGATGTTGCAGCCAGCGGCGCTGCTCGGCGTCGTCCAGCGTATTCGGGTAGTTGCGCGCGCGGAAGCGGAACAACAACTCTTTCATGCGCCCGTCGCTGAAGGCCAGATCCAGCGCCGGCAGGTTCTGCGGCTTGGTCTGCTGGATAATCCTCATTGCCGCCTTGTCGGCGTCGCTGAAGAAACCGTCGTACAACCGGGCGTCGACGTCCTCGGAACCTTTGAACGGCTCGGCTTCGGCGAACAGCGCGACCACTTTCTCGCGCACTTCCGGATGCTGTTTCAGCAGCTGCAAATTTTGCAGACACGCCTGACGATCGATGCCCAGCCGCTCGGCGTTCTCCGGCAGCAGGGTTTTGGCCGGCGCCAGCACCGGGCATTTGTTGATGTGCACCAGCTTGATCGGCACCGGCGCCTGATCCGGCGCCAGATCGTCGCGGCGGGTATACAGCCGTTCACGCAACTGCTCGGCGCTCAGCGTCAACAGCGGCGTCATGTCGCCGGCCAGATCGCACATGATCACCGCGTTCTTGTTGTCCGGGTGCCAGGCCAGCGGCGACACCCAGCTGGTATTGCCGCGCGCCGCGCCGAACATGCCGGAGACGTGCACCAGCGGCGTCATGTCGGCGACGTCGATCAGGGCGTTCAGCTTGTGTTTATTGCGGTGCTGCAACAGGAAATCGAACAGCCGCGGCTGGGCCTGCTTGACCAGCTTGGCCATGGCGATGGTGGCGTAAACGTCCGACATCGCGTCGTGAGCCTGCGTGTGCTCGACGCCGTTGGCGCGCGTCAGGTGTTCCAGGCGGAAGCTGGGGAAGCCGTCTTCGTTTTCCGGCCACACGATGCCGTCCGGGCGCAGAGCGTAGCAGGCGCGCATCACATCCAGCAGATCCCAGCGCGAGTTGCCGTTTTGCCAGCTGTAGGCATAGGGATCGTAGAAGTTGCGATAGAAGATATTGCGGCTCACTTCGTCATCGAAGCGGATGTTGTTGTAACCGAGAATGCAGGTGCCGGCCACGCTGAAGGCCTGATGGATTTGGCGGGTGAATTCGGCTTCGTTAACGCCTTTGGCGCGCGCCACCTGCGGCGTGATGCCGGTGATCATCACCGCCTCCGGTTCCGGCAGGTAATCGTCGGCCGGGGCGCAATAGATGACCAGCGGCTCTTCGATAATGTTGAAATCCATATCGGTGCGCACGCCGGCGAACTGCGCCGGGCGGTCCAGCGACGGGCTCTTGCCGAAGGTCTCGTAGTCGTGAATGTAAAATGTGGCCGTTGCCTTGCTGCTCAAAATCGCGTCTCTTCAGTGGCGGATACAATATGCCTCTATTGTAACGGCGTGGGGAGCGATGCCAAGCGGCGGTTAGCGAAATGCGCGCAATTACGCACGGCGATAATAATTCAGCCGTTGATGAAAGTAGGGGAGCAGGTGGTCGGGGACCTGTTGTTCTGTTTCCGCCTGAGTGGAGGCGATGCCGTAGCGTTCGTTGTAGATCACGCTGATGGCCAGCAAATCGGTTTCTATTTTCTCGCGTTGCGCCTGCGGTAAGCTATCCAGCTTTCGAGCCATCGTTATCTCCCTGTTAACCTTAGGGCATAATAGGATCGTTAGCGGATATTGTCCCTACCCATTCCGGGGGGCAGTCGACGCCTGAACGCCGGGTTGCGCGCAAGGCGCCTGGCCGTGGCGGGCGGCGAACTCGCTCTCTGCGTGATGTGCCTGGAAGCGATCCACGCGTTGATAAAGCGAACAGGCGCCGCCGATCACCGCCACCCAAAACAGGGTGCATAGCAGCAAAACCCCCAACCAGATTTTTTGGTTATAGGTCATAAGTCCTCCACGGACGAAAAGAGAAATAACATTGACCATTAAATTAAATCAGGGGTTACATCAATGGTATTTAAACAGCAGGGATTAATCGTAATCTTGTCCCGACTCTTTTGTTACTAAACCCATGATGGATGTTTCAAAAGATTCCTTAAGATAATATTAAGAAAAGTGTTTAAGGGCGCCGTAATTCTATTTAATAATTGTTTAATTATCCGCAGATACAATCTTCCACATTCAATGCCAATGTGGGTGACAATTATGAAAACGCTGCTGTTGACCGGCGCTACCGGCTTTCTCGGTGGTGCGGTTCTTGAAAAATTATTGATTGAAAATCAGTCTATTAATTATCTTTTACTGGTGCGCGCCGACGATGCGCAGCAAGGGCTGGCCCGTATTCGCGCGAATATGGAAAAATTTAATATCGACGCGAATCTGCTGTCTAAAATTACGATAGAAAATATATTGTTGGGCGACCTTTCCGAGCCGGCCGACTTTTTAACTGACGCACGCATTAACAAAGTCACGCACGTTATTAACTGCGCGGCCGTTGCTTCTTTCGGTAATAACCCGCTCATTTGGAAGGTAAACGTAGAAGGTACACTGGCCTTTGCCGAAAGAATGGCGCAGGTGCCGGGATTAAAACGCTTCCTGCACGTCGGTACCGCCATGTCCTGTTCGCCGGAGCCGGGTTCGCTGGTGTCGGAGAGCGGCGAGTTTGAGGAAGACGCCGAGCACCTGGTGGAATATACGCGTTCCAAATCCACCATCGAACAGCTGATGCGCCAGCGCTGCCCTCATATGCCGCTGACCATCGCCCGTCCGTCGATCGTCGTTGGCCACACTCGTCTGGGCTGCCAGCCTTCCAGCAGCATTTTCTGGGTGTTCGGCATGGCGCTGATGCTGCGCAAGTTCATGTGTTCGCTGCAGGACAATATCGATGTGATCCCGGCGGACTACTGTGCGGATGCGTTGGTGATGTTGATGAACAGCGAAACGCTCGAGAACGACGTTTATCATATCTCCGCCGGTGAGGAGAGCAGCGTCAGCTTTGCCGAAATCGACCGCGCCATGGCGGCGGCGCTGGAAAAGGCGCCGGTGGGCGATGAGTATGCGCAGGTGACGTATGACGCGCTGGTGAAAATGCGCCGTCAGCTGAAAGACATTTTCGGCCCGTGCAACGAGCGGCTGATGCTCAAAGCGATGCGCCTGTACGGATCGTTCGCCATGCTCAACGTGCGTTTCAGCAACGAGAAAATCCTCAAGCTGGGCATGCCGAAACCGCCGCGCTTCACCGACTACATCGCCGGCTGCGTGCAGTCGACCCGCGGGTTGTCCATTCAGCAACAGATGGTGGTGGACTTCAAATAACCGCCGGGCGCCCTGGGCGCCCGACTCTGTGGTCCGTTACCAGGACGAAGATGACCAGAAGACGCGGCCGAGCACCACCAGTTGCTCTTTGCGCTGCTGATAGCTGAGATGCTCGTCCTGGTACTCTTCCCGGTTGAGGGAGCGGATGATGACGCCGCCGTCCGGCTGCTCGATAAGCACCTTCACCCGCAGCAAATTGCCGTGGCGGATGGCGTAGGTCTTGCCCTCGCGGATGCGCGTGTCGTCGGTGTTGATGCCGACCACGTCGCCGTCCTGCAGGCGCGGTTCCATGCTGGAGCCGGAGATGCGGATAATGCGCGCGGCGTTGACCGCCACCCCCATCTTGTGCAGATAGTAACGGCGAAAGATCAGCGAAAACTCCTCGCGATCGACGATTTCGTAGCAGCCGTCGCCGGCGGAAAAATCGATATCCAGCAGCGGGATCTCCACAAACTCTTCCTTGTCTTGTTCGGTATCTTCCCATACCACCGGTTTCAAGCGGGCGGGTTGGAAGTCCGACTCCGCCGCCACGTTGTCAAACGGGCGCACCAGCTGCTTTTCATGAAACACGTCGAACCAGCCCTTGGGCAAATTCAGCTTGGCCTCGATCCGCCTGGCCAGATTGTCGCCAAGATTGCGGGAGGATTTCTCCCCGATGATTTGGCTCAGCGTCGGCGCGGAAGACTCAACCAGCGTGGCGAATTCATTCTGGTTGACGCCTTGCCGGGCGTAGCGGGCCATCAATTCGCGCAGATTGTTGCGCCTGATTTCTTTAGTTTCCATCGTGCAATGATCGCACTCTTTAGCAAAAAGGTAAATAACGATTTTGCTAAAAAATACTTGCGCATTATTTAGCAATTAGCTAAAACAAAAAGGGTGAGCCAAGGGTTCACCCGTGCGGGGCGGTCTGTCATGATGAGGGGCCGCTCAGTGAAATCAAACGAGAGAGGGACTTTACGATGTACAAGATTGATTACAATAGCTACCGATCGGTCGCCAGCTTCGGCCACCGCGTGCGCTTTCTGGTGCTGCACTACACGGCGCAAAACTTCGCCGACTCGGTGAAGTCGTTGACCGGAAAATCGGTCAGCGCGCACTATCTGGTGCCGGATCCGACCGAGGCGACCTATCAGGCGGCCGGCTTCAGCGGCGTGCGCATCTTCAACCTGGTGGACGAGAATGAGCGCGCCTGGCATGCCGGCAGCAGCCAATGGGGCACCCGCAGCAATATCAACGACACCTCGATCGGCATCGAGATCGTCAACCTGGCGAGCGGCGACGGTGGAAACATCACCTTCCCGCCGTTCAATCCGCAGCAGATCGAGGCCGTCACCCAGCTGGCGCAGAATATCCTGCAGCGTTATCCGGACATCTCGCCGGTGAACGTGGTGGCGCACTCCGACATCGCGCCGGGCCGCAAGAGCGATCCGGGCCCGCAGTTCCCGTGGCAGCAGCTGTATCAGGCCGGCGTCGGCGCCTGGTATGACGAAGCGACCAAGCAGCAGCGCCAGCAGGAATACTGCAGCCAGGGTCTGCCGGCGCAGGCCGATCTGCTGAAACTGTTCGCCCAATACGGCTACGACACCTCGGCGGCGAATACCGCAGAAGGCTATCGCCAGCTGGTGCGCGCGTTCCAGCTGCACTTCCGTCAGCAGAAGTATGACGGCGTGATGGATGTTGAAACCGCCGCCGTTCTGCGCGCGCTGGTCGACAAGTACGTCGCCTGAGCCTGAAGGTGAATGGGGGACGCCTCATTCGCCTTTTCCTCGCCGGGCTTCCTCCTCTAAAATAGCGGCCTGGCTGGTCTTTATCGGAGGCACTGTGCGCCTCGATCGAAAAATCTCTTCCCTTGAACTGCTGACCTATCGCCACTACCGCATCGTACACGGCGTGCGCATCGGGTTGGCGTTTATCCTGACCTTTCTGCTGATCCGCCTGCTGGCGGTGCCCGAAGGCACCTGGCCGCTGATCACCCTGGTGGTGGTGATGGGGCCGATCTCGTTTTGGGGCAACGTGCTGCAGCGGGCGCTGCAACGCATTGCCGGTACGGTGTTCGGCGCCGCCTCCGGCCTGATCGCCCTGTATCTGGAGCTCTATTCGCTGCCGCTGATGCTGGTTTGGTGCGGCGTGGTGATGTTCGTCTGCGGTTACCTGACGCTCGGCAAACGGCCGTATATGGCGCTGCTGGTGGGGATCACGCTGGCGGTAGTGTGCGGCGCGGGCGCCGGCGACATGCACACCGCGCTGTGGCGCAGCGGCGACGTGATCTTCGGCTCGCTGTTGGCGCTGCTGTTCACCAGCATCTACCCGCAGCGCGCCTACATTCTGTGGCGCATGCAAATGGCGGACTGCCTGCAAACCGCCGCCCGCCTCTACGGCGCGTATTTTTCGCCGAACGTTATCGAGCGGCCGCGGCTGGAGCCGCAGCTCAAGGATCTGTTGAATCAGGTGGTGAAGCTGCGCAGCCTGATCGTGCCCGCCAGCAAGGAAACCCGCATCCCCAAAGCGGTGTTCGAAGCGGTGCAAACCCTCAGCCGCAATCTGGTGTGCACGCTGGAACTGATGGCGGATGCTTACTGGGCCTCGCGCGAAACGCACTTCATCATGCTGAACGCCCGAACGCTGCGCAGCACCCAGCTGCTGACGCTGAGCTCGCTGGAGTCGCTGGCGGTGCTGATGCGCGAAGGGCCGCAGGCGCAGCGCCAGGCGGCGGCGGGGCAGCTGGCGGAAATCGCCGGCGAGCTGAAAACGCTGATGCAGGAAGTCAGCGTCGGCCAACACGGCGAAGCGCCGATTTACGGCTACGTTTGGCTCAGCATGGAGCTGGCGCAGCAGTTGGAAGAGTTGGGGGATTTGCTCCAGGTTTGCACCGCCGCCGGGCGCGAATAAGGGGTCAGATCATGAAGGCGGCGCTTTGGGTTTTGGCCGCCGGGGCAAAGTGGGTAAGATAAGCCAATCACTGTTGTGCCGGACCGCCACAAACCTGTATCTTGGTGCCATGTGGCCGTAAGCAAATGAATCTGTGTATTACTAAAGCAAGGGTATAAAGATGGATAATGCAAATAAGCCGAGTTTCCAGGACGTGCTGGAGTTTGTGCGTATGTTCCGCCGCAAAAACAAACTGCAACGCGAGATCGTCGACAACGAAAAGAAAATTCGTGATAACCAGAAGCGCGTGCTGCTGCTCGACAACCTGAGTGAGTACATCAAGCCCGGCATGAGCATTGAAGACATTCAGGGCATCATCGCCAACATGCGCAGCGACTACGAAGATCGCGTTGATGACTACATCATCAAAAATGCCGATCTGTCCAAAGAGCGCCGCGAGCTGTCCAAAAAGCTGAAAGCGATGGGCGAAGTGAAGTAACCCGCGTTATCGGGCCGGGCGCGATGCCTGGCCCGCATTCCTATCCTGTCTGATTCTCCATTTTTGCCGACACTGCCGTTTTCGTAGGGCGTTCCCCGACGGCCGAAGGCGCCTCCCCATCCTGCAGGATCTGCAGGTGACCGCCGGGGAACGCGTGTTACTGCTCCGCGCCGTACATGTCGAAGTCGAAATACTGGTCGTTGATTTTCTTGTAAGTACCGTTGGCGCGGATCGCCTGCAGCGCGTCGTTGAAGGCGTTAAGCAGCGCGGTATCGTCTTTGCGCACTCCGATACCGTCGCCGACGCCGAAGTATTTGCTGTCGGTCAGCTCGGCGCCGATAAAAGCGAAATCTTTACCGCCGGGCGTTTTGAAAAACTCGCTGGCGCTGACGCTGGCCAGCAGCGACGCATCCAGGCGGCCGTTGGCCAGATCCTCATTCACTTCCTGCTGACTTTGGTAGGCTACCACGTTGACGCCGGCCGGGCGCCACAGCGCGTTGGCGTAGGCTTCCTGGCTGGAGCCTTGCTGCACGCCGACCGATTTGCCCTTCAGCGAGGCGGCGGTCGGCTGCAGGTTGCTGCCCTTATGCGCCACCAGCCGCGCCGGGGCGTTGGAGACTTTGCTGGAGAAAGCGATCTGCTGCCGGCGCTGCGGCGTGATGGTCATCGATGAGGCGATGGCGTCGAACTTCTTCGCCTGCAGACCGGGGATCATGCCGTCCCAACTGCTTTCTACCCACACGCATTTGGCCTGCATCTGGTCGCACAGCGCCTGGGCGATATCGACGCCGAAGCCGGTCAGCTTGCCCTGCGGGTTTTTATACTCCAGCGGCGGAAAGGTGGGATCGATGCCCAGTTTGATCACTTTGCCGCTAAATTCACCGCTCAGCGCGGGAAAACTCGCGGCCAGCGGCAGCAACAACAACAGCCCTTTGATGGTTTTCATGTCATTTCCTCAGCGTTGGTGATTAAACTGCGGGGCGAGCCAAAAAGCGCTCGACCAATTTGACCCAGTAGGTGGCGCCCAACGACAGACTGTCGTCATTGAAGTCATAACCGGGGTTGTGCAAAGAATTGCCCGGCGTGGCGGGGCCGTTGCCGATCGAGATGTAGCTCCCTGGGCACTTCTCCAACATAAAGGCGAAATCTTCGCTGGCGGTGAACGGCCGTAGCGTAGGAATAACTCGACTCTCTCCGGCCCACTCCAGGGCTACGGCGCGCGCCAGCTCGGTTTCTGCCGGGTGGTTCACCAGCACCGGGTAGCCGTGCTGGTAGTCGATCTCCGCGTGGGCGCCGAAGCTGGCGGCCTGCGCCGTGACCAGCTCGGTGATGCGCTGCTCCAGCCGCGCGCGCACCGCCGCCGTCAGCGCACGCACGCTGAGCGTCAGGCTGGCGGTCGCCGGGATCACGTTGGCGGCCTGGCCAGCCTGCATCGTCCCCACGGTGACGATCGCCGTTTCCTGCGGATCGATATTGCGCGCCACGACGGTTTGCAGGCTCATGACGATGGCCGCGCAGACCACCACCGGATCCACGGTGCTCTGCGGCACTGCGCCGTGGCCGCCGTGGCCGTGCAGGGTGATGTGTACCGTATCGGCCGAGCACATGAAGGGGCCGCTGGCGAAGCCCAGGTGGCCGGTGGGGAAGCCGGGCACGTTGTGCATGGCGAACACTGCGTCGCAAGGGAAGCGCTCAAACAGGCCGTCTTCAATCATCACTCTGGCGCCGCCGCCGCCTTCTTCCGCCGGCTGAAAGATCAGGTGCAGCGTGCCGCTGAAGTTCGGCTGCTGCGCCAGATAGCGTGCAGCCGCCAACAGCATGGCTGTGTGCCCGTCGTGGCCGCAGGCGTGCATCACCCCGGAATGGGTGCTGGCGTGCGGTAAGCCGGTTGTTTCGGCAATCGGCAGGGCGTCCATGTCGGCGCGGATGCCGAGTGATTTTCCCGGCCCGCGCTGCAGTGTGGCGACAACGCCGGTTTGTCCTACGCCGCGCGTGACGCGGTAACCCCATTCCTCCAGCCGCCGAGCCACCAGATCCGAGGTGGCGAACTCCTGGAAGCCCAATTCCGGATGGGCGTGAAGGTGGCGGCGAAGGGCGACCATCTCATCATGAACGGCGGCGATATCAGGCAGTACCAGTGAATGCATCATCACGATCTCCGGCAAAGGGTTCCGGCTAACGGGCACGGAACGGGGCAGAGGGGTAGGCATCGAGACTAGCAAACTCCGTTTTTGGCGGGTAGCCACCGTTCGGTTATGCTGACAACCAATGATTGTCAGGAGGCGAACATGAAACTGCACCAACTGCAGGCGCTGGTGGCCAGCGCCGATAGCGGCAGCATTCGCGCGGCGGCGCGGCATCTGGGGCTATCGCAGGCGGCGGTGACCCGCGCGCTGCGCGAACTGGAGCAGGAGCAGGCGCTGCCGCTGCTGATCCGCACCCCGACCGGGCTGGGCTTTACCCCCTACGGCAAAACCCTGTTGGCGCACGCCAGGCTGGTGTTGAATCAGCTGGAGCAGGCGCAGGGTGAAATGGCGGCGCTGCGCGGGCGGACGGCGGATCTGGTCAAGGCGGCGATCACCCCCTGGCTGATGCTGACGGTGCTGCCGCCGGCGGTGATGGCGTTTCGCAGCAAGGTGCCGGCGGTGCGGCTGGAACTGTCGGAAAGCCTGATGGCCAACGCTCAGTCGCAGCTGCGCGAGGGCACGATGGACTTTGCCATTACGCCGCTTCCGGCATCGTCGGCGCCGCAGGAATTTCACTGCGAGCCGCTGCTGGAGTATGAAACGGCCTACATGGTGCGGCGCGGCCACCCGCTGGCGCACAGCACCTCGCTGCATCAGCTGCTGGAGCAGGATTGGGTGATGAGCTATACCCCGGAAAGTTTCGATGCGCTGCTCGACGAGGTGTTCCACCGCCACGGCGCGCGCCTGCCGCGCCAGCGCATTATCCAGGCGCATTCGTTCGGCATGCTGCAGGCGCTGGTGGAATCTGCCGGGATGTGTACCTGGTGCCCGCAGCCGATCGTCGCGCTGCCGCAGTTCGCTTCCCGCGTGCAGCCGCTGGCGTTGCGGGAGAGCTGCCAACCGGCGCAGCTGAATATCGTCACCCGGCGCAACAGCATTCTGAGCGCCGCCGCGCATGCGTTTATCGATACGCTGGTGCGCACCCTGCGTCAGCAGGCGCGATCGTCGCGGCTGGAAGATCGTCAGATCTACGATCGCGTGCGCCTGCTGATTTAGCGGATCTGCCCGGATCGCCGATCTTGTAAATGGGATCGCGATCCGCATTTGTAGCATTTTTAGCCGCAATGTTAACGAACTGTGATTTTGCTCAAACAATTCTTTTTGCAGCTTTGGTTATATGTCGATCAATGTTCACGTTGTCATTTTGAGTTTTCGGGATGTGTGATGATTAATTTATTGAAATTTAACATGTTGTGACGCCACTCATTTTTTGTTGAATAAAAATGACAACGTCAACATTAATAAAATTCAAGCGTTTAACGAATGTATTGGAGGAAGAGATGAGCCAGTTGCCGGAAAAAATGCGCGCGGTCGTTTGCCATGGCCCGCAGGATTATCGTTTCGAACAGGTGCCTACGCCGCTGCCGAAGGCGCGCGAGCTGGTGATCAAGGTGGAAGGCTGCGGCATTTGCGCCGGCGACTGCAAGTGCAAGAACGGCGCGCAGATGTTTTGGGGGGAGAACCCGTGGGTCAAACCGCCGGTGGTGCCGGGGCACGAGTTCTACGGCCGCATCGCCGCGCTGGGAGAGGGCGCGGAAGGCAAATACCGGCTCGGCGAGCGGGTGATCGCCGAGCAGATCGTGCCGTGCTGGGAGTGCCGTTACTGCAAATCCGGCAGCTACTGGATGTGTGAGACGCATAACATTTACGGCTTCCAAAAAGACGTGGCGGAGGGCGGCATGGCGGAGTACATGCGCTTTTCCGAAAACGCCATCGTCCACAAGATCCCGGAAAGCCTGAGCCATGAAGACGCGGTACTGATCGAGCCGATGGCCTGCGCCATCCACACCGTGGCGCGCGGCGACATCCAGCTGGACGACGTGGTGGTGTTGGCCGGCGCCGGGCCGCTCGGGCTCTGCATGGTGCAGGTGGCGCGCCTGAAAACGCCAAAGAAACTGATCGTGATCGACGCCATCGACGAGCGGCTGGCGCTGGCGAAGGAATTCGGCGCCGACGTGGTGATCAACCCGCTGAAGGAAGACGCTGACCAGATCGTCAAATCGCTGACCGGCGGCTACGGCTGCGACGTGTATATCGAGGCCACCGGCGCGCCGATCGGCGTCACCCAGGGGCTGCAGATGATCCGCAAGCTGGGTCGCTTCGTGGAGTTCAGCGTGTTCGGCAAGGAAACCACCGTCGACTGGTCCATCATCGGCGATCGCAAAGAGCTGGACATTCGCGGCGCGCACCTGGCGCCCTACAGCTACGAAATCGCCATCGATCTGTTCGAACGCGGGCTGGTGACTTCCAACGGCGTGGTCACCCACAGCTATTCATTGAACGACTGGGACGAAGCCTTCGCCCTGGCGGACTCGACCGACTCCATCAAGGTGATCCTGGTTCCCTGACCCTCCCGCCGTACCGCTGTTGCAGTCACGACCGCCGGCCCGTTCCGCAACGGAAGGGTCGGCCGGTCGGCCAAACGTAAAGACATGCTGTTGCTCTGATAACCACAACAAGAAGCTTCCCTACAGGAGAATTGGCTATGTTTTCATTATTCAAAAAGACCCTGCCTTTTATCGTCGCCGGTGGAATGTTGGCGGCCAGCCAGGTGGCGCTGGCCAAGCAAATCACGATCGGTATGTCGTTCCAGGAAATGAACAACGACTACTTCGTCACCATGAAGCAGGCGCTGGATCAGGCGGCAGCGGATATCGGCGCCAAGGTGTACGTGGCCGATGCGCGCCATGACGTTGCCAAACAGATCGGCGATGTGGAGGACATGCTGCAGAAGAAGGTGGATATCCTGCTGATCAACCCGACCGATTCGGTGGGGGTGCAGTCGGCGGTGATCTCCGCCCATAAGGCCGGTGCGGTGGTGGTGGCGATCGACGCGCAGGCGGAAGGGCCGCTGGATTCGTTCGTCGGCTCGGAAAACTATGACGCCGGCTTCCAGGCGGGCGAGTACCTGGCGAAAGCGCTGGGCGGCAAAGGCAAGGTGGCGATCCTCGACGGCATCCCGGTGGTGCCGATCCTGGAGCGCGTGCGCGGCTTTGAAGCGGCGATGAAAAAATACCCCGACATCAAGATCGTCACCAAGCAAAACGGCAAGCAGGAGCGTGACACCGCGCTGACCGTGACCGAAAACATGCTGCAGTCGGCGCCGGATCTGGCGGGCATCTTCAGTGTCAACGACGTCGGCGCACTCGGCGCCCTGGCGGCGATCGAAAGCAACGGCGCCAAGGTCAAGCTGGTGAGCGTCGACGGCCAGCCGGAAGCCATCAAAGAGATCCTCAAGCCGAACTCGCCGTTCATCGCCACTTCGGCGCAGTTCCCGCGCGACCAGTTGCGCATCGCGCTCGGCATTGCGCTGGCCCGCTACTGGGGCGCCACGGTGCCGAAAACCGTGCCGGTCAAAGTGAAGCTGATCGACCGCAGCAATGCGGCCGGCTTTAGCTGGTAACAGCGGCCGGGTTCGCCCCGCTGCGGCGGGGTGTTCGGCGCGGAGGGCAATGCGGTGACACCTTTACTGGAACTGAAGCGAATCAAGAAAAGCTTTCCCGGCGTGAAGGCGCTGGACGGCATCGATCTGGCCATTCAACGCGGCGAGGTACACGCCCTGCTGGGCGAAAACGGCGCCGGCAAATCGACGCTGGTGAAAATCATGTGCGGCATCTATCAGCCGGACGAGGGCGATATTTTTATCGACGGCGAGCAGCGCCGCTTTAACAACTATCGCCAGGCGATCGAGGCCGGCGTCGGCATTATTTTTCAGGAATTCTCGTTGATTCCGTACATGAGCGCCGTCGACAACATCTTCCTCAACCGGGAGATCAGGAACCGCTGGGGCCTGCTGGATCGCCGGGCGATGCGGCGCAAGGCCGAGGCGATCTTCAAGCGGCTGACGGTGGCTATCGATCTCGATTGCCCGGTGGAGCAACTGAGCGTGGCGCAGCAGCAGTTCGTTGAGATCGCCAAGGCGCTGTCGCTGGAGGCGCGGGTGCTGGTGCTGGATGAACCGACCGCCACGCTGACGCCGGGCGAGGCCGAACACCTGTTCAGCGTAATGAACGATCTGCGGCTGCTGGGCGTCGGCATGGTGTTTATCTCGCACCACCTGGACGAGATCTTCACCATCTGCGATCGCATCACCGTACTGCGCGACGGCGCCTACATCGAAACGCTGGCCACCGGCGACACCAACGTGGAAGAGCTGGTGCGGCTGATGGTCGGGCGCAAAATCGAGAACGCTTTCCCGGTGAAACAGCATCCGGTCGATACCGCGACGGTGCTGCTGGAAGCGGAGATCCAGCGCGAGAAGCACGGCGCGACCGACCGTTTTCGGCTGCACAAGGGCGAGATCCTCGGCTTCGCCGGGCTGGTGGGCTCCGGGCGTACCGAGACCGTCTCGGCGCTGATCGGCGCCGGCCGCTGCCACCGTAAACGTGTCAGCCTCGGCGGCCAACCGGCGGCGCTGCGCTCCCCGGCGCAGGCGCTGGCGCAGGGTATCGGCCTGCTGCCGGAGAGCCGCAAAACCGAGGGCCTGGTGCTGCCGTTTTCGGTGGCGCAGAACATCACCCTCAACCGGCACCACCGGCGCGGCAAGATCTTCGTCAGCGCCCGCAAAGATCGCGACGTGGTGCAGCGGCTGATCCGTGCCGTGGGGGTGAAAACCCCGGACGCCGAGACCGCCGTCAGCACCCTGAGCGGCGGCAACCAGCAGAAGGTGGTGATCGCCCGCTGGCTCAACAACGACTGCAACATCCTGATCTTCGACGAACCGACGCGCGGCATCGACGTGGGCGCCAAGGCCGAGATCTACCAGCTGATGCAGCAACTGACCCAGCAGGGCATCTCCATCATCATGATTTCCTCCGAACTGCCGGAGATCATCGGCGTGTGCGACCGCGTGCTGGTGTTTCGCGGCGGCCACATCGTCGCCGAGCTGACCGGCGACGACATCGAATCCAACCACATCATGCTTCACGCGACCGGGAGTGCCTTATGATCGGAATTGAACAACCCGCCGTGGCGCGCCGCGCCGCCGGCCCCAGCCTCGGCAAGCGCTGGGAAAAACTGCTGCATCATCCGGCGGTCTTGCCGTTTATCGGCTTCGTTGTCCTGTTCGTGCTGATGAGCCTGTTGAACGACAGCTTCCTCAGCGTCAACAACCTGACCAACGTGGCGCGCCAGGTGTCTATCAACGCCATCATCGCGGTGGGCATGACCTGCGCCATCCTGACCGGCGGCATCGATCTCTCGGTGGGGCCGGTGATGGCGCTGGCCGGTTCGGTCGCCGCCGGGCTGATGCTGGCGGCGGTGCCCATTCCGCTTGCGATGGTGGCGGCGCTGGCGGTCGGCGCGCTGTTCGGCCTGGCCAACGGCGCCTGCATCGCCTACCTGCGCATGCCGCCGATCATCGTCACTCTGGCGTCGATGGGCATCGCCCGCGGCCTGGCGCTGCTCTATACCGGCGGCTACCCGATCTCCGGCCTGCCCGACGTCTTCTCCTTCTTTGGCCGCGGCACGGTGCTGGGCATCCAGGTGCCGATCCTGATCATGATCGGCGTGTACCTGCTGGCCTGGCTGATGCTCAACCAGCTGCCGTTCGGCCGCTACGTCTACGCGATGGGCGGCAACGAAGAGGCGGCGCGCCTGAGCGGCATCCGCGTGCCGCGCTACAAGATGCTGGTGTACGTGATCAGCGGCCTGACCGCCGCGCTGGCCGGACTGGTGCTGACCTCGCGCCTGATGAGCGGGCAGCCCAACGCCGGCGAAGGCTTCGAGCTGGACGCTATCGCTGCCGTAGTGCTGGGCGGGGCGGCGATCTCCGGCGGGCGCGGCGCCATCGTCGGCACGCTGGTGGGGGCGATGATGCTCGGGGTGCTCAACAACGGCCTCAATCTGATGAACGTATCGCCGTATATCCAGAACGTGGTGAAGGGCGGCATCATCCTGGCCGCCATCTACCTCAGCTCCGTGCGGCGCAAATAGGAGGCGCGATGTCAGTCTTTCTTGGCATAGACGTCGGCGGCACGGTGATCAAGGCCGGGCTCTACCGGGCAAGCGGTGAAGAGCTGGCGATCGCCGAGCGCGACGGCGCGGCGATTGCTGCCCAGCCGGGCTTCAGCGAGCGCAATATGGACGCGCTGTGGGATGACGTTTGCGCGGCGATCCGCCAGACGCTGCACGCGGCGGGGCTGGCGGCCGGGCAGGTGCGCGGCGTCAGCTTCTCGGCGCACGGCAAAGGGCTGTACGCCATCGACCGCCACGGCAAACCGGTCGGCAACGGCATTCTCTCTTCGGACAACCGCGCGGCGGCCACGGCGGCTGAGCTGCGCCGCGCCGGCGTGGACGCGCAGACTTACCCACGCAGCCTGCAGCCGCTGTGGCCCAGCCACCCGGCGCTGCTGCTGCGCTGGCTGAAGCAGCGGCAGCCGGCGCAGTACGCCGCCGTCGATCGCATCCTGATGGCGCACGACTACCTGCGCTTTCGCCTCACCGGCGAGGCGGCGGCCGAAGTGACCAACATCTCCGGCAGCAACCTGTTTAACCAGCACAGCGGCGCTTACGATCCGGCGCTGATGGCGGCCTTCGGCATCGAAGAGGCGCAGGAGAAGACCGCGCCAACGATCGGCTCGGCGCAGCTGGCCGGGCGGGTGACGGCCGCGGCGGCGGCGCAGTGCGGCCTGCGAACGGGCACCGCGGTGTACGGCGGCCTGTTCGACGTGGTGGGCGCGGCGCTCAGCTCCGGCGTGGCCGACGATCGCACGCTCAGCGCGGTGGCGGGCACCTGGTCGATTGCCACCTGCGTGACCGAGCGCATCATTCCCGCCGACTATCCCTACGCCTGGGGGCGCTACTGCATCGACGGCCGCTATTTCGTGCACGAAGGCAGCCCGACCTCGGCCGGCAACCTGGCCTGGTTCCTGCGCCAGTTCTGCGCCGACGACCGGCAGCGCTACGCCCAGTTCAACGCCTGGGTGGCCGAGCGCCGCGAGCAGCCGAGCGGGCTGCTGTTCCTGCCTTATCTGTACGGTTCCAACCTCGGCGGCAACACGCCGGGCGGGCTGATCGGCCTGAGCGCCCACCACGAGATGGCGGACGTGGTGCAGGCGATCTACCAGGGCATCGTGTTTTCGCACCTGATCCATCAGGAGCGCATGGTGCAGCTGAACCCGCGCATCGAGCGGGTGTGCATGACCGGCGGGCCGACGCAGTCCGAGGTGTGGATGCAGATGTACGCCGACGCCGGCAACCTGCCGCTTGAGGTGGTGGAAACGCGCCAGAGCGGCTGCCGCGCCGCCGCCCTGTGCGCCGCCGTCGGCGCCGGGGAGTACGCCGGGTTCGCCGAAGCGATCGCCGCCGCGCCGCCCAAGCTGCGCTGTTATTATCCCGCGACCGCCGCCCACCGGCGCCTGCGCGCCCAGCAGGCGCGCTATCTGGCGGTCGCTCAGGCTTTGAGTGAGGTGACTGATGCAAACGACTAACGCCGCCTGTCTGGGGCTGTATGAAAAGGCGCTGCCCGCCGATCTGAGCTGGCCGCAGCGGCTGGCCACCGCCGCCGAGCTGGGCTTTGAATTTGTGGAGATGTCGATCGACGAACAGCCGGCGCGCCAGCAGCGGCTGGACTGGGATCGCCGCCAGCGGCTGGCGTTTATCCAGGCGCGGCTCGACAGCGGGGTGACGGTGCCGAGCCTGTGCCTGTCGGCGCACCGGCGCGACCCGTTCGGCAGCCATGACGCCGCCACCCGCGAACGGGCGCGGGTGCTGATGAGCAAGGCGCTGGCACTGGCGACGGATCTCGGCATCCGCAACATCCAACTGGCGGGCTACGACGTCTATTACGAACCGGCCGATCGCCACAGCCGAGAGCGCTTTATCGAGGGCATGCAGTGGGCGGCGGCGCAGGCCGCCAGGGCGCAGGTGATGCTGTCGGTGGAGGTGATGGACACGCCGTTCATCAACAGCATCAGCAAATGGCGCGACATCGCCCGCCACGTCAACAGCCCGTGGTTCACGGTGTATCCCGATCTCGGCAACCTCAGCGCCTGGGGCAATGACGTCGCCGCCGAGCTGGCGCTGGGCATCGGCAGCATCACCGCCGTGCACCTCAAAGACACCGTGGCGGTGGGGCCGGGCAGCGCCGGGCAGTTCCGCGACGTGCCGTTCGGCGAGGGCTGCGTGGATTTCGCCCACGCCTTTTCCGTGCTCAACGCGCTCGGCTATCGCGGCCCCTACCTGCTGGAGATGTGGGCGCGTGAAGACGGGCAGGACAAGCAACGCATCGCCCAGGCCAAGGCCTGGATCGAACAACAGATGAATGAGGGAGGCATCGCATGCTGAACGAACTCAAGCGGCAGGTGCTGGCCGCTAACCTCAGCCTGCCGGCATACGGGCTGGTGACCTTTACCTGGGGCAACGTCTCGGCGATCGACCGCCAGAGCGGGCTGGTGGTGATCAAGCCTTCGGGCATCGCCTACGAGGCGATGACGCTGGAGGATCTGGTGGTGGTGGATCTGGAGGGCAAGGTGCGCGAAGGGCACCGCAAACCCTCATCCGACACCGCCACCCATCTGGCGCTGTACCGCGCCTTCACCGATATCGGCGGCGTGGTGCACACCCACAGCCGCAACGCCACCATCTGGGCGCAGGCCGGGCAGCCGATCCCGGCGCTGGGCACCACCCACGCCGACTACTTTTACGGCGACATTCCCTGTACCCGGCCGATGAGCGAGGCGGAGATCGCCGGGGATTACGAGGGGGAAACCGGCAAGGTGATTATCGAGACCTTCAGCCAGGCGGGGCGCGATCCGCAGCAGGTGCCGGGGGTATTGGTTTACTCCCACGGCCCGTTCGCCTGGGGCAAGGACGCGGCGGACGCGGTGCATAACGCGGTGGTGCTGGAGGAGGTAGCGATCATGGCGATGGCGACGCGCCAGCTGGCGCCGGCCATCGCCCCGATGCAGCCGGAGCTATTGGACAAACATTTCCTGCGCAAGCACGGCAAACACGCCTACTACGGGCAATAGCGCCCGTCAGCGATTCAACAGCGAGCCGGTGAAGAACTCTCTGCGCACCGGCAGCTCGCCGCGCGGGCTGTTAATGGCGCTGAACAGCAGCTCCGCGGCGATCTCCCCCAGTTTCTGCGTATCGTGATACACCCCCGGAATGTGCAGGCCGTAAGCGCCGGCGCGCGGCGGTTCGTCTATCGAGAAGAACTTCACCTGCTGATAGAGCCCCATCTCGTGGCAGATGGCGATGGCGCCCAGCGTGATGATGCCGTTCAGGCCGATGATGTAATCCGGGCGGTTCTCCGGCTGCGCCAGATAGGCGCGCACTTCGCTTTCCTGCGAGGTGAAATCGTAGTCGCCGTTGATGATATGAATCTCACGGCCGCTGCCCTGCAGCGCCGCGACGATGCCGGCGGTGCGCGTTAGCGTAATTTCCGAATCCGCCGGGCCGCCGATAATCAGCAGCTTCTGCTCCGGCTGCTCCGCCAGATAGCGCCCGGCCAGCACGCCGATCTCGCGGTTGTCGAGGAACACGCCGCTCAGCTGCTGATCGTAGAGATCGCGGTCGATCAGGATCAGCGGCACGCCGTACACCTCGGCCAGCTTGAGATAGGCGGGGCGGTAGCGCTTGTCGTCGCGCACCGCCGACAGCAGGATGCCGCGCGCCTTGTAGCCGAACAGCGCCTGAATGGCGCGCATTTCCGCCTCTTCGCTGCCGTCGGTGTCGAACAGCATGATCTGGTAGCCCTGCTGACGCGCAATGCGCGACACGGTCTTGATCAGGCCGGAATAGAACGGGTTGTACATACTGCTGGTGACGATGCCGATAATCTGGCTGCTGCTGCTTTTCAGCCCCTGCGCGAAGGCATTGGGCACATAGTTCAGCTCTTTGGCGATGGCGTGAATGCGCTCGCGGGTTTCCGGCTTGACCAGCTCGGGCTTATTGAAGGCGCGGGAAACGGTGATATTGGTCACCCTGGCGCGGCGGGCGATATCCACGATAGTGGCATTGGGATTGGCTTTCGACACCGTCTTTCCTTGCGTTATGCCTCAACAGATCCCTTATTGTAGGGAAAGGGCAGGGGCGGTGCTAGGGGGAGTGATTGGGGGAAGGGCGAGCCGGCTGGATATTTTTGCGCAGGGGCTGTTGATGTGGCGCGAATTAAAAGAATGCAAAGAGGGTTAATAATGCCATTTGACGATGAGTGGATTAATTGAATTGTTTGGCGACTTCTTCTTCTGAAAAGAACCGTGGCGCATTGCTCGCCAGACACAGGATTTCAAGCCACCGCAGCGCTCATCCAGTTGTACATCACTTACAATCAGTGGGGGCGCAAAAGGAGGTATCACGATGCGTTTGACGTCTGCTGAGTGCCTGACTGGCTTGGAACCACGGGCGGCGTTCGCGGTCAATGAGATCCATCGCCACTGCTGGAGCCATAAAAAGTTTGCCGCATGCGCCGGGTATGAAGGAATAGGGGCGCTTTATTTATCGACACAGCACAGAAAAAACGACAAAAACGCCTGCTGCCCATCCAAATTAGTTCTTACGGGAGTCCTGGCTGAGAAGACGCGTGCGGCACACCTCCAGAATTTCGTCAGCCAGGGCTGAATTATCCGGACAGGCACGGGAAAGCACTAAGGCGCCGACAAGTTGCGCGAAGGTAGCGATCAAGTCAGCGCGCGTTTCATGTTCATTGCCTAAAACGGCCAGTTGGCGTTCCATTCCGTCCGCGAAGGCTTCCTTGATAGGCTCAGACTGACGGGCCGCATCGATGCCCAGTGCCGACATCACGCAACCTTTCCCCCTATTGTCGCGATGCGGCCGGGAAAGATAATTTTCGACAAATTTTTCCCGATCCTCACCTGCCGTACTTTCTGTTGCACGCATAAAGCCACAGCTCATTGCCTCCGCCATCAGATCAGCCTTAGAGCCAAAGTGTTTGTAGAACCCACCGTGGGTCAGGCCTGCCGCTGACATCAGTTCCGCCACGCCGACGCCGTCGTAACCGCGCTCGCGAAACAGTTCTGATGCCGTTTCAACAATGCGCATCCGGTTTTTACGGACCTGCTCTTTTGACACTTTCATGCTTTACAACCCCTTTTTAAATAGGGGTTGAGTATACATTGATGATGATCATAATCAAACGTGTTGACTTTAAAGATTACGATCATCATCATTAAATGCGCAGGTAACCGCGACTGAAGCGAGGAGTAAACATGACCCGTCAGGCTGTATTTCAACCCTATAAACGTGGGTCTATAACATTGGCCAACCATAGTGTGATGGCACCGCTGGCGCGTAACCGTGCCGGAACAGGTCTTGTTCCGCACGAACTGACGGCAATCTATTACGCGCAAGGTTACACCGATTGTCCGTCGCTGACCGAGGTCAGCGAGTAGAACCGTGATACCTAATTGCACGTTGCGGATTCTGTTTACCCATTAATAAAGAGACCAACTTATGACCAAACCTTCCGTTCTCATTACAGGTGCATCAACGGGTATTGGCGCTGTTTACGCTGAACGATTCGCGCGTCGGGGACACGATCTTGTTCTGGTTGCCCGCGACAACACAAAGTTAGAGATGCTGGCAGGTCGTCTGCGACAGGAAAATGGTATTTCTGTCGATGTTCTGCCTGCCGACCTCACGCAAGAGGCGGATTTGACGACGGTCGAAGCTCGCTTGCGCAAAGACTCGCGAATTGGTGTTCTTATCAACAACGCAGGTATCGCGCAGTCTGGCGGTTTCTCTGAACAGACGTCTGATTCGATAGAGCGCCTTATCGCGCTTAACGTCACCGCCCTCACCAGACTGGCCGGTGCTGTAGTACCTCGATGGGTAAAAGATGGGGGAGGTTCGATCGTTAATATCAGCTCCATCGTCGGGCTCGCCCCGGAATTTGCAATGACGGTGTATGGCGCGACCAAAGCCTTTGTCCTTTTCCTGTCTCAGGGAATGCATCTGGAGTTGTCGCCTAAGGGCATTTATATCCAGGCGGTGCTCCCTGCCGGCACTTACACGGAAATTTGGGATCGTGCGGGTATTGATATCAGTCGCGCGTCCAAAATGATGGAGGTGGATGAATTAGTGGATGCAGCGCTGGTCGGTTTTGATCGCCGTGAACTCGTCACCATCCCGCCTTTACATAATGCTGCCCGCTGGGATGCCCTCGATACCGCGCGCCAGGCTTTGCTTTCGGACATCAAACAGGCTGAAGCCGCGGAGCGATATAAAACGCTTTAGCCAATGAGGCGCCTTCTGCAGAACTGTCTTTTGGCTGTTTTGCAGAGAGGCACAAATCTGACATGGCTGCCTGACAGCGTCCCTTCTCATCCGCGATGGGAAATCTCAAATAAATCATGAAGGCTTTATTCAGCATGACAAAAAAACGTATAGCGCTGGTTACTGGCGCTTCCTCAGGTATCGGCGAAGCGTCTGCCCATCAACTTTTAGCCGCGGGTTATACCGTATATGGCACGAGCCGGCGCGGAACTCATGCGGGTGCGCATCGGTTTCCGTTGCTGACGCTTGATGTAACGGATGACGCTTCGGTAAGGGCGGCCATTGAGGAATTGCTGCGCCTGGAGGGGCGGATCGATATTCTGGTGAACAATGCGGGTTTTGGGGTCGCGCCGGCGGCCGCGGAAGAAAGTTCTGTCGAACAGGCCAAGCGTATTTTCGACACCAACTTTATGGGCATAGTCAGGTTGTCTCGGGCCGTGATCCCCCACATGCGCCGCCAGGGCTGCGGGCGCATCATTAATATCGGTTCGATAGTCGGGCTCGTCCCGATGCCGTATATGGCACTTTATGCGGCCAGCAAGCATGCTGTGGAAGGGTATTCGGCAGCTCTGGATCATGAAGTGCGCACGCAGGGCATCAGAGTTTCAGTCATTGAACCTGCCTACATAAAAACGCAGTTTGAAGCCAATAATATAGAGCCGGATGCAAAGCTTGAAGAGTATGACCTCAAGCGGGCCAAGCTGGAGAAAGTGGTCAGCAAGGCAATGGCTGAAGCGGAAAGTCCGGAGGTTGTGGCAGAGGTGGTCGTTAAAGCGGCCCAGACTTTACGCCCAAAAGTGCGCTACACGGCGGGAACGCTGGCCGCAAAGCTGAATTTTATTCTCAGATTCGCGCCTGCATCATTCCTGGATAAGCTCGTGCGCAAAACTCTTCAGCTTGATGCCAAGGAGTAAAAATGAAATTTTCTCAATTGGCTATGCTGACCTCGGCGTTGTTTTTCATCCTGGCCACGGTATGGATGTTTTTCCCGCAACCGCTCTTAACTCAGTGGGGAATTGAACCGACGCCCGGTATCGGCGTGATCTGTCGCCGCCTGGCCGCATTTTTTGTGGGGCTCGGGGTGATGTGTTTATTCGCTAGAAATGCAGAACCTTCCCCAGCCCGCTCTGCATTGGCCGCCGGTATCGGCACGATATTTATTGTTTCAGCCATACTTGGCGTCGTTGAATGGCGCGAAGGACGTGTCAGCGGGCAGATCCTGTTTGCTGTGTTTATCGAGTTATTCCTGGGGCCAGCCTTTTTACTCAGCAACCGGGCCGCCAAGAAAAATGCTATTGGCAAACACCACAGGGTAAATAACGAATGAATACCAAGACGATGAAAGCCTTTACCTTTAAACGCTATGGTAAATCCCCTGAGTTGGGCTTCGATGAGGTTGATTATCCCTCACCCGGCGCTGATGAAATTCTGGTCAAGGTATGCGCGGTTGGCCTGAACCCGATAGACAACATGATTCCAACCGGCATATTTAAGCCGATTTTGCATTTTAAGCTCCCCGCTACGTTGGGCAGCGACTTGTCCGGGGTTGTCATTGCCGTGGGGAGTCGTGTGACGCGTTTCACGCCAGGCGACGAAATTTTCGCCAGCATTTTCGATAAAGGAGTGGGGTCTCTTGCCGAATTCGCATTAGTACATGAAAGCGCCGCAGCCCACAAACCCGCGAACCTGGATTTTGTTCAGGCAGCGTCGCTCCCCATGGTGAGCCTCACGTCCTGGCAAGCGCTGATAGAGCGAGCCGGGCTGCGCCCAGGTGATAAAGTTTTCATTCCGGCAGGTTCCGGGGGAATTGGCAGTATCGCCATCCAACTGGCGAAGCACCTCGGTGCACTGGTGGGAACGACAACAAGTACAGACAACGTCGAGTGGGTGAGTCATCTTGGCGCAGACGAGGTGATAGATTATAAAAAGCGCGCATTCGAAAATATGCTAAGTGACTACGATATCGTTCTTGGTACTCTCAGAGGTGATGCGATTGAAAAATCCACTCAAATTCTTAAGCCCGGCGGAAAGATTGTTTCTCTCATCGGGCCGTTGGATGCCGCTTTCGCGCGGGACAGACATTTAAACATCCTCCTGCGCCTTGTATTTGCCCTGATGAGCCATAAAATCATGCGTCTCTCAAAAAAGCGCGGGCTGATCTATTCATTTCTCTTCGTTCGCCCAGATGGCGAGCAACTTACCCAAATCGCCAAACTGATAGAGGCGCGACACATCAGGCCGGTGATCGACAGCGTGTTTCCCTTCGCCAAAACAAAGGCTGCTCTTGACTATCTTGCTCAGGGGCGTGCGAAGGGTAAAGTGGTCGTTAAGATACCAGAGTGACAGCCACTCAGGTTTACTTCTGCGGTAAGAGACTTCCTTCGCCACAACGCGGGCAATAGCGCCAACGTCTCATCAATCAGCGCACGCCGGTCATTGCCCGGCTTCCAGATGGTCACCATAGTTTGGCTGATCCCCTGGCTGCCCACTTCGGTGCGCAGCGTGTTGACGTTTTTCCACTGTTCCGCGTGCATATGCGTCGGCAAGAATCCCCAGCCGCAGCCTTGTTCAAGCAGGGCGCGCAGCATTTCCAGCTCGTTGGTAAATATTGTATGCCCGGAAATTTGCAGGCGGCGCGCCACGGGTTCGTCAGAATCCGGGTGCATGATCACCTGCGGCGCGAGCGAGAGCTCCAGCAGCGAAAGCGGCTGTTCCGCGCCGGGGAAAAGCGTTTTGGCGGCGTAAAAATCCATCTCTATCGCCCCTAAGGCGCGCCACTCCATGGTGTCGCCCACGCTGCGGTGGCGCGCCTGGCAGATGCCCAGATCGGCCTGGCCGTTTGCCAGCAGCCTTTCCGCTTCGTCGCGCGAGGCGTTAATCAGGCTCAGGCGCGTGTTGCGCTGGGTCATGGCGGCAATCAGCGCCTGCAGCAACGCGCGGGGCGTAAAGGGATCGTAGACCAGCGAGATTTCCTGCGCCGCGCTCTTCGGCACGTCTTTGGCAAATGCCTCAAACGCTTTCACCTGCCGCATCAGCAGGTGTGCCTGGCGCTGCAGCTGTTCGCCCTCCGGCGTCAGGTGCAGGCTGCGCCCCTCGCGCAGGAACAGCGCATAGCCCAAGCCATCCTCGAGAAAATCAATCAAATCGCGCAGCGTCGTGCGGTCTTTGCCCAGCTTGAGCGCGGCTTTCGCCAGGCTGCCGTGCTCGGCCACGGCGGTGAAGGCTTCCAGTTGGGCAAAGGAATAAATCAGGCTCGGCACGCGGTTCTCCCGTCGTTTTTGCGGGGGATTTTCCCCCATCAGGCGTTTTTTATTATAGGCCGCGTTTTTTTAAGCTGAACGCCTTCCTGAGCTAAGCGAGAAAAAATATGCAAAGCAAAGTGTTTAACCGCAGCCTGCTGGCGGGCGTTGTCATCAGTCTCTGCAGCGGCCTGTTGGCGCCCGCCGCGCTGGCCGCCTGTGCGGGCACCGAACTCAGCGCCTGTCCCGCGCCTTTCGATGCGCAATTGCCGGACACGCACAAGATGCTCACCTGGAGCCAGAGCGATCGGGTGGTCGGTTTTCGTAACGACTACCGCAACTATGCCGGGGATGTGTTTCACCACGGCAATGCCACGCCGCTGCCGGCTGCCGCTAAACCGCTAACGGACGCCAGCTATCGGGTGAATGGCAAAACCTACAGCCTGCAGGATTACCTGCAGCGCCAGAACGTCAGCGGCATGCTGGTGCTGAAAGACGGCAAAATCGCCTGGAAATATCTGGGGCAGGGCAATACCGACGCTACCCTGTGGACGTCGCGTTCGGTGGGCAAATCCGTGGTCGCCACGCTGGTGGGCGTGGCGATTAAACAGGGCAAGATCCGCTCGCTCGACGATCTCATCACGCAATACGAACCCGCTCTGAAAGGCACCGCGTGGGACGGCGTGACCCTCAGGCAGCTGATCACTCACACCTCCGGCGTGGCGTGGAATGAGGATTACACCAACCCGAAATCGGACTTCGCGCAGCTGACTGAGTGTGAAGCCAGGACTGGCACCTACGCCTGCGTGCGCAAGCTGGTGGCCAGTTTGCACCGCGCGCATCCGGCCGGGCAGAACTGGTCTTACTCCTCCGGCGGCGCGTGGCTGCTGGGCGACGTGCTGGAGCGCGCCACCGGCATGCCGCTGGCGGCTTATCTGCAGCAAAGCATCTGGCAGCCGTACGGCATGGCGAGCGACGGCGTGTGGCATGCCTACGCCAGAGGCCAGCACGACGTGGGTGCGCATGGATTCAACGCCACGCTGGAAGACTGGGGGCGTTTTGGCGAATTCATCCTGCATAACGGGACGTTGCCGAACGGCAAACAGATCCTGCCGGCTGATTGGGTAGCCCAGTCGGCCAACTGGACGCGGGCGGCGGGCTCGGTGTCGGCGGCGCATCCTGACGGTATTTACGGCTACCAGTGGTGGAACAACGAAGTGCCGGCCAATGCGGCCAACGTAGAACCCACTCCGCAGGCCTCCCTCAAGCATTCCCTGTGGGCGCTGGGGATCTTCGGCCAGATGATCATGGTCAATCAGGCGGAGAATCTGGTGATCGTCCAGTGGTCTACCTGGCCGCAGGCGGAGCCTTCTTTCAGCGCGCAGCCGCTGGAGGCATCGCTGATGTTTAGCGCGATAGCGAAGGAACTGCGTTAATCCCGCGGAGCGAGCAGGGGCTGATGGCGGTTGCCATTCTGCCTCTGAGCGGCATATTCCATGTCTTCGACGCTGACCTTAAGGGAGTCTCAATTCTCTACAGGTAGAGGAGGCCAGTCTCCACCGTTTTTAATTAATAACTCTTTTATCTTGTTAATTTTCTCTTTATCCTCGGCATCGCCTACCCCTCTATCTATAAAGCGTTGGAGCTGATTGCCCATAGTCCAACCAAACTTACCCTTGATTTTATTATCTGCACCTCTCTCCAACAGAAGTATCGTATGATCAAACGAACGAGAATCCAGAGAGCTTATTAATATGGTATTCCCCAATGAGTCCATTGTATTTATATCCGCACCATAATCCAGCATCACCTTTAACGTTTCAGGGTTTTTCGCTTCTAAAGCTTCGAATATAATGGGTTGATTGAATACCTTATCTTTTGCGTTTGGCGGTAAACCTCCGTCGAGCATGGCTTTGATCCAAATTCCCTTGTCGGCTTTCATGACAAATTCCGCCGGGCTGCTTCCCCCTTCCGGTCTGGGCTGCAACGGGTCTGCGCCAGCTTTAACCAGGTCGGTTATTATTTTCAGCCTTTCCGGCGTATTTTTATCATAGATTGCGTTTAGCACCGACCAAAACAGCAGGGTCATGTCTGCTTTCACCGGTCGATTCAGTTCTTCCTTGCTTATAGAGGGAAGCTTCCCTTTCAGTTTCACTTCATCGCCATCATAAATCAGCTGTGCGATGTCCAGTTGCCGGCCTTCAAAAAAATCCTGTGGCTCATATTCCATGCTTTTGTTGCATCCTTGCACTATGAGAACAGTAGACAGTAGCGCTATTGCTATTATCAATTTGCTCATATTCTCCCCCTGAGAATGGTGACATCCTCGTCTGTCTGGTCTTCAATCCGTTTGATTGCGTGGTCTATAGCGTGTTTATCGAAAACCAGATGTAACCTGACAGCTTCAGTATAAATAACCGGCAGCTGTCAGATCTGCGTTGATGAAATTACTGCGTTTCCTTTGCTCCTTTCAAAAGCATGAGCTCGAGTATTTTCTTACACTGTACATTGTATTCTGAGCCATCTTGGCTGTCTTTTATTTGCCGATTCACTGCTGTTAACAGCGAAAGATTGTTTATATTTACCGGGTTAGGAGTCGCCCCCCGATTGAGCAGTAAGGTCATATGCTCAAAGGCTGAGCTAAAAAAAGCATCCATTAATAAGGTTTGTTGCAAGGAGTCTCTGATGTTTATATCCGCGCCATAATCCAGCATCACCTTTAATGTTTCAGGGTTTTTGGCTTTGATTGTTTGGAATACAATGGGCTCATTGAATACCTTATCTTTTGCGTTTGGCGGTAAACCGCCGTCGAGCATGGCTTTGACCCAAATCCCCTTGTCGGCTTTCATGACAAATTCCGCCGGGCTGCTTCCCCCCTCCGGTCTGGGTTGCAACGGATCTGCGCCAGCTTTTACCAGATCGGTTATTATTTTCAGCCTTTCCGGCGTGTTTTTATCATAGATTGCGTTTAGCACCGACCAAAACAGCAGGGTCATGTCTGCTTTCACTGGTCGATTCAGTTCTTCCTTGCTTATTGAAGGAAGCTTCTCATTCAGTTTCACTTCGTCGCCATCATAAATCAGCTGTGCGACTTCCAATTGACGGCCTTCAAAAAAATCCCGTGGTTCATATTCCATGTTTTTTTTGCATCCTTGCATCATGAGAACAGTAAACAGTAACGCCATTGCCATTATCCACTTGTTCATATTCTCCCCCTGATAGTGGCGACATCCTCGTCTTTCTGATCTTCAATCAACTTTATTGTCTGGTCTATACCGTGTTTATCGAGCAAGGTTCCTGTCCCACCGGCAAGAGTGTGCGGTATGCCGGCGGCATCAGGCAGCGCCAGTGATGACCACTCTTTCAAGGTGAAAGGCAATGCTACGCCCCAGGGTTTTTGCAAAGCATCGGGCAGGGCATTTTTTATAAGCTCATAGTCACTTTCGTTATTAACCTCCTGTAACGTGGTTAACAGTTCTCCTTCCACTCGATAGGCCTGTATGTTCTTGGCTGAACCAATCATTTCCATGATGGAGTCCGGCTGCATTAAACGTCCAGGCGGGTTTTCCACTGGTCATTGATGCGGCGGAGGCCATTCCCCCGCCCAATGAATGACCAGAAATATCGACGCCGGAGGAGTTCTTTACTTGTAATCCTATTTTAACCGCCTGCTTATAATAATCTGAGTTCGCCCCCATCCCCTGAGCACCATTATTTATCCAGTCATTCACATTTTTAACACCTGAGAAGTCGTCCCTAAGGGCCTTTTTGGCGGCGCTACCGATTCCCTCCGGGAACTCTGGCGCTCTTGATCCTCTGAACACCACCGTTGGGTTCATCTCTTTACCAAAAACAGTGCTATCAGGTTGATATACCCTTGCCAAAAAATCCGGAGATTCATCTCTGTCGAAGAGCATATTTCTGTTTAGCCCAATTTTACTCAGGGCAGCATTATCGTTACTAATATCTTTCCAACCTTCGGGAACGCCGGGAGTCTCCTTTAGCGGATTCGTGGTCTTGTAGATATTCTCCGCCAGTTTTGCCTTCTCGACGGCGACATTGTTTGCCGCCAAGCGTTCCGAGGCGATTCGGGCGTCCGGGTAGATACTCCGTTGCCCGCGGCCAATGAGGTATTTTCGCTCCTGCCAGCGTTGCGCTTTGGTCAAGGGGCCAGACACGACCGACTGTGAGGCTCTTCCACCTTGCGCCGGGATATCCGGGCCAAGGGCCGGTTTGGCCCGCGTGACTTGTGCGGGGAAGACGGAAGGGCGAGCCCGGCGGCCGCCATAAGACTTCACGGCCTCTTCGTATCGCTTCACTATCTTGTCCACCGGGTAGTTGGGCTCTTGTCTCCCCTGCGGTATCAGGTAGCCGTCGATGTCGGCGTAAAATGGCCCCATCGTCGCCAACACGCCGGGCCGGGTTTCGACCGCGACGACAACGCCGCTCATCAGGTCGCTCTGCACTCTTGCGCGCAGGTTAGAGCTTATTCCGTTTTGCGTAACGCCGACTTCACGGCGGATCCGTTCGCCACCGCGAAAACCAGAAAAAAGCGACAGAATGTCATTGTCCGGCATGTATGAAAGGCCGTGACAGGCGCGGGAAGGGCTGACTATACGGGGGAATTCATCAGGTGAAATAATATCATCGGCGATATACAGCAGTTTCAAACTGGAAAACATAGTGTGTCTCTTCCTTTGCTTGCTGCGTCTTGGCCTGTTCAGGCGGGCGCTCGCACTCCTTGCACTCGATGGAGCCCCGAGGGGCATGTTATCGAACGGCAGTCAGCGATAGCTAACGGCGCATAGGACACCAGATAAGGGATGATAACGGCTCAGGCCAATTTGTAAAGCCGGCCAAATGTTAACCGGAAAGTTCTTGTTTTCCAAAGGCTGCTGCGGCGGCAAGGCAGCCCCCGTTTTATCTTAAACGCCTGATCGTCAGTCCATCAGCCTGGCAAGCGTTTTACGGCCCACCGATACCTCAATCTCCCACCGGCGGTTCAGAGCGGTTTCATCGCGATTGCCATCGCGGCTATAATCGGGCCTGACGACGCAATCCCCTGTGAACCGGCGTTTACCGTTAAGGCGGGCGGGCGCAGGAGATGTCTTGATATTCCTTGAGGCAATGCATCATTGTAACCAAATCCCATTATGGTCACTCGTTGTTGATCTGGGTTCATTGAGCTAAGCTTGAAAAATGACTGAATACACAAATGCGAATCCCTCTCGGGGCCCCTCTGACCATAGCGTCCGCGATCAGATCGTGGATGCCGCCACGGAGCACTTCGGGCACTTTGGCTATGAAAAAACCACGGTATCCGATCTGGCTAAATCAATAGGCTTCTCTAAAGCCTATATCTATAAATTCTTTGATTCCAAGCAGGCGATAGGCGAGGTGATCTGCGCCAACCGGCTGGCGACGGTCATGGAGATTGTCAATGCAGCGATCGCAGAGGCGCCGACGGCAGCCGAAAAAATGAGGCGCTTATTGAGGGCGCTCACTGAGGCCGGCAGCGATCTGTTCTTTCACGATCGCAAGCTGTATGACATTGCGGCGGTCGCTGCGCGCGATAAGTGGCCTTCCGCCGTGCGGCATGAAGAGCGCCTGCGGCAACTTGTTGAGCACATTCTCCTTGAAGGACGGCAGACGGGGGAGTTTGAACGAAAAACGCCGCTGGATGAGACCGCGGATGCAATATATCTGGTCATGCGGCCTTACATCAGCCCGATACAGCTGCAATGCAATCTGGAGACGGCATCCTCAGCTGCCGCGCTTCTGTCATCGCTGATACTGAGAAGCCTGTCGCCTTGATTTGTGACTATTGACAATATTGGTCACTGGTCTGAGAATGCGGTTACTGTCCTGTTAATTCAGTAAGGGAACCCATGCTCCGGCTTAACCCCGTCACCTTCGCTATTTGCCTGTTGCCGTTTGCCCTGTCGGCCTGCAACGACGCTTCCGGTATTGACGATCCGCGAACGCAACCGCCTTTGGTGAGGGCGGCGACCGTAGTCAATGCCGTCGATACGGCTCGCGCATTCAGTGGCGTGGTCGTCGCGCGCATTCAAAGCGACCTCGGTTTTAGAGTACAAGGCAAAATCCTTGAACGCCTGGTGGATGCCGGCCAGAGCGTTAAACGCGGCCAGCCGTTAATGCGTCTGGATCCTGTTGATCTGCACCTGCAGGCGCAGGCTCAGCAACAGGCCGTCGCCGCTGCGCGGGCCCGCGCCCGGCAAACCGCCAATGATGAAGCTCGCTATCGCGGTCTGGTTACCGCCGGCGCCGTCTCGGCATCGGCTTACGATCAGATCAAGGCCACTGCGGAGACGGCCAAAGCGGAACTCAGTGCTGCCCAGGCCCAGGCTAATGTGGCGCAAAACGCGACGGGCTACGCGGTGCTGCTGGCCGATGCCGATGGCGTGGTCATGGATACGCTGGCTGAACCCGGTCAGGTTGTCAGCGCCGGCCAGCCCGTCGTCCGGCTGGCCAGGGCGGGGCAACGCGAGGCCTTGGTGCAGTTGCCCGAGACGCTGCGCCCGGCGATCGGAAGCGAAGCCCAGGCTGCGCTGTACGGGAACGATAAACAGTCAGTGCCTGCGAAACTGCGCCTGCTCTCCGATGCGGCTGACCCTGTGACGCGAACCTTCGAGGCGAGATATGTGCTTGAGGGCGCGCTGGCGAGCGCGCCGCTCGGCTCCACCGTCACGCTCCACATTACGGAAGATAAAATAACCCGTCAGGTAGTGCAGGTGCCTTTGGCGGCCATCTATGATGCGGGCAACGGGCCGGGCGTCTGGGGGATTGCCGGCAAGCCGGCCAAAGTGTCATGGCGACCGGTCCAGGTGCTGAGCCTCCGGGACGATGCGGCAAACGTCACGGGCGCACTGCAAGCCGGTGAACAGGTGGTCGCGCTCGGGGCGCATTTGCTGCATGACGGTGAACCTGTACGCACGGCTCAACAAAACGATGGCGTTGCCGCGGGGAGCCGGCCATGAGCGGCGGGCGCTTTAATCTCTCGGCGCTCGCCGTTCGCGAGCGATCCATTACCTTATTCCTGATCGTCCTGATTACGGTCGCCGGCATTCTTTCGTTCTTCGAACTGGGGCGTGCGGAAGATCCGCCGTTCACGGTCAAGCAAATGACGATCGTTTCCGCCTGGCCGGGGGCCACCGCTAAGGAAATGCAGGAGCAGGTCGCCGAACCGCTTGAAAAGCGGTTGCAGGAGCTCAAGTGGTATGACCGCAGTGAGACTTACACGCGTCCGGGCCTGGCTTTTACCCTGCTGTCATTGCAGGACAGCACGCCACCCGCGCAGGTGCAGGAAGAATTCTATCAGGCGCGCAAGAAGCTGGGCGATGAGGCGAAAAATCTGCCGGCAGGCGTGATCGGGCCGATGGTGAATGACGAATTCTCCGACGTGACCTTCGCGCTTTTTGCGCTGAAGGCGAAAGGGGAGCCGCAGCGGTTGCTGGTTCGCGATGCGGAATCGTTACGCCAGCGTCTGCTGCACGTGCCTGGGGTCAAGAAGGTCAATATTATCGGCGAGCAGGCGGAGCGCATCTTCGTCTCGTTCTCGCATGACAGGCTGGCGACGCTGGGCGTTTCTCCTCAGGAAATTTTCTCCGCGCTCAACGACCAGAACGTTTTGACGCCGGCCGGTTCGATAGACGCCCAGGGAGCGCAGGTCTTTATTCGCCTGGATGGCGCCTTTGACAAGCTGGAGAAGATCCGCGCAACGCCCATCGTCGCTCAGGGCCGGACGCTGCAGCTCTCAGACGTGGCGACGGTAGAACGCGGCTACGAAGATCCGGCGACCTTCCTGGTGCGCAATCAGGGAGAGCCGGCGCTGCTGCTGGGCATCGTCATGCGCGAGGGGTGGAACGGTCTGGATTTGGGCAAGGCGCTGGATGCGGAAACGGTGAAGATCAATCAGGGCATGCCGCTGGGCATGACATTGACGAAGGTCACCGATCAGGCGGTTAACATTAGCTCCGCCGTTGACGAGTTCATGATCAAATTCTTTGTCGCGCTGCTCGTGGTCATGGGGGTTTGCTTCGTCAGCATGGGATGGCGCGTGGGGGTGGTGGTCGCGGCGGCGGTGCCGTTGACGCTGGCTATCGTTTTTGTGGTGATGGCGGCGTCCGGCAAAAACTTCGACCGCATTACGTTGGGCTCCTTAATCCTGGCGCTGGGGTTGCTGGTGGATGATGCCATCATCGCCATCGAAATGATGGTGGTGAAAATGGAGGAGGGATACGATCGCATCAAAGCCTCCGCCTATGCCTGGAGCCACACCGCCGCGCCGATGCTGGCCGGTACGCTGGTCACGGCGGTCGGTTTTATGCCGAACGGATTTGCACAGTCCACCGCCGGCGAATACACCAGCAACATGTTTTGGATCGTGGGTATCGCGCTGATGGCCTCCTGGGTGGTGGCGGTGGTGTTTACGCCTTATCTGGGCGTGAAAATGCTACCGAACATCAAAACGGTGCAGGGCGGGCACGCGGCTATTTACGACACCCGGCACTACAACCGTTTTCGCCGGCTGCTGGCCAGCGTCATCGCGGGCAAATGGCGAGTCGCGGGCGCCGTTATTGCCGTCTTTATCGTAGCGATTCTCGGCATGGGGCTGGTAAAAAAACAATTTTTCCCTACATCCGATCGCCCGGAGGTGTTGGTAGAAGTTCAGATGCCTTATGGCACCGCTATTGAGCAGACCGGCGTCACCACGGCGAAAATCGAAGCCTGGTTGAACAAGCAGGAAGCCGCGAAAATCGTCACGTCTTACATCGGACAGGGCGCGCCGCGTTTTTATCTGGCTATGGCCCCTGAGCTTCCCGATCCCTCGTTTGCGAAAATTGTCGTGCTGACGGACAGCCAGGCCGCGCGTGAGACGCTCAAGCTGCGCCTGCGTGAAGCGGTGGCGGGCGGGCTGGCGCCGGAGGCGCGTATCCGCGTGACTCAACTGGTGTTTGGCCCGTATTCACCGTATCCGGTGGCATTCCGCGTCATGGGGCCGGATCCTGCCAAACTGCGCGAGATTGCGGAGGGCGTGGAAAGGGTGATGCGGGCCAGTCCGATGATGAGGACCATCAACACCGACTGGGGCCCGCGCGTGCCGACGTTGCATTTTGCGCTCAATCAAGATCGCTTGCAGGCGGTGGGATTGACCTCGAATGCGGTGGCCCAACAGCTTCAGTTTTTGCTCTCCGGTATTCCTGTCACCTCTGTACGTGAAGACATCCGTTCGGTGCAGGTCATGGCGCGCGCTGCGGGTGATATTCGGCTCGACCCGGCGAAAATAGCGGGTTTTACCCTCGTCGGATCTTCCGGGCAGCGCATTCCGCTGTCTCAGATCGGCACGGTTGACGTGCGAATGGAAGATCCCGTTCTGCGTCGACGCGATCGCACGCCGACCATGACCGTGCGGGGAGACATTGCCGAAAACCTACAGCCGCCGGATGTCTCAACGGCCATCATGAAGGCACTGCAACCAACCATCGACGCGCTTCCGGCCGGATATCGCATTGAGCAGGCCGGGTCCATTGAGGAGTCGGCAAAGGCGACCAAAGCGATGGCGCCCTTGTTCCCAATCATGATTGCCGTGACGCTGTTGATCATCATTCTGCAGGTGCGCTCGATGTCGGCAATGGTCATGGTGTTTCTCACCGCGCCGCTGGGGCTGATTGGCGTGGTGCCAACGCTACTGCTGTTCAACCAGCCCTTTGGCATCAATGCGCTTGTGGGGTTAATCGCGCTGTCGGGCATTCTGATGCGCAACACCTTGATCCTGATTGGCCAGATCCATCACAACGAGCAGCAAGGGCTGGCGCCTTTCCACGCGGTCGTGGAGGCGACGGTACAGCGAGCCCGGCCGGTGTTGCTGACGGCGATGGCCGCCATATTGGCATTTATCCCGCTGACTCACTCGGTGTTTTGGGGAACGCTCGCTTATACCCTGATTGGCGGGACGTTTGGCGGCACCGTTATCACGCTGGTGTTTCTGCCGGCAATGTATGCCATTTGGTTCAAGATACGCCCTGACGATCGGCGGCAGAATGAAAGGGCCGCGTCTTAGGTCTGTCTCTGGCCCGCATTATTCACCGCGTAGTCTAACCGCAGACCATGGCCATGAGGCTACGGTCTGCGGTTTTTCATCATTGGCGGAGAAAGGAAGGTTTGCAAGCGAACGATCGCCGCCTCTCGCTGAATCCTAACCTCGCCGATCAAACCGATAAACCAGCGCCAACGCCAACGCCAAGATCAAAAGCGGCGGGGCGAGGGCGGTGAAGGGCGCGTTGAGGGCGAACAGCAATCCCAGGTTGAGGACGATCTGGTAAGCGATGTAGGTCAGCAGCCCGATGATGACGCCGAGCGCTAATCGGCTGCCCATGCCGGGGGCGCGCGGGGCGGTGAAGGTAAACGGGATGGCCAGCAGAATCATCGCCAGCACCAGCAGGGGCTGGCCGAGTTTTTTCCACAGCGCCAGGCGGTATTCGGTGCTGGGCTGCCCAGAGCCCTGCAGATAATCGATATAGCGATCCAACTGTTGGAGCGAGAAACTGCCCGCCGGCAGGGTCAGCTCTTTCAGGCTCGGCACGGCGAACAGCGAGCGCCAGAGCAGGCTGTCTTGCCGCGCAATCGTCTCCTTTCTGCCTTGCCAGCTTTTTTGCATCACGTTGTGCAGCAGCCAGTTGCCGTCGGCGGCGGTGCTGGCGCTGTCGGCGTAAATGTAAGACTCCAGCGCGCGGTTGGCCTGATAACGGAAGATCTCAATGCCGTGGGGCTGGTCGTTCTCATCGACGGTTTTGACCGTCACAAACTCGTTGCCGCGCCGCGCCCACAGCGGGTTAACGGTGACGTCGTTACTGTTCGACTGCGCCAGCGCGTTGTTCTTCATCTGCAGCGCGCGTTGCTGCAGCGGCGAGGCCGCCCATTCATCGAGGGCGCCGAGCGAGAGGTTCATCAGCAGCCCGGCGGCGAGCATCACCAGCGCGATGCGGAATATCGACATCCCGACGGAGCGGATCGCCGTCAGCTCCAGAGTTTTCGACAGCTGCCCCAGCCCGACGATGCCGCCGAGCAGCGCGATAAACGGCCCCAGATCGACCAGGCTGCGCGGCAGGGTCATCACGGTCACCAGCAGCGCCTGCTGCCAGCGGTAGCCGCCCGGGGTCACGTCCTCCAGCTCGTTGATCAGCGTAAAGGTGGTGAACAGCGGGATGAGCAACCCGGCCGCGGCGGCGAAGCCGATGAACACGTTGCGCATTAGGTAGCGGCTAAAAATAGTCATCGGGAGGGTTTCCGCAGCAGGGATAAGTCGCGCGCCAGCAGCAGGGCGATGCCGACAGCCATCGCTATCGGCACCAGCCAAACGCCGGGGATCGTTGGCAGAGAGCCGTTGGCCACCAGCGTGCGGCAAATGTTGCCGCCATAGAAAATCACGGTAAACAGCACCGTCAGGGGCAGCAGCGCGGCGTAGCGCCCCTGTCGCGGTTTGATGCGGCTAAAGGGGATCGCCAGCAGCACCATCAGCACGGTGGTCAGCCCGCGGCTCTCGCGCCATTGCAGTTCGGCGGCATCGCCCGGATCGGCGGAGCGCGCCAGCTCCGCTGGCGAGGCCGACTTGTGCCGGCTCTCGGCGCTGGGCACGAACGGTTTGAGCGCGATATCGAAGTTGTCGTAGTTCTGCCCGTTGTCGTCGGCGCCCTCACGATCAAGCACATAGGCGGTGCCGGTTTTCAGCCGCACGGCGGGGCTGGCGGGGGATGCGTCGAGCACCTCCACCGACTGCGCGCGGTAAAGGTTGGTGTGATGGCCGCCGCGCACATAAATCAGGGCATCGGTCAAATGATTGGCCGTTTTGTCGACGTGATTGGCGAGGATCATGCGGCCGTTGCCGCTGACGTTGAATTTGTCGGCCTGCAGGTGGCTCACGTCCAGCACCGACTGCGACTGTTGCTGCAGTTGATAAATATTGGCGTACGCCCAGGGCCTGCCATACAGCGACAGCAGCGTGACCGCTATCGCCAGCGGCACGGCGAGCAGCAGCACCGCCTTGTACAGCCGCAGCGGGCTGGCGCCGGCGGCCAGCATGGCGGTGATCTCCGCATCGCTGTACATTTGGCTCAGCGCCACCGCCACCGAGACATACAGCGCGACGGGCAATATCATCTCCAGCGCAATCAGCGACTTATAGAAAACCACGTCGGCCACCACCCGCAGCGCCAGCGTGCCATTGGCGGCGTCGGTCAGGTAGCGCTGGGCGGAGTAGCTGGCGAACATGAAGATCAGAAACCCGGCGATCATCATCACCAGGCGGCGGATCTCAACCGTGATATAGCGTTCAATCAAAGGCATGCGTCATCGGCTCCCGGCGGCGTGCGCTTCATGGCGCCTCCCGCGCGATCAGGGCGCGCAGCAGGGCGATCACCTGGTCAACTTCCTGCGGGGTGAGTGCGCCGTCCTTCGCCCACTGCACGCGCCCGGCCTTGTCCAGCACCACGATGGTGGAGCTCTCCTCCGGCAGCCGCCAGGCCATGCGCCCCAGCCCGTCGCTGTCGACGATAAATTGCGCCCAGGGGTAATGCCGCTTGTTTTTCTCGATCTTGCCGCGCACGAAGAAGCCGGAGCCCGGTATCGCATCGTCGGTGTTGACGATGGTGGTGGGTTGGAAGCGGTCGCCCGGCAGGTTCGCGTCCTTGACGGCGTTGATCAGCAGCGAGTTCTTCTTTTTGGCGGAGGTGCGCCCGGCGATGTACTGGATCACCCGCACCTTGCCCGCCAGTTTTGCGCTGTTCCACGGCCGGTAACTGAAATCGCCGTTGCGCAGCAGCAGCTCGCCGCGATCGGCGATGGCGATCGGCGCCACCGGCCGGCCCTGCACGAAGTTATGCGCCGGCGCCGCCAGCGGCGACAGCAGCAGGGCGAGGGCCAGCAAGCGAGGTAACGTCATCATGGCTACGGGCAACGCGCTTATCTGCCGGCCGCGACGGCCGACGGGGAAAACGACAGCGGAAAACGCGCCAGCAGCAGCTCCAGGCGCTGGCGGATATCGATGTCCAGCGTCGCCGGCCGGTCATAGATATCGCCGCCGGCCAGCTTGTCCGCCACCATCACGTCGTGCCGGTCGCCCATCAGGCCGTTAATCGCCGCCAGGAAGCGCGAAATCTGCCGGGCCTCGCGGTTGTCCGGATCGATCGATCTCAGCGTGTCGTAAAACGACACCTGGCGACTGACGATTTTGCGCACGTCGTGGAATTGATGCCCGGTCAGCGCCGGGCCGGCGATCAGCGTCTGCAGCTGGCGCATCTGCTCCTGGCGGTAGGCGATAAAGCCCTGTGCGCTTTCCAGGCGGGTGTGGCGCAGCGCATAGCGCACGTAAGACCATACCGGCTTGCTGAGCAGCAGCCGCAGCAGGTTGCCGTAAAGCGTCAGGTTCTTCTGGTTGCCGTTGCGAAACGCGTCCTGAAAATGGCCGAGCACCACGGTGGTGGTGTGGAACAGGCGGTTGGCGCGGTGGGGCGCGCCGTACAGCTGCTGGGCGAAGCGCAGGTGCTTATAGCGGGCGCGGATATATTTGTAGCGCATGCGGGTAGCCGCCGCCAACTGCGGGTCTTGCAGGAAACCGTTCACCAGTTGCAGCAGCTCGCGGCGGGAAAAGCCGTCTTCCCAAAACTGCAGGCACAGCGCGTAGTTGTCCCGAATGCTTTCGGGGGAGCATTCCAGATCGATCTGCTGCGGCAGGCTGATATTCGCCTCAACCAGGTCGTCCTCTTCCACGGCGACAAACAGCGCCTGGGTGGTTTCGGCGGAGAACTTCTTCCAATTCGTGTTAGCGGTCATTGATTACTCTCTTTGGGCACATTCAGCCCCAACATAAAGCGATTGCGGTAGGC
>Ga0308158_10000879_pt1 | contig 38245 bp, 29 predicted proteins | sample PhyBR2_FD_201038 | JGI IMG/M metagenome (GOLD analysis project Ga0308158, IMG submission 201038) | Phyllosphere microbial communities from UC Gill Tract Community Farm, Albany, California, United States - DLSLB.R2 | ecosystem: Host-associated > Plants > Phyllosphere > Unclassified | place: USA... | reverse complement strand
TGCCAAGCATAGCAATTGTCGTCCTGTGTGTGGGAGCGCACCGTCGCACCAGGGTGCGCGCCGAATACTCTTGCGAACGAAACCACACTCACGGGAGAATCACCATGGCACATCAAGACGACGTGGCAGCAAAGCAGCGCGCCATCCAGGAAGAACAGGACGCGCGCGACGCGAGCAAGAACGAGTCAGAGAGCAAAGAAGCCGTTCAGACCGGGGTCGACCAGCCGGCGCCGCCGATGCCGGCGCAGCACCTGGCCAAGCCTGGCCTCGAAGCCGATATGGAAAGCAAGCCAAAATTCATGGCCGAGGGCTACAAGGGCAGCGGCAAGCTTGAAGGCATGGCTGCGATCGTCACCGGCGCCGACTCGGGCATCGGGCGCGCGGTCGCGGTGCTGTTCGCACGCGAAGGCGCCGACGTGGCCGTGATTTACCTGAACGAAGACGTCGATGCGGCAGAAACCAAGCGCTGCATCGAGGCCGAAGGCCGCCGCTGCATCACGATCGCGGGCGACGTCAAGGATCCGGCATTCTGCAACGACACCGTGCAGCAGGTGGTCGCGGCATTCGGCCGCCTGGACGTCCTGGTCAACAACGCCGCGTTCCAGGAACACGCCGATTCGATCCTCGATATTACCGAGGAGCGGTTCGAGGAAACCTTCCGCACCAATATCTTCGGCTACTTCCACATGGCCAAGGCTGTCGTGCCGCACCTCAAGCGCGGCGCCTCGATCATCAACACGGGCTCGGTCACCGGCCTGAAAGGCTCGTCCAAGCTGATCGACTATTCGTCGACCAAGGGCGCGATCCACGCGTTCACGATGTCGCTGGCGGGCAACCTGCTCGACCAGGGCATCCGCGTGAATGCGGTCGCGCCAGGCCCCGTCTGGACGCCGCTCAACCCGGCCGACAAAGGCCCGGAGGACATCACCGAATTTGGCGCCAGCACCGACTACCGGCGCCCGGCCCAGCCTGAAGAACTCTCACCTGCCTACGTGTTCCTGGCCTCGCCCGTGTGCTCGGGCTACATCACGGGCATCGTGTTGCCGGTGACCGGCGTCGTCGGCGAATAACAGACCCACAGCGAGGAGCAGGCAATGGCACGCAGCATGTGGAAGGGCGCGATCAGTTTCGGACTGGTCCACATTCCGGTCGATATGTACCCCGCGGTCGAGACCAAGGGGCTCGACCTGACGATGCTCGACCGGCGTGATTTTTCGCCGGTCGGGTTCAAACGCTACAACAAGGGCAATGGCAAGGAAGTCGTGTGGGACGACATCGTCAAGGGCTATGAGTACGAAGACGGCGAGTACGTCGTGCTGTCGGACGAAGACCTGCGCCGCGCCAATCCGGAAGCGACGCAGACGATCGACATCCAGGCCTTCGTCGATGCCGGCGATGTGCCGCTGATCTACTACGACCAGCCGTATTACCTGGCGCCCGGCAAGGGCGGCGCGAAAGTCTATGCGCTCTTGCGCGAGACGCTGCGCGAAGCGGGCAAGATCGGCATCGCGCACGTGGTCATCCGCGTCAAGCAGCATCTGGCGGCGCTGATCTGCGTGGGCGACACGATCGTGCTCAATACGCTGCGCTACCCGGACGAGATGCGCGACGCGGGTGAACTCAAGATCCCGTCGCCCAATTCAAAAACGGCTGCCGTCACCGTCAAGGAACTCAAGATGGCGATGGCCCTGGTCGAGGGCATGAGCGAAGACTGGGCACCGGCGCAGTACCACGACAGCTACCGCGAAGACGTGCTGGCCCTGGTCAAGAAAAAGATCAAGGCCAAGCAGACCAAGACCATCACCCAGCCCGAGCCCGAGAAGGAAAAGCGCACCACCGGCAAGGTGATCGACCTGGTCGCGCTGCTCCAGGCCAGCCTTGGCAAGAAGCCGGCCAAAGCGGCGCTGGAAGCACTCGATGACGACGACGATGACGATCCGCCACCACGCAAGTCGCGCAAACCGGCCGACGACGAGGACAGCGGGGACGACCAGCCGCCGCCACGTGCGCGCAAGGCGGCGGCGGCGTCAGGGGCCCGTGCCACTGCGACCAAGGCGGCAGCCAAGCCAGCCGCAAAGAAAGCGGCGGCCAAGTCCGGCACCAGGGCGCCTGCGCGCAAGAAGGCGGCGTGAGGATGGACGGATTCATCGACTTTCTTCAATGGCCCGCCATGGCGGTGAGCCTGATTGCCGCCTACCTGGTCGGCGCCAAGCGCGCCGAGCGCCGCATCCTGGGCTTCTGGACCTTCATCTTCAGTAATGTGCTGTGGATCATCTGGGGCTGGCACGACGAAGCCTGGGCGCTCATCGCGCTGCAGGTCGCGCTGCTGGCGATGAACGTGCGCGGCATCTTCAGGAACGAAGCCTAGCGCACCGCGCTCGCCATCACCTTCAAGGCACGAAACCGAGCTGTTTCATCGGTTTGGCCAGTGTCTTCGCCGCCGTGGCATAGTCCTGCCACGGCGTATTCCCGACATCGAGCCGCTCGTGCACATTGGCGATCGTCCACTGGTCGCTCGACGTCAGCGTGTCCAGTTCATCCCAGCCCAGCGGCACCGAAATCCCCAGTCCCGGGCGCGAACGCGCCGACCATGCGGCCACCGTCGTCGCCCCCTGCCCGTTGCGCAGGTAATCGATGAAGATTTTTCCGACCCGGTTTTTCGGGCCGCTCTTGAAGGCGAAGCGCTCCGGCAGCGTTTGCGCCATGTGATGCACGATCGCCTGCGAGAAGCGTTTGACCGTGTCCCAGTCGTGGTTGCCCTTGATCGGCACCACGACGTGCAGGCCCTTGCCGCCGCTGGTTTTCAGGAACGCCGGTAAACCCAGTTCGCCCAGGAAGGCATGCATCAGCTGCGCCGCTTCCTGCATCTCGGGCCACTTGATGCCGTCGCCCGGATCGAGGTCGAACACCATGCGGTTCGGTTTCTGGTAACTGCCCTTGAACGCATTCTGGGTATGGATCTCCACAACGTTCCACTGCGCTGACGACAGGATGCCCAGCGGCGTGGCCACTTCGAGCATCGGCGGATGCTCCGGGTCGAGTGCCTGGTCCAGGTCGCGCAGGCCAGTCATCTTGCGCACGTCGACGTGCTTCTGGAAAAACAGCTCGCCGCCCACGCCCTCGGGCGCACGTACGAGCGAAACCGGCCGGCCTTTCAGGTGTTCCATCATCAACTCGCCCACCAGCGCGTAATAGCGCACCAGCGCCAGCTTGGTGGCGCCCGACGCCTTGTCGATCACGCGCTCGCCGTTGGTGATCTTCAGCGATGCCGGCAGCTTGCCCTGCGCGGCCACCGGCTCGTCATCTGTGACGTCTTCTACCGGAAGCGCCTGCTCGCGGGTGATGTTCGTGGCCGGCTTGTCCTTGCGCAGCCCCTGGAACACCGGATGGCGCACGGCGCCCCCGCTCGTCCAGTCCGAGAAACTCACCTCCGCCACCAGCACCGGCTTGACCCAGTGGTGCGCGCGCCCTGGCACGGCGCGCGGCGGGAACGGGCTCGTGTCGGTGCGCAGCGCTTCGAGTTGTTCGGCGATGCTGGTCAGGGTGGCGTGGTTGAAGCCCGAGCCGACATTGCCGGCGTAGCGCAGCACGCCGTCTTCGTCATGAACCCCGAGCAGCAGCGCGCCGATGCCGGTACGCGCGCCTTTCGGGTCGGTGAAGCCGCCGATGACGAATTCCTGGCGCCGGCCGCATTTCAGTTTGATCCAGTCCGGCGAGCGGCGCGACACATAGCGGGCATCGCGCCGCTTGCCGATCACGCCTTCGAGGCCGATCTTGCAGGCGGCGACGATCAGTTCTTCCGGCTTGGCGCCGAATTCGGCGGAAAACCGCACCTTGTCGGATTTGGCGTTCTTGAGCACCTGTTCAAGCACCGTGCGGCGGTCGACCAGCGGCATCTCGCGCAGGTCGTGGCCGTCGAAGTATGGAATATCGAACAGGAAGTAATCGATGCCGGCGGCGCCGTTGCCATCGAATGCCGCCTGCAGCAGGCCGAAATCGGGCTTGCCGGCGTCGTCATGGACGACGATCTCGCCGTCGTACCAGCCGTCGGGGAGTGCCATGCGTTCCAGCTCTTCCTTCAAGGGCGTCAGTTTGTCGGTCCAGTCGTTTGCGTTGCGCGTGATGAGTCGCACGGCGCCCGACTCGATGCGCGCAAGCATCCGGTAGCCGTCGAACTTGACTTCAAACAGCCAGTTTTCGGGGTCGGGCGGCGGTGCGTCGACGAGCGTGGCCAGTTCAGGCGAACATTTCGCGGGCAGCGGCGACCTGGCATCCTTCGTCGTGGCGCGCTTTGCCGGTGCCTTTTTTGCTGCCGCTTTTTTGGCTGGTGCCTTCTTTGCAGGCGCTGCCTTCGCTTGCTCGCGCAGCGCCTCGACCTTTTGCACGACCCGCTTCGGCATCGGCAATGCCTTCACGCTGTCGGGCAGTTCGTCGACCAGCGAGAATTCTTCGGCCGGACGCGCGTAATCGTCCTTTTCCTTGATCAGCAGCCAGGGCGGCTGTTTTTCGCCACGGCCCTTCATCCGCACCAGGGTCCAGCGGCCGTGCATCTTGTGACCGTGCAGCGCGAACTTGATGCTGCCCTTGGCAAAGCCGGCGCGCGGGTCTTCCAGCGGCTCCCAGGTGCCCTTGTCCCAGATGATCACCTTGCCGGCGCCGTACTGCTTGGCCGGGATCGTGCCTTCGAAGTCCGAGTACGAGATCGGATGGTCCTCGACCTCCACGGCCATCCGCTTGTCGTGCGTGTCGTAGCTGGGGCCTTTTGGCACGGCCCAGCTTTTCATCGTGCCGTCGAGCTCGAGCCGGAAGTCGTAGTGCAGGCGGCTGGCCCAGTGCTTCTGGATCACGAAGGTGAGCACGTCCTGCCCCGCCTGCCCGCCGTCGGCCGGCTCGGACGTGATATCGAAATTGCGTTTGGCTTTGTAGGCTTTGAGCGCGTCCGTCATGGCAACCCCAGGGAAATTCGATCGTGCCAGCGTAGCCCCGTGGCGCGCCATTCACTGTACGGCAACTCACGCTGACAGGGGCTGTTATGATCATCGCAAGCCGCCAACCGCGAAAGGACACCATGCAGCGAATCGTTTTTCTCGACCGTGACAGCCTGCGCGCCAATGTCCGCATACCCGCCTTCGAACATGCATGGCAGGATTATGCCGCCACGTCCCCGGACGACGTCGTGGCACGCCTGGCCGGGGCCACCGTCGCCATCACCAACAAGGTGCCGTTGCGGGCCGACGCCATCGCCCGCCTGCCCGACCTGAAAATGGTCGCCGTCGCCGCGACCGGCACCGACAATGTCGACCTGGCGGCCTGCCGCGCGGCCGGCATCGTGGTGGCAAATATCCGCAATTATTCGCTGGTGTCGGTGCCCGAGCACTGCTTCACGCTGATCCTGGTGCTGCGCCGCAACCTGCGCGCCTACGCGGCCGATGTCGAAGCAGGCAAGTGGGAAACCTCGAGCCGCTTTTGCCTGCTCGACCATCCGATCGGCGACCTGGCCGGCACGCGCCTGGGCATCGTCGGCTACGGCGCGCTGGGCCGGCAAGTGGCCAGCATCGCACGTGCTTTCGGCATGGAGGTCGTCGCCACCTCGCGCTCGCCGATCACCGATACGGACGTCACTGAACTGCCGCTGGACGAATTACTGGCGACCTCGCAGGTGGTGAGCCTGCACGTACCGCTGACCGACGCCACGCGCCACATGATCGGCGCGCGCGAACTGGGTCTGATGCAGCCCGGCGCGCTCCTGATCAACACGGCGCGCGGCGGCCTGGTCGACGAGGCGGCGCTGGCGAACGTGCTGATGGAAGGCCGCATCGCCGCCGGCTTCGATGTCCTGAGCGAAGAGCCGCCCGGCTCGAACAATCCGCTGCTGCGCCTGCGCCTGCCGCACTTCCTGCTTACGCCGCACATCGCGTGGGCCAGCTTCGGCGCGATGCAGACGCTGGCCGACATGCTGGTCGATAATATCGAGGCGTGGCATGCCGGCACGCCGGCCAATGTCGTCTAGATAGCGGCACTGACCGTGGGCGCCAGGGCCTCGGGCGCCTTCTGCGGCAGCTCGAGCAAAAAGGCGGTGCCGGCGTCCGGCAGGCTCACGACGCGGATCGTCCCGCCCATCAGCGTGGTGACGATGTTGTAGACGATGTTCAATCCCAGCCCGGTGCCGCCCTGGCCCATGCGCGTCGTGAAGAACGGATCGAAGATGCGGCCCAGGTTGGCCGGGTCGATGCCGCGGCCGTCGTCGCGGAACGTGAGTGCGACACGGCCATCGGTTTCCAGCGCCGTCAGCGTCATGACGCCGCCCGGGCCGTCGAACGCATGCAGCATCGCGTTGTTGACGAAGTTGATGATCACCTGGCCCAGCGGACCGGGGAAACTGTCCATCACGATCCCGGGCGGCACATCGATGTCGAGCCGGTGTCCGCCCAGGCGCACCGTATTCATCAGGGTCGCGCCGATTTCATGACAGGCCTGGGCGAGGTCGAACCGGCGCCGCTGGGCACTGGCCTGGTCGACCGACACCTGGCGGAAGCTGCTCACCAGTTCGGCCGCATTGTGCAGGCTGCGCACGATCAGCTGCGACGCATCGCGCGCCGCGCCCATGTAATCGGCCAGGTCGGACCGCTTGAGCGTGGTGGCCTCGAACTGCGCCGCCACCGCGTGCGTGCGTTCCTGCAGCGTGCTGGCCATCAGCAGGCTGTTGCCGATCGGCGTATTGAGTTCGTGCGCCACCCCGGCCACGAGCGAACCGAGTGACGCCAGCCGTTCCTGCGCCGCCAGCTGCACCTGGGTCTCTTTCAGGCGCGCGTAGGCTTCGGCATTGTCCATGGCCACGCCGACATAGGCGGCCAGCGTGCCGAGCATGTCGAGGTGGACCTGGCCGTAGGCGCTTGCCTCCAGACTTTGCACTGTCAGTGCGCCCAGCACACGCTCGCCCGCCGTCACCGGCACGCACAGCAGCGAGCGCGGCATCGGCAGCGCGGCCGCCGGTGCGGCCAGCGCCACCGCAGCGGGCAGGTCAGGCGCGCCGGGCAGGCAGGCCCGCAGTTCAGCATCGACGTCCGCCAGCAGGAACGCGCGGTTCTCGTTCACGCAGCGCGCCAACAGGTGCCCGGCCGGATCAAAGGCCAGCTCGCGCGGGGTCTCGCGCCGGCCGAACGCCATCGCGAACGGCAGCTCGAGCACGCCGCGCTCGCCCTGGCGCAGCGCGACGGCGAACAGCGGCGCATCCATCAGCGCCTTGACGTGCTGGTACAGCGTCAGCATGATCGCCTCGTGGTCGAGGTTCGTGGTCAGCATGCGCCCCATCTCCGACAGCAGCGCGATGTTGCGGTGTGCCCGCTCGACCGATTCCTTTTGCCGTTCGACCTCGCGCTTGCCCCGTTCGGCCGATTCTTTCTGCAGCAGAAGCTCGCCGGTGCGGGCGTCGACTTCGCGCGCGAGCAAGCCCTGGCGCGTCACGAGCGCGCCAATCCGCAGCCGATAGGCGAGGTACGACAGCGTCACCACCAGCGCCACGGCCAGTGTGCGGAACCACCACGTCTTCCAGTACGGCGGCGTGACCGTGATCGCGAGCGTGGCCGCGTCCTTGCTCCAGACGCCATCCTTGTTGCTGGCCCGGACACGGAACACGTAATTGCCGGGATCGAGATTGGTGTAGGTGGCAAACCGCCGCCCCGCGCCGGTATTGACCCAGTTGGCGTCGAAGCCCTCGAGCTGGTAAGCGTACAGATTGCCCATCGGGTCGGCGTAGTGCAGCGCCGCGAATTCGAGCGAGATCACGGTGTCGCGGTGCGACAGCGTGATCGCCCGTTGCGCCGCCAGGTTGTGGATGCCGCGCGAGCGGTTCAGCACCTGCAGGTCGGTGATGGCAACCGTTGGCGGGAACGGATTGTCATGCACGTCGGCGGGGTTGAACGACGTGACGCCGCTCACGCCGCCAAAGTGCAGCTGCCCGTCGGCGCCATGCCGGCCGGCGCCGACGAAATAGGCACCGTCGATCAGGCCATCCTTGGCGTTATAACTCTTGGTCTGGCCGGTGACCGGGTCGACGCGCGTGATGCCTGCGGTCGTGCTGGCCCAGATGATGCCGGCGTTGTCTTCGAGGATGGCGCCGATCGACTGTGCATCCTGGCTGCTGAACGGGTAGTAGCGAAACGACGTGCGTCCGCCAGCCTGCACCATCCGGTGCAGGCCCCCTGCGGTGCCGACCCACAGGTCGCCGGTCCTCGACTCGAGCAGGTGATACACACGGCTATGGCGCAGGCTGGCGCCGTCGTGCGGGTCATGGCGAAAGCGGCTGAACGTGCCGCTGGCGGGATCGAAGCGCTCCAGGCCCGATTCGGTGCCGATCCACAGCACGCCGCGCCGATCCTCGACCAGGGCAAAACCATAGTTGTCGCCCAGGCTCGTGGCGTCGCCCGGCACGTTGCGCCAGTTGCGCGCGGTCGTGGCACCCGGCGCAACCGCGGACAGGCCATCGCGCGTCATGACCCACAGCGTGCCGTCGCGGCCCTCGCGCAGCGCCTGTACATGGTTGGCGCCCGGGCTCTGGCCCAATTCGACACGCCCCATGCGCCCGCGCGCGTCGCGCCACGCCAGGCCGGTCGGCGTACCGATCCAGAGCCGCCCCCTGGCCAGGGCCAGCGCGGTGACGACCTTGCCCGTGAACGCATCAGTGCCGAAGCGCCGGGTCGTGCGCGAGGCCGGATCGAGCAGCATCAGGCCATCACCGCTGGTGCCCAGCCACAGGCGCCCGGCCGGGTCATCGACGAGGGCGCGCACCCTGGCACGGCCCATCCCTTCCGTTTCCCCAAAGCGCGCAAAGCCCCCGCTGGCCAGGTCGGTGCGGTTGATCCCGCCAAAATACGTGCCGACCCACAGCGTACCGGTGCGGTCGACCAGCAACGCTGAGACCATGTTGTCGGACAGGCTGTGCCGGTCCTGCGGCAGATGGCTGTAACCGGTGAACCGGCCGCTGGACGGATCGAGCCACTTCAGGCCATCGGCTGAGGTACCGACCCACAGCTGCGCGCCGCTGTCGTGGTACAGCGTCCGGATGCGCGCGCCGCGCATGCCGTCTGCCGCGCCGATCTGACGCCGCTGCGGCACATCGCCGTCGATGCGCCAGGCCTCGAGGCCCGCCGCGGTACCGATCCAGAGCGTCTGGCGCGGCCCCATCGACAGCGCCTGCACGGCATTGCGCTCGGCGTCATCGGCCGGCGCCATCGTGAAACGCATGACCTGGCCGCTCGCCGGGTCGAGCCGGTCCAGGCCCGCGGCGGTGCCAACCCACAGCGACCCGCGCCCGTCGAATGCGAGTGCGTTGACGCGGTTGTCGCGCAGGCTCGCCGGGTTGTCCGGATCGGACACGTGGTTGCGCTGCTGGCCCGTGTGCGGGTCGAAGCGCACCACGCCGTCATTGGTCGCGAGCCACAGCGCACCATCGGGCCCCGGCACGATCGCCGCCACCGAGCGCTTGACGGTGCGGCCCGGCTGGGTGAGGGCAAACCGCTCGAAACGCCCGGTCGCCGGGTCGTGCCGCGCCAGCCCGCCCTTCGTACCGAACCACAGGCGCCCGGCCGGATCTTCGTACGAGGCCGAGATGAAATTGTCCGGGATGCTGGAGGGATCGTTGGCGTCGTTGCGGTAGATGACGATCCGGTAGCCGTCATAGCGATGCAGGCCGGCCTGGGTGCCGAACCAGATGAAGCCCTGGCGGTCCTGCAGGATGCTCATCACCGAGTGCTGGGACAAGCCTTCTTCGACCGACAGGCGCTCGAAGCGCAGATTGCGCTGACTGGCGTCGGCCGGCAAGGCCAGCGCCAGCAGCAGGAAGAAGGTGAAACGAAACAGGCCGCTACAGGCGGCCCAGGTGGAACCTGGCATGGTCATCCGATCGATTTGCGCTGCAGTCAATCTACCAGAGGACTTTGTTGCCGTGAAATAATTTGAGTCTTCCAGAAATAAAATGTCGCTGCTATAATGCGTGCCTCGGGCGGCTGTAGCTCAGCTGGATAGAGTACTTGGCTACGAACCAAGGGGTCGTGGGTTCGATTCCTGCCAGCCGCACCAGAAAATACGAAGGGCCAGATCGCAAGATCTGGCCTTTTTTCTTGGCGCTGTCAACGTTATCTGTTGATGACGCCGATGGCGATGCGCAGCAATTGTTCTGGGGAACATACCCTACCCCCATCCAGCGCCCAGCGCCAGCCCAGATAATTGCGCAGGTAGCGTGAGGCCACGCCGCGAAAACCCAGAAGCCACGCCTTGAAACGCCCGTGATACGCGTTCACGTTTTGTACGTGGATGGCGCGACTGCCCAGGTACCTGGTGCGTATCCCGGCGCGCAGATTGACCGCCGCGTGCGTAATCCTGTGCTTGCGCGAAAAGGCGCGATAGGCGGCATGGCTGTCGGTGACCAGCAGCGCCTGTGGATCCAGCCAGGGCAGCAAGTCGCGTTCGAGTTGCGCAGCCGTCAAGGCCCCCCGCCCTGTGACGGCATCGATGGTGTTGCCGTTGCGGTCGCGCGCAACCAGTATGCAATCCAGATGTTGGGAAATACCACGCAAAGCGGCGCGGCCACCCCGCCGGCGCGGTGGCCGGTCGAGCGTACGGGAGCCCTTTTGCGATTAGAGCAAAAACATCTCGTCGGCCTCGACAATGCCATTCAGGGATGCCGGTCAGTCAAGCTTGACCCAATCGAGGAAGCGATGACGCCATCGGAAAGCGGTGTTGCGGTGCACGTCGACCTGATCTGCCCCTTTGCGCACGGACAGTGAATCAAGCAGTACCTGTGAATAGGCGAGCCATTTGGCCTTGAGCCTGAGTCGTGCCAAGGGCGTACCGCTGAGGTCGTTAAATGTGCGCCCGCAAGCGCAGCAGCGAAACCGCTGCAGATCGTTGGCGAATCCGTGCCGGTGGCACTGTGAATTGCCACAACGGGGACAGCAGCGGCCTGGTCCTCTGGCTTCAGCGATGAGCGCCACGACCTGATCGAGCCCGGCTACGGGATGCAGAGCGTCGAGCACTTGCCGGCGCTGCGGCCCGTTCAGTGACTGCAACCTGGAGAACCAGTTCCTGAAACGCGGCGCTTTCATGATCGACTCCTGATGCTGGGGGTCAGGGTTGGACGATGGGGCTGCTCATCAGTTCAAAGCACTCCTCTATTTAACGTTGACTGCGCCTTTTTCTTGGTCGCTGTATTTGTTGCAGACTGATGGACATGGCTGGCGGAATATGGTTTCCGACAGAGCCCCTCCTGACCTGGCAAATGAATCAGCATCACATGAGCATAATCACCCTTTGCCAAGATGCTCACCGCCCGCTATAATGCTCGCATTGGGCGGCTGTAGCTCAGCTGGATAGAGTACTTGGCTACGAACCAAGGGGTCGTGGGTTCGATTCCTGCCAGCCGCACCAAACCTTTTCAAGATAAGGGCACTTCGCAAGAAGTGCCCTTATTGCATTTGGGCTCGTGTCACACGCTACTCCCAACAAGCTCCCCAACGATGACCACCCTCCATCCCCAACCCGATGAGCACGGCGCGCCGGTACGCCTCGCGCAGCCGTCGACGCCAACGGCCGCCGCCGCTTGGAATGATCCGGCCAGCGTCGCCACCGTGATCCCGCTCGGCGCCCTGCCCCCAGCGTTGAACGATGTGCCGTTTGCACCATGGCTCGATATTCCGGCCAGCACCGCGGACTGGCAAACGGTCGCCGGCCAGGCGCTCATCGACGAACCGCCGTTGGTCATGCCAGCGGGGTTCGCGCCCGCCGCGGGCGTGGTGATCCTGGAAGACGATGGCCGTGTGTGGGCAGTGGCGCCGTCGAATGCCTTCGGCGGATATGACGCCACCTTTCCCAAAGGCCGTGTCGACCCGGACATCAGCCCGCAGGCAACGGCCATCCGCGAAGCATTCGAGGAATCGGGCCTGCGCGTGCAGATCGTCCGGCACCTGATCGACTGCCGGCGCACGCAGACGCTCACGCGCTACTACCTGGCGCGGCGCCTGGGCGGCAATCCGGCGCTGATGGGCTGGGAAAGCCAGGCCGTGCACCTGGTGCCGATGGCACTGCTGGAGACAGTGCTGGGCAATCCCAACGATGCGGTCATCATCGATACGCTGCGACGAATCTGATGCTGCGCCGACGCCGGCAAAACAATCTCCCGATACGTGTTTGCCAAGATCGCCACACCCCGCTATAATGCGTGCCTCGGGCGGCTGTAGCTCAGCTGGATAGAGTACTTGGCTACGAACCAAGGGGTCGTGGGTTCGATTCCTGCCAGCCGCACCAAAGTTTCAAAGAGAATGGCTCAGAAGAAATTCTGAGCCATTTTTCTTTTGCGCGTCAGTTTCTGCTGCTTCCCGATCTGTCGAGACGTCTCCCTGCACGCGACCACATTGAAACACGGCAGACTTTGCCAATCCGATACATGCTGCTATAATGCGTGCTTCGGGCGGCTGTAGCTCAGCTGGATAGAGTACTTGGCTACGAACCAAGGGGTCGTGGGTTCGATTCCTGCCAGCCGCACCAAAGTTTCAAGAGAATGGCTCAGAAGAAATTCTGAGCCATTTTTCTTTGCGTCCTGGTTTTTTAGGTTGCGACAACATCACCGCGTCATCCGGAGGACAGGCTTGCCCTGCCCCGCAGATGACGCATCACCCTCAGGTACGCAGCTTCTTGATGATGCTGCGGCTTCCCAGGATTTCCTCGATCTGCTCGAAGCGCACCGGCTTGACCATGTGGTGATCAAAGCCGGACTCGAACGCCAGCTGGCGGTCTTTCTCCTGACCCCAGCCCGTGACCGCGATCAGCACGGTCAGCGCGCCAGTGGGCAGCTTGCGGATGCCGCGCGCCAGGTCGTAACCCGACATGTGCGGCAGGCCGATATCCAAAAAGGCGTAGTCCGGACAGAACCGCGCCGCGGCCGCCAGCGCATCGGGCCCGTTGTGCGTGATGACCACGCTGTGCCCCATGGCCGTGAGCAGCGCGCCGATGCTGTTGACGAAGTCGACGTTGTCGTCGGCCAGCAGGATGCGGTAGCTCTCGGCGCTGATGAAGGCGGCCGGGGTCGGCTTGGTGGGCGGCTCCGGTTCGACGACGATCGGCAGGCGCACCACGAAGCGGCTGCCATGGCCGAGGCCTTCGCTGTGCGCCGTGATCGTGCCCCCATGCAGTTCGACGAGCTTGCGCGCCAGCGACAGGCCCACGCCCAGGCCGGCATTGCTGCGCTCGAGCGTCGAGTCGACCTGCACGAACATGTCGAACACCGAGTCGAGCATCTCTGGCGCCAGGCCGATGCCGGTATCGGCGACTTCGAGGATCAGGGTTTTCTCGTCCACTTCGCCCTTGAGCACGACGCGCCCGCCCCGGTTGGTGTACTTGGCTGCATTGTTGAGCAGGTTCGACAGCACCTGGGCCAGGCGCGTCGCGTCGCCGTGCAGGAACACAGGCCGATCAGGCAATTCGAGTACCAGCTCGTGCCCGTGCAGCTCGATGTACGAGCGCACGACTTCGAGCGCATCGTTGACGACGGCCTTGAGTTCCACGCGGCCCATCTTGATCGTGAACTTGCCGGTATTGATGCGCGAGACGTCGAGCAGGTCGTCTACCAGGCGCACCATCTGGCGCAGCTGGCGTTCCATGATGTCGGTCGCGCGCTGCGTGGCCTGGGCGTCGCCGCTGCGGATGCGCAGGATATCCAGGCCCGTGCGGATCGGCGCCAGCGGATTGCGCAGTTCGTGCGCCAGTGTCGCGAGGAATTCGTCCTTGCGGCGGTCGGCCAGGATCAGCGCGCCCTCGGCCTTCTGGCGTACGTCCATCTCGTGCTCGAGCGTGCGGTTGGCCGTCTGCAACGCGTCCGAGCGGCGGCCGATCTCGGCCAGCATGTCGTTGAAGGCCTCGACCAGTACGCCAATCTCGCCCTTCTGGTGCCCCGGCACGCGCAGGCTGAAGTCGCGCCGCAGCATGACCTGGCGCGCGATATCGGTCACCGCTTCGAGCGGTCGCGTGATCGAGGCCTGCAGGCGCGAGGCCACGACGGCAGCAATCACGAGAGCGCCCAGCAGCACGCCGCCCAGGATCGCACCGTAGCTCAGGGCACGGTCGAGCACGCCATAGCGCGAGCGCAGGTAGACAGTGCCGACCCGGTCGCCATTTTCGACGATGTCGTGATACAGCACGACTTCGCCGCGCTCGATACGGTAGCCGGCCGGCTCCGGCCGCTCGGGCAGGTTCGCCTTGACCCCGGTGCGCACATACGTGGCAAAGCGCGTGCCATTGGCGGTAAATACGGCCGCGGCCACGATCTGCGGGCGCACCCGCAGCAGGGTCAGGCTCTGCGCCACGTCGGCCGGGTCGTTGAACGAGACCGCAGGTGCGGTCACGCTGGCGACGATGTCGGCCTGGGTGGTGAGGTCGTCGATCCAGTAGCGCTGGAACGTGCGCAGGTCGAGCAACAGCATGGCGATACCCGCACACAGCAACGCCACCGCGGTGGTGGACACCGCCATGAGGATCAGTTTGCTGCGCACGGAGCCGGTATCGTGCATAGACATCACGTGGCTCCTTTTTGTACGCGGTTCGCCACCGTCAGCAGGCGCGAACTGAGCTTTACATTCTTCTTTTCGGCCGCGTCGAGCGAGACGTCAAAACGAACCCGATCGTCGATGATCGTAAAATTGATGACGCTGCCGCTGCGCAGCCCGCCGTCGCATTCGGTCACGGTCAGCTGCGCATTGGCGGCGCGCAGCAGGCGCGCGGCGCGCGCGTCATCCTGGCCGGCGACAAACAACACGTGCAGCGGCTGCGCCAGATCCTGCTCGCGCAGCGCGCGCACCGTGATCATGCGGCCGGCCACCAGGCGCCCGGCGGCAATCCGGGTCAGCTCGGCCGCCATGTCGTCGGCGCCGACCACGCCGATGCTCACCGGCGTGGTTGCATCGGCAAACGAGCCGGCCGGGAAATCGGCATACCCCAAAAACTTGTACAGGAAAGCAGCCTTGACGCGGCGTTCGAGTGCGGGCGCAGTGTCGACCACGATCGCGTGCGCAGGCAGGCCAAGGCTGAGGCCGGCCAGCAGCGGCAGCATCAAGGCCAGGCACGCCCTGCGGCGCGGCAGACAAGCTGGTTGATTGATAGTCATGAAATCCATTCGCACGTCAAAAACGCAGCGTGGCGCTGGCAAACACCGTGCGCTCGAGCAACTGGCGGCTACCTGCCGCGACAAATTCGGCGTGGTGGGCATGCAACAGATTGCGTCCGGCAAGGGCGAGCTCGAGATCGGGACGCACTTGCCACGCGATCCGCGCGTCGAGCTCATGATAACTTGGCACGGCCAGCTGCGGCAGCCGTGCGACGTAACGAAGTGAAAAATCCGCCCAGATGCGCTCGCTCAGGTCGTGTGCACTGCGCAAGGTCCAGGTCAGGTTGGGGTCGTTACCACCCAGGCCGGACAACCCGGTGGTGTCGCGACTGGCCGGCTCGCGCCCCATGTCGACGTCTTGCAGCACGCCCCCGGCATGCAGGCGCCAGCCGCGCGCGGCCTGCCAGCTGGCCCAGAATTCGATGCCGCGCAGGTTGCCCTTGCCCAGGCTATTAATGACGTACGGCAACCGCACGCCCGGCGTTGCAGGCTCCAGGGAACGCAGTCGCTCGAAGTCGGTATAGAACAGCGTGGCCGAATACGACAGCGTCGGCATGGGTTGGGCGCGGAAACCCAGCTCGGCCACGCGCGCCGTTTCCGCCACCGTGTCGGCGCCGCCGGCAATCAGGAACTGGCGCGGTGATGCCGGATTGATGACAAACAGATCCCGGTCGATGCGCGACGGCGCGCGCACCGTGCGCGACAGCGCTGCCCACAACGTCGCATGGTCGTTCGCGTCCCATGCCAGCCGCAGATTCGGCAGCAACTCGTTGCCCGTATATACATTGTGTTCGACACGCATCCCGGCCACGGCGCGCAGCGCGGGCGTCAGGGCCAGCTCATCCTGTACGAACAGGTGCGACCAGCGCAGGTTGCGGTGCGCCGGTGTGAAACGCAACACGGGCCCGCCATCAATCTGGTCGCGGCTGTTGCGATATCCGCCGCCCCACGTGATGCCATGCGCCCCCAGGCGTATCAGATGCTGGGCCTCGACGTCGACCGTGTCGATCTGTTGCATCCCCACGCCCGGCTTGCTGCGGCGCGTGTGGTCGAGCCAGGCATGCATGCGCAACTGGCCGGCAGCGGCAAGATCGCGCTCGACCTCTGCCCGCAGGTTGGCGCCGGACATCGTCCCGCTCGCCAACAGGGAGGTGTTGCGCAGGCGCCCGTCGTACACATCGCCGCTGAGCGTTATATCCTGCTCGCGGCCTTCCCAATCGAGACGAAAGCCGGCCTGCTCGCGCGCCATGCGATTGTCGGCGCCGTCAGCCGGGGCGCTGCGATCGGCCTCGATCCGGGCCTGCCTGGCATACACGCGCCAGTGCGGCCCATTCTCGAACTGCCCGCCATAGCGCACACCGGCGCCATGCTCATCCGGCCCGGCGTACGCCGTGACCACGCCGCCGTGGGTTTCGGCCGCACTGCGTGTGATGATATTGATGACGCCGTTGACGGCATTCGTGCCCCACACCGTACCGCCCGGGCCGCTAACGACTTCGATGCGCGCGACATCTTCCAGCCCCACATCCTGCATTTCCCAGACCACGCCGGAAAACAGCGGCGAATACACGCTGCGGCCATCGATCATCACGAGCAGCTTGTTGGCCTGGGGCGACAGGAAACCGCGGGCACTGATGGCGTATTCATGGGTATTGATACGGGCGACCTGAAGATTCGGCGCCAGCCGCAGCACTTCGGGCAGCGTGGTCGCGCCGGAGCGGGCAATGTCCGCAGCGCTGATCACGAACACCGACGCCGCCGCGCGCGCCAGCGGCTCGCTCTGGCGTGATACGGAGGTCACGGCGATATCGGATAATTGTTCGAGCGAGTAATCTGCCAACGGCAGCGCGCCCGGGCCATCTTGCGCGCTTACATCAAGGGAATATGCGGTCGACAACAGTGCGGCAAAGGCGCAAACATACAACGAAAAAGGTGGCATAGTTGCCATCGTAGAACATTTTCTCGCTCACACCAAGTGCGCACGCACCACAACGCGGCTCTTGACAACACCCCTTGGGATATTGATTAAAGCAATGACGGTTATTGGAAATATAAATTGGACTGATTTGACGCAATGCAGCATGATTGCACTGTCTCCTCTATTCTCCTCCCAGGAAATAGATTTAGCCCGCTTCTCACGAAGTGGGCTTTTTTTTTGCGTGCACGTTTGCGCGAGCAAGTGCATCCTGTTTGGTGTAGGATGCCGCCCATATTTTCGTTTTTACAACAATCCATGCCCGACCTCGACCTTTCCGCCCGGAGCACCGCTTCCTACGACTGGAGCACGACCGCCCTGGGCGATGCCGCCCGCTGGCCGTTGCCGCTGCGGTTGTGCAGCGATCTGTTGCTCAATTCGCCGCTCCCGACCCTGTTGGTATGGGGACCGGAGACGGTCCTGGTATTCAATGAAGCCTACGCTGCCCTGGCCGGCCCCGGCTATGGCCGCGTGCCGGGCGGTTCGGTTCCGCCCGTGATGCCGCCACCGCTGGCTGCGGCCGGTGCGGCGCTGGCTGCGGCCTGGCGCGGTGAAGCCGGTGTGCTGGCCGACACCGCCCTGACCTTCCGCCGCCTCGACGGCAGCACGGACAACCGTTTCGACCTGCGCCTGTCACCAGTGCGCGACGAAACCGGCGCCGTGCGCGGCGTGCAGATCGCCCTGGCTCCGGCCACCGCGCAGCCAGCGCAGGAAGCAGTCGACGACGCGGGCCTGCGCATCCTGGTCGTCGAAGACAATGTCGACTCGCAATACCTGGTGTGCGAAATGCTCAAGGCCTTCGGCCACGAAGCCGACGGCGTGGCGCATCCCGACGATGCCCTGACGCTGCTGGCGAGCCAGCGCTACGACGTGCTGTTTTCCGACGTCAGCCTGCCCGGCATGTCCGGCGTCGAACTGGTGCAGCGCGCCATCAGCGACGACCCGGCGCTGTCGATCATCTTCGCGTCGGGCTACGGCGACACGCTGCTGCGGCATCTCGAGTTCCCGTACCAGTCGCTGCAAAAACCGTATGAAATCGACCAGTTGCAGGATGCGCTGGCCAAGGTAGTGCGTCAGCCGGGCCGACGCTGACCCACGGGCGAAACGGTTCGCGCTCACAAAGTGTGAGTCGGACCCGCCCGGCTGGTCTACAATGAAACGCATCCTGCCCGGCTTCGGGCGCATGGCAACCCCGGCATGAACTCTTCATCACAACACGTCCGCCCCATCGCGCGCTTCCTCCGGAGGCCGGCATGAGCATTGCCCGCGACGTGTCCGGCCAGGATCTGGTCGCCGCGCAACAGGCGCTCCAGCGCGCCACCGAGCGCATGGAAAACATGCTCGAAAGCCTCACGGATGGCTTTTGCGCGGTCGACCGCGACTGGAACATCACCTATATCAATGGCCGCGCCCTGCAGATGGTCGAGCCGCTCAACAAGCGGCGTGGCGACCTGGTCGGCGCCAGGCTATGGGATGAGTTCGAGGACTTGCACGGCACGACGGTCGCCCTCGATTGCGTGCGCGCAATGGAGCAGCGGGTTACCGTCAATCGCGAATTCTATTATCGACGCCTGAACGCCTGGCTCGACATGCGGGTCTACCCTTCCCCCGAAGGCCTGACCCTGTATTTCCAGGACATCACGGCGCGCAAGCTCGACCAGCAGGCTTTAATCGACAACAACAACCGCCTGCAACTGGCGATCGCGGCCGGGCGCCTGGGCGACTGGCGCTGGGATGCGGCCACCGACCGCGTCACGTTCGGTGAGCGTGCGGCCGAGATCCTCGGCTTGCCGGCCGATGTCGCGCTGGCGTGGCCGAGCCTGCGCGAACGGCTGCAACCCGAAGACCGCAAGGTCGTGCGGCGCGCCGTGCTGGCCGCGTTCTCGCAGGGCACCGATCTCGATCTCGAATGCCGGCTGCTACCGCGCGGCAACCTGGCCGGCGGCGCGGCGCGCTGCGTGGCCCTGGTCGGCCGCCCCGATTACGCCAGCGCCGTCGATGGCGGCGGCGTCCTCGGCATGACGGGCATGGCGCAGGACATCAGCGCCCGGCGCGCGGCCGATGACCACCTGCGCCAGAGCGAAGAAGAATTACGCGCACTGGCCAACACCATCCCCCAACTGGCATGGATGGCCAATGCGGACGGTGCCATCGTCTGGTTCAACGAACGCTGGTATGAATACACGGGCATCACAACGGAAGAATCGACCGGCTGGGGCTGGACAAAAGTGTACGACCCGGCGGTACTGCCCGCCGTGCTCGAACACTGGGATGAATCAGTGCGCACCGGCACGGCGTTCGAGATGGAATTTCCTATCCGCGGCGCCGACGGCAATTTCCGCTGGTTCCTGACGCGGGTCGAAGCGGTGCACGACCGCGACGGCCGCGTGGTGCGCTGGTTCGGCACGAATACCGACGTCGACCAGGTCAAGCGCGCCGAACAGGCGCTGCGCGACGAATCGCACGTGCTCGAACTCCTCAACAGCACGGGCAGCATGCTGGCCTCGACGCGCGATCTGCGCGCCGTGATGCAGGCCGCCACCGATGTCGCCGGCGGCGTCTGCGGCGCGCGCTTTGCCGCCTTCGTCCATTACGGCGCGGACGGCGAAGGCACGCTGTATTCGCTGTACACGCTGTCGGGCGCCACATCGGCGCAATTCCAGGACTTCGCCGAACCGGGCGCCAGCGCACTGTTCGGTCCGGGCCTGCGCACCAGCCGCCTACAGCGCGTGGCCGACCTGGTGGCCGATCCGGTCCAGGCCAGCAGCGCGCTGCACTTCGGCCTGCCGGGCGGCCACCCGCCGGTGCGCAGCTACCTGACCGTGCCCGTCATGGCGCGCTCGGGCGAACTGCTCGGCACGATGTTCTTTGGCCACCCTGAACCGAACGTCTTTACCGAGCGCAGTGAACGCATCGTCAGCGGCATTGCAGCGCAGGCCGCGATCGCGGTCGACAATATCCGCCTGTATGAAGTGGCCAGCCGCGCGGCCGAAGAACGCAAGGTATTGCTCGAGAACGAGCGCGAAGCGCGCGCCGAAGCCGAGCGCACCAGCCAGATGAAGGATGAATTTCTGGCCACGCTGTCGCATGAGCTGCGTACGCCGCTGTCGGCCATTCTCGGCTGGTCGCAGGTGCTGCGGCGCGGCAGCCGCGATGGTGCGGACCTGCAGCGCGGCCTGTCGACCATCGAGCGCAATGCGCGCGCCCAGGCGCAGCTGATCGAAGACCTGCTCGACATGAGCCGCATCACGTCCGGCAAGGTGTTGCTCGACATGCAGACGCTGGCGCCGGGCAGCTTCATCGATGCAGCCATTGAAACAGTGCGCCCGGCAGCTGACGCCAAGGGCATTCGCATCGAACGGCGCTATCCCGAAGGCGTCGCCATCCCGTCCGTCGCGGGCGACCCGGGGCGGCTTCAGCAGGTGATCTGGAACCTGTTGTCGAACGCGATCAAGTTCACGCCCCGCGACGGGCTGGTGACGATCGAACTGGGCTATCACGATGACCAGGTGGCCATCACGATCCGCGATACGGGCTCGGGCATCGCTCCCGAGTTCATCACGCACGTGTTCGAACGCTTCCGCCAGGGCGATGCCTCGATGACACGCAGTCATGGCGGCCTGGGCCTGGGCTTGTCGATCGTGAAACACCTGATCGAACAGCACGGCGGTACGGTGCGCGCCGACAGTGCCGGGCCCGGCCAGGGCGCGAGCTTCACGATTGAACTGCCGGCGGCGCTGTCGAGCATGCCACGCGCAGCGCGGCCAGCCGGCAGCGACGCCGGCTCGCTGCCTGACATCGAGCAAGCCACCCTGCCCGCTGCCCCGCACGCAGCGCCCGAGGCAATGGTACGGGACATGCGCGGCATGTCGGTGCTGGTCGTGGACGATGACCGCGATGCGCGCGAGCTGATTGCCCGTATCCTGTCCGATTGCCATGCCAACGTACGGCTGGCCGGCAGCGCACAGGACGCCATGGCGCAGCTGCGCGCGAGCCCGCCAGACCTCCTGATCAGCGATCTCGGCATGCCCGATGTCAATGGCCTAGAATTCCTTGCCTGGGTCCGCGCCCTGCCGCGCGATGCCGGCGGCCTGATTCCGGCCATCGCGCTGACGGCGTTTGCACGCTCCGAAGACCGCTTGAAGGCACTCGAGGCCGGTTTCTCGGCCCACGTGTCGAAACCCGTCGAACAGAGCGAATTGATGGCGGCCATCGGCATGGTCAGCACGCCACCCGCCGTGCCGATGCTCGCTGAGAGCGGCCGCGGCCATAGTCGATAATGTTCCTACCTTCGGACGCGGCGCTGTCCTACAAGAAATTTTATGGTCCTTGCTACACTAATTAGAGGTAAGGTATCGTTAGATTCCACCCCGAAATGGGGCGCCGCCCAGTTTCGATAAAGAGATAAGCATGCCGAGCAGACAAGACATTTTGAACGCCAAAATTCTGGTGGTAGACGATTCGCCCGACAATATCGAGCTGATGGAAGAGATATTGCGCGAAGAAGGCTACACCTGCGTCAGCTCGACCATGCTGCCGGAGCAGGTGTGCCCGCTCCATCGCGAACACAATTACGACCTCATTCTGCTCGACCTGCAAATGCCTGGTCTGAATGGTTTCCAGGTCATGAAGGGTCTCAAGGAAATTGAACAAGGCGGCTATCTGCCTGTTCTTGCCCTGACAGCCCAGCCAAGTTTCAAGATCGCCGCACTCGAAGCCGGCGCCCGCGACTTCATCAGCAAGCCGTTCGACCTGCTCGAGGTGCACAAGCGCATCCATAACATGCTCGAAGTGCGCCTGCTGTACAAGGAACTGGCCCAATACTCGAAGGCCCAGCAAGAACTGGCGCTGCACGATGCCCTCACCGGCCTGCCCAACCGCCGCTTGCTCGAAGACCGTATCGAGACAGCGCTGCAGCACGCCAACCGTACCCATGCCAAGGCCGCGATCATGTATCTCGACCTGGATGGCTTCAAGGCGATCAACGATACCTATGGGCATGCGTATGGCGACGAGATCCTGAAAGCCGTGTCGCAACGGCTGCTGGCCAGCTCGCGCAAGGAAGACACCGTTGCCCGCCTGGGTGGCGATGAATTCATGGTCGTGCTGGGCGACATTCACGGCCTGCCCGACGCGCAGGGCCCCGCGGCCAAGCTGGTCGAGGCCTTGTCCGAACCCTTCTTCATCAATGACCTGACGCTGCGCCTGTCGACATCGATCGGCATCAGTATCTATCCCGACGACGCCGAATCGGTCGACGCCCTGATCAATATCGCCGATTACGCATTGTACGAAGCCAAGCGTGCTGGCAAGAACCGTTTCTGTTCGCCAGCGGCCAATCGCCAGGCCGCGTCCAAGACCACCGGTGCGACGATGCCCGCGCCAGTTCCCGAGCTGGCAACGCCGCATCGCTGATACGTCGCCTTCGTTCAGTTGACTAAAAAACCGGGGCTCTCGTGCAAGCGAGCGCCCCGGTTTTCTGTTGCGTTGGCGGCGCCAATAAAAAACAGGCCACGGAATATGCGTTCCGTGGCCTGCTCAGTCCTGCCCTGCCGTGTGCTTAACGCTTTTCGGCTGGCGGGCAATCGCGAATGGTGCTTGTTTCTTCGATCGAACGCGCGTTCTGGTGATCATGGCCTGCGTCGACCATCTCGGGCGGCACTTCGATGCGGGTAATGCCGGAATCGACCGAGATGGGATCGCTGGCCGGGAACGTCATTTCGACGGCATCATCCAGCAAGGTCTGCTTCGCATGCTCCTGGCTCGACTGCGTCTCGCTGCCGGCCAGCGCCTTGATCGCCACAGCGAAGCTGACCGCCTGCAGGCTCGCCAGGTCGCCAATGGTCTTCACGCCCAGCGTATCGGCCAGCGCTTTGGCCTGCTGCTCGCCGATGCCGCGCAGTGCCGACAATGGCGCGTCGGCCAGTTCACGGAAACTCTTGCCACGGAACTGCTCATTTACGATCGTATCGATATTCATGGTGTGTCCTCTCTATGTAACGCCCCCGTCCTCGATGGAACCGGCTAGCTTTCACTATCGCATACCGGCAATAGCACGTATGTGCGGCAGCGAACGTCTTGACTGCCCGCACGGACGAATTCTTGGCTAAATGGCAAAGGCGTAAAAAAGCCGGCCCCGGGGAGGCCGGCCAGCATGTGGACGACGCTTTAGACAGTCGCGAGAATTTCGTCGCGACGGGCGGCCATCTCAGCGCCCATGGCTTCCAGGTCGAGGTCAAGCTTGCGCACTTTCGGGAACATTTCTTCCTCTTCTTCTTCGACGTGGTGCGACACGTATTCGCCCAGCACCTTTACCTTGGCGTCGTAGTAGTCTTCGTCCGGCTCCATCTCCTGCACCTGTGCGATCAGGTCCTTGGCCGACGCGTGTTCGACAAAGGCTTCATCGAGCATGTCTTCCATTTCTTTCGACGTCTTGCGCAGTGCCGGATAGAAGATTTCTTCTTCGATCGACGTGTGCATGATCAGGGCGTCGCAGATTTCGTTGGCCAGCTTCTTCTTGCTGACCGTGGCGCGCTCGCCCAGCTCTTCAAACTTGTCGAACATATCTTTCACTTCGTCGTGCTGGCTCTTCAGAAGCTCCAGCGCATCCTGCGGGCCGCTCGTCTTTTTGGTTGTTGCTTTGGTCATGGTGTTACCCCCGTATTGTTGGTTGAATGATGACTCGTTGGCCACATTGCCAGAGTGCGCCTGACGCGCCTTTGACACTGTTCGCGACCTCACACTCGGTAAGAACAGAGCGAACCGCTCTTCCTGCATCCAATGCGCGACGGATAAATGACAATTGTTGTATGATTTGGGAAACATTTAATTGAGACCCTGATGACTGAACCGGTCCCACCGCATCCCGACCCGGAGCTGGAACGCCTGGTCGCGGCGCGCACTGCTGAACTCTCCGACATGGTGTCCTGGCTGGCCAACAGCTGGGACCAGGAGCGTCGCCAGCTCGCGCGCCAGTTGCACGATAGTCTGGGTTCGTCGATGACGGCCCTGACGATGCACCTTTCCCTGCTCACCCAGCGCCTGCCGGCCGACGATAAAGCGCTGCGCGACCGCGCCGCGCAGATGAAGGTGCTGCTCGGGGGCGTCATCGAGACCAACCGCCAGATGCAGCTCGCGCTGTGGAACGACAAGCTCGAGTTTCTCGGGTTGCGGACCGCGCTGGCCGAACTGGTGCCCGAATTCGGCGCCGAGCATGGCATCCAGGCACAAGCCAGCCTGCCCGAGGAAGACGGCGCCTGGTCGCGCGAACACGCTGTGCTGCTGCTGCGCTGCGCGGAGGAAGGTTTGCGTAACGCTGCCGCCCATGCACAGGCCACCCGCGTGGACGTGATCCTGGACGATGATGGCGACATGGCCATGCTGACGGTGCGCGACGATGGCGTCGGTCCCGGCGCCGATCCGCTGGCTGCCGACGCGCGCCATGGCCTGCGCCTGCTGCGTGAACGCGCACGTACGCTCGGCGGCAACCTGATCCTGGTGCGCGCCGAGAATGGTGGCGCGATGCTGCAGATGACGCTGCCGCGCGAATTGCCGGCCTAGGCCCCAGCAGGGCCGGTAAACATGACAACGGCGGCCAGTGGCCGCCGTTGTTGTTTGCACCCTGACGACGATCCCGTCAGTGCAGCTTGACGAGGGGCGTGCTGCGCCGGATCAGGAAGCGCGCCACGGCCAGCAGGCCGGTGCGGGTAATGCCCATCACGGCCCGGTGATGCATCAGGTGCAGGCTGGCGTACATCAGGCGCGCAATGCCGCCCTGCACGAACCAGCTCGCGCCGCGAAGCGAACCCATCAGGCTACCGACGCTGGTGTTCTGGCCAACCGACACGAGCGACCCGTAATCGCGGTACTCGTAGGGCGCGGTCAAGGGCGGCTGGCCCTTGTCCATGCGCAGGAACGTCGTAACCAGGTAATCAGCCTGCTGGTGCGCCGCCTGCGCGCGTGGCGGCACCGGCAAGCCGTTGCCGTCGATGCAGACTGCGCAGTCGCCCAGCGACCAGATCGCCTGTGTACCCTTGACGCGCAGATGCGAATCGACATCCAGGCCACCGCCGCGCGCGGTCTGCAGGCCGAGCTTGCCAAGCATCTCGGGAGCGCGAATACCTGCCGCCCATACGCACAGGTCGGCCGGATACACGTTGCCATTGGCGTCGAGCACCTTGTCGCTCTCGATCGCCGTGACGCGGCAATCGCTGACAACGCGGATGCCGCGCTTGTTCAGCAGGCCCAGTGCCGCATTCGACACGCGCTCGGGGAGCGGCGCCAGGATGCGGGGCGCGCCTTCGAGAATGGTGATGCGCACGTCGCGCTTGACGTCCATCCGTGCAAAGCCATAGCGCGCATACGCGCCCGATGCTTCGCGCAGTTCGGCGGCCAGTTCGACGCCGGTCGCGCCGCCGCCGATGATGACGACGTCCAGGCCCGTTTCGCGGCCCTCTTCGCGCTGCTGCTCGACCGCCAGCATCAGGCGCAGCATGCGCAGGCGGAAGCGTTCGGCGTCTTCGGTCGCATTGAGCGAAATGGAATGTTCCTGCGCGCCCGGCACGCCGAAATAGTTCGAGGTGCTGCCGATCGCGATCACGAGCGACGTGTACGCCAGGCGACGCGCCGGCAGCACTTCGTCGTGTTCGGTGGCCGAATACACGGCCCCGATCTCGATCGCCTGGCCGGCTTCGTCGAGCCCGGTCATCGGACCGAGCACGAAATTGAATCCATTGTCGTGCGCGAGCATCGCGTACGACAGACCTTCCTGGTGGATGTCCAGGGTGCCCGCCGCGACTTCGTGCAGCGACGGTTTCCAGATGTGGTACAGGCGGCTGTCGACCAGCGTCACCTTTGTGGGGCCGAGTTTACGGCCCAGTTTGCATGCCAGCTCCAGACCGCCAGCGCCGCCACCCACGATCACGATATCGCTACGCAAGCTTGCCTCCTTCTTGATGCCCCAACCGGCAACAACGCCGGCCTGATGGCCATCTGAGATTTTACTACGGCAACGTCGCGCGCGCTGATCTGTCCCTACATGTGACGAAAGAGCGCCATGAACGGCTGACTGACTGTCAGCGTCTCGGGCCGGTTGCGCAGGCGGATAACGCCCTTGCCGCTGTCGTCGCGCGTGACGCCCGCGACGGCCCGCAGGTTGACGATCGTCGAGCGGTGCACCTGCCGGAACATGGCCGGGTCGAGCACCTCGAGCAGGTCGCGGATGGGTTTGCGCAGCAGTGATTCTCCCTCGGCCGTCATCACCACCGTGTACTTCGAATCGGACGGGAAATACGCCACGTCATCGACCAGGATCAGGCGCGTTTCGACGCCGCGGCTGGCCGTCAGCCAGACCAGCGGCTGGGCGCGCGGCGCGGGCGGCGCGACGCTCTGCAGGCGCGCCAGCAGCGCCGCCAGCTGTGTCGTATCCGCCACACCGCGCGCCAGCCGATCGCGCAGCCGGGCCACGGTCGCGGCCAGGCGTTCGCGCCCGACCGGCTTGAGCAGGTAGTCGACGGCGCCCCGGTCGAACGCGTCGAGCGCGTACTGGTCATACGCTGTCACGAACACGATCTCGGTGCGCAGCCCCGCCGCCAGCACGCTCGAGGCTACCTCGAGACCCGACAGCCCCGGCATGCGGATGTCGAGGAACGCAACCTCGGGCTGGTGGGTGGCAATGGCGTCGAGCGCGCTGCCGCCATCGTCGCAGGCCGCCACGATCTCGAGGTCCGGCCACACCTCGCCCAGCAGCTTGACCAGCTCTTCCTGCAGCAGGAGTTCATCTTCGGCAATCACGCAACGAGTCATGATCGAACTCCCGCACCCTGCAGCGCCAGCGGCACCGTGATGGTGGCGGCCACGCCGCTCGGGAAGTTGGCGACGATGGCAAAGCTTGCCATGCTGCCGTAACCGAGGCGCAGGCGCTCGCGCACATTGCGCAGGCCGATGCCGGTGCCGGCGGTCTCGAGCGAGAAGCCGCGGCCGTCGTCGGCCACCGTGACGGATGCAGCATTGTCGATCGCGCGCGCCAGGATCCAGACGGTGCCGCCGCCCGGCTTGGGTTCCAGCCCGTGCTTGATGGCGTTCTCGACCAGCGTCTGCAGCATCATTGGCGGAAACACCAGCCGGCGCAGTTCCTCCGGCACATCGACCTGCAGGGCCAGGCGCGGCCCCATGCGAATGGCCAGAATATCCAGGTAGGCGCGCGCCCGTTCCAGCTCTTCGCCCAGTGTCGACGGCGCATCTTCGGTGCGCGGCAGCGAGTGGCGCAGGTACTGGATCAGGTTGCCGAGCATGGCGTCGGCGCGCGCCGGATCGGTGCGCGTGAGCACCTGGGCACTGGCCAGCGTGTTGTACAAAAAGTGTGGCTCGACCTGGGCGTGCAGCAGGTTCAGGCGCGCCACCGTCAATTCCTTCTCGGTCGCGCTCTCGCGCACGGCCTGTGTTTCGAGGCGGCGCCGCTCGGCGATGCGGCGCGTGATGGCGCGCACGATAGCGTCGGCGTTCTCCAGGTTGCTGCCCTGGTCGACCAGGAACCAGTCGATCCAGGCCGGGTCTTCCGGTTCGCAGATCAAGGTCACGCTGCCGGCCGCATCGCCATTGGGCGTGATCGTCGCGCGGATCTGGTTGCGCCAGGTCGACAGGCGGGCCAGCGCCGCGCCGGCCGACGCATTGCCGCCATACAGGTCGGTGCGCTCGACCTTGGCGCGCACCTGCAGGCTGTCGCGGGCACTGTCGACGGCGGTCACGCCGGGCAATTCGCGGATCGCGGCGTCGATCATGTCGAATGCTTCGCCGGCCTCGAACGGGATTTCGATCTGGCGCCGCTGGCGGTTGGCCAGCGTGGCCGCGTTCACGGTGCCGGCCAGCAGCCGCACGCGGCGGGTGTGCGAGAACGCGATCAGGAGCACCCAGCCCGCCAGTGCAAACCCGAGCAGCACCACATACGCCTCGATGTCCAGATCGATATCGTGCAGCACGGTTTCGCTGATGAAGATACACAGCGCCAGATACACCGCGCTCCAGGCAAAGACCAGGCGACCGTGGTGGAAAAAACTCGACATCATGATGGGCTTTCAAGCGTTGAAGAATGGCGCCAGCATAGGCACGCCATGGTTCGCAAGACAGCATTATGCGACGAAGCCGCAGCTGGGCCGACGAAACTGGCCCCGGCGACGTTGACGTGGCGTTTGCCAGGCCACTCACCTGACCGTTCCCTTTCTATCAACTGCTACTTCCCAAGGTGACCGCGACCTCGTACACTGACCTGTATTTACAACCCATCCATAACCAGCCAGCACCAGACGTCGTTATCCGGAATTCTCGCAGAACATGATGCGCAGTTTTTTTGCGCGCTTCTTGAAGGGATTGAGCGACATGGCTGACAAAGCAAACGACGGGCACGCCTGGCTGGTGTCGGTACTGATTCCCGCAAAGGATGAAGCCGGCAATATCGGCCATCTGGTGGACGAAATCCACCATGCCCTCGCCGGGCATCTGACGCACGAGGTCGTGCTGGTGGACGATGGCAGCAGCGACGACACCGGCGCCGTGTTCCTGCAGCATTGCCAGCAATGGGGCATGCCGGCGCGGCTGATCCGCCACGCACACAGTGCCGGACAAAGCACGGCCCTGTGGACCGCCGCGCGCCACGCCACCGGGCGTTTTCTCGTCACGATCGATGGCGATTGCCAGAACGACCCGGCCGACATTCCGGCGCTGGTGGCGCAGGGACTCACCCTGAGCGAAACGCACCAGCATTTTTGTATTGCCGGCTTTCGCACCGACCGGCGCGACACGCAATGGAAAAAAATCCAGTCGCGCATTGCCAACGCCGTGCGCCGCCGCATCCTCGACGACGGGGTTCCCGATACCGGCTGCGGCCTCAAGCTGGTGCCGCGCGCCACCTGGCTGTGCCTGCCCTATTTCGACCACATGCACCGGTTCGTGCCGGCGCTGGTCAAGCGCCTGGGCGGCGTGATCGCCATTGTGCCGGTGCGCCATCGCCACCGTACTGCCGGCGTGTCGAAGTACACGGCGTGGAACCGACTGTGGGTGGGCATCGTCGACATGTGGGGCGTGCGCTGGCTGATCCGCCGCAGCAAACTGCCGCTGATCGACCGCATGGAAGTGCGGCATTGAAACCCGCACTGGCCTTGCTGATCAAACCGCTGCTGCTGACGGGTTTGCTGACGCTCGGCTTCGTCTCGCTGCATTTCCAGTGGTGGGGGGCCTTCACCGAACTGGATCTTCTCAACCGTTTGTTCGAGCGGCACTGGGCCGTTGCCTGGCCCGTGTTCGCGATCACCGGCATCGTCTACACGGCGCTTGGCGGTCCGCGCCAGGTGCTCGCCTTTGCCTGCGGCTGCGTCATCGGTGGCGTGCCGGGCGCGTTGCTGAGCACTCTTTTGACCGGCTTCGGCGCCCTGCTGGCAATCTGCTGCGTGCGCCACATCGGCACGGCCTGGGCCAGCACCCGCTATGGCGACTGGGTCATCATCATCCGCCAGCTGCTGGCACGCGACACCTGGCTGTGGATCTGCACGCTGCGGCTGATGCCGGTCGGCAGCAACCTGGCGACCAATATTGCTGTGGGACTGGCCCGGCTGAGCATGCCGGCGGTGTTCTGGGGCAGCCTGCTGGGCTACCTGCCGCAAATGCTGCTGTTCAGCTTTGCGGGCGCAGGCCTGGCCTTGCACGACGAACAGCAGCTTTGGCTCGGCCTGCTGACGCTGGCGCTGTCCACGGCGCTCGCGCTCTACCTCTACCATCACGGTTTCAAGCAGCGTCTGCAGCACATCCGGGGACAAATGCATGCCACGCCCGCACACCGGCAATCTTGATCAGGCCCCAAGCTGGTGGCCGTGGCTCGTCGGGCTGACGCTCATTGCGCTGTTCGCGGGCATCGGGCTGCGGGCGCCCTGGCCAGCCGACGAGCCGCGCTTTGCCCAGGTCGCACGCGAAATGGTGGAATCGGGCCAGTGGCTGTTTCCCACGCGTGGTGGCGAGTTCTATCCGGACAAGCCACCCGTCTTCATGTGGCTGATCGCCGTCTTCTATCAACTGACCGGACAGCTGAAGATCGCGTTTCTGCTCCCCAGCGCATTGGCGGGGCTGGGGACGTTGTGGCTGGTATTCGACCTGGGGCGCCGCTTGTGGGGCGAACACGTCGCGCGCTCGGCCGTGCTGATCCTCGTGTTCACGCCGCAATTCCTGCTGCAGGCCAAGGGCGCGCAAATCGATGCGGTGCTGTGCTTCTGGATCACGCTCGGCTGCTACGGGCTGGTGCGCCACTTTCTGGTCGGTCCCGCCTGGGGCTGGTATGCCGCCAGCTGGGTGGCGATGGCACTGGGCGTCATGACCAAGGGCGTCGGGTTTCTCCCGGCACTGATGCTGATTCCGCTTGCCATCTGGCGCCGCCGCGCTGACGACTCCGGGCACCAGGCCTGGCGCCTGCGCGCGTGGTGGGGGCCCGCCCTGATGCTGGCCATGCTCGCGCTGTGGCTGGCGCCGATGTGGCTCACGGTCGAGCGCGTGCACAGCCCCGAATTGCTGGCCTACCGCGACAATATCCTGTTCAGGCAGACCGCCGAGCGCTACGCCAATGCGTGGCACCACATCCAGCCGTGGCACTACTACCTGACGACTGCCTTGCCGACGATGTGGTTTCCGCTGGTCGTGCTGTTCGTATTGCGGCTACGCGGCATCATCGACCTGTGGTCGCATGACGCAGCGCTACGAATCCTGTTGGGCTGGGTTGCACTCGTGCTGCTGTTCTTTTCGCTCAGCCCCGGCAAGCGCGAGGTCTACATCTTGCCCGCGCTGCCGATGTGCGCGCTGGCGCTCGCCTGCGTCTGGGAGCAGACGCCGGCTGCGGGCCGCCGCGCCGCGTCAGTGCTGTTACGCGCAGTGCTCGTGCTGATGGGCGTGCTGCTGATAGCGCTGGCAGGCGTCGCATGGCTGGCGCCCCACCGGCTGCCAGCCCGGGCGGACGACTATGCCGAGGCCGTCGCGGCACTGGCGCCCGGTGTGCTGCTGCTCGGGCTGGCGTTGGCCGGCATCCCCCTGCTGCTGCGCAAGCGCGCCGTGTTCGAGCAACTTGCGCTGGCCAGCCTGCTGACCTGGCTGTGCATCGCCTTCTGGCTGTGGCCAACGCTCGACCCGCATCGCACGCCGCGCGCCGTTCTGCAGGAACTCGAGCGCCAAATTGCACCAGGGACGCAGGTCGGCATGCTCGAATTCAAGGAGCAGTTCCTGCTGTTTGCCGACCGGCCCCTGGTGCATTTCAGCTATCTGGCGCCGCTGGCGCAGCAAGAGTCGAGCGCATGGCGCTGGATGCGCGCCGATCCTGCGCGCGTACTGCTGGTGCCCGACCATCTGGCGCTGCGCTGCTTCGATCTGACGCGACAACGCATGCTTGGCCAGGCCCATCGCCGCGACTGGGTCATTCTCGACGCCACGGCGCTGCGTGAACGCTGCGACGGGCCTGTCGGCCTCGCACCGTATCGCTACGTTCCCGTCAGGAAGGACATCCTGTCATAGGGCGCCACGGCGCGCCAGCACGCGCCGGTACGGCGTATGATGGTCATCTGCTACCCGGAGGATTCATCATGCAACTACGCACCTATTCCGCCGCTGTGCTGACCATCGCCTGCCTGATGCTGGGCGGCTGCCGCGAACACAATGCGCCGGCCCAGCCTATTGCCCCGGTCGCGCAAGCCGCTCTGCACACGCCAGCGTCGTCCTGATCCTGCACGAACGAGCACGGCGCGCAGCCTTTGCAGCGCGCCGATGATCGCCATGCCGGCGCCGGCAGGTTACACTGCGGCCTGTCCATTTTCGTCGCAAGGTGTCCTGCCCATGTCGTTTGCTTCCCTCGGCCTGATCGAGCCGATCGTCCGTACCCTGGACGCCCTCGCCTACCACACGCCCACCGCCGTTCAGGAGCAGGCGATTCCCGCCATCCTGGCTGGCAACGACGTGATGGCCGCCGCCCAGACCGGCACCGGCAAAACTGCCGGCTTCACGCTGCCGATCCTGCAGCGTCTCGTCATGGGCGGCAAGGTCGGCAACAACGCGGCGCGCGCGCTGATCCTGGTGCCGACCCGCGAACTGGCCGAGCAGGTGCACGAAAGCGTGCGCACCTATGCCGAGGGCTTGCCGCTGCGCTCGATGGTCGCGTATGGTGGCGTCAGTATCAACCCGCAGATGATGACGCTGCGCAAGGGCGTGGACGTGCTCGTCGCCACGCCGGGCCGCCTGCTCGACCTGCACCGGCAGAACGCGGTGCACTTCAACGAAGTCAAAACGCTGGTGCTGGACGAAGCCGACCGCATGCTTGACCTGGGCTTCGCGCGCGAGCTCGATAACATCCTGAAACTGCTGCCGAAGAAGCGCCAGACGCTGCTGTTCTCGGCAACGTTCTCGGACCCGATCCGCGCGCTGTCGAACCAGATGCTGCGCGAACCGGTACGCATCGAGGCAACGCCGCGCAACACGACGGTGGCAGCCATTCGCCAGTGGGTCATCCCGGTCGACAAGAAGCGCAAGGCCGCGCTGTTCGTGCACCTGCTCGAACGGCGCGACTGGACACAGGTGCTGGCCTTCGCCCGTACCCGCAAGGGTGTCGACGAGCTGGTCGGCCTGCTCGAATCCAAAGGCATCCCGGTGGACTCGATCCATGGTGACAAACCGCAGCCGGCGCGCCTGCGCGCGCTCGACCGTTTCAAGGCCGGCGAAGTGCGCGTGCTGATCGCCACCGACGTTGCCGCGCGCGGCATCGACATCGATGACCTGCCGGCCGTGATCAATGTGGATTTGCCGATCGTGGCCGAGGACTACGTGCACCGCACCGGGCGCACGGGCCGCAAGGGCGCGAGCGGCGAGGCGGTGTCGCTGGTGTGCGCCGATGAGGTCGAGCAACTGGCGGCAATCGAAGTGCTCACGCGCCAGACGCTCGAACGCGTGGAAGAGCCAGGCTATGCGCCCGAGCACCGCGTGCCGCAGACCGACGCAAAGGGCCAGATTGTCAAGAAGCCAAAAAAACCGAAGAAGCCCAAGGGCAATGCGCCAGTGGTCAGCGAAGACGTGCGCTTTCGGCGTTAAGAGCGCCTGACAACACCGTTTGGCATACCGAGAACAGATGAGCGAGCTGGCAAGTGAGAGAAACGCCTGGCGGATGCCTGCTCGTCGCTCATGTCGTGTGCGCAGTCTGCGAAAGCGGTGTAGCCAGCGCAAGGCGCGATTGACGACCCACCGTGATCGGCCGAGCCGTTCGCGCGACTCTACGCCATAGCGCGCGATTCGAGCTGGTAATGCCCCGATGGCGCAACCAAGCCAGATGGGCTCTCAAAGCATACGCTTGATCGGCATGCTGCTTACCTGGGTGTTTTCAAGCATGGCCTGCTCATCCTTTTACTGCCGGGACGGGCTCTACCAGCGAGATGAGGAGGCACGAATCGTGTACTTGCGCGCCTCAAATCTGAGCTATTAGCGAAAACCAACGCTCATCCACCAACAGATGATGTTTGCTTCCGAGTTTGCCGCGATCGGCTAGGAAGCAGCCGAGCTCGCGCGACAGGTACTCCCATGGCATTTTAGTCTTGAGGACTAAACAGGATCCCAGCTAGGGCCGCGTGATCATCGATATGAAAGCGTCCGCCTTTCGGCGATCGGTGATGGGCCAGAAGATGATCTGTTATAAGCGACCACAGGTCTCCAAGAAGTAGTGCTCGGGCTATGGCATTAGTCCGTCTACGAACGTGGCCGCTATGTTAGTGCCGGACTGACGCTGCGTCGGTCCGCTATCGCCCCAGAGCAGACCTTCAAGCTTGAGATTGAGCGATGCTGTCCAACGCTCGAATTTCTTCAATTCGCGGCTCCGTCAGCCAGAGTGTGTCTGCCATCGAAAACGCTTCGTTCGCTACTGGCGTCCCGATAACATCTGCGCGCTCAAGTGCGCGATCACAGAGAGTACGACTATCAGCTCGTCTTCCCTTGCCGCTGCCTATCATGAATGATCCTCCGCCATGGCGCGGCTGGTACAACAATGAAACTAGCACGCGATCCTTTGGAGTAGCACCCTCTCCCCAAGGTCCAAGGACAATATCGAAGATCGGCAGGTGCTGTGGTTGATCGACTGTCCACTGCACAAAGTAGACAGCTCTTGTTCCAGATGAGTCGCCGAGATCGCCCCAGATTGTTTTGGACTGCTTGCCGCAACAGTCGCAGTAGCCTGTTGATTCGTTCCAAAAGTTCGCCCGTACGATATCGTCGTCATTCATGGGGTGTTTCCTATTGATGCCATTGCATGGACGTCCGCTCATGGCCGATTCCTGCCTGCCACGACAGGCCGGCACCGACCCATAGCAGCCGTTCGATCCTTCGATTATCGTTCAACATACCACCGGATTTGGCTTGGCCCGGCATAAGTGGAAAAGTGGTTCCTGGCGGCTTCATACGAAGGAAAGTGAGTACTAGTCGTACAACTCCCTTGCGCCCTCAATTCCCAGAAGAATACGTCCCCACTGTCTGAAATCGCGTAGTCGATGTAATCATCATTAACAGTGCCAGCAACCGCGATTTCGATGGCGTCGATGTCAGCGGAACTGTAGTCCCATTTCCGTTGTAATAATCGAACGCTGTGCTCGTCTACCCCTTGGTACCACCATGTTCCCTCGGCTAACACGCGATCTGCGAGAACCGTCGGTTCCCAATCCTTGCTAAACCTGCGCTGAAATCTCATGTTTATGCCTCAATACGATCGGTGGAAACAAGATCGAGACATCCTGAGAATAGTTCGCCACTATGCCCGGTTTTGGCCGAATCCGGCCGGTCGCTGTCAGGCTGGCACCTACCCGAAGTAGACCTTGGCCTGCAACGCTTAGCTTCTTGATTGCCCTGAAAGAAAAGAGCGCGGTGAGTGGGAAAAAGCTGCGGCACGAGAAGTAGCGAGAGCAGACGCCACCGAACACCGATCGTGTGGGAGAATCGCACCCGTTGCCGGATCGAAAAGTCGGCCACACAACTCACTCGCAAAGGCGCAAACAGCATCAAGTTCTAACTCAGTTGCTGAGGCGTCAAGACGAATGCGTATCTCTACCTTATTTGGCCCGTCAAAATTGAGGTCAATGCGAGTGCCCTGTTCGCTCCCGAAGACCACCCAGTCATCCATCATCAACCACGGATACCCCATTGAGCCCACCACGGCTTGTTGAGCTCTTAGCGTTGACGCGGCAGACACTGGAGGAATATTCCATCCGTCATCTGTCCGAAGCGGACGAGTGTGCCCTTCGCCAATGACGAAAAGGTCATATTGCCATACGGCCATGCAGAGGTCTCCTTAGACATTCTTACTACGTCCGCTTTTGGCCCAGGCTGTGTAAAAACTTAGAAGCAGGCTTTGGCAGTGGAACTGTACCCGCCGATGCTTATGGTACGGCGCTTTAGGGTAATCAGGGAGCAGTGCCGGTTTTTTGAGGATACTGACCTGATCAGCACGGCACCCGCTCCAAACACGCACTGCAGGTCCAATAAAAAGGCGTACGCCTTAATTGCTTCCATCATGCCAGCGACCCCAAACAGGGACATCAACCGTTTGAAGTTATAGGCGAGCACGTGCAGGCTCATTTCGGTCTTCACGCGTTCCAGTCCTTTTGTCATGAAATGCGTTGCCCCCATCCAGGACTTGATGGTCCCGAATGGATGCTCGACTGAGCAACGCCGGATCCGCATGGCATCCGGGCTCCGTTCAAGCTGCTCCTGCATGTCGTCGAGCACGTCCTAGTGCTCCCAGCGCGTCACCCGGCGCTGTTGGCTAGGCGTGCACCTGTCCTTGAGCGGGCAGGTCTTGCAATTCGAGCTCCAATAACGGTTGAGCGTCATGCCTTTTTCAACGCCGGCGAAACGCCAGATCAGTGCCTGACCCGCCGGGCAACGGTACTCGTTCTTCTCCCGGTCATAGACGAAATCTGCCTTGTCGAATCTGCCGTCGGCCTTGGCGTTGGATGTCCTGGTAGCCGGCACCAGCACGGCAATGCCGGCTTGCTTGCACGCCAAAATTTCCTCGCCCTTGAAGTAGCCGCGATCAGCAATTGCAGTCAGCGACTCTGTCCCGATTGCGGTGCGAGCCTTCTTTGCCATTCGCGACAGCTGATCGCGGTCGTTGCCGATGTTGGTTACCTCGTGTTCGACGATCAAATGGTGCTTGGCGTCGACTGCGGTTTGCACGTTGTAGCCGACGATGCCTGAGCCCCGCGTCATCATGGAACGAGCATCTGGATCGGTCAGCGAGATCTGCGTTTCGCCAGTCTCCTCCAGCTTCGCTTCAATTTCTCTAAGCGCGGCCATCTGCAATTTCATCGCTGATATCTTGTCGTTCAGTCGGGCGCTACGCGCTTGCTTTACCGCCGGCTCCTGCCTGTCAGCCGTGTCCAGTTCCGCCAAATAGCGGCCGATATTGGCCTCGATTTCTTCCATCCGGCGCTTGAGCTTTGCTTGGGTAAAGTTGCGGTCGCTGCTGTTGACTGCCTTGAATTTGCTGCCGTCGATCGCCACAACCGCGTCCGAGAACAGGTCCAGTTGCTGGCACAGCACGACAAACTGCTGGCACACATTGCGGATCGCTTTGCCATTACCTTTGCGGAAGTTCGCGATCGTCTTGAAGTCCGGCGCCAAGCGTTGCGTCAACCACATCAGCTCGACATTGCGCTGCGCTTCGCGCTCGAGCCGACGGCTCGATTGGATGCGGTTAAGGTAGCCATAAATGTAAAGTTTGAGAAGAACTGCGGGATGGTAAGCGGGCCGGCCCGTCTTTGCTGGTTGCACCCGAGTGAAGCCCAGGAGGCCAAGGTCAAGTTCGTCCACGAATACATCGACCACTCGCACTGGATTATCTTCGGCCACGTAGTCGTCCAAGAGTTCGGGCAACAGAGTGCCTTGGCCACGATCCTCGCCTTCAATAAAGCGCTTCATTTTGCATCCGTCTTGATGAGATACTGTCTTAACGTTTACCGGACGACGTCCGTTTACACGACGCTACGTTTTTACACAGCCTGGGCCGAAAGCGGACGGTCGGTACAGCACTGTACGAAAATGTTGCCGCCAGAGCAAGTAACAGGTTTTATTAGGCGTTCCAGGCCGGCATTGCGCCGCGCGCAAATCAGCCGCCGCTGCGCACGGGCACCAGGCCGCGCCTGCGCGCCAGGCCCCGCTCACACAGCGCACCGGCGGCATACAGCAGCACGAAGGCCGGCGTGACGAACAGGCCGTACGCGTCGGGCCACGACAAAAATTCGAGGGCGCGGCCCAGCCCCAGCGCCTGCACCACGACCAGCTGGCCGGCAATCGGCAACTGCAGGAAGACCAACTGCGACGCATCGTCGCCAGCACCGAGCGACACAATGCCGACGCAGGCCAGGATGAACACGGCATACGGGGCGCACAACAACAAACCGAGTCGGGACATCGCAAAAGCAGGGTCGGACCCTGTTGGCAAGAGGCGGTACAAATCGTCACGACGTGACAGGGCGACAAACACCGCCACCTTACCACCGCAGCAGAGCCCAAAATCCTCCGAATGTCACATGGCGCGCGAAACGATTAACGTAATGCGAGGCGCATATTTCGGGTGCCGTCCTCACGATCGATCGTCACCTCGAAGCCCAGTTTTTTCACCATCGCGACGATGCGCGAATTTTGCGGCAGCGCTTCGCCGACGATCTCGCCGGTGCCGCGCGCGCGGCAATACCGGATCAGCTTTTCCATCATGATGCGCCCTAGCCCCATTCCTTTGAGGTCCGAGCGCACGGTGACGGCGAATTCGGCGCTCGTGTTGTCGGGATCGGCCACGACACGGGCGACCGCCAGCGTCTCGAACATTCCATCCGCGTTCTTGCGGGTAGCGATGAAAGCCATCTCGCGGTCGTAGTCGATCTGCGTGAAGCGCGCCAGCTGCGACGGCTGCAGCTCGCGGATGCGCACGAACATCCGGTAGCGTACGTCGTCGGGCGTGAGCGCGTCGAAGAACGCCAGGTGCGCCGGGCCGTCTTCCGGGCGGATCGGGCGCAGCAGCAGCGGCGCGCCCTGCCACTCGATCGTCTCTTCCAGTTCGCGCGGGTAGGGCC
>Ga0308158_10000875_pt1 | contig 38337 bp, 31 predicted proteins | sample PhyBR2_FD_201038 | JGI IMG/M metagenome (GOLD analysis project Ga0308158, IMG submission 201038) | Phyllosphere microbial communities from UC Gill Tract Community Farm, Albany, California, United States - DLSLB.R2 | ecosystem: Host-associated > Plants > Phyllosphere > Unclassified | place: USA... | reverse complement strand
CCACCTCGCGGACGGTCTCGGTCCAGGCGCCGGCCCGCAGGCGGTGGAACTCCGCGCGGATGGTGGGCATGACATCCCCGCCGGTGGTGGGGTTGGTGTACCGGATGGCGGCGTGGCCCTGGGACACTGTGGCGGGGTGGCCCTCGTCCTCGAGGAGGAGCTGTTCGCGCAGGGCGGCGTCGGTGTACTTCCACCGGTAGGCGGCGATGGGGGAGTTGGTGGTGTTTTCCAGGCCGGAGAGCGGGCGCAGCCCGGGGTGGGCCCAGAGCCGCTCGGAACGGGAGATGTCCGGGGTGGCCTCGTCCGTGACGCGCTCGGTGCCGAACTCGAAGAACCCGGCATCGGCGTAGTGCACGAACGGGATGTCCAGCCCATCGATCCAGGCCATGGGCTCATCGGTGTCGTTGTGGTGGCCGTGGAAGTTCCAGCCCGGGGTGAGCAGGAAGTCGCCGCGGGACATCCGGACCGGGTCACCGTTCACCACCGTCCACACGCCCTCACCCTCGACGACGAAACGGAACGCGTTCTGCGAGTGCCGGTGCTCCGGGGCTGTTTCGCGGCCGCCCAGGTACTGGATGGCAGCCCACAGCGTGGGGGTGGCATACGGGGTGCCGCCCAGGCCCGGGTTGGCCAGCGCGATGGCACGGCGTTCCCCGCCGCGACCCACCGGCACCAGGTCCCCGGCACGGGCGGCCAGCGGGTACAGGTCATCCCACCGCCATACATGCGGAACCGCCTTCGGTGACGGGACCATCGGCATCAAATCACCGATCTCCGTCCACAACGGAATCAGGTTCTCTTTATCAAAGTCCCGGTACAACTGCTCAAGCTGGGCAGCCTCCTCCGGCGTGGGCTCAGGCACGGAGTGGCTGGCAGCAACGGATTCATGCGTCAGGTTCTCAGTCATGGCAATCCTCTACTTTGAGTTGGCGCTGGCAGTCGCCAGCCGCTCGGCGATATCGGCTCGGAGTTCCTTTTTGTTGATCTTGCCGACCTTGGTGGCAGGCAGCTCGTCGACTACAACGAGGTGCTCAGGGATCTTGAAGGCAGCCACTCCTGTATTTCGGAGGAGCTCCTGGATTTGTTCAAGAGTCACTTCCGTTCCCGGCTTGACGGTGATGTAGAGGCACAGTTTTTCGCCCAGCACCGCATCCGGCATAGCGACAGCGGCAGCCATGGTGACGTCCTCGAGCCGGTAGACGAGGCTTTCAATTTCCTCTGCAGAGATTTTCTCGCCACCGCGGTTGATCATGTCCTTGTCGCGGCCCTGGACAATGAGGTTCCCGTCCGGGCGGCGCTCCACGATGTCGCCGCTTGCGTACCAGCCGTCAGGGGTGAACGCCCTGGCATTGGCTTCGGGCGCACGGTAGTAGCCTCTCGGGGTGTAGGGCCCCCGGGTCAGGATTGAGCCCGGGACTCCATCCGGGAGGTCATTGCCCGCCTCATCCACAATACGAATCTCGTCTGCTTCGGAGACTGGACGCCCTTGGGTAGTACAGATCACCTCTTCAGGATCGTCCAGACGGGTCATGTTGATGAGCCCTTCGGCCATGCCGAAAACCTGCTGCAGCGTAGCCCCAAGTACGGGTTTGACCTTGTGGGCGATCTCATCGGGCAGACGGGAACCTCCGACCTGAATCACCTGCAGGGTGGTGAGCTGGTCCCCACCCGTCTCCTCCTGGTGCTCGATCCAGCGCTGCGCTACGGCGGGGACTGCCGTGGAAAGCGTGACGCCCTCCCGCTCAATGGCGGCAAACGCCTTGCGCGGTTCGGGGCTCGGCAACATGACCACCCGGCCGCCGGCAAAAAGGATGCCCAGGATCCCGGGGCAGGCGAGGGGAAAGTTATGGCTCGCCGGCAGAGTGCCCAGGTACACAGTGTCCTCGGCCACAGCCGTAGGTACGGATGTGGCCTTGATGTTGTACGCGTAATCGTTGTGGGTGCGCGTGATGAGCTTGGGCAGTCCCGTGGTGCCCCCTGATAACAGGAACAGGGCAGGTGAGTCTGGGGATGGGGCAGCCGCATCCAGGCGGGCCCTGGCGCCGGCGGGGTCTGTTCCCGGGGCCAGGATCTCTTCGAGACGTACGTTGAGGGGGTTGGCGGCGCCGGATACGAGGATCAGTTCCAGCGAGGGTATCGCTTCAGCCAGCTCCTCGGCCAGCGACTGGTGGTCGAAATCCTTGATAACGTCGGGCACGGCGATAGCCCGGGATTCGGACAGCTCAGTGAGGAACGACAGCTCGTACTTTCGGTGCGCGGGCAAGGCCATGACCGGCATGATGCCTGCACGGAAACAAGCCAGGGTGAGTATGGTGAACTGCCACCCGTTCGGCAACTGGATCATGATGCGGTCGTCCGCTTTAAGCCCGAGCTGCAGCAGCCGCTCGGCGGCCGCGTCCATCCGATTGACGAGCTCAGAGTAGGTGATACGAACATCGCCGTCTACGAGCGCAACTTTGTCGGGTAGGCGGTCGGCAGTCTCGATGACGTAACTGCCGAGAGCACGGTCTTCCCAGTAGCCCTTGGCACGGAATGCGGCTGCAAGGTCTGCGGGCCAGGGGGTGGTTCCCTCACTGGTATGGCTTGTCATTTCATGTCCTCCTCGACATTGATCACTACTGCGTCCAGCGCCAACAGCCCTTGGTGGGTCAGGCGCAGGGGATTAATTTCGATTTCCGCGATGGCCTCATTGGAGACGAGCGCGTCTCCCAGCCGGACCAGGAGGCCCGCCAGTTCTGCTGTATCCAGCATTGGACCGGAACGGAAGCCGTACAAGAGGTCCCGTGCCTGCAATTCGGCCGGCATTCCCTCGGCTGCCCTCGGTGCCAGTGGCGCAGTCCGGATGGAGATGTCCGCAAATACTTCCGCAGCGGTGCCGCCGAGGCCCAAAACCACGATCGGTCCAAAGACGGGGTCGCGCCGGACGCCGACAACAAGGTCGACGCCGGAGGGCGCCATCGCCTCAACGAGGAATTCACGCGCGCCGGCGGCCTCAAGTGCTGCCAAGGCGTGGTCCATCTCCTCTAGGGACTTAACGCCGAGGTGCACGCCGCCGATCTCCGTTTTGTGCAGAATTGCCGCGTCCAAGAGCTTCACAGCCACCGGACCGCCAAGTTCCGCCAGCGCCTCCTGCGCTGCGGTGCGGCTGCTGCACACGCGGCGTTCCGGCGTCGGAATGCCAAGCGCTCCCAGGAGTTCTTTGGAACGGTTCTCATCCCACGGGCCATCAATGTTCGGCCATGTGACGGTGCCGGCAGGTTGTTCGGCCTTCTCGAACTGACCCCTGGCATCGTGCACGAGGGCGGAAATGCCTTGGGCCAGCGACGTCGGCCCGGAGATCAGTGGAAGATCGTGCTGGCGCGCGGATTTGCGGGCCCGCTCCTGGTCCCCCTCAGGGCCGTCCACCCCTACAAGAAACGGCATCGTGTCGGCTACACCGGAGTTGGCCACGGCGAGCGGCAGGTCGGTCACGGGTTCGGTCAGGCCATAAAGAGCGACGACGTCGATCGACGGGTCTTGTGCCACGGCGGCAACTATCTGCTCGTACCCTGGTCCGGGGCGGCCAGTGTCAACAGGGTTTGCCTGGAACGTCAGTGGCGGGAGCAGGGTGCTGATGGTGTCCTGGCTGCTTTGTGCAAGCCGGGGGAGCGCCACGCCGGCGCTGTGCAAAGCATCCGCGATCAGCAAGCCGGGTCCCGCTTGCCCGGTGATGAGGCCTACTCCAGGGTCCGCAGAAGGCTTCAACCGGCGCCCGGCCAATGCGGTGACGGCGGCAACCAGTTGAATCTCGTCGTCGACGATTACCGCGCCTGCCTGCTTGAGGACCGAACGCGTGGTGCGCCAGGATGTAGCCAGCGCACCGGTGTGGGACTGGGCGAATTCCGAAACATCGTTGCGGCCCACCACCAATGCGACAACAGGCTTCACGGCGCTGAGGCGGGAGACGGCGTCGATCAGGGCAGGACCATCTGAAACGGTTTCCAAGTGCAGCGCAACTGCCTTGGTCTGGTCATCAGCTATCAGGTAATCCAGCACATCGGGAGCGGTGATGTCGGTACCTGCACCGATTCCGGCCGCAAGGCTGACTCCGGCGCCGGAGTGCTCGAGGTGGAACGCAAGGACGTGGTTGACGCCGCCGCTGGCCGCGACGACAGCAACCGATCCGGGCTCCAGCTCGGCTACTCCAGGAACAAAGCTGGCTCGGAGATTGCGGTGGGGGACGAAGAATCCGGAGGTGTTGGGACCCAGCAAGCGGATACCTGTTTCCCGCACCGCGGCCTCGACCTGGGCCGCGTACTCGAGACCCGGGCCGCCGGCTTCAGCAAAACCCCCAGCGCACACTAGCGCTGCTTTGGCACCGCTTGCTGCACTGTCCCGCAGCGACTGGGCGGTAGCTGCGGCCGGCACACAAAGCACTGCGAGGTCAGGGCCGCCGGGTATCGCAGCAGCGGCAGAGGCGATACTGGTGTGCATGCCGTTCTCGCCCCTGCTGTTCACCAGCTCAACGGGGGCGCTGTAGCTTGAGAGTGACTGCGCCATCACAGCGCCGAGCTTCTCGGGGCTGCCCGACGCCCCGACAACGATGATGCCCTGGGGAGCGAAAAGGGCAGACAGGCTATGCATCGGTCGCCCCCACGTTTGCCTCAGCAACGGCGTCAGTACGGCCTGAGAGCACCAAAGTCAGGTTGGATGCCGTTCCTCGATCATCAACGATGATACTGGTCAGGCCGCGTCCGAGGCGTGCCTCTTCCGACAGGAGGATCCGGGTGAATGCATTGCCGCCCTGGATCACAACAGCCGCAGCTTCTGCAGGCAATTTCGTGAAGGCGGCCGCGAGGCCAGCTTCCGTTTCCGGCGCCGTGAGCAGCAGGGCAGTGTTGATGTTGGCCTGAGCCGGATCCGTAACCACTGCGATGCTTCCGCCCGGTCCGGACAACGCAATGTCCGTGCCCTCGGTGGAGAGTGTCAGCAAGCGCCCGCCAAGCTCTGTCGTTCCCGCGCGAAGCGGAGTTTCAAGGGGCGCATGCCCGTGCCTGTCCAGCCAGTCCTGTTCAGCGGAGGCAACGAGCTCCGGATCCCGCAGGCGGATCTTATCGATGTCGATGCTGCGCGAGAAGAAATGGAAGGTGAACTGGGTGGGCTCGAAGGAGTTGTAGTACCTTGCGAAGTGCTCCCACCAGCTCAGGCCGCCACGGGCCTGGTTTTGGATCTTGGCCACCTGCGGTTGGCGTTCTGCCTCGTAATTGGTGAAGGCCTGCTCAAGGTCATCCTGGTGGGCAGCCACTTCACGGACCAGGGTGATGGCGTCCTCCATGGCCATCTTCGTGCCCGAGCCCACGGAAAAGTGTGCCGTGTGGACAGCATCCCCCAGCAGGACGACGTTGTCTTTGTGCCAGGTCCGCGTCCGCCGGGTCCGGAAGTTGGCCCACCGGGAGTTGTTAGCTACCAGCGGCTCCCCGGCGATGTCTTCGGCGAACAGCTTTTCAAGGAACCGCTGCGTCTTCAGGTCCGAGGGGCCTGGAGGCTGGCTCGCATCGAACTCGTCCAGGCCTGCCTTCCGCCACGTGTCTTCGTCCGTTTCAACAATGAAAGTGCTGAGGTCCTCGCTGATCGGATAACCGTGTACAGCGAAGTTGCCAAATTCGCTTTGCCGATGAACGAAGGTAAGTCCGTTGAACATGTACGTTGTACCGAACCAGATGAACTTGGCGGTTGCTGTCTCGGTGGTGTGACCCAACGACTCGCCCAATTGTTCGCGAGTGGACGAATTGGCGCCGTCTGCACCGACGATGAGGTCGAAGTCCGCCAGTTGCTGCAGGTCGGGGACGTACTGGCCAAAGCGCATGTCCACACCAACTTCGGCGGCGCGTTCCTGCATTAGCTTCAGCAACGTCTTGCGGTAGATGGCGGCCATGCCGTTGCCGCTGAAGGACTTCTGTTCACCTTTGAGCCAGACTTCGATGTCCTCCCAGTGGGTGCCGTAGTCGCGGAGGCCGTCCCGAACCACGGGGTCCGCATCGTTTATGCGGTTGAGCGTGGCGTCGGAAAACACCACGCCAAAACCGAAGGCGTCGGTGGCCTGGTTGCGTTCAAAGAGTACGACCTCGGCGTCCGGGACGGTCTGCTTGAACAGGGTTGAGAAGAACAGTCCGCCGGGACCGCCGCCAATGCAGGCTACGCGAAGTGCCATCGATGCCACCTTCTAAGGATTGGGAATTCGGTGAGAGAGGTCTCGGCAACAAGTATGTAACCAATCGATGCGCACCGTCAAGTATTTGTTACATGTCAGCAGCCGCCATCTCCTGAACCTCCTGGCCCGGGCCAACTGAGTGCCCCAGGATTCGCGAAACGTACTCGGTGGCCTTGGGACCCAATTGCCTGTGGGCGGCTCCGAAGAGCCGGTACGCATCACTGCTTGGCCAGTTTTCGGGCTGGAGTTCTGCCGGCAGGTATGGGTCCCGGAAGAGGAAGCGGCGAAAGTCTCCGATGATGCGCGTCCGGTCGATAAGGGCCTCGCGCCCATCTTTTGCAGCATTGCCGGCCTCGTCGTTGAGGGGTGCATAGGTCGCCATGAACCGCTCGTAGTCGCTTCCGAGTTGACCCAAGTCCCAGCATCTCGCGGCCAGCTCGCGGTCTTTTGCAGGATCTCCGGTCCCGCACCAGAGCGCGTCGACTTTCGCGGATGGGTTTTCGTCGGCAATCTCCCGGACTTCGGTCATCAGGTCATGGGGGCTGAGCCATGTGGAGGGTGAAAGCTGGCCGAAGCCATGCCAGGCGAGCTGCTTCCGCAGTTGCTCCCGGACTGAACGTTCTGATTCTGGAACCTGGTAGATAGCCATCGTCCACCGGCCATTCCAGCTGTCATCCCGGCGACGGAAGATCCGCTCACGCCCCTCGTCGAGGATGTCGAGCATATGCGGCGTGAGTGCATAGACCGTCTCCCGGCCTACGCGCCGGGTGGTGAACCAGCCTTCCTTCCGCAGGCGGGAAAGGTTGACCCGTACGGTCGCAGGCTCAATGTCGAAAACTGCCAGCAGTGCCGTGATATCAGCGAGCTTGACCTCGCTGCCTGCGTATCGAAGGTAATCCCCAAAAAGGTCGAGGATCAGTGCTCTGGGTTTCCACTGCATGGAACCCTCCATATCTTTGCGCCGCGCTCAACGGGCGGCTCGAGCCAATGTGAAACAAGTATAGGAAGGTGCGGCCGCGCATCAGCCCCGCGGGATCGTCACGTTTCCGGGCGGTGGGCGTGTCAAAATTTATGCAACTTCATCTTGACGCCCAACGGTTTAATGTTACATTTATTTGTGGGTCAGGTCACAACTGGCCCCCACGTTCTCTGGAACCACCACAACGTCGTGTATTTCACCTGGAGTCCTCATGGCTTTTCAATCGCCAGCCCCGTCCTCGGTTCGCCCCCGCAAGTCTGCGGGTATTGTCATTTTTCTTTGCTTCCTGGCCATTGTTTTCGACGGCTACGACTTGGTCGTCTATGGCGCCATCGTTCCCAAGCTTCTGGCATACAAGCCCTGGGGGCTCTCGCCAGTAGAGACGGGAGCGATCGGCAGTTACGCTCTTGCCGGAATGTTCATCGGCGCGATCCTTATCGGTTACCTCACTGATATCGTTGGCCGCCGCAAGGTCATGATGGCTTCCATCGCAGCCTTCTCACTCCTGATGTTGCTGACCGCTTGGGCCCCCACCCCGGAACTGTTCGGCCTTTTCCGCTTCCTGGCCGGCCTGGGCCTGGGCGGTGTCATCCCGACGGCCATTGCGTTGACGGTCGAGTTCTCCCAGTCCCACCGCCGGAATTTCAACAACGCCCTGATGTTCTCCGGGTACGCCGTGGGCGGCATCCTGGCTGCTCTGCTGTCGCTTGCTTTCCTGTCGTCATTGGGGTTCCAGGGCATGCTCGCCCTCGGCGGCATTCCCTTGGTTGTGGTTGTTCCGCTGCTCTTCAAATTCCTCCCGGAGTCGCCGGCCTACCTTGCAGCGAAAGGCGACAGGGCGCAGGCCGAGCGAATCGTTGCCGACTACGGCCTTGACCAACTGCCGCCCGTCCGGATTGGGGGAGACACGCCTGAGAAGGGCAGGTTCCGCACCCTGTTGACGGGTAAGCTCCTCGCCGCAACAGTCCTTTTTTCATTGGCTGGCATCTGCGGGCAGACCCTCGTGTACGGCTTGAACACCTGGCTTCCGCAGCTCATGGTCATTGCTAAGTACTCGCTGGCTTCGTCGCTGACCTTCCTGCTCACGGTCAACATCGGCGCCGTCGTGGGCGTGCTCGTATCGTCCCGGATGGCCGACAAATTCGGGCCCCGCAATGTAACCGCCATTTCGTTTGCATGCTCCGGCGTCGCACTGGTTCTCATGGGCACTGGAATCATGCCGTTGGTCGCGATGTACTTCCTCGTCGCGGTGGTGGGCTTTGGTTCAGTTGGCGCCCAGATCCTCGTGAACGGCTTTGTAGCCACGTATTTCTCTGGCGCCACACGGGCGACTGCCTTGGGCATCACACTGGGAATCGGGCGCATTGGGGCCGTCTTGGCCATCTCCGGCGGTGGCGTCCTGGTGGCTGCCTCCCTGGGCAACTTCATCAATTTTTCCATCTGGGCGGTAGCGGCAGCGATCGGCGTCGTCGCCGTCCTGGCGGTTCCGCGCCGGGGCGCCACCCAAGCAGAAAATGCAAGCGCCCCGGCTGCAACGTCCGCGAATACCATTCATCACTAACCGCCGTCATTCAGGCGGCCCCGCCGCTCGTGCCGAAATACATCTACTAAGGAGTCATTTTGCAGACGCAACTCATCATCGACAACCAGCCCCGGGATGGCCGTGAGGGCAAGACATTCGAACGCCGGCACCCTGTAACCGGTGCTCTCGTGACCGAGAGCGCAGCAGCGGACGTGAACGATGCACTGGATGCCGTGGAGTCGGCGTCGAAGGCCTTCAGTACCTGGTCCACCTCGGGACCGAGCGAGCGCCGCGCAGTGATGTTGAAGGCTGCTGAGATAATGGAGCGCCGCGGACCGGAATTTATCGAGACCATGATGTCCGAGGTTGGCGCCGCAGGGCTTTGGGCAGGTTTTAACGTATTTCTGACCGCGCAGCTGTTCCGCGAAGCCGCAGGACTTGCAACCCAGATCCAGGGCGAGACCTTGCCGACGGACAAGCCGGGAACCCTGTCGATGACTATTCGGCAGCCGGCTGGAGTTGTCCTCAGCATGGCGCCGTGGAACGGTGCCGGAGTGTTGGCAGCGCGTGCCATCGCGTATCCCATTGTCTGCGGTAACACGGTTGTTTTCCGCGCCTCGGAGACCAGCCCCAAAACCCATGCGATCATTGCCGAGGTCCTGCATGAAGCCGGTCTTCCCGCGGGCGTCCTGAACTTCTTGACCAGCACCGCTGAAGACTCCGATCGGGTAGTTGAGGCAATCATTGCCCACCCTGCGGTTCGTCGAATCAATTTCACGGGGTCAACGGCCGTGGGCCGCATCATTGCCGAGAAGGCCGCCCGGTATCTGAAGCCTGTCCTGCTCGAGCTCGGGGGTAAGGCCCCGTTCGTGGTGCTCGATGATGCCGACATCGATGGTGCCGTCAACGCAGCAGTCTTTGGTTCATTCCTGTACCAAGGCCAGATCTGCATGTCCACTGAGCGTTTTGTGGTTGACGAGAGCGTTGCCGACGAATTCGTTGAAAAGTTCGCTGCCCGCGCTGCCCAGGTTACAGCCGGTGACCCACTTACGGATGAGGCATGCATTGTTGGCCCCATGATCCGCGAAGAATCCGGCACCAGGATCAACGGTCTCATCGACGACGCCCTCGCGAAGGGTGCTGAACTGGTGGTTGGTGACCGCGCCAACGGCGCCTCAATGCCTGCCACGATTGTCGATAAGGTACGGCCCGAGATGGACATTTATGACCAGGAGACGTTCGGTCCCATTACCACTGTGGTTCGCGTTTCCGGGGTCGAAGAGGCAGTCCAGGTTGCCAACGATACCGAGTACGGCCTGGCAGCTGCGGTCTTTGGGAAGGACAGCACGCGCGCTCTGCAGGTAGCTATGCGGATCCAGGCAGGCCATGTCCACGTGAACGGCGCCACGGTGCAGAACGAGGCACAAGCACCGTACGGCGGCATGAAGAACAGCGGATACGGGCGGTTCGACGGCCGGGCAGTCATCAACGAATTCACCGAGCTCAAGTGGATCACCGTTGAGCAGTCCGACCAGCAGTACCCGTTCTAGGAATCCCCAATCGAAGGAGAAGAAGCGAAACAATGCAGGTAACCGCAGCGGTGGCCAGAGAGCCACATCAGCCACTGAGCATCGAGAATCTCGAACTGGATGAACTTCGTCCAAACGAAGTTCGGGTCAAGATGGCAGCGTCAGGTGTTTGCCACACCGATGCCATCGTCCGGGACCAGGTATATCCGACTCCGCTCCCGGCCGTGTTGGGACACGAAGGTGCAGGCATTGTGGAGCAGGTGGGCAGTTCCGTCACGACGGTAAAGCCGGGTGACCACGTTCTGCTCGCCGCGGCATACTGCGGAAAATGTGACCGGTGCCGTTCCGGTCAGATGGCCTACTGCGAAAATCTCTTCGCCGCCGACTTTGGAGGCCGGCGGACGGACGGAACTACCGCGTTGAGCAAGGACGGGGAAGTCATTTCCTCCCATTTCTTCGGTCAGTCGTCCTTCGCTACCTACGCGAATGTCGTCGAGGAAAGCGTCGTCCGGATTGGCGCGGACGTCCCGCTGGACATCGTGGCACCACTCGGTTGCGGTATCCAAACTGGAGCAGGGGCAGTCCTCAACGAGTTGAAGCCAGCTTTGAACAGCACGCTCGTTGTGATTGGTACTGGTGCGGTCGGGTCCGGCGCCATTATGGCCGGGAGGGTGGCGGGCTGCGCCCGCATTATCGCCGTGGACATCCACGCCTCCCGTCTTGATCTCGCAAAGGAGCTCGGTGCGACAGACGCGATCAACACCAAGGAACTCGACCTTACGGACGAGATCCTTCGCCTGACGGACGGTCGCGGCGCCGATTATGTGGTTGACACCACGGCGCGGCCGGAGTTGCTTCGCAAGGCGGCAGACGCCTTGGCCCTGCGGGGCACGCTTGCCCTGGTGGGCGCAGCGAAACCGGGAACCGAGGTTACTTTCGAGATCGGGCTGTCACTCGTCAAGGGCTGGACATTCAAAACCATAATCCAAGGCAGTTCCGTGCCCCAGGTGTTCATTCCCAAGCTCATCGAACTGTGGAAGGAAGGCCGCTTCCCAATGGACAAGCTTATGCGTAACTACGCCCTGGAAGAGATTAATCAGGGCTTCGAGGACTCCGCCCAGGGCTCGGTGATCAAGCCCGTCATTGTGTTCCAGCACTGATGAGCGGTTCTGCTGCCTGAGCTTCGTCACCTCGTACAGGAGAGGTCGACGGCGGGTGCCCACCCGGCGTCGACCTCTTCTGTGTTCAAGCAGGTCCCGGCAAAACTTAGGCCATCCCTAGCTCACGCCCGAAGTGTCGCGTGCGAGGAGTTCAGTGGTCCGCATGATCGCGGAGCGGCGCCGGGCCTGATCGGGCGTGCCCGTGATAACGACATGAACGTTCTGGCTCGTCATCCAGGCGTGGCACAAGGTGATGATGGTGAGCAGGAGATCTTCCGCGAGAGCCTCGCTTATGCCGGAAAGTGCGGTGCGGATCTCCATTACCTTGCCGGCCGCATGTATGGCCCGTTTCTCTGCACCGACCGGATTGTCCCGCTCCAGGCCCTCCCAGGCGGCAAGGCGCGCCAGGCATGGATGGCTCGTAACAAAGTCGAAGTACCGTCCTGCGAACTCGGCAACGGCCGCTGGTCCAGACTCACGTATGGGTAGATCGCCCAGTGCTGAACCGAGCTCCCGTGTAAGTGCGGCCTCAAAGAGTTTTGCCTTGTTCCCAAAGTAGAAATAGATCCGCTCTTTGTTGCATCCCGCCCTTTTGGCTATGTCGTCCACACGTGCACCCGAAAAGCCGCGTTCGGAAAACTCGGATACAGCTGCGTCGAGGAGCTTCGCCTTTGTTGCGTCCGTGTCCCATGCCATACGTCAATCGTAACTCCAACTGACCGTTTGCAATTTCACGGGGGTAGGCCTACGGTTAGTCCAACCGAACGTTTGGAGACTGGATGGAACACGAGGGCAGGGCTCTTGCCGCCGATGAAACGGACATGCATCACCGTCACGCAACCGGCATTGCATCCGTGCATGTCCGTGCGGTCGTAACGTGGCTGGCCATATTTCCGATGGCCGCAGCAGGCATGTGCGCCCTGGGGGCGCTGGCTCCGCAACTGCACCCTGTGCTGCGCGCGTTCGTTCTAACCCTGGTGGTGGTCCCCATCGCGGTGTACTTCGCGGTGCCCCGGCTCCTCCTGCTTCAAACACAACTCGGAAGGGCGAGGCGCACCAGAGTGCAGCGCCGTGCGAAACGCATATAGCGGTTCCGCAACCGGGGATGCTTGCCATCCCCGTGACCATGACAAGGAGATTGCAGTGCAGATAACTGCTGCTGTAGCACGTGAGAACGGCGCTCCATTCACGATTGAACAGCTCGAGCTGGACGATCTGCGCCACAATGAAGTCCGGGTCCGCATGGTGGCGACCGGAATATGCCATACCGATACCCTTGTCCGAGACGGCGTCTACCCCACCCCGCTGCCAGCCGTCCTGGGCCACGAAGGTGCGGGGATCGTCGAGGCAGTCGGTGACTCGGTCATTTCTGTCGCGCCTGGCGACCATGTGGTTCTGGCGGCTGCGTACTGCGGCCACTGTAAGCGGTGCCGCAACGGCCAGATGGCCTACTGCGAGAATTTGATGGCTGCGGACTTCGGTGGGCGCCGTGCCGACGGTGCGACGTCCCTGAGCAAGGACGACGAGGTTATTTCATCCCACTTCTTTGGCCAGTCGTCCTTTGCCACGTATGCAAACGTCGTCGAAGAGTCTGTCGTCCGCGTGGACAAGGACATCCCCCTGGAGCATCTCGGCCCGCTGGGATGTGGAATCAACACCGGTGCAGGCACCGTCCTCAATGAACTCAAGCCGGAAAGCGGATCCTCGCTCGTTGTCTTCGGCACAGGCGCAGTAGGTTGCGCTGCAGTGATGGCAGCGCAGGTGGCGGACTGCGGTGTCATTGTCGCCGTCGACATCCACGACTCTCGTTTGGAACTCGCCCGGGAACTTGGTGCAACACACGTCATCAACTCGAAGACCGAGGACGTGGCAGAACGGTTGCGTGAAATCACTGCAGGAGCCGGCGTGGACTACGTTGTGGATACCACTGGAATTCCGGCACTGCTCCGGCAGGCAGCCGACGCCCTGGGGGTCCGCGGAACGGTCGCGCTCGTCGGCGCGGCGAAGCCTGGTACTGAAGTCGCCTTCGAAGTAGGCGCTTCGCTGGTGAAAGGCTGGACCTTCAAGACCGTGGTTCAGGGTAGTTCCGTGCCCCAGGTGTTCATTCCGCGGCTTATCCAGTTGTGGAGGGCAGGACGCTTTCCATTCGAGAAGCTCGTTGGCGACTACAGCCTCGAGGACATCAACCAGGGCTTCGAGGACTCCAAGAGCGGCAAGACGATCAAGCCGGTCATTATCTTCTGACCCGGATTGTGCCAAGTGGGTGGCGACGCCAACGACTTCGTCGTCACCCACTTCCGTTTGGTGCCAAAGCTAGTCCTCCTGGGCGTGCCCCAATCCCCATTGGTGGCGAATTGTGGACACCAACATCTCAAAGTCTTCGGCCATGTCCGGGTAGTCCGGGTCAGACAACCACTGAATCTGGAGCCCATCCATTGCAGCTATGAGGCTGCGGGCAATCGAATCGACGGGGGCGTCCCCGCCCAGGGTCCCGTCCTCCATGGCTTCGACAAGCGCCTGCCGGATTCGCTGGGCCGAGCTTTGATGGTGGCTGCGCAGCCAGGCATTCGCTGGGTGATTGGGGTCCACGGCCTCGGCCGCGACGGTGGTAAACAGCCGGACAATTCCTTCCTGCTGCTGATTGAGCCGTACGAGTTCGACGAGGGACTCCAGATAGGCCCATCCCCGCGGGCGGGCTTTCCCAGGTTGTGCAATTCGGGCCTGGTCCACATCATCGCGACGTTCCATGGTGGCCTGCAAAAGGAGATCCTTGGTAGGGAAGTAGTGCACCAAGCCGGAGAGACTCATTCCGCAGCCCCGGGCAATGGCGCTCATTGTTAGCCCCCTGTAGCCCTCTACGGAGAACAGCTGGGTGGCCGCCGTGAGAATCTCCTCACGTCGAATGGTGCCATCAGCTCCCTTCGGACGGCCGCTCGGGCGGCGTGACGGACGAGCAGCGGTGGCAGACTGCATGATCTCTCCTGGATGTGCCGCAACGGCGACGGTCCGCTACTGCAGCGGACCGTCACCGTCTTTGGAATGGACTGGGGTTGCCGCGCGCGAGGCGCCGGAAAAGCTTTCAAAGAACATCCCGTACGCGTGCGACCCATATCAGCCTACGGCCGGGAGGATGCCAAGGCGTACAGGGCGGTGCTACCTAACTCCCTTGATGGGCAGGATGACGAGTGCTCCAGCGAGCGCCGCAGCTGCAGCAGCACCCAGCAGTAGGCCGTAGTTGGGCGTTGCCGCTGCCCCGACGGTCAGGAGCCAGGCGCCTGCAAAGGGCGCCAGGGACTGCGGCGCTGCATTGGCCATGTTGAAGACGCCCAAATCCTTGGCGGTGCTGTTGGCGTTAGGGAGGACTTCCAGCACCAATGCCATATCCACGCTTGCGTAAATGCCGAAGGCCACACCCAGCAATGCCTCGACCAGGTAGAACTGTTCAACACTTTCTACGTGGACGAGAACATATGTGCCGACGGCGAAAAGAGCGGTAGCCAGGGCGACCGGGAGCTTCCGGTGGCCCGTGCGGTCGGACAACCATCCGGCCAGGTAGCTCGCCGGCACGAGTGCCACCGTGTACACGAGCACTCCCATGAACACCGCGCCGGCTGCCTGTGCCGTCTCAAGGTGCAGCCGGTCCACGATGAAGGGAAGGCGGAACGAGGTAAACATGAAGCTGGACAGGAAGATCAGGAACCTTGACCACCAGGCAAACCCGTAGTCGCGGTGCTTTATGGGGTTGACCCAAAAGGACTGGACAAGCTCCTTCACGGTGAACTTGGCCGGCCGTGTCTCTAGCACGGGATCTGGCAGGACGAGTGCATAGATCACCATGCCGACGACGCCGACGGCAGCAGGGGCCATGAAAAGCAGCAGCATGTCAGTTGCAAACAAGGATGCAAACCACGTGGCCGCCAGGATGCCGACGTTCTGCATCACGCCGATGGTGGCCGAAACACTGGCGTACTGCTTTTCGGGCAGCTGATCTGCCAGGGTGGCGACAAAGGGGCTGATGGCTGCGTTGGCTCCGAGTTGTGCCACGAACCAGCCAATCATGAGGACTTCGGGGCTGGTGGCCTGGCTGATGACGAGCAGTGCTGCGGCCATGACCAGGGTGCCGCCGATCAACCATGGCCGGCGGCGCCCGAATCGGGAGGTAGTTCTGTCAGAAAGCCGCCCGAAAACCGCGTTGCCGATTACGGCCGCCAGGGCACCAATACCCAGGACGGAACCGACGATGCTTGTCCGCGACGTGGGATCTTCAGTAAGTGTTGAAACTTTAAGAGCCATCGAGACCATGACGGGTCCCAGGAGGGCAATGAACAGGGTCAGTTGGGCAAGGGCTAGGGCTGCAATGAACAGTGGACCTTTGGGTTCTGTAGGCCTTTCTCCGCATGCGAGGCCGGTGGGACGTTGCCCGCGCGTGCGCGGGGCAAGAACGTTGTGGTTTCCGATGGACATCTATGTCTCCGAGATTTGGGCGCCACAGGGGCGAAGTGCGGGGTTCGTCAGCTAAATAGCTAATAGTGACTATTCATTATTACTGGACTGTGCGCCCCGCCACAAGCCCCTGTCCCCGGGGGAATATTTGTGACGCGTCTAGGGGTACAAAGAAGCGTGGCCAGCCCCTGCTGGCCACGCTTTTCGTTCCGTCGATTTGGGATTACTGCCGTCAGTAGCTCTTGCTTCGGGCGGGCGTTCGGAAATCCCGCGGCGGCCGTTGAAAGCTCATATGCGGAGTCAGGCAGTCGACCCGGTGATTTCCGCGGTTGTTTGGAGCTCGGCGATGTTCGTCAAGGCATACGATAGAGCCGCCTCGTGCCAGTCCCCGTTGATGCTCGACGTCGCATCTGTCACGAGTACCGCTCGATAGCCGTGGTCCGCCGCGTCACGCACCGTATGTTCCACGGCCATATTGGTCCAAACGCCTGCCACAATAACCGTGCTAACCCCCGAATTCCGCAGCAGCACGTCCAGGCCGGTGCCGTTGAAGCTGCTCATGCGGTTGCGGATCAGGACGGGCTCGTCCGGAAGCGCCTCCAAGCCTTCCAGGGCATCGGCGCCCCAGGAGCCGAGTTTCAGCGACTCCGGGCCGATCATTCGGAAGATAGGGGCGTTGGTGCCGCCATAGTTGCCACCGGGGTAAAACACGATCCGGTTGTGGATGACCGGCATTGAATTGCTTCGTGCCCACTCGAGCAATTGCCGCACGTGGGAAACCAGGCCCTGCTCACGCGCGTGGTCGGCTGCCCCGAATGAGGCGAAAGCGCCCTCTGGGTGGGCGTTGTCATTCTGAAGATCTACCAGCAGTAGTGCTGTATCGCCGGCAGCAAGGGGAGTGTTGGCCATGGAGTCTCCTGTTTCATATGGCTAAGGGAATCGAGCGGAAATGCCCTAAGCTGTAACCCTCGGTTCGAGGTATTCTATTCCCGCACCAAGAAAGGCTGGGCCCGCCACTGCGGGCCCAGCCTTTGTTCATGCTGCAGCAACGGGTCGCCCTGGGGTCAGTTGGCGGGGTCGATGAGCAGTTTCATCTTCTTGCCTGCGCGGAGTTGTTCGAAGCCGTCTTCGATGAGTCCGGTGAGGGGGATGTCCTCGACCCATCCTGTGGTGTTGTAGTGGTCTTTGGCCATGAGGTCGATGACTGCGCTGTAGTCGGCGCTGGTGTAGCAGATGGTGCCTTGGATGCGGCGTTCCCTGAGGACGAGGTTGATCAGGGGCGTTGGCAGTGGCTTTTCGTAGATGGCCACGCTGATAAGGGGCCGGCGTTCCCCGAGGCATTCGAGGGCTGACTGTACTGCGGGGGCGACTCCTGCAGCGTCGAAGGCGGCGTCTACACCGTCGCCATTGGTCCGGTCGGCTATGAGGGACGTGACGTCCTCCTTTGTTGGGTCCAGGGTGCGGGCGCCGAGGGCCTCGATGGACTTGCGGCGGGTCTCGGTGGGTTCGACGACGTCGATTTCTGTGAGTCCCATTCCGCGCAGGGCAAACCAAAGACCGATGCCGATAGGGCCGGCTCCGTAGATCAGTGCCCTGCTTTGATCGTTGACTTCGCCCAGGGTGGCTGCATGATAGGCCACGGACATCGGCTCGACGAGTGCGCCCATCTCCAGCGAAACATTGTCGGGAAGCTTGTGGACTTGGTTGACCGGGACGACGGTGTATTCGGCCATGCCACCATCTGCCATCAGCCCGTGGAAACCGATCACATTGCAAAGGTTGTAAAGGCCCGTCCTGCATGGGCGACACTCGCCGCACCGATAGATGGGCTCCACGACAACCCGGTCGCCTTCCCGGATAGTGGTGACACCCCGCCCGATGTCCGTGACTACTCCGGAGAATTCGTGGCCCAGTGTCAGGGGAAGGCATTTCCCTGTGAGCGGGTGCGGCTCGCTGGGCGGGATGAAGATCGGGCCGTCGTAATATTCGTGGAGGTCGGTGCCGCAGATGCCGTTGCGGCTGACTTTGATCTTTACTTGGCCCTCTCCCGGTGTGGGTTCCGGGACGTCTTCGATTTCGACTTTGTTTTTGCCGTAGTACACCGCTGCGCGCATGGCGCCTCCTCGGATGTGTGTTCAGTATTTAGATAGTGCGGACGAGCTTTTTGTTGGCGAACTCGTTCAGGCCGTACTTGCCCAGTTCCCGGCCGATTCCCGAGCTCTTGACGCCGCCGAAGGGCAGGTCTGGGGCACTCTTGATGGTGGTGTTGATTCCCACCATGCCCACTTCCAGGCGGTCCGTGACGTAGGCGGCCTGCTTCTCGTCGTCCGTGAACACGGCGCTGCCGAGGCCATAGGGCGAGTCGTTGGCGAGTGTGATTGCTTCGTCGACGGAGTCGACCCGGTGGAGTACGGCTACTGGTCCGAAAAGTTCTTCCCTGTACGCGCGCATGTCCGGTGTGACGCCGGACAGTACTGTTGCGGGGTAGTAGGAACCGCGGCCCTCGGGGATAAACCCGCCAAGGTGGACGGTGGCCCCCTTGGCTACCGCATCGTCGACCTGTTCGGCCAGTTCCGCCCGTGCTTGGAGCGAGGACATCGGACCGAGGCGGGTGTCTTCGCTCATGGGGTCACCGATTTGCCATTCCGCTGCCTTTGCCAGGAACGCGTCAAGGAATGAATCCCAATTGCAGGAGTCTACGATCAGCCTCTTCGAGGATGTGCACGCCTGGCCGGCGTTCCCGAACCGGCCCGCGGCCGCCGCGCCGGCAGCCTTTTCCACGTCGGCTGCGGGAAGCACCAGGAACGGGTCCGACCCGCCGAGCTCGAGGACGCATTTCTTCAGGTGCTGTCCAGCCAGTGCGCCGATGGCGCTGCCTGCCTTTTCGGACCCGGTGAGGGATACGCCTTGCAGTTCCGGGCTGGCAATGAGTTCCGCCACCTGTCCCGACGTGGCGAAAAGGTTCTGGTAGACCCCTTCAGGTACCCCGGCGGCACGGATGATGTCCTCGATGCGCAATGCCTGCTGCGGGCAGTTGCTCGCATGCTTGAGCAGAATCGTGTTGCCCAGCAGCAAATTGGGGGCGATGAACCGTGCGGCCTGGTAGTAAGGGAAGTTCCACGGCATGACGCCAAGGAGCGGTCCAATGGGTGCTGTTCGGACCAGGGCCCGGCCGGCCCCCGCGATATCGAGTTCCTCGTCTGCGAGGAGCTGTTCTCCAGAGGTGGCGTAGTACTCAAAAATCGCTGCAGACAGTTGGACTTCGGTTCTTGCCTGCGAGATAGGTTTGCCCATCTCCAGCGTCATGAGCTTGGCAAGCTCAACGGAATGCTGCCGGTGAAGATCTGCTATCCGCTGCAGGACGGCGCAGCGTTCGGCAAGGTCCTTCCTGTGCCAGGACCGATATGCCTCGTAGGAGCGCCCCAGGGAAGCCGCCACCTCCGAGTCGGTCATGGTGTCGAATTCCTGGACTACGTTGCCACTTGTGGGATCAACAGTTGCATATTTCTTCATTGAAAGACTTTCATCATGTCGGGGCAGTCCGGGAAGGGCGGCTGGCCTTGCCCTTCCCGGACTGCCGAGCGGCCATTTCAGGCTGGAGTCAGGATGTCCGCATTGGTTGCAAAGTTCGGGTACTTGTTCGAAGCTTCCTCCGAGAGGATGGACCGGTACTGTTTGATGCCGCCGAGGTAGAACATAACGGTCCGCTTTTTGCCCGGGATGTTTGCGCCGAAGATCCACGATGCTGCCTGGGGGAAGAGGGTCTGGTGGGCAATATCGGAGCAGGTTTCAGTCCAGTCAGACTCCGTCTGGGCCTTGGCCTCGATCCATCCCGTTCCCGAGGTCGAGACGTGGTTGATGGTTTCGCTGATCCACTCGACCTGCGCCTCGATTGACGGCGGCAGGTTGGTGAAGGGGCCGTTCGGTCCCAGGATCATGAACATGTTGGGGAAGCCGTTGGTTGCCATGCCGAGGTAGCTGGTTGGTCCGTCAGCCCAATGTTCCTTGAGTGTTTCGCCCGCACGTCCCCGGATATTGACGCGCACGTAGTTGCCGTCCACGGCGTCAAAGCCCGTCGCGCAGATGAGTACGTCCAGCTCGTGAAGGACGCCATCAGCTGTGACGATGCCCTCTTCAGTTACCCGCTCGATAGGGTTTTCCTTGACGTTGACAAGAGATACGTTCGCTCGGTTGAACGTTTCGTAGTAGCCGGAATCGCACAATGGCCTGCGGGCGTAGAGGTCGGTCGGCGTCAGCTTACGGCGTGTTTCCGGATCCTTGACGATCTCGGCAATCTTGCGACGAATGAATTTCGCGGCTTCTTCGTTGGCCTCAGGGTCCGTGGCAATATCCGAGAAGGTCTCGAACATGAAGCGGAAACCGCCTCCTTCCTCCCAGACCCGCTGGTAAATCCGCTCCCGTTCTTCGGGGGAAACGCTGAAGGTCGGGACCGTGCTTTCTTCGAAGCCCATGGCAACGGAAGAGTTCCGGACCTGATCCCAGTTGGCCTCGAAGTTCTCCCGGTGGGCCCTCTGCTCCTGTTCCGTGAGCTTGCGGTTGCCTGCGGGAACGCTGTACTGCGGCGTGCGCTGGAATGACGTCAGATGAGCTGCGATCGGAGCCGTGGCCGTGATGACCTGGTTGCCTGTGGAGCCGTTGCCGATGACACCTACCCGCTTGCCGGTGAGATCCAGGTCCTCGGGCCAAGCGCCCGTGTGTACCAAGCGGCCTTTGAAGGTTTCCATGCCCGGAAACTTCGGCAGGTTGGTGGCAGAGAGCAGGCCCAGCCCCGTGACAAGGAATCGCGATCGGAAGGTAACCCCGCGGTCCGTGCGAACCGTCCAGATTCCTGCAGCCTCGTCGAACTCGGCCTCCGTCATTCCGGTTTCAAGCTGGATATGGCGGCGGAGGTCGTACCGGTCGACGACCCCGTTCAGGTATTTGAGGATTTGGGCCTGGGGCACGTACTTGGTGTCCCACGGAGTCTGCTGGTACAGCTCACGGTCGAAAGAGTATTGGTAGACGAAGCTTTCAGAGTCGGAAAGGGCTCCCGGGTACTTGTTCCAGTACCAGGTGCCGCCAACCCCTCCAGCCCGATCAATGGCTACAGCATTCAAGCCGAGCTCATTACGAAGCTTGTGCAGCATGTAGATGCCGCCAAAACCTGCTCCCACGACGAGTGCGTCGAGCTGCTGGGTCTCGTTGGGGACGACTTTGTCCATGATGGTGCTCCTCCGGCTAATAGGACGGTGTGAGATAATTCACTTCGTGTAAACCAGTCTGCGGCTGCGGAAGAGCGGCTGCGTGTTTCAACTTGAAACACTGGGACGGGGCCCGAAATACCGGCTTTGATACCCGGAAAGCAAGAATTGTCACTGCTTTCGCTTGCCCGGGAGGGATGAAACTGCAAAGGTGCAACATGACTGATCCAGTGCGGGAGGCACGTGAAAAACTAATTCGTGCCGGACTAACGGGGGTCTACCAGGCAGACGAATCGGTTCCGGACCTTATCGTCCGCAGTTGGCGCCGATCGATCGGCAGCGCAGTTGAAGCCTCAGGGCCTGCACAACGGTACCGCGACGTAGATACCGACACACTCCTGGGCAGGGCTGCTGTGCCGGTACTTGACCGGTGGCAGCATCAACTGGAAGACACCGGAACTACCCTGTTCCTGAGCGATCGCGGCGGCAGCATCGTCGACAGGCGGACGAGCGACAGCAGTGAGCGCCGGCGCTTGGATAACATGCATGCCGCAGAGGGGTTCGACTACTCCGAGGACGCCATCGGTACAAATGCACTGGGCACGTCGATGGTGGAAAAGCGGCCAGTGTTCGTCAAGGGAAGCCAGCACTACAGCGACGCGTTGGCAACGAACGCCTGCGCGGCCGCGCCCATCTATACGCCGGCTGGTCTTGTGGTGGGTTCGATCGCCTTAGGTGGGCCAATACAATCGGCAAATCCGATCATGCTTTCGCTGGCGCGGGAGATCAGCCAGCAGATCGAGGAGAGGCTTCGAACGTCTGCGCGGCCCCAGGACCTTGCGCTGGCTATGTCGTTCATGCGCTTTACCAGTTCCCAGCGGCCCACGGTCGTGCTGGACCACGAATCGATCCTCGCCAATACCCCGGGCCTGCCGTATGTGAATGTTGCTTCCCACGTCATGCTTTGGGAAGTGCTCAACGCCCATAACTGGTCTTCCTCGCCGACGCTCAGGCGTGAACTCGAGGGAACGATGCTCGAAATTACGGCACGCAGGGTCAGTGACGGGCCGCGGGTTCATTTTGTTGTTCACTTCTCTGAGATGGAGCCATTACTGCGCGGCGGACCAGCTGCGCCCGGCCTGTTGAATATCGGTGCGCATTCCGTGTCCGGTCCCCTCGTGGCCGCCCCAGGGCAAGCGATCGCTGTCGTCGAGGGGCCAGTCGGCACCGGACGGGCGACGGCAGCCCTGGACCTTCGAGCCACATGGGGCAAATCGGGCCCAGTCGAAGTATTCGTCATGTCAGCCGGATTGCCGACACCCTGGGATCGGGTCGAGTCACTTTTGAAGCAAGGCAAAGATGTCCTCCTACGCAGGCTTGAACACGCCGGCAGCGACGACTTCAGTGTGTTCTCCAGGATCGTGGACGCGGTGCAGAGGAGATGGACAGCTGGTGATCGTTCCGGAAGCCTTTTGGTCACGGTGTTCAGCGAAGACGCGTCCCAAGGAGTCCAGGCCTTCATAGACGCCTTGGGGATTAGTGTGCGGACGGCGCCACTGGCTCAAACTCCGGAACGCATTCCGGGGATGGTGACAAGGATTCTCAATGAAGTCGACGCTGGGTCGCGGCACACGATGTCCCCGGCTGCGCTGCAGTCCTTGGTTCAGTGGAACTGGCCCGGCAATGTGGCCGAGTTGGCAAGGACGGTCACCGATCTGGTTCGGTCGGTCAATGCTTCGGTCATCGAAAGACGGCATCTGCCAAAGCATCTTCAGCAGGCGCCTCCCCGGCGCCCCCTGTCGCTGATGAAGACTGCTGAGCGCGATGCCATTATCAAGGCCCTTGATGCCACCGGTGGTAACAAGTCGGAGGCAGCGGATTTGCTGGGAATGGGCAGGACGACGCTTTACCGCCGTCTCCGTCAGCTCGGTCTCGATTCAGGCGAGGCGACCATGTGAGTAGTCCGCATCACCTGCGGTGACCTGGTTCCTGGAAACCTTACTCAGGTTCATGACTTCGTGCAGAACAGCCTTGACTGCAGGATTCGTATCGTTCGGGCGCCAGGCGGCTCTGAGGTCGACGTCTGCGGTGGCGTCCGCCAGGGGAACGAAGACTACGTGTGGATCGGTCGCACTGTCTGCCACCGATGCCAACGTCAGGTGGCACCCTACTTCCGCGCTGACAAGAGCCAGCGCTGTCTGGGTGTCGGGTGCCACCTGGATGACATTGGGAACAAAGCCGTTGTCTCGTGCGAGCCGACGAAGCCGGTCGGGCAACACCGCGCCTTCGTAGGACGGCAAGGAGATGAACGCTTCCGCGGCCAACTTTGCGATCGCTAACCGGCGCGCTCCCGCCAGCGGATGCGTGTCGGGGAGTGCGATCACCAGGGAGTCCCGCAGCACAACTTCCGATGCGATTTCGGCCGGAATCACATCCCACCGTCCGAAAGCGACATCGGTCTCGTCCTGCACCAGCTTTGTCATGGCGGGTTGGGCGAAGTTTTGGCTGGAAAGGTCCAGCTGTATGCCTGGCCGTTGTGCCCTCACCAAACGTGCCAAGCGCGCAACCAATTGATGCGTGGAGGCGCCCGCGAAGGCTATGCGAACGAGCCCGGATTCCCCGCCATCCGCCGATCGGACCGCGTCTTCGGCGCGGCGCAGGGCATCGAGGACTTCCGTAGCCGGACCCACAAGCGCCCGACCGCTGGACGTCAGTTTTACAGATCGGGTTGTCCGGTCCAACAGCCTCGTATTCAGCTCATTTTCGAGTTGCTTTATGGTCCGGCTCAGGGGCGGCTGCGCGACGTGGAGCCTCTCCGCGGCCCGGCCGAAATGCAGTTCTTCCGCCACGGCAAGAAAGGCGACTAGCTGGTTGATTTCCACAGCATCCCTTCCCTCATTATTGAGTTTAGAGTATCACTCGAGCTTACCCAGTTAGACGGGAAGTAAGAATCGAGCGGTGAAACGGTTCTCTAGCTCCAGTTGAAGAACCCCGTTCCGGTCTTGCGGCCGAGCTCGCCGCGGGCCACCTTCTCGCGCAGGATCTGCGGGGGTGCGAACCGTTCTCCGAGGGTCTCATGCAGGTATTCGGCGATGCCGAGCCGGACGTCCAGGCCCACGATGTCCGTGGTCCTCAGCGGCCCGGTGGGGTGCTTGTAGCCCAGCACCATAGCGTTGTCGATGTCCTCGGCGGAGGCCACGCCTTCTTCGACCATCCGCATCGCTTCCAGGGCGATGGCCACGCCCAGGCGGGATGAGGCGAACCCTGGGGCATCATTGACGACGACGGCGGTCTTGCCGAGTGCCTCCACCCAGTCACGCGCCGCGGCCGCCAGCGGCTCGGAGGTCTTGTTCCCCACGACCACCTCGATGAGCGTGGAGGCCGGGACCGGGTTGAAGAAGTGCAGCCCGAGGAAGTCCTGCGGACGGTCGAGTTCGTCAGCCAGGCCGTTCACGGACAGGGATGACGTGTTGGAGGCCAGCACGGCACCGTTGCCGAGTTCGGCCTCGACGGCGCGCAGGGATGAGACTTTGAGGTCCCACAATTCGGGCACGGCCTCTACCACCAGTTCCCGGTCGCCGAAGGAGGCGTAGTCCGTGGTCACCGACAAGCGGGAGGTGTAGTCGGCCGCCCTGCCTGCTAGGCCGCGGGCCAGGGACTTGCCGACGGCGTCCTCGACGCGCCCGCGGGCCGCGTCCGCAGCTTCCTGGTCACGCTCAACGACAATGACGTCGGAACCCTTGACTAGGAAGGCGTGGGCGATTCCGGCGCCCATCCGGCCGCCGCCGAGGACACCAACCTTTGGGGGGAGTCCGGCGGGAATTGCAGGGATGCTCATGTCTACTTCTTCTTCCGGTCGAGGAATGCCTGCATGCGGTCAAACTTGGCCTGGGATTCGAAGAGCATGCCCTGGGCCAGGGTGTCGATGACGGGGTGGACTTCCCGCGGGGTGTGGAACACGGATTTGGTGATGCGGACTGCCAGCGGGTCCTGGGCGGCGATGGAGTCTGCCAACGCGTGCGCGGCGTCCATCAGGGTGTCCGGATCAACGAGCTCGGTGACCAGTCCAACGGCAAGGCATTCCTGGCCGGTGAGGACCTTGCCGGCGAGCAGGATGTGCTTGGCGAGCGGCTCGCCGACGAGTTCCTTCAGGCGCCAGGTGGCGCCCGCGGCTGCAAGGATGCCCAGGTTCGTCTCGGGATTGCCCATCCTCAAATCTGGCGTGCCGATGCGGAAGTCGGCCGCGTAGGCAAGTTCGGCGCCGCCGCCAAGGGCGTACCCGTCCAAGGCGGCGATGACGGGCATGGGCAGTCTTGCGATCCGGTCGAAGATGCCGGAGTTGATTCCGGCCAGTGCGTTGTCCCGGCGGCGTTCACGCAGCTGCGCGATGTCGGCGCCGGAGGCGAAGATGCCTTTGGCTCCGGTGTCCGGGTTCCCGGGCGTGCCTGAAAGGATCAGGATTTTCGGGGTTCGCTCCAGGTACGCGCACACCAGGTGCAGCTCATCCACCATGGCCTGGTCGATGGCATTGCGGACGTCCGGCCGGTGGAGCCGCACCGCTAATCGGTCTTCCCGCTCCTCAATCTGCAGCGTTGAGAAACCCGCGGCACCCAACTCCGTGCCGACGTCGTACGTCAATTCCGTCATCACAGCCCCTCCAGCAGCAGCGCCGTGCCCTGCCCGACACCCACGCACATGGTGGCGAGGCCCAGCTTCCGGCCCTCGGTGACTTCGCGTTCGAGGCGCCCCAGGAGGGTGATGACCAGCCGCGACCCGGACGAGCCGAGGGGATGTCCCAGGGCGATGGCGCCCCCGTCGTTGTTCACGATGCCGGGCTCAAGCTTCAATTCGCGCAGGCAGGCAAGCGCCTGCGAAGCGAACGCTTCATTGAGTTCGACGGCGGCCAGGTCGCCCACAGCGAGACCGGTCCGGTCCAGGACCTTGCGGGTTGCCGGGACCGGGCCGATGCCCATGATTTCCTGACCCACGCCTGCTGATGCGCAGTCGAGGATGCGCGCCCGGGGCATGAGGCCGTACTTCTGGACGGCGGCCTCGGACGCGACGATGATCGCGGAGGCGCCGTCGTTGAGCGTGGAGGCGTTGCCGGCGGTGACCACGCTGCCGCCCTTCACCACGGGCCGCAGCCCGGCGAGGACTTCGCGGGTGGTTCCGGGGCGGGGGCCTTCGTCCGTGTCCACGATGGTTTCGGCGCCCTTGCGGCCCTTGACCGTCACGGGGACGATCTCGTCGGCGAAGTGCCCGGCGGTGATGGCGTCCAGGGCGCGCTCGTGGGAGCGGACGGCGAACTCGTCGCAATCGTCGCGGGAGATGCCGTAAACCCGGGCCACTTCTTCGGCGGTTTCCGGCATGGAGTAGGTGGCCTTGCCGTCGCGTGAGAGTTCGCCGGAGACGAAGGCGGGGTTGGGGAAGCGCCAGCCGATGGAGGTATCGACGACGGCGCCTGGCTTGGCGAACGCCTTGTGTGGCTTTTCCATCACCCACGGTGCGCGGGACATGGATTCGACGCCGCCGGCCACCACGATGTCCGCCGCTCCTGCCTTGACCATGTGGGACGCCATGATGATGGCGCTCAGCCCGGAGGCACAGAGGCGGTTGACGGTGATGCCGGGGACGGTGTCCGGGAACCCCGCGAGGAGCCATGCCATGCGCGCCACGTTGCGGTTCTCCTCGCCGGCGCCGTTGGCGTTGCCGAGAATCACCTCGTCCACGGCGCCCGGGTCAATGCCGGCGCGTTCGACGGCGGCGCGCAGGGTGAGTGCGGCGAGGTCGTCCGGGCGGATGGAGGACAGGGTGCCGCCGTAGCGGCCGACGGGGGTGCGTGCCCCGCCGATCAAGAAGGCCTCAGGCATGGGTGTTCCAATCATGTGTGTGATGTGCTGTCTTGTGCCGGATGACGGTCTAGTTAAACGCGGAAATTCCGGTGATATCGCGGCCTACGATGAGGGCCTGCATCGAGTCGGTGCCTTCATAGGTTGAGACGACTTCCATGTCGGTCATATGGCGGACAACATGGTTTTCCAGCAGCAGTCCATTACCGCCCAGCAAGTCCCGTGCTTCGTTGCAGATCCACTTGCCCTTTTGGGCGGTGGCCATCTTCACCATCGAGGCCATGGCGTTGGTGAGCTTGTCCTGGTCGGCGAGTTCGGCCATGCGGGTACAGAGCAGTTGCATGGTGGTGAGTTCACTGAGCATGTTGGCCAGGCGGTGCTGGACCAGTTGGTAGGAAGCGATCGGTTTTCCGAACTGGTGGCGGCTGAGCGCGTAATCCGCTGCAATCTCGAACGCTGCCATGGCGTGGCCCACCGCCTCCCATGCCGCGCCGCCCCGTGTTGCCTGGAGCACCCGGGAGACATCGCGGAAGGAATGGCACAATTCCAGCCTGTTGGCGTCGGGGATCCGCATTTCCGTGATTTCGATGTCGGCCTGAAGGATGGCACGCTTGCCAACCTTGCCAGAGATGACTGTGGGGGAGTAGCCCTCGGGGTACCGGCCTGCAGCGTCCTTTTCGATAACGAATGCGTTGACGTTTCCATCTGCCGTGTTTCGAGCGAACAGGACGATGACGTCAGCGGCGTGGCCGTTGCCGATCCAGCGTTTGCGGCCCGTGAGCACCCAGGAGTCTCCGTCGCGCCGGGCCGCGGTCTCCAGAGCCACGGAGTCCGAGCCGTGTTCCGGTTCGGTTAGTGCGAAGGCGCCGGTCTTTTCAATCCTGGCCAGGGGCGGGAGCCAGCGTTCCCGCTGCTCGGCGCTGCCCAGGAGGTTAAGGGCGCCCATGCAGAGGTTTGAATGGATGCCGAGGAACGTGTTGAGGCTCCCATCGGCGCGGGCCATTTCGCGTGCCACCATTCCGGCGGCTTTGCGGCTCATACCGGGGCAACCGTAGCCCTTGATTGTGGTTCCTATGACACCCAGCCTAGCCAATGGTTCGAGCAGTTCCTCGGGAAATTCGGCTTTTTCCCAGTAGGCGTTGATAACCGGAAGTACACGGTTCTCGGCGAACGCGCGGACCTTGTCGCGGATAGCGATCTCGTCAGCAGTGAGATCGTCGTCCAAACGGAAGTAATCAGAGGTTGCCGTCTGCCGGTCGGCTGTGGTGGTCATCGTTGAACCTTTCGTTGTGATGCGGATGCAGGCCGCCGCTGTGCCTTGGTTTGGTTTCCCGTCTCAAGCCAGGCAAGAACCTGGTCACGGTTTCCGTCATGGGACGGGGGAACGAGGTCGTAGCTGACGGGTGTCTTCGAGAAAGTGATGGGATTCCGGACGGTGGGGATGGCATCCCTGCCTTCACCGATGGTGACGACGGGCTCCAGTCCAATGCGTTCAGCGAAATCGAGCCCCTGGCGAACGTCGTTGATCGGAGCGCAGGGAATTCCAGCCCCGGTGAGAACGTCAAACCACTCGGTAGAAGATGCTTTGCCAAGGGCCGCCTGCAGCACCGGCCGGAGTTCTTCGCGGTTCAGGCTGCGGGCCGGAGCCGTTGCGAACCGGGGATCGAGGCTCAACTGCGGGAGGTCAAGGGTTTGGCACAGCTTGCGGAACTGGGGATCGTTACCGATGGCAATGACAATGTCGCCTTCGCCCGTGGGCAGCGGCTCGTAGGGGTAGATGCTTGGATGTTCATTTCCCAGCCTTGCCGGGACGGTGCCGCTCAACAGATAACCGGCGGTCTGGTTGACCATGCCGGACAGCGCGGATGACATGAGGTTGACTTCGATGTGCTGCCCCCGGCCCGTTTGCGTCCGCTCATGAAGGGCCGCGAGTATTCCTATCGCAGCGTGAAGGCCTGTGATGACGTCGAAAACGGCAACGCCCGAGCGGTATGCCGGTGTATCGGGTGCACCCGTAAGGCTCATCAGGCCGGACAGCGCCTGGACAAGCAGGTCATATCCCGGAAGTGAAGCCCCTCCCGCCGTACCGAAGCCGGTGATGGATGCGTACACCACTTCTGGATTCGCTTTTGCCACGGAATCGTAGTCCAGGCCGTACCGTTCCAGGCAGTTTGGTTTGAAGTTTTCGACCATGACATCGGCCCGCTGCGCGATTTCCTGGGCAATCCTTCGGTCATCCTCGTCCCGGAGGTCCAGGGCGATGGATCCCTTGTTGCGGTTGATCGACAGGTAATACGTGGATTCGCCGTCCCGGACGGGAGGCTTCCACGCCCGGGTTTCGTCGCCGTCAGGGCTTTCGATCTTGACGACCGTCGCGCCCATGTCCGCCAGCAGCATGGTGCAGTAGGGGCCGGCAAGCACACGGCCGAAATCAGCAACCAGTACACCGGAAAGGGGGCCGCTTCCCTTACGGCCGAAGACGTCGGAAGCCGGGACCTCGTCAAGGGACGTATGGCTACCGGCCATCTCGGGCCAGTCGAGGTTAGGGCTGGTTTGAATCGTCACGGCTCTCCTTTGAATGCTCGTCGATGCATCAACCATCCCACTACGCATTACCTCTGGTCCAATACTTATTCCGGGCTATATTGATGTCTTGTTAGGAATAATTGATTGCCGCTTTTAACGACAGAGGCATCACCGAACCGTGGCTCGGTGATGCCTCTGTCTTTAGTGCGTTGGCTTGCTCCCGGAAACTACACGAGGACCATGCCGCCGTCGATCATGACGACCTGGCCTGTCATGTAATCGGAATCTTCCGATGCCAGGTAGAGCGCCGTTCCAGTGACGTCCTCGGGCGTACCGGCGCGGCCGGCAAGTATCGACCCTGAGAACTCGTTGAAAGCCTGCCCTGGCGCGGAAGTGTCTCCGAGTTCCATGATGTCGAGGTCGAGCTTGCGCCACAGGGGCGTGTCCACCACGCCCGGCGCAAAGGCGTTGCACGTGATGTGGTGTTCGGCCAGTCCGCGGGCTGCTGCCTGTACCAGCGCGTTGACCGCAAACTTACTGGCGCAGTAAGCGGCGAAGTTTGGGTACCCCTGGCGGCCTGCGATCGATGACGTGAGGACGAGCTTGCCCCCAGTCCCCTGCGAGATCATTTGTTTAGCCGCTTCCTGCTGGCAGATCAGTGAGCCGAGGCCGTTGACGTCGAGGGTAGTCCGCCAGTTTTCCTCCGTCACATCCAGGAAATGGAGGGGTTTGATGATCCCTGCGATAGCGAACATGACATCCAGACCGCCGTAAGCCTCCACGCCCGCTGCTACTGCGGCTGCAACGTCCGTCCGGTGGACTACGTTGCCGGAGGTCGAAATTGCTGTACCGCCTTTGGAAACGATTTCGTCCCTTGCGTCATTGGCCGCCTCAGCGTTGAGGTCAAAGATCGTCAGCTTGGCACCCTCTTCCGCCAGGCGCCTGGCAATCGACCGGCCCATTCCGCTGCCTGCGCCGGTGATCAATATCCGTTTGCCGTCAACTCGTCCAGTCATTGCTCAAAACTCCTTTGTTTGGGTGTCCGTGACTTGCGGGAGTCCTTCCCCGGCTTGTCCGTAGTAGCTGCAACAGTCGTGCCGCTGGCCTCGGAACCAGGAGGGAGGCCCACCGGAATCCCCACCTCGATGTCGGTCGCCGTGGGTGAATCCGATTGCGTATCCCGCGAGTCTTCACGGTATTGCGCCAGGTTACCCAAGGGGAAATACCAAAATTGGCCCTATTGATGCATGTGAGGCAATAAACATGACAGTCAGTGAGCAGTAGAAACGCCCATCGTGAGGGATCCTACTTCGCGGAGGCGCCAAGGGTGTGGCGGAGCCAGGCTATTTCTGCCCGGCTCGCCGCTTTGCCAATTGTCAGCATTCCTTGGCGGTAGATGTCCTGGATATCCGCGCTTCGCAAAGGTCTGCCGTTTTCGTAGAAGAAGCTGGCGGGTGCCTCGAGGAATTTCAGCCGCCGCTCGAGTACCTCGTGCTGGTCTTCGACGTCGGGAAGTCGGGACAGGAAGGCAAGGATCACCATAAACCGCCCCAGGTCGCTGACATCTCCGCCTGAAGCGCTGCGAAGCCGTTGCTCAAGGTCTTCCCGGCCCTTAGGCGTGAGTTCTAGTGTGTGGCGCTGGGCCGCGCGCCCGTTCTCGATGCGCTGCACAATGGCACCCGCTTTGATGAGCCTTTGAATGGCGGGATACAGGCTCCCGTCACTGATCTCCTTTGCGAAACCGTAGAGTTCATTCATCTTGCGCCGGAGTTGGTAACCATGGAGGGGGCCTTCGGCGAGGAAGCCCAGGATCATCAGTTCGAGCACGACAACAATGCTAGCGGATGGGAATACATCGAAACGAGGTAACGTTCCCTAATGCATACCTCGTTTAGAGGTATCGCTCCGTTTTCGCCGTCGAAGGATCCTCCCATGCTGTCTTCGCCCATGCCCCTTGCGGCTCAAGCCACCGTTCCCCGGGGCCGGCTCGCTATCGCCGTTGTCTCCACCGTGGTGGAATGGTACGACTTCACGTTGTTCCTTTACCTCAGCGCCGTCCTTTCACGGGTGTTCTTCGGTGACAGCCCCACGGGGGTCCTTATGACACTTGCAACGTTTGCCGTTTCCTACCTCCTCCGGCCGATAGGCGGCCTCGTCTTTGGATACGTGGGGGACCGTTGGGGCCGCCGGCCCGTTCTGCTGGCATCCATGGCGTTGATGCTGCTGGCCACACTGGGCAGTGCTGTCCTGCCGACCTACGCGCAGATTGGTGAATCCGCCGCGGCCTGGCTTCTCGCACTGAGATGCCTGATGTCATTTTCGGTGGGTGGTGAATACACGGGCGTCATGACCTATCTCCTGGAAAGCAGCAGCCCGGGAAAGCGTGGGCTCGTCACCTCACTGGCCGCCGCGGCGAGCGAAATCGGAGCGCTGCTCGCTGCCGGTGTCGCAGCGGCCACCATCGCTGCCCTTCCTGCGGCACAGATGGATGCGTGGGGTTGGCGAATACCATTCATTGTCGGCGGTCTACTCGCTGCCTTGATCCTCTTGCTGCGCACCGGCCTCCACGAAACCCCGCTCTTTGCGCAGAGCCGCGCAGAGGAAACCCGGGAATCGATTCCACTGGTTGTGGGGCGGCAATGGCGGGCCATTATCCGCACATTCGTCATCTCCGGGCTTGTTTCCGCAACGTACTACGTAGGCATTGTCTACCTGCCCACATACCTGGTTTCCGTTCAGGGCTGGGCCGAATCTTCCGCGCTTGCCCTGGCAACGCTTTCCGCCGCCGTCGTGGTTGTTGCCTCGCCGGCCGCCGGCTGGTTGTCCGACCGATACGGGCGTCGCCGGACCCTGCTCGTCCTGGCGGTGGCGGCCGTTCTTCTGCCCGTTCCCATGTTCGCTGCCGCCGGTTACTCCACCGCACCCTTGGCCATTGCCGCCGTCGTGGTTCTTTCGTGCCTGGCCGGCAGCCTGAGCGCAGTGGGCGCATCAGCAATTCCGGAGCAGTTTGTCGTCAGGGGCCGCCTCACCGCGCTGGCAATCGGCGGGACGATTGCCACCACCATATTCGGCGGCATCGCGCCCTATGTGGTTCAGTCGCTGACTGAAACCACCGCGTGGCCACTGGTACCCGGAGTACTGATTGCAGCCGTCGGCGTTGCCGCGATACCCGCAATTCGCCGCGGGCCTGAAACCGCGGGAGGGCATTCCGACATTTCGGCGGCGGACAGTTCACCTGAGCTGGGTGACCTGCAAACCGAATCAAAGGGAGCACACAACCATGCCTGAGCACATGCACGCAATCGTCCTTGACGGCCCGGGAGCGCCCGAAGCTCTCAAGATCCGGGTAGTGCCCCGGCCTGTTGCCAGGCCTGGTTGGGTGCTGATCAAAGTCCACGCTTTTGGCCTTAACCGCTCGGAGCTTCATTTCCGCAGGGGACTGGGCTCATTCGGATCCTTCCCGCGCATCCCCGGGATTGAAGCAACCGGTGTTGTAGTAGAGGCTCCGGGCGGTGAGGTGGCCGAAGGCACTCAGGTCGCCGCGCTGATGGGCGGCATGGGCAGAACTTTCGACGGCGGCTATGCCGAGTACGTGAGCGTGCCGGCCTCCAGCGTGGTCCCGTTTAGAAGCAGCCTCGCTTGGTCTACTTTGGGTGCCGTGCCGGAAATGCTGCAAACCGCAAACGGCTCCCTGACAATCGGAGTAAACGCCGCGCCTGGCAGCACCCTGTTGATCCGGGGCGGCACTTCATCCATTGGGATGGCCCTGGCTGTCCTCGCAAAACGCCAGGGCATCACGGTGGTCTCCACCACCAGGAATCCAGCCAAAAGGCAGGCACTCCTGGACGCTGGCGTGGATCATGTGGTGATTGATTCCGGTTCCATTGCCGAACAGGTACGCGGAATTTTCCCGGAGGGGGTCGGCGGCGCAGTGGAGCTGGTCGGCACGCCGACACTTCAAGACACACTGCGGGCCACGGCTGTCCATGGGACGGTTTGCTTCACCGGAATGCTCTCCGACGAGTGGACCGTCAAGGACTTCTATCCGATCGACTTTATTCCCAACGGTGTCCGGCTGACTGCCTACTCCGGCGGGGCGAGTGACCTTCCAGCGCCTGTTCTGCAGGAATTCGTCGACGCTGTTGAAGCTGGGCGGGTGAGCGTCCCGATCGGCAAAGTGTACCCGTTCGACGAGATTGTCCAGGCCCACCAGGACATGGAGGACGGATCCATTTCCGGGAAGCTCGTGGTAACTGTGGAAGGAAGCATTGATGCCTGACCTTAACACTGCGGGGAGAGTTCTCCTGCGGTTGAACGAACTGCCGGTTGGTGCGTCCTTGAGATCCGTCACGGCACAGCCCAGCGAAGTTGCTGGCCGGAAGGCCCTTAGGGTGGCTTTGACCGGCGAGGCCGCAGCTGGGGTTCCAGGAGTCGATTACATCGACCAGCCCACCTTTGTCCTACTTCCCGTTGAGTTCCAGAACGGCGTCATCGAGGTTGACATACTGAGCCGCCTGACTGCGGACGCGCCGGACTACGCGCGTGCATTCGCTGGCATTGCCTACCGAATTTCCGAAGACACTGACCGCTTTGAGTCTGTTTATGTTCGGCCGCTCAACGGGGTGAAACTCAATCCACCAGGGCCGCGGGTGAATCGGGGGCTGCAGTATTTCGCCTATCCCGAGTGGGACTTTGAACGTCTTCGCGTTGAATATCCCGACGGCCGCTTCGAGGCCCGGGCCGACATCGGCCCGGACGAGTGGATCCATATGATCATCGAAGTGCTTGGCCGGCGGCTACGCGTCATTATTAATGGTGGAGAGGTCCTGACTGTGTCCGAATCCAAGGGCGTGCCGTTTCCCGGCATGGTTGGCTTGTGGGTTGACATCGGAACTGAGGCGTTCTTTTCCAACCTGAGCATCACGCGCGGCTGAGATTCGGGACGCATCCTGGGGCCACATCAATGGTCCTTCATTAGTGGGTGAAACCCCTGTGGATCACCGCGTGGATTGATGATACACACGAAAACTTACAGCTGTATATATTTTCAAGTAAGATTTCTGGAAACGCTTCGTTGCTTGGGAGTCGTACGCTTGATGCTCGCGGCGCCGGATGGAACGGCAACTGTGGCTGTGGCAACGGCCTCAAGTTGTGGGGCCGTCCGAATGATGGGATGTTGGTGCAATGTTGGAGACAGCTGCCAAGAAGGGCGGAGCCCGTGGGCCCTACGCGAAAAGTGAATGGCGGCGTGCCCAGATCCTGCAGGCCGCTTTCGATGCCTTCGCGACCGTGGGCTACCGAAATGCAAGCATGCTGCAGATGGCTGCTGATTGCGGAGTGAGTCGCACAGCTCTCCTGCACTACTTCCCCACGAAGGAGGCCTTGCTGGAGGCCGTACTCGAGGAACGAGACCGCAAGGATAACGAACTCTTCTTCGCAGGCGCGCCGGAGGAGAGCTCTGATGGAATCGAATACTTCAGCCGACTCATCAGAGTCATAGAGCACAACGCAAGAAACCCTGGCATCGTGAGTCTGTTCGCCGTCTTGTCCACTGAGGCTTCCGATGCAGGGCACCCTGCTCATGACTATTTCGTGGCGCGATATGAGAGAGCTCTAAGACGCACCAAAGCTGCCCTCGGAAACCTGGCAAGCCGCTCGCTTATAAGGCCGCACATTGAATTGGAAGGCTTGGAAACGGACATCATCGCGCTAGTCGATGGCCTGCAGGTCCAGTGGCTGTTGATGCCGGTCCATCTGGACATGGCCGGCCGTCTCAGGGCGAGACTCCGAGAGCTGACTACAGCGGATATACCGTAAAAAGTCGAACTGCCGCTCCGATTTCAGGAGGGCGCTCCAGGGGGAAGTCTTGCTCGTTGGCCAGAACCTGCGTGCGCGTGGGAGCGGGTGCTCCTGCGCTTTGGAGAACTGTTAGTCGAAGGGCAGGCTTTTGTAGGCGGTGTCTTTGTTCATGTTCCAGCCTGCGACCACGCCGGCGCCGATCATTTGGTCGCTGAGGCGGGCGAGGCGGTAGGCCGGGTCTGTATCGAGGGCGAGTTGGAGGAACTGGTGTGCTTTGCTGCCTCTGCCTTCCCACCAGTTGATGTAGCCGATGGCGGTGAGGACAGGTGCCGCGTGTTCGGGGGAGGTGCGGGTATAGGCGTGGAGGAGGAGTTGTTGTGCCCACTCGATTCGTGACCATTTTGGGGGCTGTGTGGTTTGGGCGAACAGGATGTGCTGCATGGGTTCGTCGACCCCGGGGATGTCTGCGATGAGCCGGTCGCGGATGGCGGGGAATTGCAGGTTTGCGACGAGGGCGTGACAGTCGTCGTCGCTCGGGAAGTCTGTGGCGCCGAGCATGTTGCCCCAGAGTTCCCGCCCGTGCAGGAGGGCCGTCTCGGAGGTTTGAGACCCGATGGAGTGTATGTGGTCTTTGACGGCGGCCGCTTTCGCTGCATCGTGGCCGCTAGGTGGAAGGGTGATGTGGTCTGTGGGTTCGACGAAGCTGCCGCGGTAGATGAATTCGGCGTTGATCGCGCTGGTTTCGGTGGAGCTGACGGGCATGGCGAGGTTGGTGCCTGGTTCGCCGTCGTATGGGGAGAAGGTTTCGTTCCCGACGAAGAGACCGTCGCGAATGGTGATGCCCTGCTCGGCGAGGACCCCGGTGAGTGCGGCGATGGCCCCGGCTTGGGGTTTGGGCTGTCCGGGTTGGGTGGTTTCGCTGGTGTAGACGGCGAAGAGGATGGACGTGGCGGTGGTGTCGCTGGTGAGGTAGTGGGCGACGGTGCGGGCGTAGGGGAGTTCCTGGCCTGGTTGGTGAGGAAGGTCGATACGTAGGGTGGCGCCGATGTTGTTGTCGTTCATCGTGATGCAGACCAGGCTTTCCTGGGGCCAGAAGCCGAGGGTGTGTCCGATGAAGCTGAGGACATCTGATGGTGTTTTGATGGTGAGCTTTTCCATGATCCCGTGATTCCCCTGACCGGTTGTGGTGCCGTGTTTCTGCGGTTGTTGGTGGTGGGCGTCGTTCTGATAGGGGACCATCTGCTGGGTTGAGGGGCCGGAGTGCAACTTGGGGGACCGGCGCCGGGGCCGAAAACTTCGTCGAGAACCAAACGACTCTGGCTTGGGAAGTTTTTGGTCCCGGGTCGGCGCGTAGCGCCCTGGTTGCGTGGAGGGCCCGCCCAGCGATCATGGGACATATCAGAATGACAAGCAGCGATGAGTTTTGCTTTTCCATGGGTTTACAAGAATGTGACCGCATGACTTCGGCGGTTATTAGGGGCGCTGAGGCGGCTTTGCAGCGGCGTGAAAATTGCACTCGGTGGCCGTTTGTTCCTGCACCAATTACTGATGCATACAATCTCTCTTACGAGGAGAAATGGCTTCTCGTATGCCAAATATATTGGGGGTACGGGTTTGGGGTTTCGTTACCGCAAGTCAATGAGTTTTGGGCCGGTGCGGATCACCGCATCGAAGCGCGGATTGGGCGCAAGCGTTGGAGCGGGCCCCTTGCGGGTCACGAAGTCGGCAACGGGTCGCACAACAACTACGGTGAGGGTCCCCAAGACTGGGATCTCCTATTCGACCAGCAGCTCCACCCGCCGTTCCACCCAGAACGCTGGCGTTGGGCGATCTAATCCTTCGCGTGGCCGCATCGACCATCGAATCATCAGCGACGAAGCGTGGCGGCAGCTCCTGGTGCCGGATGGAACGCCGGCGGCCACGAAGTTCCAACGGAACTTCGTGCGTGCAGTCGTCGCCCGCGCAACCGGAACGCGCCCCAGCCTCATGCACCTGACCCAGGGACAGGCAGCAAACGTCCTTACCTTCGTCGGTGAAAGCCCGGCGAGGTTGAACGCGGGCGGCCGCGGCGTGGCACAGCTTGAGAAGGCCGGGACAGTTGCCCAGTGGACGATGCTCGGCTTGCTGCTGCTTATTGTCACAGTCTCTTCGCCTGCAGGGTTTGTGCTGGCAGCGGGCATTGTCGGGCTAACTTTAGTGCTGCGAAAGCGCCGTCGTGACCGCCAGGCGTGGGAGGACGCCACCTGGTCAGCCAGCCTCAGAGAACCTGTCAGGTCCTCTACCGACGGTATCGAAAGATTGGCTGCTGACGCTCCGCCCCATCAGGATCCGTCATACGCGGTGCCGCTGGAACCAAGTGCAGCGGTAAATCTGGCTGCCTCCTCCCATAAGCGCTCGTATCCTGTTTCCCTTGGTCGTGCGGAATGGCCGAACGTGGAAGTCGTTGGTGAGCACGCCTATGGCAAGGCAATCAAGGCGGCGCTCCGCGCCAATGGGGCCTTCTCCGCTCGAAGGACCGACGGTGAAGCTGAAGGCGTTCAGGTGGAGTTGGTTGCCGAGCCGGACAACCCGCACGACTCCAATGCCATAAGTGTTCGGTGGAGAGGCCGGGTGCTTGGTTATCTCAGTCGTGAGGACGCTCCTCGCTATAAACAACCAATCAGGAGAATCATCGCCAGCGGACTCGTCGCCGCAACCACGGCTCGCATGTGGGGCTACGACGGCGCCAAGTTTCGTGCACGCGTCACCGTTGCGCTGCCAGAACCGGAGCTGATCACTCCGCTCAACGAGGCCCCCACGGGCGTGACCACTGTCTTACCGTGGGGATCAGGAATTCAGGTCCTGAAGGAAGAGAACCACTTCGACATACTGTCCAGCCACGTCCCAACTGACGGTCGAGGCCTCCTGCTGGTCAGCCTGCACAAAGAGATCAACACGTTGAAGAACGGCACGCAGCGCCCGTTTGTCGAGGTACGTCTCGACGGCACACGGGTCGGGGAACTCAGCAACGTCACCTCAGCACACCTGCTCCCGCTCCTCGAACACACCGAGGCAGTCGGTGAGACCGCCGTAGCCTACGCCAAGATCACGGGTTCTGCCCTCGCTGCACAGCTCGTCCTCCACGCCGCTAAAGCCACCG
>Ga0308158_10000874_pt1 | contig 38350 bp, 41 predicted proteins | sample PhyBR2_FD_201038 | JGI IMG/M metagenome (GOLD analysis project Ga0308158, IMG submission 201038) | Phyllosphere microbial communities from UC Gill Tract Community Farm, Albany, California, United States - DLSLB.R2 | ecosystem: Host-associated > Plants > Phyllosphere > Unclassified | place: USA... | reverse complement strand
GCTCCGCCAAGTAAGTCCTGCCCGGACTTATTGCCAGGCCGGAGCGCGGCCGTAGCCGGCAAGCGCCGGAGCAATGCACCAGCGCCAGGATACGGACCATGCACCAGACAAAACGCCAGCCCCGCAAGAAGGGCTGGCGTTTTGTCGTTGTAGCGGCGCTCCTCCTTGCCGTTGCCATCAGCGGGCTGGTCCGGTCACTGTGGCTGGACGTCTACTTCATCCCGTCGGAGTCCATGGAGCCGCTCCTGGAAGGCGGGGACCGCATCCTGGTATCGCGCACGGACTTCCAGTCCGAACCCATCCGGCGCGGGGACGTGGTGGTCTTTGACGGCAGGGGCAGCTTCGCCCCCCTGAACAGCGGCAAGGGCCCCCTGGTGGATGCCGCCGCCTCCGCCCTGCAATGGCTCGGCATCGCCGGCAGTGACACCACCTACGTTAAACGGGCCATCGGCGTCCCAGGCGATACCGTGGTCTGCTGCGACGCCGCCGGGAAGGTCACCGTCAACGGCGTGCCCCTTGACGAGCCCTACGTCTTCCCCGGGGATGTGCCCAGCACGCAAAAATTCAGCACCGTGGTCCCGGAAGGCAGACTGTGGCTAATGGGGGACCACCGCTCCGTCTCCGCTGACTCCCGCAGCCTGCTCGGCGCCCCGGGCGGCGGGCTGGTGCCAATGGACCGGGTGATCGGCCGCCCGGTCCAGATCCTTTGGCCGCTTGATAGATTTGCTCCTGTAGCACGGCCGCCCGCAACGGGGCCAACAACACAGAACGGACGGTAAATGCCCGAGAACCACGCGCGGAAACCTGAACCGCGCCACGACGGCGCTTCAGAAACGCCGGCCGTCCAGGCCCCCTCCACGTCGGCTTCGGGGGAGGGCCCGGAGGAAACCGCACCGGTCCACCGGCGGAACCGCGCGGAGTCGAAGGCTGCCGGCAAGTCCACCGGCAACCCCTTCCTCGGGTGGCTGAAGGAAATCGCCACTGTGGTGGTCATCGCGGTGGTGTTGTCCTTCCTGATCAAGACCTTCCTCTTCCGGGCATTCTTCATCCCCTCCGAATCCATGGTGAACACCCTGGACGTGGACGACCGGATTTTCGTCAACCTGCTGGTCCCGGAACCGTTTGCCCTGAGCCGCGGGGACGTTGTGGTGTTCCGCGACACGAAGGGCTGGCTGCCCCCGGCCCCGCCCAAGGCACAGGGCCCGTTCACCTGGGTCCAGGACGGCCTGACGTTCGTTGGCCTCCTGCCGGACAACACCGACCAGCACCTGGTCAAGCGTGTCATCGGGCTGCCCGGCGACCACGTGGTCTGCTGTGACGCCGGCGGTAAACTGACCATTAACGGAACCTCCATCGACGAGACCTACATCAACCCCGCCGAAGTGCCCCAGGTCCGCAACTTTGACGTCACCGTCCCGGAAGGCAAGGTGTGGGTCATGGGTGACAACCGGAACCACTCCGCTGATTCACGCGCCCATATGGAAACCGACGGCGGCTTTATCGACCTCAAGGACCTGGAAGGCAAGGCTGCAGTGATCGCCTGGCCGCTGAACAGGATCAAAACCTTGGACAACTACCCGGACGTGTTCAAGAGCGTCCCGGCGGCACGCTGACCATGTCCCCGGCAATACAGGCTTCTTCGGCGCTGCCGGCCGCTCCGGCAGTACAGGCTGCTCCGGCGTCGAAGGCGCGCGCAGGCTCGAAGCCGGCGGCACGTGGCGGCAAGGCCCCCACCCTGCGGCATGAGCGGACGTTCAAGGCGCAGGGGGTGCGGTTCCTGGCCGGAGTGGATGAGGTGGGCCGCGGGGCCCTCGCCGGCCCTGTCAGTGTGGGAATCTCCGTCGTTGACCTGGAACGCCAGAAGCCTCTGGCAGGTGTCCGGGACAGCAAACTGCTCAGTCCGGCCGAGCGGGAACGGCTGGATCCCCTGGTACGCCGGTGGAGCGTCGCCTCGGCCGTGGGGCACGCCAGCGCGAATGAGATCGATTCGCTGGGGATCATTGCCGCCCTGCGGCTGGCCGGAACCCGGGCGTGGGCAACCATTGTGGGTGCCGGAATCATCCCGGACGCGGTTTTGCTGGATGGAAGCCACAACTGGCTTTCCCCGGCGGAGCAGTTGTCCCTGTTCGACCAGCCCGTGCTGGAGGCGGGGTGCGAGGCCCCGGTCCACACCAAGGTCAAGGCGGACATGCAGTGCCTCAGCGTGGCCGCCGCCAGCGTCATCGCCAAGGTGGAGCGGGACCGGATGATGCGGGAACTGCACGTTGAGTATCCCGATTACGGCTGGGACATCAACAAGGGCTACGCCACCGCTGCCCATCGGAACGTGCTCCGCGCTGCCGGCCCCACCCCCTACCACCGCGTCAGCTGGCGGCTGCTCGGCGGGGAGTTGCAGGCTGCGGACGTCCCTGACGGGGAAGAGCCGTACGAAGACTGACTCCTGCGCCCGGCGCCAGGGGTGCCGGACATGGTGCAAGATGGAAGCATGAGTGCTGAAGATCTTGAGAACTATGAAACCGACATGGAGCTTCAGCTCTACCGTGAATACCGCGACGTCGTCGGCCTGTTCAGCTACGTTGTCGAGACCGAGCGCCGCTTCTACCTTGCCAACCACGTGGACCTCCAGGCCCGCAGCGCCGACGGGGAGGTCTACTTCGACCTGACCCTCCAGGATGCCTGGGTATGGGATGTCTACCGCTCGGCCCGGTTCGTCAAAAGCGTCAGGGTCCTGACCTTCAAGGACGTCAACGTCGAGGAACTGCCCCGCAATGAGGAGCTGGCCCTGCCCAAGGACGTGGACCTGGGCAACTAGGACCCAGCGGAGGCGGCACACTTCCCCTCCACACCAGGCCCTGTCCACATACGGCAAGGCCCTTCTGTCCTCCGTATACCTCCGCCGCCAGGCTGGTTGCGGAGGTAGAAATGAAATCAAAAGACCTGTTGGGCAGGCGCGGCGAAGACCTCGCCGCCGGCTTCCTGGAAGCTTTGGGCATGCTCGTGGTGGAGCGCAACTGGCGGTGCGCCGAGGGTGAGATCGATATCGTTGCCCTTGACGGCGACGCCCTGGTCATCGCCGAGGTAAAGACCCGCCGCTCCCTGGACTACGGCCACCCCTTTGAGGCGGTGGGCCCGGAAAAGCTGGCACGGCTGTACCGCCTGGGCGGCGCGTGGTGCCGGGACCGGGAACTGCGGATGCCGCTGCGCCGCGTGGATGTGGTCGCCGTAGTGGACGACGGCGTCGGCGAACCTGTGGTCGAACACCTCAAGGGGGTTGGTAATGGCGCTCGGCCGCACCTACTCGATTGCCCTAATGGGACTGAACGGCTACATGGTCGAGGTCGAGGCGGACATCGGACAGACCCTGCCGGCATTTGTCATCCTGGGCCTGCCGGACGGCAGGGGCCTCCAAATGTGACCAATTGGAGGTGTGTTGCCAACGGAGGTACCAACGAACATCCACCGCATTTCACGCGTTAGTGGCTCGACTTCTTATCCATTTCCAGCCAGGAAGCGCTTCCAGTAGGAGCTCCTTGTCTGAGGTCAACCGTTCCCTCTTTCTTTTGAGGTTGCTAAGCCACATACCAAGAGCGAATCCGTCTTGAACGTACCTAGCCGGCGGCGAAGCATGACCTGTTTCTTCAACGTAGTCGAGCAGACTGGCATATCCGCGCTTCCAAGCTTCGTCGAAGACATTCCAGATCCAGCCGGTGAGGTTCTCCAGCCTGTCACGCTTCGCGTGGCTGAGGCCGTTGTCGCGTCGCTGATGCGATACCCAGCCGCCGAGGTCGAATCCGTCATAACTCCTTGTTTCCTGCGGAACTGCCGCGTGGCCATGTTCAGCCACGAATTCGAGAAGATGGGCAAAACCCTTCTCCCATCTGGATTCGTTTAGATCCCATGTCCAGCCCATGATAGATTCCAGCATCTCGACCTTGTCGGGCGGCAGACGTGAATGTCTGGTGCGTTGGGCCGATACCCATTTGTCCAATCTGTAGCCGTCCATGCAGGCGAAGTAGGTAGGAACCTGAGCGTGCCCCTCCCGCTCGGCGTACTCTGATAGTCTCGCGAACCCCAGCATCCAAAAGGCCTCCTCGCGTTCGGGGGCTGTGAATTCTGCCTGCTGGAGAAGTCCGGGGCTGTAGTCGCCCGTCAAGGTCGGTTCAACTGCGGCCTCTCGTTCCGAAAGGAAATCTGTATACGACTGTTCGATCCACCTTGTGATTTCGGAGACTGCATCTTGCATGGAGCGGTCAGTGGACGGCTCCGTGTATTTGAGCTGGAGCAGTCGTGGGTGCTGAAGAGGGAGGTCAGGAAGGTGATACCTGCCTTGGCCGCGGAGACGAATGACGATATAACCATTCTGAATCAGCGCGATTGTCTTGACAGTGTCAATCTCGGTCTTCTCGGCTTGGTGGTGGAAATAGTTGCCGTCGAACTCGACGGCGTACGGGAACGATGGGTCGCACTCGAGTTCCCCGGCGGCGTCGACCCTAAGTATGCGATTGGTGCGCCATGTTATGGGGAGTACGGCGTCGTTGTCGCGAACACGCAGGATGTAGCCGTTTAATTCAAGTGCCTTCCGTAGGGACACCTCGGGCTCTGTGTTCTTGCCGGAGCAATTTCGGCATCCTTGGCCGTAGCTGGTCCTTTTGTACACCGCTACCCTCCAGGTATTACCGCAAGCGCAATACCAATGCGCGTTGTAGCCACTGCCGACAAGGATGTCAGAGGGTGGAAAGCCGTTTTTTGAGGTGTCCCATTCCTTAGCCACGTCCGGCCGCTGTGTAGCTAAATCGTTGTAACCGGTTAAGAGCTTGCGGTTTGAACAAAACGGGCACCGAGTCAGGTAGTCCTTGGCCGTGCGCTGGCAGATGGGGGCCGGCCAGGGATGACCTTGCTCACAGACCCACCAAACTTCTTCGTTGGACTTTACGAGGTAATGCGACGGCGGATTTGCGTTTTCGGGGCTCCATTGTGCTGCCAGGTCAGGACGCAGGATGGCAAGATTGTCGCCGGACGGCAGGCCAGCGCGTCCCGTGCACTTGTTGCAGCCCCCTGGTTTCTGAGTTCTGAATCGCACGGCCACGCGCCATATATGCCCTGGGTGCTTTTCGCAGTTGGTCCACGTTGCAACATAAGTTGATCGTCGTCCCAATTCATGGGGACTTTGATCGTTTAGGTCAGGGTGCCATTGCGCGGCAAGCTCCGGATGAGTTGTGGCCAAGTCATTCATACCTGGTACGAATTGCCGCCCAGTGCAGATAGGGCAACGTCCCGATCGCCCGGGTGCTGTCCAAGTACGCACCTCAAGAGTCCAAACATGCAGCGGATTAGCGGGGCAGCCGGTCCAGGTTGCCTTGTACTTCGAGCCAGCGCTGACCTCGTGGGCCTTCATGTCATTCAAATGCGGGTGCCACTGTGCAGCCACTTCTGGGTGCGTCGTGACCAGATCATTGACACCTGGCACGGGCGGCCGGGGGTTGGCAGAATGACTAGCCGGGACCTGGGGGATTGCAGGCAGCCCGTCGCGGGCGTCAACTTCGTCCCTACCGCCAAAAGGGCGCTGTTGTGTAAATCGTGTGGGGTCCTTCCCCCGGTGAATGGAGGGAATCGGTTCTTCCTCTGGATTCGGGGGAAGTTCGGAGAGCGCTCGGACCTGGGCCATGGGAAGAGTAAACCACGACACGGCAAGAAAGTCACTCGTAAGTATTTACTTACCGAAGCTGTTGGTGTATAAGCTTCACCCCCGTTTCGGATCGGAACCGAGACCCCGGCTGTTTCGGGTCGTAACCGAAGCCCAATACAGAGCACGCTTGCTTAGACCGCATCCTCCACAGCCAGGTGTAGGGGAGTGCCGGCTGCGTTGGGCGCCCGTTACCTGGTATTCGTCAGTACGGTCGGCTGCTTTGATTATGGCCTTTCTCCTTTTCCAAGTTGCCGACGCCAAACACCGATGCATGTTACGAATGGCGGCCTGTGTGAGCCTTTCCCCTTGTCGTCATGGGTCGAAATGTTGATGAGGACTATGACAGGTGGGACATTTGCCCCCTTTATCAATGCCCTCCACATGCAGGCGTCTCTTGACTTGATCCAGTTCTGAGTAGGGTGCCCGCGCTGGTCGTGGGAATACGCCACTTGGTACGCACGAGCCTGTCGTGACGAGCGCCCATCCTGAGCGCCGAAGTCATGATCGCCCGTAATGGGTTCCTCGCGATGGGCAATTAACGTGGGAAGGCGATTGGATCGGTTGATAGAAAGGATATCCCTCGACACACGCCGGTGTCGGTTCCGGAGCCCCGATGCTAATTCATATAGTCTGGAATCCTTCAGATTCCCAGATATTAGGGACGAATAGTGATGGGGATTCGATCCATGGCGTCAGTGAAATCTTTTGGTGAAATTCTGCTTTCTGCATCAAACATCATTTCCGAGAACATGCCCCGGAGCTTCCATGACAGCGTGTCAGCTGCGGATGAGTTGGCATTGGCATCCTACGTCGAGAAGTCGGTCCTACTGAGGTCCGTCAATGTTCCTCCACGGATCTCGGCTCATGCTTCCAAGGCACTCATGACGATTGCCAACAGTTTAAGTCCGGCAAGCCGCGTGCGTATGATCAAGTCTTTGGCGGCGGCTTCTGAAAGAGGACGTCGAAGTGTCGGAGCGGGATTGCATGGTACCTGCGAAGGTGATCCGGTGCTAAATCATCGACCAGGTGAAATCGCAATCAATGCCTTAGTTCAGAGCCGAACTTCGGGCACTAGCGAAATTTTGAGTGATGAAAACGGCTATGCCATGGCTTTATGGGCATTAGGACGTTGGGAGCTTGAAAAGAAAATTGGTTATGCCACAGGCAGAATGCTGACCTCCGAGAGTGATACAACCACGCATCTCTCTTTAGAATTAGGATCTCTGCGTCCTTGGCCGGCCCACATAGTAGAAAAACGAAACCGTGACATCAGAAAGATTTTGGCAAACAAGAAACTATATAGGCTTTACTGTAACTTGTTGAAAACTTCCTTGATCGAGCCTGAATATTATGAACAGCTAGTAGCTTTTCATAGAGAACACTCGCAGGGTGGTACTTCGTGCTACTGCCTGATCGCAAAATCGATGTGGTCGTGCCTATTTGATACAAGGTTTGTGATCAGCTGGTTTACACCCCGCGGCAACTTGGTCCAGGAATCGGCTGATTTCATCGGTTTTGTCACCCAGGCAGCACAACCACGCTGTGATCTAGTTGCTGCTGATGGGGGTATGCGCGTGCTGGATCCGGGGGCGTTCACGAGTGCAGCCCTGACTGCTGCAATGACCCTAAGAGGTACCGCTAAGGCAAGTAAGTGGCAGGAAAATGAGCTTCGAAAGGAGGTTGCTCGTTCCTTTGGGCAATACGGGCCGGTAGCTTCTGGAACTCCTTGGATTACTACTGACATGAGGGCGTCGGACGGCCACAGCGGTGAAGTAGACGCTCTTGCCTTCGTTGACGGAGTCCTCTTTGACTTTCAAGCCAAGGCGCCCCTTTCCACGAATTTTAAGTCGCGGGGTGCGCTGATTCGAACTGATGCCCTGAAGCAGCATCTAAAACTGTCGGATGATTTGACGAAAGGAGTGTTTTTCCTTGAGCATCAAGGGCCTAGTGCGCGGAAACTTTCCGAGAAGCCTTTCTCACTCAATGCGGATTCGGCCGTACATGTACCCATATCCGTCGGTCTTGAGACTAGTTACTCCTTTAGCGTCGGAGGATCGAATCTTGCGAATAACCCGATAGGTCGCGTAATGACTACTCTCGACCACATGCGTATAGTAAATGAGTTAGTTCCTCCACCGCTTCGTCCGATTTATTGGCTCGCTCGGTGGTCCGCAGAATTCTCCCGACTACACTTCTTTGACGAAATGGAGTTTCTTGGATATTGGCTAGAATCGCGCGGCCAGATTGGTTATAGCGCTCAAAGCGTAAAGGGCTATATGTTCGCACGAGCAGACCTAGCCGGGGAATACTTAAACGTCAGAAACCAATTGGATCACATCTCTAATCGTTCCACTGTTGCCCGTGACAAGATAGAAAGGATCCTCCAGGGAATAGAGGAGCGTTTGCCAACCCGCCGCGCACCTTTCCTAATGAACGTCGTTAATGAACTTTCGTCGCGACATCAAGCTGGATGGCTTCGTTTCGCCGCTTGTAGCCTGGAAGTCGACTTCCTGTCGGCTGAGGAACGGTTTCAGTCGAAGAGACCGTTCCAGCTAGAGACTGGCTGGGGGAAGATGGTTGTTGTCTTTGATCGGGTGACCAGGGATTACATTGAAACTATTGTAATTGGTGAGAACAAAGAGCTTGGAACAGTCGTAGTTTTTCCTGGTAGGCAAGGTTGGGAGATTGTTCAATCTCATTCCCTAAACAAGGTGCAGAACGCCCAAGCCTTCGACAAGTGGGCAATCAGCGCACCTAGTTGATTGAAATGCCTTTGTTTCCTTTGGTGCAGTATGCAGAGCGACACTCTGACGACTGACAGGTAGATGGGGCAGGCATCGTCGCCAGATGTTCCGTCCGTCGGATATTGGTATTCTTTCGTGTCCCGGACCTGCCCCTCAAAATTTAGCGGCGAGCAAAAGTACGAGCGACAGGCCGTTGCTATGAGTCCAAGCCTCTTCGTTTGTCAGCGTTGCCGATGCCAGAGTTTCCTTCGTGTTTTGCACTGAAATATCCTGAGGGCAGCGCTGCCAACCGGGCAACGATGGCGACAGCGCATGTCAGGATCGGCGTGGGGTCCAATTCCACGGTTACTACCTCTCGACGGTCTCGGTCCGGATGTCCCGACGGGCGACGGTTACGAAGGCTTCCGTCAATTCGGGCAGCTTGGAAACGGCTGATGTTATTTCGAGGCCAATCTGTTTAATTCTGACCTCATTGGCGCTGAACTCCGGCATCAAATAGTCACGTTCAGTGCTGAGCTGAAACATCTTGCCAGAGTGCCTGCCGAGGGTGGCTGCGGCTTCGGTGACTTCTGGCGGCCCGATCAACCTAACCTCGCTAAGAGCGGCTGCGGCCTTCTGCTGCGCCTCCCTTGCCTTCTCAGCGGGACTCCGGATCAGCGACGCCTCCACGACTGCAGAAACAAAGCGAGCGTATGCTTCCTGCTTGTTGTCCCGCATCCATTTCTCGTGCTCATCGGCTTTGTCCCGCTTGAGTTTGTAAAGGGCGACCGTCCCGTTGATGAAGGCTGCGCCAAGTGCGCCTACACCGAGCAAGGGCGTCAAGAAATTCCAGTCCATGCCCCTTAACCTACTGATCGCCCCCGACCCCGGAGAATATTAGGGTGTTGTGCTGTTGTGTGGTTGGCGAGGCAACCGCAACCAGCAAGGTCAGGGAGAGGCAGCTTCTTCATCAGAGAGTTCTCCGCTTGCTATTCGCCCCGCAGCTTGGGCGTAAGCGTCGCTGATGTATTGCTCTAGGTCGGTTGAACCTATCCGCCACAGTCCTCTCCCACCTACTTGGATACCACGCAGTTCCCCAGAACTTAGCAGAGCTCTAACGGTGGGGAGACCGACGTTCAGCTCACCGGCCACCTGGTCCACGGTCAGGAAGCGCGGCGCAAAGTGGTTAGGTTTCGCTCGCTCTTGGTTATTCACCTTTGCTCCCCGGGATTGACCTCCTGGCTGCTGCGCGGCTGGCCTTGGTGGGCTTGTCTAACAACTCGTCTTCGTAATCATCGATCGTGTGGCGATGTACGCCCAACGTTTGCGCTATCTGGTCCCTAGGTACGCCTTGCTTCAGCAACTCGGCCGTTTCCTTGATGCGGGCCGGTCTGTCCTCGTTGGCAGATCTCATGGCGATATTCTCTCATCGTTGGGTTGGGGTGCGGCGCATGCTGAAGTTTGTTCCGATTGCCCTAAGAGCTTTTGCGCTACCTTGCGGGAGTAGAACCTATTAGCTGCCGCGCTTCGGTTTTAGAACTTGGCGGACATGTGTTTCTAGGTGTGTGGCGGGGCGGAAGTGACGATTCTCAGCGCTAGGCGCGCACTGACCGTCAGGAGGTGCCGGCGTTATCAGACTGCCGGCACCGCTAGGTACGGGCGTTGCTAAAATCGGGTTGACTGATTGGGGACACATTGACGGATGCACTTCTACCGCTCAACGCCGCCGTGCTGGTGGGCAACGGGCTCAGCATAGCCTTCAACCCCGGGCTGGACCTGGCATCGATCACCAAAGAGATGATCTCGCGGATGGAAAGTGCCACCGAAGACGGTGACAAGGTCGTTCACGCCATGAACGAGACCGCACGGCGGGCAGTTTCCGAGGGCGAAGTTACAGATGAGGACTTCGAAAAGCTGGTGGGAGCTTTTGACTCTCAGGTCTTGACCTTGGACGAACTGAGTAAACTTGCCGACCTCGTGGCGAGCGATGACGCCGAGCTGCAAAAGTCAATTCACGACGTTGCAACCTTCAGTCAGAAGGTCCGAGACATGGGCATCAGTTACGTGTTGGAAGTAATCATGGAACGTTCACGCGGTGACTGGACCCTTCATGATGAAATGCACCAACTGGTCCAGGCCATCATCGGGAACTTCAGCGGAACGGTCTACATTGGCAATCTGAACTATGACACCCTCCTGCTCTCCTCGCTGAAGGCGGTAAACGCGCCAATGTCAGACATGGCGCACGGTTTCGACAGATTTCCCATCTTGGTCAAGGACGAGGACAATCCAGAGGACGCAGGGGTCTCTTACACGGTCACTCGCCTTCGGACCGAACTGAACTTTCCGGTTGGCCCAGGCTATCGAGTCCGCCTCTTGCATCTTCACGGTTCTTTGACCTTCTGGGGCAGTACTAAGAACAACCTCCACTTCAAGGCTCCAGTCGAGGTACTCCGCAACCACGCCATGTGGGCAGGCCTTCGGAAGGCCGACCCAAAGTGGCGTCCGGCAGTGGTGCTCGCCAATCAGCGGGACAAGGCTCACCACGTAGGTCGCTATCCGTTCAAACTGGCTTATGAGGCGTTCCAGGAGGGGCTTCAGGAGGCGCAGCACTGGCTGATCATCGGGTACTCGTTCAGGGACGCCTGTGTGAATGACATTCTCCGGAACGAGTTCATTCGTCGGAAAGTGAAACCGAAGGTCCTCGTATCTACGTATGGTGATTACCTGTCCACAGAACAAGTGGAACTCGCGTTCGGTTGGGGAGCTGAGGACGAAGATTCCAGCGGATGGCTGACTATCAACCGCGAGGGGGCCAAGGGCCTCCAACAAACTTGGGACTGGGCGGTCTTCTCGTCGTCGTAGGGAACATTCCGTCGGGGCTGCTTGGCCGATACGGGTCGGCCGACGCTTAGGTGTATCAGCAGCGCTCGCCGTTGCTTTCCCAAGCAAGCGGGCTTCAGGTGCTCCCACGTGAGCTGCGCAGGGCAAACCAGTGTAGGCACAGGAGTGCCCCAGGGGGCACCTCAATTGGCTTTGCTCCCATCAGGCCGAATCGAGGGGGCTCTACTTGTCGGCGTCCGCCTCCTAATCGCTGCGGTGTTGGGGGACATATGATCGGATCGCTGGACTTGGCGCCAGACAGTTTTTTTGACTAGTTTCGGGGGGGTCTATGGCTACAACCTGTGATGCGCTTCTTTCCTCTTATCCGGCACCTGCCGACTTAGAGAGAATCGATGGAAACTACTCCCAGCAACTGACCGAACCCATTGTTGGCGAAGGTGAAAGTGCCTAGGCGGCCGGGGGTTCCTCTCATTGTTCTCATCCTCGTGGGGCTGGGGCTGTCTGGTGCAGCCCTGGTATCGCTTGGAGCGTTTTTTTCTTGGTTGTCCTTGGGGACTGCCTACCCTTGGGAACTCGACCCGCGACCGAGTCAGGAGGCGCAATTTGGGATTGTCCGTAACGCTGTCACTGCGGGTGCGGCTTTGGGCCTTGGTATTACTCTGCTTCTTTCTTACCGCCGCCAGAGGACGAACGAGCAGTCGCAGGACATCGCAGCACGCGCTTTACGTGTTAGTGCTTCAGCTCAAGAAACAGCTGCCGAAGCACTGCTGCTGGCCAACAAGCAGCATAATCTCGATGTGGAAAGACGCCACGACGACGCTATCCGGGAGCTACATTCCCGATATGGTCGATGTGCAGAACAGTTGGCGCATGCAGAAGTAGCCGTACGGTTGGCTGGCGTATACGCAACGGCGGCGCTGGCCGATGACTGGGATTATCATCAAGGCCAAGATCAGCGCCAAGCTTCGCTGGATCTTCTCTGTGCCTACTACCGGATTCCTGCAAAGGACGTAGACAGGCAGGACCTAGATTCTCCGGTCCGCGAAGCCATATGGTCCACAATCATGTCTCGTTTGGCGATCGATTGTCTTGAGTCGAAACGATGGTCCTCCCTAAAGCTCGATTTTAGGCAGCTCCAAAATGCTCCGTCGTTCTTATCGAACCTCCTCTTACAAGATAATCACCTAGATTTCAGCGGCAGCAACTTTCCAAGGCAATTGACCATATACAAATGCCATATGCGAAGTGGAAGGCTTGACTTAGTCGGCATCAACAGCCCGGCTTCCGGTATGCTGTTCAATGAATTTCAGTTGTCCGGCGGAAAGTTAGTGGCGGACTTCTGTAACGAGTCTCCTAATAAGACTTTGAAGTTCACGTCGTGCAAGTTCGATGGAGGACAAATCGTCGTTGAGGTGCGGTCGCAGCACGTCCAGTTTGTCAACTGCGTTTTCAGAGGTACGCAGTTGGACTTTTCCATGGCGTGGGGGCTTCAAAAAGTCGAGTTTGTCGACTGTGATTTTCAAGCCGAAGTCCGATCGCAAAACGGACCTGATTCCGCCGATGACCTTAGAAACGTTGACCTTGTCGTCGACGGATGCAGTTTCCAGGAGGGAGTTCGAATTCTTTCCAGCCGGCCAAGACTACCGCAGCAGTGACAGGGCAAGGTCCCTAGGGCGGATCTCGCAGTCCGTGCGCCTCAATTCGAACTAGCAGATCAGAGCAACCACAATGACATCAATTTCCGGAGATGAAAACCTCCGTCGTTTGTTCCACAGGGTAGCGGGACTTGCCTCCCGCGAGTTGCGCCCATTTTCGGATCCCGACCTCTCGCTCGACGTAGAAGATCAGCCGGTTCAAAGGAAATCACTGGACCAAGGCCACGTGGCATCTAGTGATCTGCTGCGGCTGATTCTGACTACAGCCGGACATGGTGTCGACCTCGGCGCAGCAGATAAGCGACTATGGGAGATTCGATTTGCCTACAAGGGCCAAGAATGTCTCATATATTTTGCAAAGTCAGGCATAAAACTACTAGTCGCCCTCAAGGAAGAGCTTGAACCTGGAACCGGACTAGTAGATGAGATCGATAACAGGCTTACGAAGGCAGTCGAAAATGTTATGAAGCACGGAGTTCAGCCGCTCATTGATTTGAAACTTTTGACGAATGACGCCATTGTCGTCAATCAGCACACCCGCTACCTTTCCATGTTCGAGTATCTTCGCAGTCTCCTCGTAGAGATGCAGCTGTCTGAGTTGCAAATAGAGGATCAGGAACCCGTCGATCCAATGTCCGATGCGGTGACCTCCGTATTCAAAGAGCTCTTTGCCACGAGGGCCAAAGAGGAAAAGATATCGCACCTGGCTATCGCCTCTCTTGCCGCTTACTTCAGCATGCTGGAGCATAGGTTAGTACTGCTTGCAGCGTTCAGGAAAGACATCGCGCATCTTGACTTCTCCTTGATCGAGTTGCTGGGGTCAGGCTGGCGCAAGAAGTTTCACTTTGCTTTCGCGGCGCTCCCGAGGGAGAGCACTAACGTGCATTTTGCAGATCTAGAGCATCTGGCCCAGACCTATAGGAACCCGCTTTTACATGGTGGTGGCGGAGGGGACATCGACGGGTTGGTAGTGCAGTGGATGCCTAACTTCAGATCAGTTGTTTCCGCGCGAGGGAAGATCACCAATAAGTACATGCTTTGGACCTCACCCATCAGCGTGAAGGAGGCAGAAGACATTCTTCGCCGAATCGATTCCCTTGAGACTTGGATGACTGAACTGCCTGGCTATGCCTGGGTGAAGGAGGGGCTTGCTGTCGATTTCGACAAAGGAGCCCTGGAGAAGTACGCCAGTCATATGGCGAGCGGAACATTCGATCGGTTTGTGGATGGCTCCAGCCAGCAGTTCGATCGCGCACTGAATTTGGAATGACTGGAGTAGCTGGGTCGCGATTCATCTTTTCCCTCGGTCTCATAAACGATCGTTTATTAAGACTCTCGGGGGTTGGAGTCGCCAAAGGAGAAGAGGCCCCGCAACCGAAGTTACGGGGCCTCTCAGGAGTAGTCGGGAAACATCCTCCATTAAGACAGCATACGCGGAACGATCTTTACTTCCTCCGCATGGTTGCGGTCAGGGTCACGCGGACTCTTCGCGGCGGATGGAAGAACAACGACAGCCTCAATGATGCGTGAGACGGCTTCCCTCAAGCGTGCTGTGGCCTGCTCTGATGGTTCGGACTCAAGGTCTTCCTCAAAGCCCATCAGCTTTGAGCCTTCAAGGATGCGGTCGTGCACGTCCGTTGCCGGGACCAGTGAAGCAAGGTGGGCCTGAGCCTCTTCAACTGCGGCCCGCGCATTATTGATGGCCTCCTCGCGTTCCTCGGCCAGGGCCGGGTCAATCGTCAGGGTCTTCCGGTTCGCAAAGGCCCATTGCACAAAGTCTGAATGCTCTTCCTTGGCCGCTATCAATGCCGCCTGAGCATCCAGCAGGGCCTTCTCTGCCGCCTTGTGTGCTTCCTCATTGCTTGGCATGGCGGATGCCCATTCTTCCAGGTGAGCGCCAAGCCAGAACCATACGCGGGTAGAAACAACGGACTGACGGCGGAACACGCCGGAGCAGGCTTTCTTGCCCTTGACGCTGTAGGTGCTGCACATCAACTGACGCGTGCCTCTGCTGTCCGCATGGCTGACCATCTTTCCGCCACACTTCCCACACTCCACAAGACCTGGCAGCCACCAGCGCGGATTCTTTGGCCTGAGGTTCGCCTTCCGGTCCTCGCGTGCCTTCCGGTATGCCGCCCATTCGCCAGGGGACAGGATGGCCTCATGTGCGCCGTTCATTATGATGGGCGCTTCGCCTTTCTTCGATGTCCAGGAAACCTTGCCTGAGTAGAAGACCTTGTCCAACAAATCGAACATGCCTTCGGAGTACCAGCCTCGCGGACCGGGAGCAGGGAGGCCACGGACGGAAAAGTCTTCACAGATGCTTCGCACGCCTTCACCGGCTGTATACCTTTCATGGGCTTCCTTCAGGGTTGCGGCATCGGCGTTCTGTATATAGGTCCCGTCTGCGGTCTTGTCGTATCCGAACTGAACCTTGCCCGAAGGCGGCAGGCCTTTGGAGAATCGGTGCATGAGAGCGTGCCGCCAGCGCTTGGACATGTCTTTGGAGAATTTGTCAGCAAGCAGGAAGTGAAGGGCAGGCACAAAGTCGTTGTCGGAGTCGGCCACACCTTCCTTCGCCGTAGCAATCTTCATGGAGCCAAGCAGCGCCATCGCATCTGACTTGTTGCGGCTGAACCGTGAGAAGTCGTCAGCAACCGCAACGTCAAACTTGCCAGTCTTGTAGTCGGCCTTCAGTTTGAGGAAGCCGGGGCGCTTCTCTTCCGTCAATCCGGAGATATCGATGTCGCTGTAGACCTCACCGGCTTCCCATCCCTGAGATTCGATGAATTGGCGCACGTTCTTTTCCTGAAGTTCAGGGGAGATGGTGTCATCGTGCGTCTGTGATTGCCGCATATAGAGGGCAGCGGTCTGGGTCATGGCTACTTGCTACATGTCGACAGATCTGCCGGACGCTTCGCCGAACGAGGCCAAGGAGCGCATCCGTTCGGCCGCCAAGAACTCGGGCATCCCGCTCAGCCGCAGGAAGATCACCGCCAACCTCATTCCCGCCTCACTTCCCAAGCGCGGCTCGGGTTTCGACTTCGCGGTGACCATGGCCGTGCTCCGGGCAGCGAACGACGTCAAGCCCACGGGGCGCACCGTCTTCATCGCCGAGTTGGGACTCGATGGACGGCTGCGGCCCGTCCGGGGCATCCTGCCTGCGGTCATGGCGTCGGTCCAGGCAGGCTACCCGGAGATCGTCGTGGCACAAGCGAACCTTGCGGAGGCTTCACTCGTCCCGGGCGCCAACGTTTGCGGTTACCGCACGCTTGCCCGGCTGGCTCTCGACTTCGGCGCTGATCCGCAGGAGCTTGCCCTGGATTTCGAACCGGACGACGCCGACGATGACCAGGACTGCCCTCCACTGCCGGAACAGTGTCCGGACATGGCAGACGTCTCCGGCCAGGGCGATGCCCGCAGGGCATTGGAAGTTGCAGCCGCAGGGGCCCATCATCTGCTGCTTACTGGGCCTCCGGGTGCGGGTAAGACAATGCTGGCGGAGCGGCTGCCAGGCCTGCTGCCGGACCTTGGCGACCATGAGTCCATGGAGGTCACGGCCATCCGCTCGCTCTGCGCACTGCCAGCATCCTCGGTGCAACTCCTGCGCCGGCCGCCCTTCGAGAACCCCCATCACTCGGCCACGGCCGCGGCCATCATCGGCGGCGGTTCGGGGCTGCCCAGGCCGGGCGCTGCCTCCCGGGCCCATCGCGGTGTGCTTTTCCTTGACGAGGCGTCACATCTAGGGCATACCACGCAAACGGTCAACGCCTGAGAGAGGTTGTCACTGCCATTGGATAGCGTTAGACCCATGCGCGCCATCGATCTTGAGACCAGAGTCATTTCCGCAGTTGATCGAATCCGCGCTGCCCAGCAGGTGGAGAATGACCTGATCGAGTGCAAGCGGGACTGGCCGCAGGAGAGCAAAGCCCGACAGCTTGCCGGAAGCCTCAATCGAGCTGGTGGTGACCCCGTCGTTTACATCATCGGCATCGATGAAAAGACCGGGGACGTGCATGACATTTCAGGGACAGATGTTCTCGACTGGTGGGGACAGATGACGCCTCAGTTCGACCAGCTTCCCCCCGAAATGGTTCGGCATATATCCGTGCCAGTGGGAAGGAACGGTGAGCACGTTGTGGCGGTTGCTTTCGCCTCCGATCGTGCGCCCTATGTAGTGAAAACTGGCAGTGCCAAACCAAGCCTCGAAGTGCCCATGCGGGAAGGGACCGGGACGAGAACGGCACGCCGCGACGAGCTGCTTCGTCTACTCATTCCAACCGTCAGCGTGCCCCCGGTAGTCGTGTTGAGTGGTGAGCTCTACATCGAACACCACCCGGCAGTCGCGGCCAAGAGGCGCCCGGATGGCATGCAAGTAAGTGGCCAAGATGAGTACGTCCACGTCAACGGAGCCCTGAAGCTGTACTTCGAACACCATGGCAAAGATCCGGTTACCCTGCCGGCGCATGGGATGAGGGGTCAGCTGGAAATTGATGGCACAGTGTTTTCCACCCAAGTTAGCCAGGCCCGTGAATTGACCAATTATGGAGAATCGACCAACTTGGCGATGGCAGCACCGCGCGACGGCGTAACGCTTACTGGGCCGAGGGCGGTACATTTCGACATCAAAATCCCTGACATCACCGTAGACCACCTCCTCGAGTTTGAGGTCGCGAAATCAGTGGTTTACAGGGTCGAGCTGGACGTGCTTCATGCACCCCGCCCTCTCCGGGCAGACGTGACTCTTACTCGCCAAGATGACCAGGTGAGCTCGGACCTGAATTCCGAGTACCAGCTGGTGATCGGTCGATGGAACTTCGGTCACCCTGGGCTGGTCAACTAATGGACGGTGCGGCTCCCGATGATGGGGGAGCGGGATCGGTCGAGTCTTGGGATGACGAGCCAGCATGTACTTTCGACCCGACAACGGCTTCGCCATCAACCAGCGCAGCCTAGACACCCTCCGTTGGTACGCTTACCTGAGCAGTTTTGAGGAAGACGGGGAATAACTTTGAAGGTCGAGGCCGACCCGGTCGGGGCTGAACACGTCACCGAAGGGTAAACCGACGAAGACTAAGAGCCGACCCTGCAGGGTCAGACCAATTGACTTGGCCCAGGATTTGAACTGAAGCTCGCTAGAGTCCGACCATGACTACGGACTTCACCGCGGAGGCGGAAAAGCTGGCGGAAGCATGCCGAGCGATCTTCGGGGACCCTTCAACGTGGATTACAGCGAACGGCTACCCGAACAGTCTCGCCCTATGTGTCATTGACTCCCTCTGGTCCACTGGACCGTCGTATGGGGCAGTCCAGAACGTCGTAGCGGCCTATTCAGCTCATCGTCGGCTCAACGGTCATGATCCTAGCCAGGACGGCATATGCGAGCTCTTGGACGTGTTCACGGATGTTGGCGGAAGCGTAGGCTTCGCTGAGTTGGTCAATAACCAAAACCGGGCCTACTCAGACATTCACGCCCCGCTGAAGGCGGAAGTCGTTTACCAAGCTGTCCTGGCCCTCCACAAAATGCGGGTCAGGACGATGAAGGACCTGCACGCCCAGTACGCAGCGGACGAGCATCTCACTGACCTGAAGAAGGCCTGGTTAAAACTGCCGAGCCAATCGTCCGGGGTAACCTTCAACTACTTCCTGATCCTCGCTGGTTACCCTTCGGTGAAGCCCGACCGTATGATCATCCGCTTCGTCAAAAAGCATGGAGACATTACCCGTGAGCTGACATCGACGGAGACGGGGGACCTCGTCAAGCAGGTGGCGAAGCTGTACCCCGTGCCTGCGAATCGGTTGGACCATGTGATCTGGCGGTATGCGTCAGGTCGGAAGGTGTTCAAAGTCGATGACCTGAACTGATGGCTATGTACCGGCGTCGCTCCCACAGATAAGATTTCGCCACTGGGTGCCTGGTTTCGGTTGGTCTCATAGGGAGCTTTGAGTCTGGTGATAATAAAAACCCTTCACTTGTTCGGCACCGTGAGACGAATCACCATGGTTGACGATGATTTCCTAAGAGTAAGCACCGTACCTCCACCTGAAAAGTCTGTAGAGCCAGAACCCCCGCTCGATCCCGCTGTTTTAGCGAAGGCTAAAGCCGAGTGGATAACCCGGCTTTGGAGACAAACTAGGACTACTATTCTAATGGGGTTCGGCCTCTACATTGGGGCTGAACTTATTTATAACGCTGAGGCTGCAGGCGCTTTTATTGCTTCGCTGTTCCCCCAAAAGCCACCGGAACCAGGAGTGCCACCTGAGGCACCTGCTCCTGCACCGTCCCTGGATTTTGCTTTGGGGATAGAGCACTCCGACATTGCTGTAGTCGTTACTGCGCTAGTGGTGCTGGCGGCGACTTTCAGTATTGCCGTTATTGCGTCAGATATACCCAGGCACAAAGACCCTGTAGACCGCGTGAATCTGCACATGTGGACGTCGGCTGCTACTCGGATTGTCACCACCGCTGCAGCGATATCTCTTGCCGCAGCCTTGTCTTCAATACCCGATGGAATCGGACTAGCGCTCGTCCTCATCGGTGCAGCGGGCTTAACGATCTGGACAGCAGGAACCACGCAACTGAGGTCAGATGATCAAATCCCAATTCTTTTGCGTGGACACGAGGCCTGGCAACTAAGGGAACTCGCTAAGACCGGGCTGTCTGAAGTGCAGGCAGCAATCTGTCGCGACGGCAAGCTGCGGTGGTGGCGATTGCGTGCTAGGGCTGTCCTACTTCTGGCTCTACGTGGTTTCTACTCTGGCCTTTTGGTAATTGCGCTATTCGTGGTCAATATTCCGCTAGCCCAAGTGGCGTCATGGAGCGACATCCCCGGGGAAATACGGGGAGCATGGTTTCAGCTGATTGGTGTGCTCCTTATTTCAGCACTGCCGGCCATAATACTTACAGCCGCGCTAGGCTACATCATCACGTTCCAAAAGCTCCACCGACGACTTGAATGTTTCGGGCTCTGGGTTGCTGTCTGTGTACATTGTGGGCTGTGGGGACTACTCGCCTGGGCTAGCTATTCGAGCAGAGGCGAGGCGCTGGGCATAGCATTTGGAGTGGAATTCGGTTTGGTACCGCTGGCTGTACCCCTCGTGCCTCACTTTTGGGCGAAGTTGAGGGGTCGTAGTGGTAGCTTGGCCGCGTTGAAGCTAACCGTGGCAGCTCTGGAGGATGTACAAAAGGCGGCGAAGCTGGATTTCGAGCGTACAGGGCTCCCCGAATCGCTGTTCGCGGATCAGCAAGACAGTGAAGAGGACAAGCTGGCCAAGGAGGCAAGCGCAATAACTAAGCACTGAAGCCGTGTACTTAATTCCGTAGGCTCTGTAACATTCAGGCCCTGGGGTATCACGCTCAACTGGTCTCGCTAGTAGGGGACGCTATGGGATTGTGGAGAAAAACACCTCAACGACTCGAGCAGATTTTGGATGCGGAGTTGGAAGAGATCGTCGAGAGTATCAGTGCCAGCAGGAAAGACTTTGCAAAGCGTTCAACCCTTCAAATCTGCTTGGGTGTACTACTGGCTTTCATCCTTATTGAAATTGTCGGCAACTTCGATAAGGCTGTGATGGCCAACTTTGCCTTCTCCTTCCGTGATCCTAAACCTAATCCGCTCACGGGCTGGGATCTCGGGGCCCACATAAGTTCTTCCGATGTCGCCGTGTTCGTCACGGCGTTGTTGGTATTCAACGCTACGTTCGCCGTAGCATTTGTCGCTACATACCTGGTTCCCGCACAGAACGAAGAGTTCGAGTACTTTCGTACAAGCTGGGCGCAGTCGGTTCAGCGTCTGGCGAGTGCGTCTGCCTCCTTAGCCATAACACTCTCGATAACTCGAGCCCTGGAAGATACGGGGCTCTTTGCAGTTTTGGTCATGATGTCGGCCCTTATAGTCGCTGCGTCTCTGCTAGTGAACAGTACGTACTTCGAGCAGAAGAGCGCAGCTATGGCCATCTTCGATACGCGGAAGAGACTAGCTGCTGCAGTTGACGCAAAGAATCTATTTCTTGGTGAACTCAACACAGAAGCGCAAGTAAGGTTGTCCGTCAAAGAGCCCCAAGATAGGCAAGAGGCAAGGCGGCAGCTCAATCGATGCCGAACCCGCATCGCGGTAACATGTTTGGTGATCCTTCTCCTTGAGGCGGTAGGAGCCATTGCTGCTGTACCACTTACCGGATTGCATGGTCCTGTAAGTGCTAGCGCATGGCTGACTGGCCTTCCATTACTCTTGCAGGCTTTTCTCTTGTTCGGTCCCTGGGCGTTGGCTATAGCCACCTTCGGTCAGTCATCGTTTTGGGTACGCAGGGCCCGAAAAGGCAAATTCATGCCTGCCTACAAGGCATTCGGTATCCTTTTGGCTGTGTTTCAAGTGTTCTTTTGGTTTGCGGCCTACGCAGATACTGAACTTTGGCCATTTGGCGTGGTTTTGGCAATAATAAACTTTGTGGCGATTGTGATCACCGTCGTTGGCGTCTACTGGGGGAAGCGTTACGGGGTAGGTCCCTTCAAATATGTTACACTCCATGCGCTAACAATCCTGGACCTCGATAAGTTTTGGGCAGCCGCCGCGGTAGAGGAAGCAGTAAAGAAGTCCCAGCGAGGCTCTATCCAATCGGACTTTATCTCGTATTCAACTCCGGCCGAGCAGAATGGCAACGGCCATAAGAGCGGCAGAATCTTCAATGCGAAGCGGAACCGAGCTTGAATCGGTTGATTTCTTTAGATACTGTTCAAGTTGAAAGCCTTGCATTTATCACTCTCTATTATACGCCTTTCTCGTTGACTATTTAATAGCCTTGCCTTATAAATGGGCGCAGTAGTCTCACATCCCTTGATGGCTCGCACCTAGCCCTAAAGGGGGTAAAGAAAAGATGGCGTGGTTATCGAAGAAAACTTCGGACCTGACAGGGACGGAAGGAAGAGTTGAAGACTTCATTGAAGTCACTGTCCGCTCTGCGCCTGGTTTGAAAGAACCAAAAAAGCTCGACGTATTGCCAAGCGAGATCAAAGACCTCAAAGGTGCCGGCGAGCTGGTGATCCTGGAGATCGGTACCAACGGTGACCGCAAGCAGCTCATCGTGACGCTGGCGGAGTGGAAGAAGCTCTCGCCGAAGATCGACGAGATCGTGAAGGCAGCACCAGGTCTTCGCGGCCGGCGAGCTGGTCAGCGCCCTAACCAAGGTAGGTGATCCACCGTCTAGTCCTGACATGTGTCGAGCAAATAGTGGCCGAGTTCCCTTCATCTAATGATGACTATTCCGATTGGTGCCCCGCCTACGACCTTGGCTATCTGCTGAGGAAGCTGAAGCAAGGATTGAAGTACGGTCTTGACGATATTGGCATTGACTTAGCACTCGACCAATGGGAAGCAAGGCATAAGGCTCTGGGAACTCCTACAATTTGCGAAGCATGCACCCCCGAAGACGCTGCCGCCAAGCTCGCCGTCGAACTCTTCAAACAGGGCATCCTCACGAAGTAAGCACACAAGAAGAAGGACCACAACCATGCGAGGGCTGTGGTCCTTTTGTACTGGAAGGGGAAGGGTGCGCCCCCCGCTATGAAAACGCACCCTTCCCTGGTCTAGTGGCTGGTCTCGCTGTTGATCCGTGCCAGCACGTCGCTCGGCATGGTGCTGCATGAGTTCGGTTCGCCCATCGTGGCGTCGTGATCTGCTGCGGTATCAGTGACGCCGATCGAGCGCACGACCGTCTCCCAGCCGCCGGCAGCTTCCATCTGACGAGGCACCCATACGTTGGCTGCACCATTCACTAGGTCTACGGCAGAGGCATCGGCAGTTGGCCCAAGGTCGATGCCACTACCAGGCGCACGCTTCACCAGCTCGGGGTCCGGCAGCACGCCCATTAGCTGAGCAGCTTGGTACGGCGTCATCTTGGCTGGGAGAGTGTTGAAGTAGTATCAGGAAGCCGCACAGACGCCGTATAGCTTCGGGCCGAACTGTGCGTAGTTCAGATACAGCTCCACGATCCGCGGCTTCGGTACATAGGTAGCGACCTCCTCGCTCAGCCCCGCCTCGATACCCTTGCGCAGCCAGTCATGAGCCGGCCACGGGTAGATGTTCTTGACGAGCTGCTGGGGAATGGTCGATCCGGATGGGTCGGGCTGGTTCGCCGTGTAGGCCTGAGCGCGTGACCAGAAGGGGTCCCAGTCGAAGGCGCCAAAGCGAGTGCCGAGTTGGTCATCCTCATGCACCACACGGAGGCGACGGTGAAGCGGCTGATGTGATCCATGCTGACGTACTGGTAGGTGACGGGAAGCCCGGACTGGAGCATGTGCGACGTAGCAGGAGGCGTCCACCAGTTGAGGCTCACTGTGGCAGCGAGTGACAGTACGACCATACCGATCACCAGGCGAGTGATGGTACGGAAGGCACGGCGTACCGGGTGACGCCTGATTTTGGTACCAGGGCGCAGAGGAATGACTTTGGCGGGCCGTCGTGAGGGAATTGCATCGGAATTATGCAGAGAAGACATTAGCGGGGGCTCCTCGAATTAGCGGGTAATTCAAGGCTACAGGGCTAATTTTATGTGGTGAATAGGGAAGTTTTAGAATGCCGCTTTATCTTTCTCTTGTCCTGTGCGTAAATAGGCCTAAATAAACTACCCGCACAAGGAGATCAAGAGGAGTGTTTCAAGACCAACCAGCACCTGCCGGAAATCGCCAGTTCAATGACGGCAACCGCTTTTATATCAATGGCGATTTCGATGATGAGATGGAATGGTGTCTTATCGCCACACTTAGAAAAGAAATCGACACACAGGCCGCGGCGAAGGACGGCCTCATTGAGATGTACATCAACAGCGACGGCGGCAGTGGCTACCTTTTGTTCCAGATCATTGAGTTGGTCGAGCTAGCAAAGCGGAAGGGCGTAAAGGTTAGGACTATCGTTTCAAGCCATGCGTATTCGTGTGGCTCAATGCTGGCGATCACTGGCACAAAGGGGGAGCGCTACATCTCGCACTTCGCAGAGCACCTCGCTCACCACGGTCAATTCGACGGTTATCGCAAAGAGACGCCGCTACAGATTGAGCGTGATGCTGACCGGTGGCGCCGATGGACTACCACAGTGATCGAACACTATAAGAAATATAGCGACATCCCGAACCTAGAAGAGCACCTGAAGGATGATCACTTTTGGATTCCAGCAGACCAGGCAATCAAGTGGGGTCTGGCTGACAAGTACATGGATGAGCTTGAGTAGATCTAAAGCTTAATAGAACCCTTCCACTCGTCAAGCTCCACTCGCTTGATGCTTGAAGAGTGCGCCCAACCGATGTGGTACTTGCCGGAAGAGTCCAGCCATTCAATCAGGCCGTAGGTACGCGTCCAGGCGACCGCTTTGCCGTAGATACCGCTGACGTAGACAAGCGGTCGGCCATACTTCGGGAAGTCCCGCACTGGTGCAGGGTCATCAATCGGGCGGTGCTCGTCAGCTTCCATGCGAGACATCATGCGCTCTACGTCTTCTGGCCTCCCACCTTTGATCACGGGCTTAACTATAGAACATATGTTCGAATACGGATCAGTCCACAGATTTCCGCATACCGTCCACAGGGCAACTGAACTCGGCCGAGGATTAAGTCCGTGCCTCTAGTTAGAGTGGGGAAGCCAGACTGGCTGGACTAACTAGGGGGAACATTTGTCCGTTGAATCACTCGCCGCATCCAAGACGGGACTGCGCCACTTGCAGTTGATGTCTACGCTGACCGGCTTCGAACACTTGGACGTGAATCGGCAGGTAGGCGTCGGGGCGCTGTACGAGGATGCCAAGGAGCGCAAGCTACCGCGCGAATCTGTCACCGGGGACCTTCACGCGCTGCAGGACCGCGGCTGGCTGTGGTTTGAAGCTTCGGCTGCCGGTATCCAGACGGTGGTGTTGAACCAGGCCGGCGTCGACGCAGCGGAAGAGTTCCAGGCACTGCAGACCGATCCGCGGCGCCGGACACTCGAAATTCGCGACGCAGCTCTGCACTGGCTCTACGACCGGCACCTCGTCGACGATGATAGCGGCCTATTTGCCGACTTCTTGAAAAGCCCTAACGCGCACTTCCTCGGTGAGCCGTACTCCGAAGCGGAGGTGAACCGAGCGATGCAGTGGTTACTGGACGGGGGATACATCAAGGGAATCAAGGCCTACGGGACCATCCTGGCCCGGCCGATGATCACGACGAAGGGACAAAGAGTAGTGGAGAGTGGGCGCTCTGTGAATGCGGTCGAAGGTGTGGCCGGCGTGACGAACAACGTTTCGATCTCGGGGTCGCAGGGCGTGAACTTCGCCTGGAACAGCTCCGACGTCATCCAGTCCAACACCATGACACAGGAGCAGGTCGAAGCTGTGGAGCGAATCCTTGGCTCTGTTCGGGCGTTCATGATTCCTGCCGCTATCGGCGTCGCGGAAGAGACGTCAGCAGAGGGACAGGAGGTCGCCGACGAAGTGGAGGCCGAGATTCGTTCGGCGACGCCCAACTCGGGCAAGGTGAAGGCGCTGCTGCTGAAGCTCATCGACCTTGCCGCTACTGGCACCGTTCGGGGCGGCGTTGATGCGCTTAATGGCATGATGCAGCAGGGGATTGCGGGGCTGTAAGAGAGCTACCGCCACCCTGACCTTCGCAGCGGCACGCTACCTGCGTGGTGTCCGTCCACCGCGCGTTGCGCAGGTAAAGTCATAGAAGCTGCGCTGGAAGACCCAAACGGGTACCGGCGCAGCTTCTATGACTTCCTAGGAGACCCTGTGGCACACCTCGACACGCTGATCGCGATGATCCCTGACGAGAAGCTCAAGAGTGAGATTCAGCACCAGGTCAATCGCCTTACCGCTAAGACTAGTTTCGGCTTGGTATTCGAGGAGCATCGACCTGAGTCCGTTCAGCTACCTGGCTTTGACGTTACTCGTGGCGGCAAGGTCGTGTTCAAGGACGGTTCAACGCCTGGCATTTGGACCGTTCTCAGACTCGTCAACGGTGTAGCTTCTATCGTTCGTGTTGGCGATGCGGCTCAGCGTGCGGAAGCAGCCGTCGAGGAACTGATCGTCATTCGAGAATTCGGCGATCCTATCTACCCCGGCCTAAAGAGCTTAGGGAAAGTCGTCCGCGGTGGTGACAAGCCGTTCCATTCAGTCATCAACGCTGAAAATTATCATGCGGCCGAAATGCTTCTATACCCTTATGAAGGGAAAGTTGACGCCATCTACCTTGATCCTCCCTATAACACGGGGGCCAAGGACTGGAAATACAACAATGATTACGTCGATGCGGACGACACCTACCGTCACTCTAAATGGCTCGCCTTCATGGAGCGACGTCTGAAGCTAGCCAAGCGGCTGCTAAATCCTGCCAACTCGGTTCTTATCATTACGATCGATGAGAAGGAGTTTCTTCGCTTGGGTCTCCTCTTAGAGCAGACGTTCTCAGAATGTGAAATCCAAATGGTTTCGAGCGTGATCAACCCGAGCGGATCTTCGCGTCAAGGGGGCTTTTCACGGACGGACGAATATATCTACTTTGTCTTTGTTGGAGACGCGCAGGTTGTTCCTAGCAATGACGACATGCTTAGGCCGGTTGTCGAGTCGTCTGATGTGCGATGGGACAGCCTTGTTCGGTCAGGCTCAGCAAGTAACCGTACCGATCGACCGAACATGTTCTACCCCGTCTTCTTTCGAGAGGTCGATGGCACTTTTCATTCGATTGGGAAGCCGCTGGCACTGAGCCAATCTCGCTCTGAGGTAGAGCCTCCCGAGGGCACCTTTTCCGTTTTCCCTTTAGTGGGATCGACTGAAAAACGCTGGAGGGTTTCACACGTAACACTCCAGAACCTGATTCAGGAAGGGCTTGCCAAGTTTGGGCCCTGGTCCCCGGGAAGTACACGGCGCTCCATCTCCTACCTCCCTTCGGGAGCAGCGGACAAGGTAAGGAATGGCGAGATTGAAGTTATCGGCAAGGACTCAGACGGTGCATTGATCCTTGGGCGAACTTCAGTCATACGAAGGCCCGTGTCAACTTGGAACAAGCCGTCACATGGGGCTGCTGATCATGGATCAACCATGCTCAATAACCTCATTCCGGGGCGCGACTTCCCCTACCCCAAGTCTTTATACGCGGTGGAAGATGCCCTGCGATTCTTCGTGAAGGACAAGCCGCACGCTATCGTGCTTGACTTCTTCTCGGGCTCGGGGACTACAGCACACGCAGTCATGCGGCTCAACCGGCAGGACGGTGGTTGGCGTAGGTCAATTCTCGTCACTAACAATGAAGTGTCGGCGGGAGAACAAAAAGTGCTCCGCGCATCCGGTCTCGAGCCGGGTGACGAAGACTGGGAGTCACACGGCATCTTCGAGCACATCACCCGACCGCGAATCACTGCCGCCTTGACGGGCATGACACCAGATATGGAGCCGGTCAATGGCACGTACAGATTCGGCGACGAGTTTCCAATGAGTGAAGGCTTCGAGGAGAACGTCGAGTTCTTCAAGCTGACCTACGAGGACAATCACTTGGTTCGACTCGGCCGAAAGTTCGAAGCGATCGCACCTATCCTGTGGATGCGCGCCGGCGCTCAGGGGGAACGAATTGACAGCCTGCCAGATGACGGGTGGGCTTTGCCGAAGGATGGCTACTACGGCCTGCTCACTGATATCGACCAGTGGGAGCCGTTCGTTGACGCAGTCAACGCTCGCGACGACATCCGGTCCGTTTTCATCGTCACGGATTCGCAGGCGGAGTTTGAAGCCATCAACGCGCAGATCAACCAGGGGATCGATTCGGTTCGGCTGTATTCGGACTACCTGCAGTCCTTCGAGATCAACACGAGGCAGGGCTAACACTCTATGAAATTCAAACTCCGTGGCTACCAGGCGGTTGCTAAGAAGAACGTGCTGGAGGACATTACCGAGGCGCTCGATCGCTACGTCGAGACCGATGGCGAGCGGTTAACCGCAGTGCAGCTGACCGCTCCTACCGGTTCAGGCAAGACTGTCATCGCTGCCGCCGTCATTGAGAGTGCGCTGTTTGGTGCCGAGGACGTCGTGGCAAACCCCGACTGGACGTTCCTCTGGGTGTCTGATGATCCTTCACTCAATGAGCAGACCGCCCGTAAGTTCCTAACGGCCTCGGACAAGATTTCGCACGGCACGATCGAGATCATTGAGCCAAGTTTCGATCAAAAGGTCCTTGACGGCGGCAAAGTCTATTTCCTCAATGTCCAGAAGTTGAACGCAAGCGCCAGGTTGTCCAAAGAAGGGCAAGGCGATCTGCGGGAGTACTCTTTCTGGCAGACGCTAACCAACACGATCGAGACGAAGCCAGACAAGTTCGTCATCATGATCGATGAGGCGCACGTGGGCATGAAGGCCGAACGTGCGCGAGATACCATCGTCTCCCGCATCATCGGTGGCGCGAAGACCGGGCGCCCTGCCGCTCCTGTCATCGTCGGTATCACGGCGACGCCGAAGCGGTTCGAGAAGGCCATGGATGCGATCCAGCGCCGGGTCCGTCCCACCCGTATCGGTGTGGAGGAGGTTCAGGCATCGGGCCTGCTTAAGGACGGCATCGTCCTGGCCCGCCCTGAGCACCTCGTCGCCAGCTTCAATGAGTCCGCACTGCTTCGTCACTCGGTGGCGACCGTCCGTCAGTATGAGGCGGAATGGGCTGCCTACTCCGCGGCAAACAACGAGCCCCAAGTACTACCTGCCATGGTCGTCCAAGTCGGAAACGTGCCGGCGGACGACGAATTGTCCGGCATCATCGAGGTCGTGCTGGACGCTTGGCCCGGACTCAAGCTGCACAATATCTGCCATACCTTTGGCGAACACGGCGTACTGAACGTCGGCAGCTATGCCATCCCCTACTCCAATCCAGAGGACATTCAGGACGACCTCGACATTCGAGTGGTGCTCTGTAAGCAGGCCATCACCACGGGTTGGGACTGCCCCCGCGCAGAGGTGCTCTTGTCGTACCGCAAGGTGGAGGACCAGGACGCCATTACCCAGATCATCGGACGCATGATCCGGACCCCGCTGGCACGGCGTGTGGAGCAAAACGAAGTCCTGAACTATGTTCACTGCTTCCTGCCCCGCTTCAACAAAGACGGCGTCAAGCAGATCAAGGACCGGCTCAAGCTGGGGGACGACTCTTTCCGCGAGGAATGGGTTCACCCGGAGGTCACAGACGAACCGGAAGCAATTCCAAGGCTCGTGCCCGAGGTTCCCAGCACGGAAGCAACACTGGCCAGTAGCACCCTCGCCAAGCGGGCGACGACGGTAAATACTGGTCTGCACGAAGAGCGGCTGCGCCAGGAGAAGATCGAACGGGATCTCAACGCGGCGTTCTTTGAAACAGAAGGCGAAGACGAAACCGAGCCGGCCCCGGATGAAACACCAACACCAATTGTCGAACCTGCCGAAGAGCCGATTGTCCTTGGCGACCGGGAGGACGAGGACTCCGCCGGCGCAACCGGCGTCACCGTTTTCACGAACGAGACCGTCCGCTTGGTACGGAACCCGAAACTTGATGAATGTGTCTTCGAGTTCCTGCTGGGCCTGCCTTCTTACGTCATCCCGGGGCTTCAGTACCGGACGCAGGTCGACCGGCTCAAGAACTTCGCGACGTTGCTTACCGGTGGTGGCAAGAATGCCATCCTTCAGGGAGCAAAGAAGCTGGCTGATGACCGCCTTATCAACGTGCTCCGAGAGACACGCGTCCAGCTCGATGCGGCTGACAAGTTCCAGGAGCAAGCCGATAAACTGGCTCACTTTTTCATTGAAAATGAAGTGACGACGCTCTTTGATGGCAACGCGGTGCTGGAAATCGATCAGCTTGAAGAGGTGGAAATCGACAGCAAGGGCATGGAGCAGTTGTTTGCCCAGTCGGAACGCCGTATCGGTCGCACGATGGCCAATGCTTACCTCAACGATCGCTACCAGGAAGACGGCGACACCTACACCATGATGATGTCAGTGGCGGTTGTGGCGCATCAGCCGGGCATAAAGGAGAAGCTCGATCAGGTCGCCAATGCAACAATCGTCGAGTGGTTCAAGGACTACCAAACCCAGATCAACAAGGCTCCGGCAGCCTTGAAAGCTGAGTTCGATGCGGTGCGATCAGAAGCGAGTGAGCCGGAGCAGTCTGTGATCACCCTTCCCGAGAACAAGCCGTTCCCCATGGCCGAAGTTGTGTGGCCGCGGCATATCCTGTCTTCACCTACCGGCGACTACCCGGTAAAGCTAAACGATTGGGAGATCCACGTCCTCGATTCTGAGCTGAAGGATGCCAATTGCATCGCTTGGTATCGCAACCCGACCTCCGGTATCGGCTCGCTGAAGGTGCCCTACTACATGAACCGTCGGCACCACGGCATGGCCCCGGACTTCATCTTCTTCCACGAAACAGCTGACGGCATCGTGCCTTCAATCCTCGATCCTCACGCGCAGAATCAAAGCGACTCGGTTCCGAAGTTGAAGGGCCTGGTGAGATACGCCAAAGCGCATGGCGACGAATACCAGCGCATTGAGTCGATCATCAAGATCAAGGATGTCTATCACTCGCTGAACCTCAAGGATAAGACAGTGCAGGACGCTGTCGAGGCATACCGCGATGCAAGACCGGAGCCGCTGTATACGGAGCACGCTGGCAAGTATTAAGGGTGTAAAAGGAGGTTTATGGAGCCCACGTTCTGGACCGGCTTGGGGTCGGGCGTCCTCGCTGCGGGAGCGCTCGGCTTCTCGATCTGGCAGTACCTCAGGACGAACAAGCGCTTGGAAGCCGTCGAGCGGAAGGAACATCGCCAGGCTGAGCGACGCAACGCTGAAGCAGTTACTGCCTGGTTCGAGTTACCCAACCTCGCGGTTATCCGTAACGCCAGCGACGCCGTGATCTATGAGGTCATCGTCGCCCTGCGGAACGCAAATCATGTCGAAGAGGGCCTCGGCCCCGCGGTGCAACCTTGGCTTGCCGTCGCACAGCTGGTGCCACCGGGAAAAGAAGCCCGCATCGAGCTTCCGGGCGGATGGGGCGGCATGGGTTTCAAGCCAGCGATCGAAGCAGCCTTTCGCGACGCAGCGGGCATGTGGTGGGTACGCGGGCACCGTGGAACACTCTCTGAAGTGCAGGGCACCGCCTATCAGCGCTACGGCCTGATGTTGCCGTTGTCGTACGCACGAGTCGATTACACAAAGTAGGAGCCGCTACTCAAAGACCAAGCAGCAGCTGGGAAAGATAGGCTTGCTGCGGACTTTCTTCATTTCACAGCGCAGCAACATAAGCGAGGGCTCTTGGCTACTTCCACTACCCGCGACCGGGTGGTCCGTTACATTACCCCTGTACTGCTACTCGTCTTTGCCATAGTCGCTGTCTGGCTCGATGCCACTGCTCAGAATGGAACACCTGGAACGTCGCTCGCCACGATTGGAACGGCTGCCGGGACAATCGGCCTGGCGGTCTACACCTACCAGCTGGCGCGGTCGACTCGTGAGTCGGTGGAAGGAAGCGACGAACAGCTACACGAGCTGCAGGCCCAACGAGACCTGCTTGTGGAGCAAGCTAACGCCCTAAAGGAACAGGCAGAGGCCGCAATTGCCCTGGCTGCCGCCTCCAAAGCCCAAGTCGACCAAGCCTTCAAGTCGCGCATAGACTCCTACTCACCGATGGTTGGCGTGCGTGTCGAGCTTCTGCGTGCAAAGTATCTTGTCGGGGGCAGCTACATTGAGCTGCACGAGGGCGTGCCGATGCCCAATGATCCAAACAATGAGTTAGCGGTATCGGTAGAGCTTCACTTCATTTACCAGAACTACGGCAAGAGCCCTGCGCTCCTGTCTTTTGGTGGCGTTGCCGGATTTATGCAAAACATCTCGTCCGCTCTCACCAACCGGGTAGTGCTCGAACCGGGCGAGGTATACGCCGATGTACTTGACGTCAGGGGCCCGCTGGATGAGTTCGTCAACGGGCGCCAAGTGGATGTGGCTGTTACCTGCAACGGACTCTTACACGGCGAAATGTTCGACACCATCCGTTGGTTCGGCTACGTTCACCCGTTCGACGTGAACAACAGGGTGGTCGCCAGGCGCGCAGACATCCTCAATCCGGGTGACCCCCAGATACAGCGAGAGTATCCGAATCTGGATAATCCAGCGGGCGCTTCAGCTTAGTCGCCTATGCCGGCCATCAGCGGCAGTAGGGTCCCTACTTCTTGTCTGATTGTCGAATAGGGTCATGATGCGCTCGACAACGTTCACCCGCAAATTAACGCGCTCGTCCCCCAATTAATCGATACCTTCTAGCGTTGGTTGATAGTTGGGTCCATAATGACCCTACTATTCAAGAATATGTCGCGAGCGTCGCCATGAATCGAGAGAAAACTACCCGATTCGCGCCCTATAACGCTCTGTTCTGCCCTATGCAATGGGGCTTTATACCTACAGCTATAAGCAAAGCCAGGGCCCTGCGCTTTTTGCGCACATCCTCAGGGTGAGCTGTAAGGAAGGACAAATAGCCCGGCGGTTCTGAAGGAGGGAACCATGGCGATAAGTGAGTTTGATATGCGTGGCCTCACAATCGGTCTTGAACAGAGCGAGGTAGATGACCTCACCAATATCGGAACTAACGCTAGCAAAGGCAACTTGGTCACCGTGTTTGGGACATTGGGGCTTGTCGGCGCCTGGGTACCCTATGTCGCGGCAGCGCTGGCACTACATATCACGTGGGAGATCGCAGCCATTAAGGCGGCTGATAAGGGGAATGGGGTATGGCTCAACGCGCCCGTTCCCATCCTCATCGGCGCACCAGGCGTACTGATACCTTCAACGCGGACGAAGGCTACGTCTTTTGACGGGACGAAAGACACTGGCCAGATGATGTCGGAGCACTCTGACGTGATCAGCTGGTCTATCGATCGCAAAAAGGGCAGCGGTTCCCTTCACCTCGCCCTCGCCGATAACTGTTCCTGGGATAAGGCGATGAAGGTCTATACCGAAGGTAAAACCGATTGGGTTCAGGCGTCGGGGCACAAGACGGCCGATTACGACGTTGACAACCAGGACCTCTCGAAGCTAGCCGTCGTATTTCACAAACCGCAGTTTCTCGGCGCATGGGGCCCGGCGGAGTTGGCAATTTCTGATTGGACCGGAGTGAGTGGAGGCGACCATGTCAGGTTCACCTGGGTATCGGACAGCTAGAACACCGAGCATGTTCTCGTCGTTCCGTCGCCCAAGAACAAAATTCGGCCTGGTCTACCTCGCTGCCGCCGCGCTTCTCTGCGCCTGCACCCCCAACAATACCGGCCCCACACCGACCGGAAGCCCCAGTGACCCGAACGAGCTGGCGTTGGTTGATATCGTGCTGCTGGTCTCTAGCAACGGTGCGCCAGAATGCGCGCTGAATACGAAGATGAGCTATAAGCCGGTTCCTGGAAAAGGGCTTGCCGCAGGCCAACAAGACGAAGTCACCCATCCTATTGAGGGCGAAGTTCCGACTCTCTCTCCTAGTACCTGCCAATTCAGTGATGTCGTTGACCACTTGAAGCAGGGCGACTGGCAGATCTCATCAAGTAGCGGAACTGCGTGCACAGTCTCCCTCCATGGGGGTGAGAATGTTGTTACGATCGATGAATCGGGCAAGTGTGTTGCGAAGTGAATATCGGCCAGCAACTCTAACGGCAAACGGAGTGTTGAGACGTGTAAGCATGGTGCTGGTCATAATGCTTACAGGGATGAGCCTGGCGCAGTGTGGAGGGCCGGATGGGGGATCACGAATTGTCGGCGATGTCCTCAACGAGTTCGACATGTACGTTGGACAGGTCTTGGATAAGGCAACCGCTGATGCAAATGACGTACTAAGTACAGCAGCTGGACAAGCTCTGCTTGCAGCAAAGAATTTTGAGTCTCAAATAGCCGCAGACCTGAACAAAACCATTGACAATGTCGATAAAAGCATCAGAGACACCTTAGACAAGTTCATCGATATTGAGAAAAACTTTAAAGCGGATACGGAAGAGGTCTTACAGCAGGCAACGGACGACACCCAACAGATTCTGAATAGTCTCTCCTGGACGAATAAGAACCCTCAGGTAAATCACTACGAGCCAAAATCCACTGCCCTAAGACTTGAGGATAGTACGCCAGTCGACTTCAAGATCCATGGCAACTGGCCCTATGCCTACGAAACCAGTAGCCTTCCGGTCCTTACTATCGGGAGCAAAACCCTTCAGCCAGCCAGTTGGTCCACTTTTGAGATGGACTTCAAACTCCCTCCCGACCAGCTCAATGCGAAGGCAAATGCCATCAGTAGGGTGCCCCTGGATTTGCAAGTGAAATATGATGAGACCCATCAATACAAGGATATAAAGCTGGGCCACTTTAGGTTTGAAGTGAAGGTTCTTCCGTTTATCCCACTGCAAGAGCTTACACTGAAGAACACAACTTCAATCGACTCCGTAACTACTAAGACATTTAATATTCCCGACGATTACGATGTGAATCACCGAGGCTATCAGCTTCGGTCGGATCAATCATGCAGGGACGCATCAAAGGATGTCGAACATGCGCCAAAGGATGAAGGCTTTACTATAAGTGGCGCGGCTATAAACCTTCTTTATGACGCAGCTGGCGAGAATGCCGATGCCTACGTCAAAAATGTGGAACCAGGGATGGTCCATGTAAGTGCATGGACGCGCGGCGACTGCTTCTTGGGATTCAATCGTCGCTCCGGTAACATAGAATTTTATGTCAGTGTCACGGAAACGCAGCGCGTCACTCTAGCCCAGAACCAGGTCTGCGACCTTTTGCATCAAGTTGTGGCTAAAGCGCCAGCTCGAAGTACGAATCCAGGCAGCGGAGACACGGGACATGTCAACGACGGAAACACCTCGAGCGGCAACCCTACTGGCACTTCAAGCAATGACTGCAAGTTTGGAACCTTCACCTGGGGGAACACGATCGTTGTTCCGGTGACCCGGGATGGTTGGGCTCTCCACTCCAAGCTGTGGGATGGAACTATTGTTGACTTTGCGGCTGGCAATACGGTTCGAAATCCCTACATTGCCGTGAATGATAAAGGCGACAAGATCGAAATTTCGCTAAGTCCCGCCTATTCTGCTTCTCGTTAGAGAGGATGTGGCGACGAAAGTAGCCAATTTGGTAGAGCGAAAGAGGTATACGCAAAGTGTGCCTCTTTCGTTTTTTGTGTTGGTGTGCAATAAATAGGGGCATATGGCACGACCTACCAAACTCACCAAAGAACTCACAGACAAAGCCGCGAAGTACATCGATGAAACAAAGATGGGTGGGATGTTCTTTGGTGACCTACCGACGGTTGCCGGACTTTCTATCTACCTCGACGTTGCCCGAGACACTATCTACGAATGGGCCAAGCTCGACACCCCATTAGGCCGCGAGTTTTCCGACATCACTGAACGAATTAGCGCAGAGCAAGAGTACAGATGGAGCAGCGTGAATTCGTTGCACAACAGGCCAAGCTCGAACTGGCACGACGCCACTTTTACGACTATTGCCAGCTCAAGTACCCCAAGCACTACACCAACGACCGGGCGTACCTCAAAGAGGTATGCGATAAGGTGCAGGCCTTTGGCGAGCAGAACAAGAAGCGCTTTCTGGTGATCAACATGCCGCCTCGCCACTACAAGAGCTTCACGGCCGGCAACTTTGTCGAGTGGCGTTTTGGGGAAGACCCAACACGCAAGGTCATGACTGGCTCCTACAACGAAACACTCTCGACGACATTTGCCCGCAAGGTGCGCGACACCATCGATGAACGCCCCTCCGACGGTGTCCTTGTCTACCGCGATATCTTCTCTGGCACCGTCGTGAAATACGGCCAAGCAAGTGCCAGTAAGTGGGCTCTTGAAGGCAGGGGCAAGACAACTACCTGGCGACGTCGCCAAGCGGCACGGCCACTGGCTTCGGGGCCAACGACATCGTGATCGACGACATCATCAAGAACGACAAGGAGGCCTACAACGAGATTGTCCTCGAGGGCCACTGGGGCTGGCTGGTTAACACCATGCTCTCGCGTACTGAGGGCGATGACTGGAAGGTCTACGTATTCATGACGCGATGGGCGAAGGGCGATCTCGCCGGCCGGATCATCGAGGCCTTCCCTGACGAGGTAGAGGTCATCACCTACAAAGCGATTCAGGACGACGGCTCAATGCTCTGCGAATCTGTACTGACGCGGCACGACTTCGAGCTCAAAACCAAGGAGATGAACCCAGACATTGTCGAGGCCAACTACAACCAGCAGCCGATCGATGTGAAGGGCCGACTGTTCACCGAGTTCACTGAATACGAGACATTGCCGGCAGGGGAGCGGAAGCGCCGAAACTACACCGACACGGCCGACACCGGGGCTGACTTCCTCTGCTCCGTGTTCTATGACGAGGTGGACGGCGACGTCTACGTTACTGACGTCGTAATGACCGACGACGCGATGGAGACGACCGAACAGCTTGTGGCCGACAGGCTCGACGCGGACCAGGTCAACGAGGCGGTGTTTGAGAGCAACAATGGGGGCCGCGGCTTCTCGCGCAAGGTAGAGCGGCTGCTGAAGGAGCGGGGCAACCGTAAGTGCGTTATCAACGCCGTGCCGCAGACTGGCAACAAGGAAGCACGCATCCTCACCTCAAGCGCCTGGGTAGGAAAACATGTCTTTATGCCGCGTGGTTGGAAGCAGAAATTCCCTGAGTTCGCCAAGCAGCTGCTCAGCTACCAAAAGAAGGGCAAGAACAAACACGACGATGCCCCTGATGTGCTGGCGGCGATCTATGAAGCGGTGGCCAATCCGCAGAAGTCGGGATTCAGGGTGCGGACCGCTGACTAGCTCTAGGCCTTGCCTTGGTGTCCTTTTTCGTTCCGTTCGTCCGCGCTGGTGGGATCATCATTGCCTGGATTACCTGCTGAGCTGCCGCTCCGCGCTGCTCCGGCTCGAGCGTGTCTAAAAGACGCTCAGCATCTAGCAGCCGCGAAAACTCAACTGGCTGGAGGAAGAACTGACTTAGCTGGGCGGATGCTTCAGCCAGGGCTTTCATGAACGTCGCACCTATATGCGAGCCCATCGCCGCACCAGCTACTCCAATTACGCTTGCGGCCACGGAAGCGGTCGCGCTTAGGGCAAATGCGGCGACTACGCCGAGGGCGATGACGGTAACGAAGCCAGCAATCATCGCTCGCCGGCCGGTCTTGTAACTGCTCTTCGCCTGGTCCATCGCAACATCGTGGTAATAGTCGATTCGTCTCTGGTTGGCGGCCCACAGATTTGCCAGGTCAAGCTTTCCCTGCTCAGCCTCGGCGGCGAGCTCCTTCTCGTCCTCTTGTATCTTTTCGACAAGCCCCAGCCGCTGAACGGCGAAGAACTGTCGCTTGAGGTTTGCGCCTTCATTTGGGCCGAGGATGAAGAAGGTAAGGCAGCCCGGGGGTATGACCGGGTTTTGCGGCTTGCCTGGACCCTGGCGGACCTGGGGCACCGGAACGCGCCCGACACAAACGACATCGGGCAGGCGCTGGGCCTGCGGCAGGCTGCGGCGGCTGTGGCATGACAGGAGTGGGCGGACGGAACTGGCTGACGGAACTCAATGTGGAGAAGGAACCGGATGTGATGAGGGAATCGAATGTGGACGCGGAGCGGGTGGCCCGGGCTGCGCTCTCCCGGCTGATGGAGCCACAGGACACCGCCGGCCTGGCCCTCGTGCAGATCGCCGGGGCAACGGACGCCCTGCGCATCGCCACCGGCCAGTTAGGGGCAGGGCCGGACCTGGAGTGCGAAATCACCCAGCTGCTGGCGGACAGCGGCGCCGGCGAAAGCTGGTCGGCGCTCGCCGCCGCCCTCAAGCGGTGGCAGCCCCGGCTTCCCGACCTTGCGCCGGAACGCGACCTTGCCACCATGGCCCGCTTCGGTGGCCGGCTTATTATTCCGGGGGATGAGCTGTGGCCCGTCCAACTCGCGGACCTGGGAATTCAGGAGCCCATCTGTCTTTGGTGGCGGGGCCAGCAGCAGCCGTTGCCGGCCGTGGACAGGTGCATCGCCCTGGTGGGCTCCAGGGACAGCACCAGTTATGGAGCAGCAGTGACAGGGGACCTTGCGTACTCGCTGGCGCAACGCGGCTTTACGGTGGTTTCGGGCGGGGCTTACGGCATCGATGCCCATGCACACCGGGCAGCGCTTGCCGGCAGCTCGTCCGCTGTCCCCACCATCGCCGTCATGGCCGGGGGAGTGGACCGGTTTTATCCATCAGGCAACGATGACCTGCTCCGCACAGTGGCCAACCAGGGCGCGGTGTTGGCCGAGGTGCCGCCGGGCTCGGCGCCGACCCGCTACCGGTTCCTTATCCGGACTACGGAGGCTGGACCTGCGAAACAGTACGTCCCTAGGTAGGACTCAAAAAATGCGCGCGCTCAGACGGAGACCGCCCACTGTCTTTGTAT
>Ga0308158_10000873_pt1 | contig 38407 bp, 47 predicted proteins | sample PhyBR2_FD_201038 | JGI IMG/M metagenome (GOLD analysis project Ga0308158, IMG submission 201038) | Phyllosphere microbial communities from UC Gill Tract Community Farm, Albany, California, United States - DLSLB.R2 | ecosystem: Host-associated > Plants > Phyllosphere > Unclassified | place: USA... | reverse complement strand
TATGGCGGTTGAATTCTGTTTGCGAACCGTCCCAGAGTTGCTTGTCGTTATAGCTGTACTGCTTATAATCAATAAGGTCAATTCCGTATTTAAGGCTTAAATAGGTACGGATCTCGTTTACAGGACGCGTCTTTTTCTTACCGTCTACCAGTACAAGTTCAAAAATACGGGAATCGGCCAGCGACGGGTTCATCCAGAACATGCCGTCCTGTACACCCGCAAACTGTACATCGAGCAGCTCGCCGTAGGCTTCATTGTAACCGTCAAGGTTTACGGTATCATTGAGCCGGAGATTCTTACCTTCAAGGAACATGGCGCTTCTTTGTCCCATTACCGACACCATGTTCTCGACTTTTTTGGATTTGTACACGAGGAACAGGTGATGGGCATCACTTATTTTCTTGGAAGATTTCCACAGGTTGCTTTTGCGCACCCCAAGGTCGCGGTGGAAGTTGAGCTTGTCGAAATCAGACAGTGTATCCGATGCAGTCAACGGATTGGAAAGCCATAATTTCGGTGCGAAATAGCCATTATCCTGTGCGTGTCCAATAGTGACTGCACACAGAAACAGCTTCACGCAAAAAAGTTTACGTAATTTTTCTTTCATAAGTAATGATTTTATTTGTTTTTGCCATACGGGGGATTGTAGGCATAATGGACATTGCATATAGGGATTATGCGGTTTTGCGAAAAAAAATTAAGTTTTTCCTAATTCATAAATGTTAATGGTTTTACCTGTTTTTAATGAAATAATTCTGATATCTTGATTTAAATTCTGTTAAATATATCCAAATTTACACATTTGTTAAATATTTGCAAATTTTAATTTATAAAGTTTTTTCCAATTGTCTGCAAAGTCTTAAAGATTCCGGTTTTTTTGGAAGATTCACAGGTTTTATTTTTTAGAGTTTATCGGGGCATGAAAAAACATCTGTTACATAAATCACATATTTAAAGCTTTGATCATAGTAATCAAAGACACGGTATTTCTTGTCAGAAAGACAAGTACAAACATCAAAACCGCGAACATATAAGTGAACCGTTCTGTTTTGTAAAACTACAACCTGTCTCTGACTTATGTTGTCGCTATGAGTTCTGTTTTAAATCGTTTACTCCGGTAAACCGGGCGTCATGTGAAGTGGTAATTTTAATATATTGCGTTAAACCGGAAGTATACAGCTTTCCGGCACTGTTTTAAGGGTATATTGTATTAAGCCTGGTTCAGTTGTTCCAGGTTCTTAAAGAAAGATTGTTCCTTTAAATAAGTTTTTTTATTAAGATACTGTAACTGAAGTTTTACCCCCTTTGTTCCAGTTTTCGGTATACAGCAGCAAAAAGGGTTAAAAGGACTGCCCCTCCCAAAATCTGCCACACCGCATTTACCCAGGGTGTTGTAAAATAAATAAAGGCTGCGGCCACTATAAGAGCCAGTATAAGATAAATAATGGTTTTCATTTGTTTAAAAAGATAGTGGTTTACTATAAGTTTTTCGGTAGCTTTCCTCATTTTACCGTTAATACCAATTTGTTTCACTTAGTTATTTCGCAAATATATTATAAAAAAGATACGCAAACGGTATGATTTTATAAAACAGACCAACTGAAACAGTTTCTTACGGCTTTACTTATATTAATTTTTCACATCCTGTCCGGTCATGCCCGTAAAAAATACCAGGATGCAGACGACTCTAAAAACCATCCTTCACAAAAAAAGGGCGCTGCATTTCGCAGACGCCCGTTTTTCAGGTCAATGGACTCTTTTTCATGTATGGTAAGGGTTTTCGGTGCCGAAAACGCTGTTTTGTCTTATTCTTTTTTGCGGCCCTTTTCACGCTCGTCAAAATCGGCTACTTCCACAATACGCGGTATGCTGCTTTTAGGAGCCATGTATTTCAGGCGCTTGAGCTTTTTACGGGCGCGGATGACGCGGAAGGTGCGGTTGTCCTTGTAAAGGTTCCAGTTCATAAGCAGTACCGAGAACAGGATGATGAACAAGCCCGAAACCTGAAGCTGCGTTACGATATGATCCGTAAAGAAATGCGCCAGTACGAGTGCTACAATGGGGTTGATGTAGGCATAGGTGCTCACCTCTGTTGCCGGACGCACCTGCAACAACCAGATATAGCAGCTGAAGGCCAGGATAGAACCCATTGTGATAAGGTAGGCCATCGAACCCCAGTCTTCCAGACGCACATCCGCAATTTCAAACGTGCTGTATTCGCCGGTTAAAAGCGCTACTACGGTAAAGGCTACCCCTGCCGTTAGCATTTGCCAGGCCGTTTTAACGATAACGTTAAGCGGTTTTTCTTTCTTTTCTTCTGCTACAGCTGCTTTTTTAGCCTGCGTATATTTGGTGTAAAGCGATCCTACGGTCCACCCGATGGTACCGAGGATCATAACTCCCATAGCCACAACATTCTGGTGCCCCCCCGTTCCGGTTCCCGATTTAAGGATCTGTTCGGCAAAAAGCATGATCACACCCGTAAATCCGAAAATGAGCCCGGCTACGATGGGTATGCTCCCAAAGTTGGCTTTCCATTTGGGCTTGTCGAGCAATACGAACCAGATGGCCGCCGCGGCTCCGAGTATGGATACTATGGCACTGGAAATATACTGCTCCGACCATATAACCGCAGCCATATCAACAAAAAGCAGTAGAAATCCGACAAGTGCCGCCCGTTTTACATCGTTCTTGTTAAACAGTTTATAACCGCGAAGAGCGCAATAACCCATAAGCAGGGGGCCGGCTATAAGGAACCGGATCGACCCCAGAACAAATGGCGGGAAAGCATGGAGAGCCTTTTCGATAAAAAAGTACGTAGACCCCCATACGAAATACACAACCATATAGGCTAATACGATGCTGATGGCAGACGTTTTCTTTACTGACATAACTTATTCTTTTACAGGTATGACTAATTTCTGGTGTTCTTTAATGGTTTCGAGCACGATGGTTGTGCGTGTTGACAGGATGCCATCGATCTTTCCGATGCTGTTGCGCATAAGATCTACAAGTCCTGCCGTATCGGCCGTACGCACCTTAATGAGGTAGCCGTCGTCTCCGGCGATGTCGTGTACTTCCTGTACTTCAGGAATCTCCGACAACATCTGCGGTATATGATCTTCCATGATATCCGCACATTTGATGAAGATGAACGACAACAGCGTTTGACCCAAAGCAGCAGGATTGATTTTGGCATGATATTGCAAAATGACTTCCTTCTGTTCAAGTTTCTTCACCCGTTCCAGTATGGCCGACGGAGCCATCCCGAGTTCACGTGCAATATCGGCATTGTTAATGCGGGCATTGTCCTGAATGGTGCGGATGATCTGTAAATCAACCTGATCCAAATTGTATTCCATTTTCTTCATAATTCTGCAAAGGTACAAACAAAAAGAATATAATTCGTTTTTTAGCAAACAATTATGAATTATGTTCTTTTAAATTGTTTTTAATTCATTTTGAATCATTTACAAACACAACAGAAAATGGAACTGGCCTCTTTTTGCTATATTTGAATATAAAACACCTTTTAACCGATAAACACTATGAAAATTAAAAATCGACTGTTTCTTTCTCTTTTACTGTTGTCCGGTTTGGGCTTCGGTCAGAACAAAAAAGAATTTCGTGAACCCTTTACGCTGACCCTTGCTGTCGACAGTACACAATATTACAAACAGGAAGTCCTACGTTCCCCCTACATTCCAAAAGACGATATCTTACAGATTTATCCGGGCGAAAAATTATTTATTGAAGCTACCATTGTAAATAATCAGATTTCTTCAATGGAAGTCGTTAAAGAAAACCTTCACCCCGATAAAACCATTGGAATTGATTTTAAACAGAATGCAGACGGCAGGGAAAACGAAGGTATGATGCTCTTTGTTGAAAACCCTTTTGATAAAACGTTGAAGTATGAAGCTTTAATATACATCTTCGGTCTGGAAGGATGGCGGGAAACAAGTATTATACCGGTACGTCCTAAATTGTCAACTGTAGAAATGTGGCCCGATGTCATCATAACCCTTGTACTGCACAACTGGAGGCTTGAATAGCAATTTTATCATTAGTTTGTAAGTACTTATCTTTTATCCGGAAAAATAAAACATAATATGAAATGCTTCATCTTATCATGGCTACTTTTATTGATGAACTGTACTAAAGCTGATAAAAATTCTCCGATAATTTCGATAGCAGAACAGGATGGCCCCTCAGAATTGCCTTTATTTAAATCATCAGATAAAACCTATTTAAACAATCCGGATAAGACCGATACTCTTTGTATCAACAACATTGTGAAAGCGAAAAAAGACCTGATCCGTTTTGAGGGAATTTATGTATTTACCCTTTGTTTAGGTTGTGAGGTTCCTGTTTATTTAAATGAATTGAAAGAAATCCTAAAAGAAAGAAACTGGGCCTTTGAAACGGATGATATAGGATGCGTCATCATCGAAGGACAAACACAAGGTTGTTATAAGGGATATGTTAACGAGAAGATGATAGAGAAATTCGGTTGTAATTATGCAGAGGTTATAGAAAAAGAGGCTGAAAACCGATTCCTGCAAAAAATACTGAATCAGAATAGGATAATTTACTACCTTGATCTGGAGGAAAATGAGCGCCCAGTCTATAAGGGAAAGGGAACGGCTCTGGAAAACGGTACGCTTTATATAGCGGTGCCTTCAAAACTGATTCCAAATGTGGAAGATGTAAAGATGTCTATAAGCTTTATTGTGGAAAAAAACGGTATGCAAACCCATTTTAAACTAGAATATTGGCCCCCAGATGCAACAGAATTAAAATGGCTAAAGAAAGAATTATGGTTAACGGCTATGGAAACCATACGAAAAGACTATTACCAATGGAGTAGCGGTACGTACAAAAAGCATAAGGTTAGAACCAAAATGACTCTGGATATTCAATTTAAATTGCTTAAATTATGAAATTACATTTCTTTTTTTTGATGCTCGTTCTCGCTTCCTGTTCTAAAACACAGAATGTTTCCGTAAAACCTGAAGATAAAATCATTGAAATACCGGATATTCCCGAACGCGATAACGAAAATACCATCGGGTTTGCATGTGGCTTTTCCGGAATTTCATCAGATGCTGTTGCATCGGTTTCATACTTGGCTGAAAACAAAAAGTATGAAATGTTGAAAAGCGCATTATACATAGGAACACCGGCAAAACGCTATCTTGCATCTGTAGTATGTGAAAGACTGGAAAAAAATAAAAAACTCAGCCTGACTCCTGAAGAAAGGCTGCAGCTGACTCAAAATAAAAACAGTCAGGAGGAAGTACATGTGTGTTCCGGCTGTACCTATTTTGAAAAACAATCATTAAAGACCTTGAACAATGAGGAATTCTTTACTAATCAGGTAGAAGAATGGCTTGATTTGCTGCAACTCTAAATAAAAGATTTGTTAAACCATACGCAAAATATGAATACGTCACAACAACTGGCACAACGCTTCCGAGAAGTTCTTTTAAATGGTACCTGGATTGCCAGCACCAATTATAAAGACCAGCTGCAGAACCTGGATCTCAAAGTAGCCACCACCCGTATAGGTGATCTCAATACCATCGCGATATTGGCACAGCACATCCATTACTACATCAACGGGGTAAAAAACGTGTTGCGCGGTGGCACACTCGATATCAGCGACCGCTTCAGCTTTGATTTTATCCCTATGGAAACACAGACGCAATGGGGTACCTTTTTAACGCGGTTGTGGAACGATGCGGAAGAATTTGCAGTTTTAACAGAACAACTTCCGGAGACTCAGCTTTACTCCTGCTTTGTGGATGAAAAATACGGTACCTATCTGCGCAATATAGACGCTATCATTGAACATGCCTACTACCATCTGGGACAGATTGTTCTTATAAAAAAACTTCAAAATACGCGCTTATGAAAATAGTTACAGAAACGGAACGCTTCTTTTTAAGAGAACTGCTTCCGGAAGATGCCGACGCGCTTTTTGAACTGGATGCCGATCCTGAAGTACACCGCTATCTGGGCAACAACCCCGTAACGGAAAAAAAGCAGGTTGAAAAAGCCATTTCCTTTATACGGAAGCAGTACAAAGACAACGGCATCGGCCGCTGGGCCATTGTAGATAAAAAAACGGGAGAATTCATCGGCTGGGGCGGTCTAAAATTTGTAACCGAACCTACGCACAACCATTGCAATTATTATGATCTGGGGTACCGACTGCTCCGAAAACATTGGGGCAAAGGCATTGGAACCGAAGTAGCAGAAGCGTCATTACACTATGCATTTGGAGTTTTGAACACAGAAGCAGTATATGCCATGGCCGACTGCAGAAACAAGGCATCCGACAACATCCTCAAAAAGGTGGGAATGCGCTTTATAGAAACGTTCACCCTCGACGCAATTCCTCACAACTGGTACTGTATGGATAAAGCGGAATTTAATCGGCATAAAAAATTTAACGCTATCTTATGAACCGCAACGTGAGCCTTAAAAGTACTATGCATAAAACATCTTCATTAAAGACTTCTCTTAGGAAACATTCAGAATCTTAAAAAAATAAACAAACCTTCGATTTACTTATTCCAAATGCTTTTATTTGTTTAAATTGCAACTGTTTACTACCATATAAACACGTATTTATGAAAAAAACAGTACTTTTTATATTTATTTTAATGTGTTGTGCAGGTTTACAGGCACAGAACAAGACAGAAGAAATGCATCTTGAAACGGCTTCGGTTCAAAAGGCCCTGAACTTAATCCCCGAGGGAATGGAACAACGGTTTGGCTTTAAATCAAGGGAAGAATTAAAAAAAGGAAAAACGGGTACTGCGCTTCAGGTATACCTTATAGACATTGAAGGCAACCTCACCAAACTGAATGAATTTCGTGTACCTGTAATGATTGGCAACGAAAAAAGGTTGCTGCTTACTGTCGTAAAAAATGCAGATGATCAACCCGAAATTGTAGACATAGGGGGAAGTCCGCTTGCAAAAGAGCTCGATGCCACCGCGCTACCCGGAAAAAATGCGGATATGCTTATCAGAAGCTATGATTACAAAATGGATTTCGTAGCATCGTCCAACAGTTTCTTTGGAACGGACAGCAGTTTGAAATGCATTGTTCCTTTACAGTCTGCCAGGCTTTTCTTTAAAGGTCGTCTGGATGCGGTTTTAGAACATATGTTATCTCAGGAAGAACTGCAGCTGCTGTTTCATCAAAGTTCCCTAACCTCATCAAACTAAAAACATGAAAAAGATCCTGTTTCTTTTTACAGCCCTGCTTTTCTCTAAAACCTTAACGGCTCAGCAGCTTGCTGTTCCCGAAATTTTCCAGGAACAGACCGAATGGTGTTGGGCGGGTGTTTCCAAATCGGTGCTCGATTATTACGGAACAAGTGTTGCACAATGCGATATTGCAGATTATGCCCGTACGGTAATCAAATGGCGGAATTTTGGTTCAACAGATTGCTGCGTCGACCCGAATGTGGGCTGCAACTACTGGAACTATAACTGGGGATATCCGGGAAGTATACAGGATATCCTGGTCAATTTTGCAAACATTCAGAATTATGGCGTAGCAAAACCGCTATCGCTTACCGAAATTTCAAAAGAAATCAAAGGTGGACGTCCTTTTATTGTGCGTTGGGGCTGGACTTCGGGAGGCGGACATTTTGTGGTAGGGCACGGAATAAACGGCAATAATATTTCATATATGAATCCGTGGATGGGAGAGGGATACCATATCAGTACCTATAACTGGCTCGTAAACGACGGAGTGCACGATTGGACCCATACCAACGTGCTTACAACTAATCTGAGCACTTCTGAATTCGCAGACAGCACACCTATCCTTGAGGTATATCCGAATCCTGCTCATAATAGGGTAACAATTAACAGTGAGGAAAATATAGAATATTTGAAGATATTTGATGCATCGGGAAAACAAACAGATGAATATAGTGTTATGAACAAGGTTTTCCAGCTGGATGTTTCAAAATATGAAAAGGGTTTATACCTTTTTCATATTCAATTAAACGGAAATAACTATTATAAAAAAATTCTGATTAATTAAAATTCAGGAATATAGCTGTTAATTGCTTTCTATTCATCCTTAGGATTTATTTACATTCGCTAACAGTTTCAGAAAAAATGTTTACTGAAGAAAATAACAGCTATTGGAGAGCCTTTAGCCATTCCATAGACGCAACTTTCAAAGAACGAAAATACTGGTATTCTGCGCAAGCAGTTTTCAATTACCATGGCTTTGAGATTGTATTTGATAACTACACCCATTCTACCGTATCGGGCAGGAATAGTTTTGAATCTTTTGTCACAAGGGTATATTGTAAATTTAAATGTACAAGTCCGGTTCATCTTAAAATTGTACCGGCTACCTTTCTCAATAAAATATTAGGTCTTTTTGAAAAGAATAAGATTCTTTCTTCTCATCCTGAATTTAATTCACGATTCCTTGTATTTTCTCATAACGAAAACATGAAGGGTATTATAGATAAAAAGCAACCTCAGAAATGATCAAAGGAACAACCAGTTATCTTTTTATTGATAAAAAAGAAGGAATATGGGGTAAAAATCTACCCGAAAATCAATACGAGCTTTCTACTTATCTTGATCATTACAATATAGAATATTCAGAACTCACCAAGTTAAAAATATTGTTTGAAGAGTTGGTTGATGAGTTTATCAAAAGATACGGAATAATACCTGCTTAAAGCCTGTGTGTTTTAGAAACAACTGAAATTTAGAACCCTAATAGATTACGAACATTCAAACCACGAATTATGTCGACCTTTCTAAAAAACATCTGGACGGAACTTGTCACTGAATATACCGCTGATAAAGAAATCCGGTCTTTATACTGGGAAGAAATCTGTGAAAATTACACGCATCCGTCACGCTATTACCATAATTTAGAACACATTGAGTCCATGGTAAACGAATTAAACTATGTAAAGAACCAGATAGAAGATTTTGACGCTCTGCTCTTTTCCGTGTATTACCATGATATCGCATACGATGCCACCTCTACCCAAAATGAAGAAGAAAGTGCCCGCATAGCAAAAGAAAGGATGGCCGGATTAGGATGTCCCGAAGAAAAAATTCGTAAAGTAGGTGCGCAGATACTCGCAACAAAATTGCATAAAACAGACCAAAACCACGATACCGATTATATACTTGATGCAGATTTGGCCGTCTTAGGGAGGGATTGGAAAGACTACAGAGAATATGCACAAAAAATCAGAAAAGAATACCACGTTTATCCCGATATTCTTTACAATCCCGGACGCAAAAAAGTACTGATTCATTTTCTTAATTTACCTCAAATCTTCAAGACCGATCATTTCTATAATATTTATGAATAAAACGCACGGGAAAACATCCAGCGAGAGCTTGAAGATCTTTAATTTACTCAACACAATGTTAAAATACAGTACAAATCTGGGCTTGTTTCCATTTATACAATTTGCTATTCTGGTAATGCTTTATTTTTGAACCGCATAAAGAATTAGTTTACTATAAAAAAACACGAAATGACTCCCTTTAAGGGAGTTTTTTATTGCCCCCCAGAATAAAAAGTATTATTTGAAAAATGTTGAATCACATCCATATTTGTTATAATTTTAATGAAGGAATTGACTCTTCTACAGAAAAACTTAAAGCAGTTATTCTGTAGATCATTACAACTGCTAATAACTTATGAAACTTTACCTGTCCTCCTATCTTTTTGGAAATGAAAGCGAAAAACTCAAAATGCTGTTACCCGAAGGTTCCAGAATAGGCCATATCAACAACGCCAAAGACTGGTTTGGAGCCGATAAAATGCTGAAAAGGACAAGTCTTGCAGAAGAAATGGAATTCCTTAACCGGTTGGGTTTCAGAAGTGAACACCTGGACTTAAAAGACTACTTCGGAAAAACGGAAGCTTTAAAGGAACTTTTAAATGAACTTGACGCAATATGGGTATGTGGTGGAAATACCTTTGTGTTAAGGCAGGCTATGAAGTTAAGCGGGTTCGATTCCCTGTTTGAAGAACTTATGAAAAGGAATGATTTTCTTTGGGCAGGTTACAGTGCCGGCATCTGTATATTGTGTGATTCCCTGAAATATATTGAGCAGGTAGACGACCCTCATAATTTTCCGTATGATGGAATAAGCGAGGCTCTGTACGACGGACTCGGATTGTTTCCTTTTGCCTTGCTGCCGCACTATGACTCCGATCACTTCGAATCCGAAGCTATAAATGCGGAAATACAGCGCTGCATCGATAATAAATGGTTGTTTAAAGCCTTAAGAGATGGTGAAGTAATGATTCTGAAAGATTCCCGGTTCTTAATATAAAAATACGTATGCATACGATTTTACCTGATTTTGACATATCTGCACAGGGTCCTGTTTCTCAACTATTCCGGAATCAGGGCATTACGGCCTTTGGTAGTGCCACCCTGTTTATCAGCAACCTTCCATATGGCAGAAATTCAGACAAGGACAATCCGGCCGCGTTGTTTTATGAGCAGAGGGGAACGTGCAGTACCAAACACGCAGCTTTAAAACAACTGGCTGATGAAAACGGTTTTCAAGAACTGAAACTGATGCTCGGGATGTTCAGAATGAATGCGGTCAATACGCCGGAAATTGCCACAACCCTTGCACAGTACGGACTTCTGTATATCCCGGAAGCCCATATGTACCTCAGGTACCGCAACAAGGTACTGGATTATACCAAAAAAAATTCCACTTCGGCTTTTGAACACGAACTGCTTATGGAAAAGGAACTACATCCGTCCGATATACATCTTCCAAAAATTGCCCTTCACAAGCAATATCTGCGGACCTGGCTTTCCAATGAGGCCGGCGTACCATTTTCATTTGATGAAATATGGCGCATCCGCGAACAATGCATCAGAGATTTATCGGTACGTTAAAATTTGATTTGGATCATTCCGCGATATTAAAAACTTTTATTAAATTTGTGCCGTACAATTTCAGGGAAATGGTGTTCTTCCTTACCCAACCGCCGTAAAAAGCTGATGACGCCTGATTAATTAAGTGTAACACCATTTAATCGGGTATTTTATGTCGCATAACAATCTCAAAAATTTACAAAAAGCAAAGTCTTTTTCTTTACCACAGCTGGTAAAAGACCATCCCGTTGTACCTTACCTGTTGAAATGGACACTTATAAGCCTTATCATCGGGAGCTGCATCGGTGCAGCATCTGCCGGTTTCCTTCTTTCGCTTGACCTCGTAACGGGTTTCCGCGAACAGCATATATGGATCATTGCCCTGCTTCCCGTGGGAGGTCTGCTTACAGGTTTACTGTACCATTACTGTGGCAAAGACGTGGAAGCGGGAAACAACCAGCTCATCGATACGATTCACAACCCTCAAAAAGCACGTATTTCATTCAAAATGGCACCTTTTGTGTATATAGGTACTATCATCACCCATCTTTTGGGTGGATCCGCAGGTCGCGAGGGAACCGCGCTGCAGATGGCAGGTTCTATTGCTGACCAGTTTACAAAACCGTTGCGTTTATCGGCTTCCGAACGGTCGGTACTTATTATTGCTGCTGTTGCAGGCGGTTTCGGATCCGTATTCGGTACTCCACTGGCCGGAGCCCTTTTCAGCCTGGAATTTTTCCTTATCGGCCGCATCCGCTACCACGCCCTTTTTCCGGCTGTTATAACGGCCGTCATTGCTGATGCGTTTACAAAATACCTCGGAGCACATCATACAACCTATGCAATAAATGTTGTGCCCGATATTTCACTGTCAAACATACTGTATGCCGTTACAGCAGGTGTTGCCTTCGGTTGCTGTGCAGCGGCTTTCAGCAAAATCATCCGCAAAACGGGAAAGGTATTCAGACAGGCGATTCCCTTTGCTCCGCTGCGCCCGTTTGCAGGCGGAATCCTCGTGGCACTGGCCGTATTTGCCATGGGAACTACCAAATACATTGGACTCGGAATTCCTGTAATAGCTGATGCCTTTCACCAACCGCTTCCCTATTGGGATTTCGCTCTTAAGATGGCTTTCACCATTGTTACACTTGCCGCCGGTTTCAAAGGCGGCGAAGTAACACCTTTATTTTTTATCGGTGCAACGCTGGGCAATGCACTGGGGTATTTTATCCCGTTGCCAACCGGTTTGCTTGCCGGTATAGGATTCGTAGCCGTTTTTGCAGGTGCTACAAATACTCCCGTCGCCTGTACCCTCATGGCCGTGGAACTTTTCGGCAGCGAATGTGCACTGTACGCCGGCATTGCCTGTGTAGTATCCTATCTGGTATCGGGTCATAACAGCATTTACGGCCAACAGATTGTTGGAGAACCAAAAAACAGCTGGTTTTCTCATCACATGGGCAAACAGATCAATGACCTTTAATACAGACTATAGTTCTTCCCATTCCTCCTTTAAAATGCGGTATACAAAATTCCAGCGCGATGGCTCCCCGAAATAAGCAACTTCCTCTTCTGCAGTTTTTTTCGCTCCCAGGCGCATAATCGCCATTTGAGAGCGGATGTTCTGGGCTCCGATATGGAAGTATACGGCAGAAACAAATTCAAAGATATAGTCGAGCATAAGTTTTTTTACGGTCTGGTTCAGACCGGTTCCCCATGATTTTGTGCCATAAAAGGTATAACCGATAAAGATGCTTTTCTGTGTTTCATCGTAATTATAAAAACGCGTGCTCCCTGTTGTTTCTCCTGTAATCCTGTCTGTAACCTTAAAGGCCCCGCCACTTTGAAGCGCCCCGTCAAAAAAGGTACGGAATACCTCTTTTTTCCAACGGTCTTTATTGGGGTGCTGCTGCCATACCTCAGGATCTGAGGCAACGCGGTACAGTTCCTCAAAATCTTTTTCACACAGGGGATACAGAACAGCAAGGTCATTTTCAAGGATGACGTCAATGGGAAACTGCAGTTTTTTTTTATCAAGCGTCTTCCTCATCATAATATCTGTCTGTTCATCATTCCCAAGCTTAAAAACATGTTTTCCGAATGCAGTAAAACCGTTCTTTGTATAAAAGGCAATAGCTCTTGGGTTTTCTTCCCATACGCCGAGCCATATATACGATACATGGCGTTTATATGCTACTTCCAGAGCTTTTTCGTAGAGCAGTTGCCCCACCCTTTTTCCTTGGTAATCTCCCAATACATAAATACGCTCAATTTCAAGTGCCGCCTTATCCTGCAGTTCTGTTTGCGAATTACCGAAATTGAGTTTGAGATATCCGACAACGTTTTCTCCGTCAACAGCAAAATAAAACTCCGATTCTTGATTACGAAGTTCCTCCAGCAGCTTTGCTTCAGAAAATCCTTTTTCCAGGTATTGTACCATATCCTCAGCGGTATTGCTTTGTGAAAACGTTTCTGAAAACGTAATACGTCCTATTTTCTGAAGTTCTGAAAGGTCTTCAACCGCTGTTTTCCTTATTTTTATATCTTCCATACTGGTTATTCTTGATTTCCGTTCCTGCAATACTGCATATTGCATCATCCTGATTTAGTATTAAAATTAGCCTATTTATTCGAGATAAGTGCAGGATACGGTCTCAATAAAATGTTATTTTTATGTGCGGTTTACGGCCGTATTAAAAAGCGGACGAAAAACCGGGTTTCTTTTGTATTTTAGTATATAAACTCCGAGGATATGGATTATTTTATTATAGGCGATGTGCATGGATGTTATCACACCCTGTGCAGGATGCTCGAAAACTGGAACCCGCAGAACGAACACCTCATTTTTGTAGGCGACCTTATTGACAGAGGTAATTTCAGTTCCCAGTGTATAAAGAAGTGTATGGAACTCGATGCCGCGTACGGCAATGTTACCATACTTAAGGGAAATCACGAAGCAGAACTCATACAGTACTTTGAAAACGGCAACAATGAAAACTGGATACGGCAGGTCGGGGAAAAAACCCTTGCCGATCTTGAAGCGCACGAACTCAAAAAAGAACTTCTTTTACCCTGGCTCAGACGGCGCCCTTTAAAATTTGAAACTGGCAACATTCTTGTAACACATGCCGGTATTTCCGCTGTAGGGAATCCTTACCATGAAGAACACGAAGACAGCGTGCTCTGGAACAGGAAACCTATAATAAACATCGGAAAACTGCAGGTACACGGGCATATACCGCTCATGAAGAATTCACCTGAATTCAATATGGATGCCCGCTCGTGGAACATTGATACAGCAGCAGCGTACGGTTACAGCCTTACAGGGCTTAAAATAAGCGAAGCCGGTGAAATTCTGGGTGAGGTAATTACAGAAACAGATCCTGCTGATATTGCTCGTCCTAACTAAAAGTACTTATTTTTAACTTACTGAACACTTATGAACACTGTACTTAAAGAAATCAACTGGTTAAGAATCTTTCTTTATTATGCAGCCGTGCTCGGCGCAACCTATCTGGTAAGGAAACTGCCTAATCTGCTGAGCCTGCTGCTCAAACAGATAACAGATATTCCCTTTTCGTTCAACTACAACCACGGTATGGCTCTGTTGCTGCTGTCTGTCTTTTTTTACAGTTTTTTCCCGGTAAATAAACAGGTAACTTTCTGGGGAAACAGCAGGCTCAAAAGCTTATTATTTCCACTGGTACTTTTTATGAGCTACGGAATTTACGGAATACCCAACAACCATGGGATCAACCCTCACCTTTGGGCTATCCTGTTCTGTTCACTGGCCATGTTGTATAACATTATGGAAGAATACGCATGGAGAGGCTACCTTATAAATAACCTGGAAAAAACACCCTTATGGTTCAAAAGCCTCCTGTCGGGGCTGTTCTGGGGGTTTTGGCATTTGCTTGTTTTCGAAAATTTTGATCAATATGGGGGATTCCTTATGTTTCTGTTGTTCTGCATCGTGTTTTCCTTTATCCTTACCTTTGCCGTACACCGCACCGCATCTGTACTTGTTGCAGCCGCAATACACACTTTCCTGGTACAGATGAACGTTGCCACACTGGTGTGTTTTGTTCTTTTTATGATACTTCTAGGTATATGGAACAGAATTTCATTTGTAAAAAAGGAATCAGATTTATCGGTAATGTCTTGAGAAACCGACTCCAATTTTGTATATTTAAGATAAATAAAATTGCAGTTTATGAAAAAATCCTTATTATTTTCACTTGTATTCATTACGGCATCCACTCTTACGGGTTGCGGAGCCATAGAAACTATTTTTAAGGCCGGCATGTGGTGGGCCTTTATCCTGATGTTTGTTGTTGTAGCATTGATCATCTGGATTTTAACCCGTATAGGAAAAAAATAATCTTATTCTAAAAAAAGAAGAACGGGATATTGAAAAAGATATTCCGTTCTGTATTTAAAGCGTTACGGAAAAAAGGTCTGAGCCGGTATTCCGCTAAAACTTCCAGGCCAGGATACGGCTTGCCTTATTTCCCTGTGCCATATGGATGATCCTTTGCTCTTTCACACCTGTTTTCGTTAAAAGCCGTCTGAGCGGCTTCAGGTTGTCCTGGTTGGAAACCAGGGTCGTAAACCAGCGCGCCTGCTGAGCAAAATAAAAGCTTTCTTTAATGTAAAGGCTTATAAAGCGCAGTTCTCCCCCATCGAACCACAATTCCGTCTGTTGTCCCCCGAAATTGCGCACGGGTTTTTGTACGTCCTTCCCAAGGTTTTTGAGTTTGCGCGTTGTCTGTTTTACGGCTTCGCTTTCCGATTTGAAAAAAGGAGGGTTGCAGATAACAGCGTCAAACCGTTCTCCCGGTTCTACTATATTCTTTAAAAAACTCCGCGATTCCTTCTGAAAACGCAGGAACACATGGTCTTTAAGCAGTGTATTTCCCTGAACAATAGCCGATGCTGCATCAAAAGAACCCCGGTTTACATCTGAAGCAACGAACTGCCAGCCATACTCCGAAACACCGATGATGGGATAAATGGTGTTGGCTCCTACCCCTATGTCTATAATTTTAACGCGGGGGCCTGTAGGAACGATGCCCCGGTTTGATTCCGCAAGCAGGTCGGCTATATAATGAATGTAATCTGCCCTTCCCGGAACAGGCGGACACAGATTTCCCGGAGGAAGCTCCCACAGCGTAATACCGTAGGTACTTATTAAAAGGGCTTTATTGAGCAGTATAACAGCGTCGGGATCGGAAAAATCAATGGTATCCGCTCCGGACGGGTTTTTGATAAGGTGAAGTGCCAAACCCGGTACAACAGATGTGAGCAGTTCAAAATCATAGTGCCGGTTGTGTTTGTTGCGTTCGTGCAGCTTGCTTTTCAAGGCTTCGTTGTCCTTCATCCTTTGTTTTTTTACAAAATTAGGAATTTAAACCTCACGGTTGTTTTTCCACAAGATATTTCCAGTACCTTTTCGGCACATGCTGCATATGCAGCTTCATATTGCGGCGTTCCTCAATGTTCGTCGACTTAAAATACTGTTTCCACAACTGCTCAAAATGTGCATTACGCTCATCAGCAGCCACTTTTACCTGTGTCGTTTCAAACTGTTTCCGGATATTGATATCAAGTTGTACTTCCACTACCGTTAACTTGTCGTAATAAATACCGTAATTTCTTTTTACGTCGTAAATAAGCCAGTTCTGGTCGGCATACCTCCTGGCAAAAAAAGATGCAATGAGCGGGAGCACATTAAAATCGGGTTCCACGAGTGCAAAGAACAACCCGTCGCTGCTTTTACTGAAACGTATGAAAGCTTTCATACGGTGTCGCTCCCGGCTTACTTTTTTCAAGGTTTGCGCTACATAAAGCACATCATCGTTGCCATAGTTTTCCAGAATATTGCCATTGCCGCGGAAAAGTGCAACAAGCAACCGGAACGCTGCTGTGAGTGCCCGGGGATCTTCGGACAGGAACACACGGAAAAAATCGGACGCTCGCGATTTTCCAATGCGCTGCTGCAGTCCGTTGAGCACTCTTTCCGCCTTTGAGGCATCTGTTGTGATGATACGTTGCGAATCGAAAAAAGACGACTGGTGTACAGATTCGGATACAGGAACCGCATGCCACTCCTTCATTTCAAAACATTCAAAAATACAGCACAGAAATCCGTAGTAAGTTCCGTCGTACACGTACACTGTCATGAGAAAAGGGTCAGCTGGCCTTCCAAAGACAATGACTTGTACTTTGTATGGCTCGTTTTTAATATTTGTGATTTCAACTGGGCCATGTTAGGTTCTCCCAAACGAAAAGGAGTATCGCTACAACGCATGAAGTACCGGGCCCTGTTAAAGGCTATTCCAAGTCTTTTAAGCTGGTATTCGCGCAGCTGTCCGAATGCACGGGCCCTGATGATCTTCAGTGCCGACTGTCTGCCGATGCCCGGAATCCGGATGATGGTCTTGTAGTCGGCCGTATTTACGTCTACAGGAAAAAAAGCGGGATTCCGGAGAGCCCATCCAAGTTTGGGATCGATATCAAGATCGAGCTGGCTGAACTTCGGATTGAGGATTTCATCAAGCCGGAAATCATAAAATCTCAGGAGCCAATCGGCCTGGTACAATCGGTTCTCCCGCACAAGCGGAGGCCGTGTACCAATTTCGGGCAAAAGCGGGCTGCTCCCGTTTACGGGTACATAGCCGCTGTAATAAACGCGTTTAAGGTTGTAATTGCGGTAAAATTCGTCGGCAACGGACATGATTTGAAAATCAGTTTCAGGTGTGGCCCCTATAACCATCTGCGTACTCTGTCCCGCAGGAACAAATACAGGGGTATGCCTTATTACGGCCCGTTCACTTTGAAAGGTTTTTATGGTATTGTTTACAAAGGCCAGCGGCTTACGCACCGAATCGTGGTCTTTTTCCGGGGCCACAAGCTTTAAACCCGTTTCTGTCGGAAGCTCCAGGTTAATGCTCATACGGTCTGCGTAAAGCCCGGCTTCCTTTATGAGTTCCTCACTTGCACCGGGAATGGTTTTGAGGTGGATGTAGCCGTTATAGCGCTCCTCGAGACGCAGTTTCTTTACAATGCGCAACAGCCGCTCCATTGTAAAATCGGCATCTTTAAAAATACCCGAACTCAGAAACAGGCCCTCAATGTAGTTGCGCCGGTAAAAATTCATGGTAAGCGACACCACCTCCTCCACCGTAAAGGCGGCACGTTTTACATCGCTGCTCTTCCTGCTCACGCAAAAAGCACAATCATAAATGCAGTGGTTTGTAAGCAATATTTTAAGCAGGGAAACACAGCGCCCGTCTTCCGTATATGTATGACAGATGCCCGATGCCGAAGCATCTCCTATTCCCCCCTTGTTCTGCCTTTTGCTTCCGCTTGAACTGCAGCTCACATCATACTTTGCCGCATCGGCCAGAATCCTTAGTTTCTCTTCAATCCGCTCCATAATACCCTTGATATAGTGCCTTTCCAAGGCATGGAAAGGCCGGACCAAGTTAGAAAACAAATAGGACACCAGGTGTCGCTATAAAAAAACCGGCTCAGAAAGAGCCGGTTTTTTTATAGCTGGAACACGCTGTCGCTGAGTGCCGCATTGAGTTTTTTATTTTTAAGACGTATAACCGAATAATCGTTGGAGCTTTCGGTGATTTTAATCTCAGAGACCGTATTTTCATTGTTTTTAAACGTTAATACCACTTCCCTGATGTGTTTGCTCATCTCTTTGCTTTTAGGCTTTAAAACCGCCGATCTGGAGCTTCCGTTTTTAAAATAGGTAATGTCAAAAGATTTTTCGTCGAACAGTTCTCCGTTGTAGCTGCCCGTCATGAGCTGCTGCAGCTGTTTAAAGCGTTTGTTCTTATTGAGGTCTATGTTCGTTATCCTGCCTTTTTCGTTCTTTATCTTAAGATTCTGCCCGTTAAACAGCATGGCACTTTTCTTAGGTTCCTGGTACTGCCACAATAGCTTGTCGCCCTTAAAACGGAATATTCCGCTCGATGTTGCCGCATTCTTTAAAACGCTGACGTGTTTGGTTTCTTCAAAATCGGCCGTGATGCTCGTGGTCTTTGCCGACTGGCTCTGTACCTCCTTCTTAAATGCAGCTGTTTCTGCAGCGGTCATTTTGGTTTGTGCAAACGAAAGCGGTACTGTAATGAGGCACAGCAGTAAAAAAAGATTCTTCATTATTTATATCCCTTAATTTCTATTAATTCTTCAACCGTAACCGATTGTATGTTTCTTTGTTTCATAACAAGCAACAACTGTTCCAATGTTCTTGTTGTCTTATGCGAAGTATCGTGCAGCAGCACGATGGAACCTTTCCGAAGCCGGGGCAGGATCCTCTTTAAAATGGTTTGTTCGTTTTTGAGAACCGTGTCGAGCGACCGGATGCTCCAGCCAACGACCTCCATACCGTTTTTTTCACAGGCTTTCGAAATACTGGGATTGGTAACACCGAAAGGCGGACGGAAAAAAACAGGGGTCTTTCCCGTATAGGCCGAAATAACCTTCTGCGTAGTACGTATTTCTTCCGAAACCCGCTGAACCGGCCAGAAACCGATAAAGGAGCTGTGCGTATAGGTATGGTTGCCTACGAGATGGCCCTCCGAAACGATACGCTGCAAAAGTTCCGGATTTTTTTCTACCTGTGTTCCAATACAGAAAAAAGTAGCTTTCTGCCCGAACTTTTTCAAAAGATCAAGCACTTCTGCGGTGTATTCTGTAGGCCCGTCGTCAAAAGTAAGCGCCACTGAACTTTGTTTCACGCTGCTGTTGGAAACTGTTGTTTTTATATAGTACCCCGACCGGATGTCGAACGATGCCCAGGCCGTCAGAGCCAGCCAAAGGCCCCCGGTAATCAACAACCACGGAAAAAAACTGCTGTCGTAAAAAGAAAATACCAGCAGCAGCAGGCAAACTGCTGTAAAAATCCATTTTATGTAGGTATGCCTTAACATGATTTTACCAGAACAAAACTGAAATCGGTACCGCCTCCCTGGTTTATGAGCAGGATGTTTTGCAGTTTCTGAGGACGAACCTCGTTGTATTGTACGGTTTCAGGATATTGTCCGCGATACAGTATTTCTGCCGCAAGCCTTAAACCATAAGCCGATGCCGTATCATAACCGGCCGAAACATGCTGGTAATACGCCTGTGCTGTTTTGGGAAAAAATGTACTTACCTTATTGTAAAACGGCTGTTGCCAAACATCGGCATTCACACCGAATACTACGACATCTATTGCATCGAAATCCAGGCCGGATCGCTGTAAAAAGTTTTTGACAGCTGTTTCTTCGTCTTCTTTAAACGCATTAAAGAGCAGTACGTCACAAACCTCAGCATAGGAACTTTCCTTTTTTTCATTGGATAGCGCAAAGAAATGGGCACCTTCTCCCAATGGTATTCCACGTGTTGCAGGTTGTTTAAAATTTATTTCCTCACCTCCCTGCTTTACTTTGCCAACCATTTCAAACATGGAAAAAGTATACGGTGCAATTTCGTCCACCCCCCCAATAAGCACATTTTGCTTTCCAAAATGCCTGAGTTGCATAAACCCGTCAAAAAGAGCACTTTCAAACGAGCTGGCTCCGTTCACATAGGTAAAATTATAGGCTTTGCAACCGAGTCTCAGGGCTATCTGGGCCGCCACCGTATTATGGGTGGACTGTATAAAAGCTGTCGGTGTAAGAAACTGTTCGTCGTTTTCAATTATGGCTTCAAGAAATTTCTCAGAGTCCTCAATACATCCGAGTCCCGTTCCGACAATAACTGCCTGCAACTCGTGCATCTGGGCTTCTGATAACGCTTTATCTGCTGCATAGATGCCCATTTTAACACCTTTTCCCATACGTCTGCTCATAGCTGGCGCAATAAGATCCTTATAAGAAGGCTGCTGTGCCTTATTTAACGACTGCAATGGCTGAGACTGTGCTTCAAAAACATCGAATACGGGATCCTGTACGGTCACACTTCCCAAACCGTTGATATAACATTTACTCATGGGTACCGGTTTTAGAAAAGATTAAGGTTGAACAGTTTCCGCCGAAACCGAAAGAATTCGACAATACGTATTTCAGTTCTTTTGAAACAGGTTCAGTTTGCGGAATAAGGTTGAATTCTTCCATAGGTCTGCGGAAATTGAGATTCGGAAAGACAATTCCTCTTTGCAATGCGAGAACGCTGTAAACTGCTTCAACAGCAGCTGCAGCCGCGAGGGTATGTCCTGTAAATGCCTTTGTAGAACTGAATGCCGGAACCTTATCAAAAATCCTCAACAGTGCGCGACCCTCCGACAAGTCGTTATTCGGGGTTGCCGTTCCGTGTGCATTTACATACCCGATTTCATGCGGTTCAATACCGGCTTTTTCAAAGGCCTCTTTCATAGCCAGGTACGCTCCTTCCCCGTTTTCCGATGAAGCGGTCTGGTGGTACGCGTCGTTTGCATTGCCATACCCGGCAACATACGCCAGTACTTCTCTTTTTTTCCGCTTCACCACCTCATCCGATTCCAATACCAGGTATGCTGCGGCTTCACCAAGGTTCAACCCCTTTCGCTCCTGATCAAAAGGCATATTGTCCGCATCTGATAAAATCATGAGCGTTTTGAATCCGTTTACCGTAAACTTGCTCAGGGCATCGGTTCCACCTACCACAACGCGGTCCAGGTAGCCCTGTTCAATCATACCTGCACCAAGCATGATGGCATTGGCAGCTGAAGAACAGGCTGTGGAGATGGTTGAAACAAACCCTTTCAATCCCAGGTAATGGGCAATTTTATTGGAGCTGTCACCTGCGTGGTGGCTTTCGATGTATTTCTGGAATTCCGGGTGGTTGAGGTACTGCCTGTAATGCTTTTCGGTAAAGTCCATCCCTCCCACGCTCGTAGAAGAAATAAGGCCTGCCCGAACGTCGTTCAGATCCTTTATACCCGCAGCCTTAACAGCCTGCGCGGCTGCATAAGCCCCGAGCATACTGGTGCGTGTGAACGTATTTTCGGCAGGAAGGCCCAGCAACTGCTGCAATTCTTCGTTGGTACGCTTGATCTCCCCTACCTTTATTTCCGAGGCATGACGGGAAGAGAAATTCTCAAGAAACGAAATGCCCGGTCTTTTTGAAACCAGTGCATCAAAATTTTCCTCAACCGTTGACCCGATTGCGGAAATAATGCCCATACCCGTAATTGCAACACGCGAACGCATTACAGCTTTGTTCTGTTTTCAGCAATAAACTGCGCCATGGTCTCCACCGACTGGAAAATTTCCTTTCCCTGTTTGGGATCTGCAAGTTTAATACCGTATTCTTTGTCTAAAAGAACGATAAGTTCCAAGGCATCTATAGAATCCAGTCCCAGCCCGTCGCCAAAAAGCGCTTCGGTGTCCTGAATGTCCGCAGGTGTGATGTCTTCCAGGTTCAATACCTCAATTATACGTTCTTTTAATTCTTGTTTTAAAGCTTCCATTCTCTTTATTTCGTTATCTCGTTAATATTTTCAATTGTGTGCGCAATATTTCCGTGGGTCTCCACCAGGTAAAAATCGGCCCTGTACTCTCCGTTCAGAAAATGCACCCAGCCACAGAGTACTTTTACCGCTTTTTTTGTTTTGAGCAGGTATTGGGCATATTGCTGCATCCGCTCCGCAGGAAACCGTTCGGCTATAAAAAAAGCACTTTCGCTTTTGAGTGCGTGGCGTATGCTTATTTCGCCTATTGTGATATTGGGCAATGTGTAGACAAAAACGGCTGGGCTCGGAAAATAGGCAGCCGCATCCTGTATCGTCTGTTGGTGCTTCAGGTCCGTATCAAGGCTGGCTTCACGGTTGCTGAGCAGAAGCGCGATGTCTTTTTCTTCTTCATCCCCGAGCAAAAGCTCCGCTGCTATAAAGGCCAGCTTGCACAGATCGTCCATCTTATAGAACTTGGGATAGTTTATACCCCGTTCTTTATATACCCTTTTCATAAACGCAGAAAAACCGTCTTCTTCATTTTTAAAGAGGCATATTCCGTTTTCAAAGATAGCATCTTTCTGAATGTTTATGAATTTGTTGATTGCATACATGTCTTTTAATTTTTAATCAGTACCAGAGCCGAATTACTGCCTCCGAAACCGGAAGCCGTCTTCAACACCGTTTTAAGCGGTGTTTTTTCCGGTTTTGCAATGATGTTGAGCGGCTGTGTGGTTCCGGGACTTTCATATCCCAATGAAGCCACCAGCGTGTTATTTTTAAGGCTTTCTGCCGCCAGGATGGTTTCCAGCAGTCCCGATGCACCGAGCGTATGTCCGAAATAGCCTTTAAAACTGTTCAGCGGGGCCTGCTGTACACCGGCACGATGAAAAGCTATTGCTTCCATTTCATCATTGAACAGGGTAGCGGTACCATGGGCTGAAATATAATCGATTTCATCTGCCGATATCGCCGCTTCTTTAAAAGCCTTTTCAATACTCAACAGCAACCCTTCTCCTGTACGCGATGGACCCGATATGTGGTTGGCATCGTTAATATGTGCTTCGCCCGCCATAAGAACGGCATCGGGGCGTTTTTCCGGAGAAACATACGCGGCAGCGGCCGCTTCTCCTAAGTTTACACCACTTCGGTTCATATCATAGGGCCTGCAGGGTTCGCCGCTCATAGCCTGAAACGACTGGAATCCGGAAATCACAAAAGGGGTGAGCTCGTCTGCAGCCACCACATAGGCATCGGAAAAGCCGCCCGTTTCAATAAAACGTTTGGCTACAGACAATGCCATAACACCTGAAACACAGGCATTTGAAACAACAATTGGTTCTGTTTTAAATCCAAAATAGTTGTTGATGTGCAGCGCCAGCTCTGTTATAAGGGCGGACTCCAGGTTGTTTTTTTCTAATGCTTTAATGTTTCCTTTGGTCGTGGAAAGCACCAGCACAGTATTTTCTTTTATTTTATTTTTCGAGATAACAGGCTTAAGAGCCGCTATCATGAGTTTTTCGATTCTTGATCCTTTAAACGTGGCATCCAAGTCTTCAAAATAACGGTCGAAAACTGTGTCGTTAATACTTGCTGCGTACACAGAACCAATGGAGTTATTTATAAAAACAGGTGCCAGGGCCGTTCTTCCCGAAACGACTGCTTCAAAATTTTCGCTGGTACCGAATCCCAGCGGGCTTATGATATGGGTATCGTGAATATAAACTTCCATTACAACAGACCTGTTTTACGTTTCCATTCCTCGAAAAAGGAGGGAAGGGTGATGATTAAATTGCCCTGCAGATCGGTAAAGACCTGCGTAGTTTCACCTGTGCATACCAATTCGTGCCGGTCGTTGTAAATTTCAAAATGAAAAACCATTTTGGCAGCCGCAGAATCTATAAAGGTAGTTACAATATACGCGTCATCCGCATAGCGCAACGGTTTTTTGTGCTCGCTTTGCGTTTTAACAATCGGAGTGGCAAAACCGTGGTCCTGCACATCTTTGTAGGAAATACCGTAAAAGCGGCCGAATGCTTCACGACCGTCTTCAAAATAATCAATATAGTTCCCGTGCCACACGATGCCCAGCGCATCGGTATGGTTAAACTTTACCTTAAAATGTTCCGTATGCTGTAAGGTTTTGTTTGTTTTAAACGGATCTTTTCTTTTTATCATATAATAAGGTAAATGTAATGATTACTGCGAAAAACAAGGTTAAAAACATCATTTCGGGAATAACCGAAACGATGGAACCGTTGCGCAGCATAATATCGTAATACCCGTTGAGTGCCCAGTTCATGGGCGATGCTTTGGAAGCCACCTGCATGGCATCCGACATGGCAAACACGGGAATCCAGACTCCTCCAACGGCTGCCAGGATAACAACAAATGTCGCGCCAAAAGGAGCTGACTGTTCCTGGGTATTGCATACGATGCCCAGCAGGATGCCCAGCCCAATGGCGGCAAGGCCGGACGTTAGGGTAAGCAGCGACATAAGCAGCACCTTGTTTCCCGACAGATTAAGCTCGGGCAGGTTCAGCAACGGGAAAAACAGTTTGGAAACCAGTAATATGGCATAAAACTGCAGCAGGCATATGATGAGATAGGTAATGATCTTTCCTGTATACAGCACCGCATTTGACGTAGGACTGCTGATAAGGCGCAGATAGGTTCCCTGGCTTTTCTCCTTTACAATGTTGATGGACAAGGGCACCATGATGAAAAAAATGGCAAACAGCGTCCATGCCGGTACGTTATGCTGTACTGAATTGGGCAGCACCTCATCCGGATGCGTTTGCGGAACCACCTCCTTAAAACTTATGAAAGGCTCGTTGAATGAAGCGCTGCCCGAGCCTCCGAGCTGTGTTTCGAACGTTTTGTAGATGGCGTCCGATTCCAGTTGTGCGATCATTTTATCAATGTTGCTCTTGATACCGTTTTTAAAGGCTGCCTGGGTTGCAGGATCGAAATACATACGGACTTCTTTTCGTTGTAGCGCAACCGGTTCATACGGAGCCGTATTCATACCCATTTCTTCCAATATGGCATCCACATTCTGGCGAACCTTGATGTTAAGGTCGGAAGTAAGGTTTTTGGGCAATACGATGGCCATCTGGTAGCGGCCGCTGAAAACTGCTTCTTTAGCAGCTGCTTCTGTTAAAGAACGGTTGTTGAGTTCCGTAACGAGTTCAAAGCTCTGTGATTTTTCAAGTTCTGCTTTCACCCTTAACGAAATACTGTCCTCATCGTGATCGAGCCACAGAACAGGTATTTTAGAAGCACTGATGCTTTGATAGGTACTGTCCTGGATGGAGGTTACCACCACCACGAGGATAATGGGCATAACGAACAGCGTGATGAGGCCTCCAATATCCCTAAAAAGCAGTTTAAGCTCTTTTAATATGCTTTGTTTTAATTTAAACCACATCGCGTAACTTTTTACCGGTTAATGCTATAAATACTTCTTCCAGGCTGTGCGCATGAGGTATACTTTGAATAAGTTCTTCAGGAGTACCTTCCACAAACACGGTTCCCTGGTCAATGATGGCGATATCGGTACAGAAATCCTGTGCTTCCGCCATTAAATGCGAAGTATATACAATGGTGGTGCCTTCCTGGTTCAGCTGTTTGAGGTATGTGATGATGGTAGCGCGTGACTGTACGTCAACTCCAACAGTAGGTTCATCTAGGAACAGTACTTTAGGATTGTGCAGTATTCCCGCAATAAGGTTCACCCGGCGCTTCATACCTCCCGAAAACGTATGGATTTTTCTATGCATGAACTTTTCAAGCCCCAGCTGTGTGAGGTAGTTTGTGATTCTGGGTGTTAAATCAGTTTTTTTTACGTTGTAAAGGCTTCCGAAATACATGAGGTTTTCATAGGCCGTAAGCGTAGGGTAGAGGGCATACTCCTGAGGCACCACGCCTATCTTTTCCTGAATACTGCGGATGTTCCCGTTCGAGGAGATTCCGTCGATTTCAAAACTGCCCAGAGTAGGGCTGATGACCCCGCACAAAACAGACAAAAGCGTCGTTTTTCCGGCACCGTTCGGTCCCAGAAGCCCGAATATGGAACCACGCGGAATTTTGAGTTCTACATTGTTAAGAGACAGATAATCTGACCCTTTATACTGTTTTGAAATGTTCTGAATCTTGATGATGGCCAACATTACACTGCTTTTTTAAGTTTTTTGAAGAAGGCTTCTTCCATATCTGCAAGCTCCATAAGCCGGTCCGACAAATGCTGGTATACGTTCTCCGTATTGCTGCGTTTCTTTACCACGCGCGATGCTTCAAGGGCGAAATCGCGCCATTTATCACCGATGACCGCCATTTCGGCAGCCAGTTCTTTCAAGCCGTCGTTTTTAAGATAATCTGCAGCTTCCTGCAAAAAGGCTGCATAAATAAAGCGGAAACCACCACCTCCTGTTCCTATTTCCTCCTGCATGCGTATAAGATTGACCAGGTTGTAGTTGGCTTTGACAACCCCTAGTTTGCGGTGCCATTTTAAAATAGCTTTTGCTACCATGCGCATTCCGCGTACCCCGACTATGGGCACCGGGGCCAGCATGTCCTTACAGGTTTTCTTTATAGCCAAGCGTATAGGTTTCGTCAGATCGGTCTGTGAAGGTACGGAAACAGGGTAGTATAGATGCCCCTTCGGAGCAAGAGCTCCTTTGGCAAACCGTACTTTTTCCAGTTCGTCTTCGGTGAGTGAAACAGTATGATCCAGTACGGGATCGCTTATAAGGTATCGTCCGTCTTCTTTTCCGTAGACCACGATGTTGTGGGCATTAAAGTGAAAACGGTATTCATCGGGAAAATAGTTAAGGTGGTAAACACCCACTACAAGGCCCGTAGGAATCTTCTTTTGCAGGTTCTCGTCGAGTTTCTGCTGTGCCTTTTGCGGATCGGAAAATTTAAAACGTCTTACCTTGATACCTAGCCTTTTGGCCATGCGGTTAAAGATAACGCCGGGCAGCGGACGGTAAGAAATAGCCGGCGCATGGTTGACCTTTATGAAAGGCAGATATACGAAAAACAAGCCCGATCCCAGGCCAAAGGCCATGGGTTCACTTATTTTAAAACTTTCATTGTTTAACAGATTTACGATGGCTCCGTTTTCGCAGTGTGCGGACTGCCTGTGTTGAAATTCTCCCTGCATTTATCCTTTAAAATTTCTTAAATCTTCTAACGTTATGCCGAAAACATCGGCGTATTTCTGAAGTGTTTTTGTTCCCAGTCCCTTAAATACCGATGGTTTTGCATGTCTCTTTACGATAAAAGTCCACTTTTCCAGGTAAGCGGCAAGGGTTTGCCAGTCCATACGATTCAATTCCATATAGTAAACCACAGGGCTTACCCTGTTTGCCCTAACATCTTCCAGTGCCTGCTGTACACGCTGGTCCAGAACTTCAAGGTTCTCATACTGTATGATGGTTTTAGGTTCCCATCCCGAACTCTGAACGGAAACGAATTTTCCTTCTTCGTCTACTGCATAAACCAGTTCGTTGCTTTGATTCTTTTTAAGGGGGCTGTCGTCCTGTGGAACTTCATTCTTCTTCATCTTATCTTTTTTGTAAAAACAAATTCATTTCGCCTTCCAAAAATAAGGTATCTGCATGATATGTAACAACTTTTAGGGTACAAATAGAATATTCGGGAGTCTGCACCTGTGAAATAAGATGGGCTTCCGTCTGAATCCGGAGATGAACCGGGGGCAGCTTATGAAGGACAATTTTTTTAATTGAGCTTATAAATCCAATAACCCCGGGATTATCCTGCGATTCCGAAGAAGGTTCTTCTTCGAAATAATACTGACCCGAAACAGAAGAACACGTCTGCGCAGCATTTTCAATAAGCCCGGCTTCGGACAACATACTGTTTTCGATAAAAATACAGTCATCCGTTATATTAAAATGCGTCAGTACGCGTTCCGGACCAATGTATTCAATCACGTCTACCATGAGCATGGGCTTAAGGTGGGGAAGGTAGTTCTGTATACCGATATAAGCAGGGGTCTGATCCATTTATTGTGCAATTACGGTTTTCATCTGACCCGATGCAATGACCTCGCCCTGTATCTTAGAAACAATATCCACAAGGGTAACACCGGAAAATTCATGCAATATCGTAGCCGTAGTGACAATGCTTTCGTTTTGAACGGGCAGGCGGCCGACTCTGAGATTTGCAATACTGCCGATATAGCCCGTAGGGGCCTGTTCGTTCTTTACGTAAAAACCGAAACCCGTATGCAAGGCAACAGTTTGAGCCATATGTTCAATTAATCCGGGTTCCGTGAGCATACCGCCGTTTACAAACAAACCTTGGGTATTCACAGTAAAACCCGATACAACTTCATGATCGCTAAAAGACATAAGTGTATCTACCATTACGATGGGGTTGCGCTGCGGGATGCATTTAAGCAATACCTCCCGATTTGTTATGGGAAAGGAAACCTGCATTACGAAACTACTTTTAAAAAGGCATAGGCATAGGAAAAACGACCGCTTTCCGGAACGGAAAGCATGATTGTATCACCTGTTTTCAATTGGCCGCTGTGATAGAGTTCTTCCAGCATAAGGTAAATGGAGGCAGCTCCTACATTCCCTACTTCAGGAAGGTTCAGAAACCATTTAGCATGTGCAATTTCCAATCCGGCCTCCTTAAATTCCATATAAAGCTTGTCCTTAAAGTAAACAGAAGAAATATGGGGCAGGAAATACGTGATGTCATCGGGGATTATACCGTGTTTTTTCATTGCATCCTTCATACTTTCCACACCTTTTTTAAGAATGAACTCGTCCAGGATCTTTACATCCTGTTTCAGTGAAAAAACCGATTCGTTCCGCCATTCGTCCACACTGTATTCGCTCCAGGCCTTTACTGATCCGTCCGGAAGCTTTTCACCTCCGGCGTACATACAGGTTTCCAGCTCATGGGCATAGGAATAGTTCTCCATCCACATGATTTCGAGCGACAAGCTACCTTTGGATTCATTTTCAAGCAGCATGGCACCGGCACCGTCAGACAGCATCCATCTTAAAAAATCCTTTTTAAATGCCAGTATGGGCTGTTGTTCCAAAGATTCCAAATTTGCGATCTCTGCTTCAAACTTATCAGCCATCATCCAGGTGGAAACGCGCTCTGAGCCTGTGCATACCGCATTTTTGGAATTGCCCGACTTAACCGACAGGTAGCCGTATTTAAGTGCATTCATTCCCGAACAGCAGACACCTGATGCCGAATTCAGTTCTACAGACCTGTTTTGAAGCAATCCATGTACCATGGCGGCATGCGAAGGAAGCAGCAAATCGGGTGTTGAAGTTCCACACGACAATACCTCGATATCGTTAAGTGAAAAATCAGATCCCGTTAGGTTTTGTATTGCCAATGCGGTAAGTTCCGCATTGTTGTGTGTAACACGCTGCTGCTTGTCCAGAGCATAATAACGGTTTCTGATTCCGTTGTTTCTTAAAATGATGCGGCGTGATTTAGATGGTGTATGGTTTATTTGTCCGAGAATCTGTTCCATTTCATCGTTTGAAACAGGTTCATTCGGTAAAAACTTTTCTATTTTATTGATAAAAACTCTTCCTGACATTGCTAAACTCCTTGAAAATACTTTTTCTCTTTCCGAATGCTAAAATAACGAATTGGATACAAAATAAACTCAATTAAATGAACTATCGGTGATAAAAACCAGATAGCACTGAAAAGGTAACCTTTGAAAAATTTAAGTAAAAGGCGACGCTTACCGGGATTTTTAGTAATAAGATGCGACCATATCCGGAACATCTTGTTGGCCTTTTTATCCATGGATACGAGAAACCAGCGGTATTCAACGGCACCGTTCTGTACGAGTTCCTGCTGCAGGTTTTCATACGAACCCTTTAACAAGTAGGGGAGTATGATTGCACCAAAACGGTCTGATGCTTTGATTTCCTTATCCTTCACACCGGGTAACGGCATAAACCCGTATGCTTTGCGTTTTTTACCCGAAAACATCCAGTCCACCACTGTAATTACGCTCACAAGGTTGATGTTCCGGTCCGTAAGTGCAATATTCCCAACAAGGCGGGCACCGACATCCTTTAACAGTACCTTCACCTTTTCCTGTGCATATGCCCACATATTCCTGCTGCCGCTGATTGTAATTACCGGAACATCATAAAGAAGCTTCCGTGCAAAAGAACTTTTAAGAAAGGAATTAAAAGGGATAGAAGGGGTGAGGTACCACACCTGATAATGCAGTAAAACCAGATCGTATTTTGTATTAAGTATTTCTTGTGAAGGTGTTTCCAATTGGGTTGGTACCTGCAGGAAAGTTTCGGGAAAAACGCCAAAAAAGGAATCGTTGTCCCACGGGAAAGGAAACGGTTTAGCCGGGCACAGGTTGTAGTAGGTTACCTGTACCTCTTCACTTTTCTCGAACGCATTTGCTACGCGGTCCGCAATTTCCTTCAACTGTCCTGATTGCGAGTAACAGACAACTAAAACATTTTTCATTTAAACCTGATTTATACGGTTATTTTTTCCAAAATTTGAAATAATTAAACCACTGGTACGGGTACTTCTGAAGCATCTGGCCAACACTTTCCGTATAGGCCTTTAAAACTGCCGCTGCATCACGGTGCCTGAATTCCGGTGCACGCCGCGTGTACAGGTGGTAATGCAGGCCGGGTTCCTTCATAACATAAACAAAAGCAACAGGTGCCTTTAGTCGTGATGCCAACTGAAAGGTTCCCGCCGGAAAATAAGCTTCTTCTCCAAGCAACTGCTCCTGAACAGTTTTTGAATGATCGAAATACCGGTCCCCGGTAAGACAGATAAGGTGATTGTTCGACAAAGCTTCATTTATTTCAAAAATATGGGAAAGATCCTCCTTTACATAAATAAAATGAACACCCGCAGCCTTTTCCCCGATACTTTCAAGATATTCCTTGATAACCGAATGTTCCCGATCGACCGTAACAATGTGGATCTGGAAGTTAAAATCAATCTCGGAAAAAAAGGTTTCAGCTATTTCAAAATTACCTATATGCGCACTTATAAGGATGCCTCCCTTTTGTTCCTGCAGCAGTTGTTTAAGAATTTCAATACCGTCAAAATCAAACGTGAATTCCGAACGCATCCCGGCAGAGATTGCCACCTTGTCAATGAGGGTTTGTCCGAAAACAAAATAACTTTTATAAACAGCTGCAACCGCCTTTATGAAAGAAAACCGCTGACGGTGGCGGAAATAATAAAACATGGCTTTAAACGAAGCCGGATATGCTATAAAATAATAAAAAGCCACGAATACCAGAATGCTGTAGGCAGCACGTATTCCCAGCTTCTTAATGCAATATACAAAAATTTTATAGCCTAAAATGGTTCCTTTCGACTTACCACTCCATTGGGTCATTCTTAAGCGTTTTTGGCCGTAATCTTACGATCGATAATATTGTAGAAATCTTCAAATGTTACCATGCCCATAAAATCTGCCTCTACGAGTTTTACCCCGAAATTAGATTCAATAATCACAACCAGATCTACATAATCAAGACTGTCCAGATCAAGCGTTTCTTTTAAATTTTTTCCTGCTTCAATTACATCTCCGTCCACTTCAAACTCCTCTACAAGTATATCGTTGACTTTTTCGATGATTTCTTCAATTCCCATTTTCCTTATTTATATTTTTTGACAATTACAGCCGAATTGGTTCCTCCAAATCCGAAAGAATTCGACAAATATACATCAAAATCTTTATTTATTGTTTTCGTGGCAATATTGAGCTTTGCAGAATGCTCGTCGGGTGTTTCAAAATTGATATTAGGGGCAATAAAACCTTCGTTCATCATGATAGTGGAATAGATGATTTCGCTGGCACCTGCCATCCAGCATTCATGCCCCGTCATGGATTTCGTTGAAGATACATACGGACGTGAGGCTCCAAATACTTCATCAATGGCTTGCGCCTCATTGGCATCTCCAACCGGCGTTGAAGTTGCATGAGCATTGATATACCCGATATCCTCCGCATTTAAACCAGCCTGATCCAGAGCTTTGCGCATCGCCGATGCGGGTCCGTCTACATTTGGTGTGGAAATATGGCCTCCGTTGGATGAAAATCCGTAACCTGCTACTTCCGCAATGATATGGGCTCCGCGTGCCAGTGCACTTTCAAGGCTTTCCAGAATAACCGTAGCTCCTCCACCGGAAGGTACGAGCCCATCGCGGTGGGCATCAAACGGACGGCATGCCTTCACAGGTTCATTTTCGCGTGGTGAAAAAACACCAAGCCCGTCAAAACTGGCCATCCCGTATTTGTTTATTTCCTGAGCACCCCCGCAGATTACAAGGTCCTGCAAACCGTTTTTGATCATAAGGTATCCAAGTCCAATAGCATGCGAGCCGCTGGCACAGGCAGCACTGATGGTCATGTTGATACCCCGGATATTGAAAATTGTTGAAAGGTTCATCGTAACCGTGGAATTCATCGATTTAAAGATGGCTCCCGAACCTATGAGTGCCGTATCCTTCTTCTCCCTTACGATGTCCGTAGCTTCGATTATGGCTTTTGAAACGCTGTCGTTGCCATAAATAAGTCCAATTTCACGTTTGTGGAAATCGTCCATTACAATACCTGCCTGTTCGAGTGCCTCCATCGTGGCCATATAGGCATATTCCGTTTCTTCACCAATGGTTATACGCTGCCTGCGGCTTAAAAAAGGCTTTAAGTCGGGCGTAGGCACCTTGCCGGTCAATGCAGACCGGAAGCCGTACTCTTTACGTTCTTCGTCAAACACGATGCCCGATTTTCCTTCGAACAACGATTTCCTTACTTCTTCTAAATTGGTACCGATACAGGAATAAATACCCATACCGGTTATCACCACCCTGTTATTCATTATGAATAAATTCCTCCGTTTATGTTTATAATTTCTCCCGTTATGTAACCCGATTTTCGTGAAGCCAGGAAACTTACCAGGTCTGCTACTTCTTCGGCTTCTCCGAAACGGCTGGCCGGTATCATCTTTACCAGTTCCTTTTCATCGAGTTCCGCCGTCATATCGGTTCTGATGAACCCCGGTGCCACGGCATTTACCGTAACCTTCCGTTTTGCAACTTCCTGCGCCAGAGCTTTCGTGGCCGCCACTACGGCACCTTTTGCAGCCGAATAGTTTGTCTGTCCTGCTGTTCCTTTTACCCCGGATACCGAAACCATGTTGATGATGCGTCCGTATTTGTTGCGCAGCATTTCCTGAATAAAGAAGTTGGTTACACTGTAAAAACCGTTAAGACTTGTGTCGATAACCTTCTTCCAGTCATCCGGTTGCATCCACATGAAAAGCCCGTCACGCGTAATGCCTGCATTGTTCACAATAACCTCTACAACAGTTTCCCGGTTGTTTTCCCGCCACTCACGTAATGTACGTTGCGTTGCTTCAAAATCGGCTACATCAAATGCCAGGATTTCCGCCGACCCGCCTTCACTTTCAATAAGCTGCTGCGTTTCCAAAGCGGCTTCACTGTTCGACTGGTAGTTAATGAGTATATGGTACTGCAAATCCTTTGCCAGTTTTAAACAAACGGCTTTTCCTATACCGCGGGAACCACCTGTTACCAATGCACATTTTTTCATATAGACTCCTTCTTTAATAGTTCTTTTACCTGGTTTACAAATGGATACATTACCGTGTCTTCTGAAAATACGGGTACAATTTTCCGGATTTTTGCATATGCTTTTTGAGAAGAGGAACTTAAACCGCTGTAGCAATCCAGTGCATCCACTGCCTGTACTATAGTGATCATTTCGATGGCCAGTACTTCAAAGGCATTTTCAATGACGTTGCTGCACATAACGGCTGCGTTGGTTCCCATACTTACAATGTCCTGGTTGTCGTTGTTATTCGGAATACTGTGTATGTATACAGAGGTAGACAATGCCTGGTTTTCAGCCGTTGTGGAAGTGGCTGTAAACTGTACGCCCTGCATACCGAAATTGAATCCCAGTTTTCCGAGGTTTACAAAAGGAGGCAGTATTTCATTTATCTTCGTATTGAGCAGGTAATTGAGTTGACGTTCGGCAAGCATCGTAAGTTTCGTAACAACGAGCTTGAGTTTGTCCATTTCAAGCGAAACATAATCACCGTGAAAGTTTCCGCCGTGATATACCTGTTCTGTTTCCACATCGATAATAGGATTATCATTAGCTGAATTGATTTCTTTTTCAAGTATTTCCTTAATCGATTCTACTGTATCATGGATGGGTCCCAGAATCTGGGGTACACAGCGGATGGAATAGTACTCCTGTACTTTTTCCTTGAATACCTCTTCGGTATTGATACCGCTGTATAAGTGATCCTGCCTGTTTCGAGTTAATCTGCTGTCGTGCAGGTGATCACGCATTTTTTTAGCTACAACCTGTTGTCCTATATGCAGTTTGGCATTGTTGAGTTCCAGCGATAAATGGTCGTCATAAGCCTGTACAATTTCGTTGATCATACACGATGCCTGAACCGATATATCAAGCAGCTTTTCTGCAAAAACGGCATTTACGATCCCGATTCCTGTCATCACCGAAGTCCCGTTCATAAGCCCCAGACCTTCGCGGATTTCCACCTTTATGGGTTGCAACCCTTCCAGTTCGAAAACCTCTTTTGTAAGCTTTCGCTCACCCTTGTAAAAAACTTCACCTTCTCCTATCAAAACCAGGGCCAGGTGCGCCAGCTGCACAAGGTCACCGCTGGCACCCACACCGCCGTGTGCAAAAATCAGGGGAGTGATGTCGCGGTTGATGAGTTCCTTCATAAGATCTGTAACGGAACCGTTAACACCCGATTTGCCTAAGGCAAGCGTATTAAGACGTGCAAGCACCGCAGCTTTTACATGGACTGCAGACAGAGCATTGCCTGTACCCGAGGCATGGCTGCGGATAAGGTTATACTGCAGCTGCAGCTGGTCTTCAGGACGGATACGGTATTGTGCCATAGGTCCGAAACCGGTATTTACCCCATAAATGACCTTATTTGAAGAAAAACTCCGGAGAAAGCGGAAACTCCTGTCCACGCGTTCCTTAAGCATATCGTCAAGCTCTATCTTTTCGTTGTTGAAAACAATGGAGGAAAAGTCCTTTATGGTCAGGTAATCTTGAATAACTTTCATTAAAATAGTATTTCTTAAATGGTTAAAATGTTTGTTTTTCTCGTAAATTTGAACAAGCATTTTTGCATAAGCAAAAATATAATTTTAAACTATTTATTGTATCACATGGATGTAGAAAATGTTGATATCCTCATTATAGGTGCCGGTCCCAGCGGAAGCGTTGCCGCCGGATATCTGCAGAAACAGGGAGCTAAGATCAAAGTTGTTGAAAAGCAGAAATTTCCGCGAATTGTAGTAGGAGAGAGCCTTATTCCGCGCGTAATGGATCATTTTGACGAAGCGGGCTTAATGGAGGCACTCAATACAAAAGGTTTTGAAAAGAAACTCGGTGCACGTTTCATCAGGGGTGAAGAAATCTGTATTTTCGACTTCAGTAAGAAATTCGGCGAAGGCTGGGACTGGACCTGGCAGATTCCACGCGCAGATTTTGACAAGACCATGACCGATGAACTGCAGAGAAAAGGGGTAGACATTGCGTTTGAAACAGAAGTTACGGATGTGGTTTTCAACGGCACTGATTCGGTAACCACCCTTAAAAACAGGGATGGCATTGTTTCACAGGTTCACGCTAAATTCGTTATTGACTGCAGCGGGTACGGACGTGTATTGCCCAGGATACTTAAACTGGAATCTCCTTCAAAGCTGGATCCCCATTCCGCCATCTTTACACATGTAAAAGATGTGAACAGGCCTGAAGGAGAAGAAGGTACCCAGATTTCATTTGATATTATTGAAACGGAAGTATGGTTATGGGTCATTCCCTTTTCAAACGGAAACACCAGCGTGGGTATTGTAGGACCAACTGACTATATTGAAAAATTATCTGCTTCGGGAAATACATCGGAAGCCATACGTAATGCCATTGCACTTTCTGATTTTTACGTCAAGAGATTCGATGGGCTTCCGTTCGAATTTGATCCAATCCATTTAAAGAATTATTCCGTTGCAGTTTCGCAGTTTTACGGTGATGGGTATGCTCTTACCGGCAACAGCACCGAGTTTCTTGATCCGGTATTTTCATCGGGTGTGTGTTTTGCAACAGAATCCGGAATCCTTGCTGCCAAACTGGCGTTGCGCCAGGTAAACGGTGAAAATGTCGACTGGCAGAAAGAATATGCCGAATACATGGAATACGGTATCGGAGTCTTTACTACATATGTAAAGGAATGGTATACGGGCAACTTACAGGAACTTTTTTACCACCAGCCCGAAAATCCTGATGTAAAGCGAAAAATATGTGCGGTACTGGCAGGTTACGTATGGAATAAGGAAAATACTTTTGTTTCCAAACACCATAATATCATCAAAAACATGGCTTATATGATCCGTGAAAATAAAATGGATTCCTGATACTGGAATCCATTTTTAATTATTTAAGAGCCTTATTAATGACCTTTCCTAACGTTTTGGCTGTTTTCGCAAATCCTTCCCCTATACGTGATTCATTGCTGAAATTGCTTCCGAACTGGTCTCCCGGTGCCTCCATTGCATCGGTTTCATACAAAACTACCGACGGGTTCGCTGTTTCCACAAGCTTTATTCTGGTTGTTACCTTTGCAGGCTGCTTCATCATATACACATCCCAACCCGGATAAATCCATACGGCATCCACCATAAGTGTATATTTTGCCTCTTCATGTCCCTCGTGAAAGGTAACACCGGTTTTCACCGTTTTTAAAAGCAGTTCCACAAATTTAGGTTCCCAGATACCGTCTTTGGCATTCTGCCACTTGGAAACCCATACATCGCCGTTCCCGCTGTTTTTTTCATTAAGATCCTTTCTGCGTTCTTTTACATATTGTTCTTCGCTGAGATTCTCTTTCATAAGCTTCAGGTTTTCATAAGAAAAGCGGATATTCACAGCTGTTTCGTTTTTTAAAACAGCCAGGTTACCCTTTTCATTTGTCAATCTTTGTGCATTTGCCATACAACTGCCTATAAGAAAGCAGCTTAAGATAATTTTCCTCATTTTTAAGTATTTTTCAGGCGACAAATATAACTGTTTATAACTCATATTGAACATAGGGATAACTCTTGTTAATAACTGTGAATAACTTTAAATAAATATTCATTTAACAATTCGGTAAAATCTATATGGAAATAACTTTATGTTAAAAACTGCTTTTTTTATTGAATTAAATCCACACAGCTTTTGACAACGATGTTCAAGTTATAAACACTTATCAACATAAAAACTTTTCAAAAATTATGGTTGAAAAGGTATTGCTGATATGAACACTAAATTGCAAATTGTTTGAAATTAAAGCTTTTAACATATTAAGACAATGTTAACAACTTTTTATAAATCATAAACAGTCATCTTAAGGCAAAAAGTTATGCTATATATCAACAGGCATTATATAGAAGAAATCATTTTTTAAATTTTTAAAATTATATTTTATTAATAATAATAGTTTGTTGACAATTGTTTTTGGTGAGTATAATTCCTTTCTGTTTTTGTAAATCGTTGTAAGAACTAAACCGTATGGTAAACGAGGATTTCTGCTTTTGATGTATGAGGTACAGGGTTGTGATTTAAATATATGATGAGCAGACTGTTTTTATGTTTTTTATGCGATTACCGGGCCGTTGTTTTTTTTCCTGGTGGATTGGACATTATTTCAGTCTTAAGTACAGCAGCTTTAAATTACGCGTTCAAATTTGCATATTTGATGCAGTGGTCAGATTTGTTTTTTCTATGCGATTCTCAGCGCGTTGTTTTTTTGAAATACGGTTACTTTTTTTTGTTTTAGGAATTGTAATTTCATTTTTAGCTCAGATAGAATGAATTATTTTGAAATAATATATTGATTATCAAATAATTACTAATTTTAGCATCTTTTTAAAGAAACTTATTTTAGTTTCATCGTACCTTTGTGGGTATTTTTAAATAGAATTATGGTCAT
>Ga0308158_10000872_pt1 | contig 38466 bp, 27 predicted proteins | sample PhyBR2_FD_201038 | JGI IMG/M metagenome (GOLD analysis project Ga0308158, IMG submission 201038) | Phyllosphere microbial communities from UC Gill Tract Community Farm, Albany, California, United States - DLSLB.R2 | ecosystem: Host-associated > Plants > Phyllosphere > Unclassified | place: USA... | reverse complement strand
GCGAAACGCCCATGGCGATGCCCCACCCCAACCCCTCCCCTGAAGGGGAGGGGCTCACTTCACAGTCGGTTCGGAAACCCTCAGCGTAACGGCAGGCGCAGCCGCGTCGTGGTGCGGGTCAGCGGATAACGCTGGCCCGCCCATTCGAAGACCCCAGGCAGGCTCGCCGGACGCGTGATGTCCGCCGACAGGCGTCCCCCCGCGATCCGGTAGCGCACCGTCACCGGCCCCGCCGGAGTCGCCGCCGTGGCGTCGAGCTGCTTCAGCGTCCCCAGCGCCGGTGCCACCCGGACCGAGGCATAGCCCGGCGATCCCGGCCCGATCCCCGCCACGATGCCGAGCAGGTCGGCGGTCGGATGCGCGCTCCACGCATGGCTGTCCGAGCGCGTGTCGCCGCGCTCCTCAGGCCAGGTCGTGTAGTTGAGCTTGAGCAGCTCGCGCCACGTGTCGAGCAGCGCCAGATAGCGATCGCCCTGCCCGGCATGGACGAACGCCTGCGCCAGATACCAGGCGAAATAATAGCTGGTGGTGAACATGCCCTCGGGCGCATCGATACCCTTGCCGGGGGCTACGATCCGGTCGAGGATGCCGCGTGCCTCCTGCGGGGTCGCGACATCGTACAGGATCGCCAGCGCGTTCATATGCTGGCTGAAGACCGTGCCGTCGGGATTGTCGGCGAACAGCCCGCGCGGACCTGCCCAGCAGCGCTGGCGGATCGCCGCCTTCACCCGGTCCGCCAGCGCGGCATAGTCGGCGGCATGGGCGGCATCCCCCGCCACCGCCTCGATCCGCGCGCCCTGCTGCAACGCGCCGAGCCACGTCACGCTCATCAGGCAGCTTTCGCCATTCGCGTCATAGGACGGGAAGCGCGTCCGGTCGGTCGCGGGCTGCCCGACCCAGTCGATGAAGTTCCACTGCGGATTCTTGCCCAACAGGCCGTCGGGCTTCTGCCACGGCTTGTACCAGTCGAGCACGCGGCGCATCCGCGCGACGTTGCGGCGCAGGACGGCCGTGTCGGGCTGGTGCATCCGCCAGTCGTCGAGCATCCCCACCCACAACAGCGAGAAAGGCGCGATGACATTGGGCACCCGCTGGGGATAGGCGCCGTCCATCAGGCCGTTCTCGACATCCGAACTCGCGAAGATATCGATCGCCTGCTCGGCCAGGCGCGGATCGCCGCCGACCGCATAGGAGATCAGCGCCTGCAACCGGGTGTCGCCGGCATATTGCAGCTGTTCCCAATAGGCGGTGTCCATATAGGTTTCGTGCGCATCGACACGTGCCGTCCGCCAGCCGATGTCGAAGATCCGCCTGAGCGTCGGATCGTCGGCGGCGAAGCGCCCGACCTGCCGGAAGGGATAGCCCGTCTCAAACGCCCGCATGCCCTTCAGCACCAGCGGCTGGTCCTTCGTCTCGACCGCGATCTCGGCGAAGCGCCAGGTCCGCCACCAGAGCGGCGCGAAGGTGCGGGGCTGGCCGTCCGCCAGGAAGGTATCGTGGATGCCGAACACTTGCCGGTCGCCGACCAGCGCACGGTCGCCCTTCTTGCGCTTGGCGTCGTACAGCGCCTCGGACCAGGTGACGGTGATGCTGGCCCCCGCCCCGCCCGCCACGTCGAGTTCGGGATAGGCCGACACCATGGCGTCGCGCTGGATCAGCAGGCGGACCTTGCTGTTGGCCGGAATGGTGACGGCGCGCGTCGGAAACGCCTGGCCGCCCGCCAGATCGGTGCGGACGACCTTGCCCGGAACGGTCGGCGCATAGCTTTGCGGCGGCAGGCGATCCTCGACCAGCGTCCGCTGTGCCGCATCGGGTGCGGCGACCGCATCCTGCCAGCCCGCCCCGCGCTCGGTAGCGCCGGTCCAGTCGAAATCGGCCTTGGCGGCGTCGATCGTCTCGGGCTGTCCGGCGACATAATACCAGCCGCCCTTGATGACCTGTCGCCAGCCATTCTCGAAGAGGTGCCCGGCATCGCGGTTGACCCGCCATCCCGGCCGATCGGTCGAAATCGCGGCGGCCGCATCGTCGCCGACCAGGCGGAAGCCGGTCGCGACCGATTGCTGGAAGGATGGTGCGGTCTGGGTGAACAGCGCCGCGCCCTCGGCATTGCGGCGCTGCTGCGCGGTCGGGTTGGGCGGCAACTTCATCGGCTTCACGCCGTTCCACACGACGGCGGCGATGACGTTGCGCCCATTCGTCAGATAGGGTGCCAGGTCGATCGCCTCTTGCCGCCAGTGCGCCACATCCCCCGTCGACGGCCCCGCCGCCACGCGGCGACCGTTGACGTATAGGATGAAGCGATTGTCGGCGGTGACGCGGACCGGAAAACGGCCCGGATGGCCCGACAGGTCGATCGTGCGGCGGAAGTGCAGCACGACGGGGTTCGCCGTGGCGGGCGCATCCGGATGGCTGATCCAGCCCCCCGCACCGCCGTTCTTCGCACCGTCCTGCGCCACGCAGGGATGGGCGAGACACAGGGTCGAGGCGATCAGCGCCTGCAACAGGGACTTGCGGGTCATCGTTCGATCTCCAGGGTGACGGGGCCGGTCAGCCCGGCGGCCACCGGCTTCAGATTCTTGTATCCGCCCGCATTGGGGTCGATCATCGCGTTCTGCGGCGTGTTCGCCACCATGATGGTCAGGTCATTGTCCCCGGCGCGCACCGCCCGGGTGATGTCGACGCGGAACGGCGCGGAGATGACGGGTTGCAACGGGCGCCCGTTGACGCTGACCGTCGCCATGTCGTGAACCGCTCCAAGGTCGAGCAGCACGCGCTGCCCCGGCTTGAGCCAGTTCGCCTCGATACGGATCAAGCGTCGATAGGTGCCGTTGCCCGCAAAGCGCGCCAGTTGCGGGACGGCACGCCAGTCGCCCAGGGCCATGGTGCCCAAGGACGCGCCATAGGGTTCGCGCCCGCTATGCCCCGCCACCGACAGGGTCCAACCATCGACGGGCAGCGCATGGCGTTCGATAACGGACCGTGCGGGCAGCGTCCGTGGACGCGTCGCGGGATCGCTGACCAGAAGCGCGCTTTCCCCCGCGGCCAGCGTCAGGGCGATCCGCGTACCGCCGCGCTCCGCTCTGCCATCGACCGGCGTCACACTGGCGTCCATCGCGTTCCAGCGCGTCACGCCCGCCGCGACCGGCAGCACCATCCCGGCATCGCGCGGGGCATCGGCCAGATTGTGGACGAAGGTCACGAGCCGCTTGCCGACGCTGCGCTGGACATAGACCAGTTCGGACGGATCGCCGCCGGTCCATTGCAGGTTCGCCGGGATGCCCCGCGCGTGCAGCGTCGGCACGACCTGATCGAGCGGCACGACGCGCGCGCCGGCCGCCCGAGCCGCCGCCATCGCCTTCACCACGCGGGCGTCGCGCGCGGCGGCATCGTGCAGCCCCTCGTCGCGCGACGGCAGCTTGTCCGTGAAGATCACCGGCAACCCCGCCTTGGCGAAGCCCGCGATCCGCTCGGCGGTTTCGGCACGGATGCCGTCCAGCGGCGGCAAGACCAGAACCGGGTAGCCCGCGCCTCCCTTCGACACGAGCATACGCCCCTCGACCCGCGCGGACTCGATCGAATCCGGGTTGATCCGGTCGAAGTCATAGCCGCCGCCCAGGAACGCCTTCTCCGCCTGCTGCTTGCCCGCGCCCGCATCCTCGATCCCGACATAATAGCCGGTCCGGCCATAGAAATAGGCGACCGGCACCACCGGCCTACCCTGCTGGAGCACCGCCTGTGTCCGCCCGATATAGCGGGCGAGCGTCGGCACCCCGGCCCAGATGGGGTTGCTTTGGGTGAACATCGTGCTGAAGCCAAGACCGAAGGGGCTGGGCTGGAAAGCATGCCAGCCGGGCCATTTCGGATCGGACAGGCGATAGTCATGGCCATGCAGGATCAGGCTGTTGACCCCGCCCGCAAAGATCAGGTCGGCCCGCCGCCGCAATTCGTCCGGCGTGACGTCATAGGGGCGGTCCTTCCACACCAGGCTCTCGGCCGACACGATCGGATGGCCGTACAGGTCCGCGCCGGAGCGGGCGAAGCGCATGAAATAGGGATCGCCCTCATGCACCAGATCCTCGGTCTCCGGGATGTCGACGATGCCGTAACCGCGTACGATATCGATGGCCCCGCCATGCGCCTGGAACTTCGCCTTCAGCCCATGCGCATGGTTCCAGGCGACGAAGGGCTTGAGGAAACCGTCGAACATCAGGTCGGACACGGTGCGCCGGTAATCGGCGCGCACCCGGTCGGCGGTCGTGTCCTTTGCCTCGAAATAGGGCGGCGACCAATGTTCGCCCCAGGCCTGCATCCATCCCGGCTGCAGCGTGAAGGGCAGATACGGCGTCAGGTCATAGCCGCGCCGCTTGCGGAATTCGTCGAGGAACGTCCGCCCCCAGGGCAGGTCCTGCATCAGCTCCAGGCTGTCGACAAAGGTCGATCGGATGCCGACGGGGTTCTTGCCCAACGGATCGCCCACCCGCGCGGCGTGCGCGGCAAAGGCGTTCGGGTCCATATGGTCGAGGATCAACTGCGGCCCCTGTCCCGCCGCGCCCAGCACGCCGACGTTCGAGGCATAGCGCTTGAACACGAACACCTGCCAGGTGCCGGGCGGCGGCGTCCAGTCCAGCGTGCCGTCGGGCTTCAGCTTGTCGGTGAGGACCAGCGTGTCGCCGGTCGCCAGCGTGCCCGGCTTCACCACATCCTCCCACGGATAGAGGACGAAGCCGGCGGTCGGCCCGGCGGGCTTCAGCTCGGGCGCGGTACCGCGCATCGCCACCACCGCGACGATCCCCGCCTGCGCATCCATCCGCGCGGGCCAGTCGGCGACCTTGGGGTCCTTCACCCGCGCGTCGAACATCGACAGCGCGCCCAGCCGCTTGGTGCGCGTCGGGATCGCCACCCTGACCGGGCCGGTACCCTCGCCGCCGGTCACCTGGGTCCGCGCCATCGTCAGTTCGACGAACGCCTTTTCCGGCGTGATCGCAGAGCCGCCCCCCGACGGCCAGGCGGAGCCCAGCGTATAGTCCAGGTCCATCCCCCGCGCCCTGGCCGCCGCCGCCGCGACGCGGACATGCGCAAAGAAGGGCGGCTCGGCATAGTCGTTGACATGCGCCTTTTCCTCGGGCGACAGGTTCGCGAAATTGGGGCCGAGCGCCTGGATCTCCGCCCCGGCGAACCCCGCCCCGTCGAGCAGCGCGATCTCGCGTTGCAGTTCGGCATCCGTCACCGCACCGCCCGGCCACCACCAGCGGAAGCGCGGACGCGCCGCCTTGGGCGGGGTCGCGAAACGCTGTTCCAGCGATGGTTCGCCCTCGCGCGCGGCGACCGGCGCGGCGGTGCCGGACAGGGCGCTGGTCGCGATCAATGCGGCGATCAGGGTGCGACGGAGCGGCATGGTATGTCCTTTCAAATCCACGATACGCAGCCTGCTTCGGGTGGTCAGCCCCTCAGGGTTTCAGCGTCGTTCGGGTCAGTCTGGCCGTGCCCTTGAGCACCGGGTCGGTCGCGGAACGCGCCACTTCGATCGCCACCGTTTCGGACGGCACGATCCAGCGCTGCTGGCGCACGTCGAAGTCGGCGATGACGCGCGGGTCGACCGTGACCGATACAGTCCTCGTTTCGCCGGATTGCAGCATCGGCTTGCTCCATCCCACAAGCCTCTTCGCCTTGCCCGGACGGGTCAGATAGACCTGCGGCACGTCCGCCCCGGCCCGCTCGCCGGTATTGGTGACGGTGAAGCGGATCGTGGGGCGCTGCCCGCCTGTCACCTTCAGTCCGTCATAGCGGAAACTGGTATAGCTGAGGCCGTACCCGAAGGCGTAGAGCGGCGACGCGTTCCGCTTGGCGAACCAGCGATAGCCTGCATCCGCGCCTTCCGGGAAATGAACGTCGAACGGCTTCGCACTGGCCATCAGGCCATAGGTCGCGCGCGTCGCCGCGTCGGCGGGTGCGGCATCGCCGCCGGGCAGGACCGGGTTGGGCAGTTGATCCACGCTGGCCGGGAAGGTCACTGGCAGGCGGCCCGACGGATTGACCGCGCCGGTCAGCACGCGCGCGATCGCCTCGCCGCCGCGCTGCCCCGGGAACCAGGCGGCGACGATGGCCGCGACGTCCTGCTGCCACGGCATCGCGACTGGATTGCCCGTTTCCAGCACCACGATCGTCTTCGGATTGGCCTTCGCCACCGCCGCGATCAGCGTGTCGCCGTTACCATCGAGCGAAAGGTCCTTCTGGTCGGCCGCCTCGGTCGACCATTTCTCGCCGAACACGATCGCCATATCCGCCGCCCGCGCCGCGTCCGCCGCCACCGCCGGATCGCGGCCGTCGACGAAGGTGATCTGCGCATCGGGGCGCACCGCCTTCAGCGCGGCGAGCGGCGCGGTGCCGCCATAGCTGCGCTTGGAAAAGGAGGCGACACCCGCCCCGACCTGCCGTTCTTCCAGCGCAAAGCCGCCGACCGGGCGCACCTGGCTCGACCCGCCGCCCGACAGGGTGCCGATATCGGCATGGCCGCCAATCACCACGATACGCCGCGCGGTCGCCGCCAGCGGCAGGACACCGGCCTCGTTCCGAAGCAGGACGATACCTTCCTCGGCCGCACGCTGGGCGACCAGGCCATGTGCGTCATAATCGATCGCAGCCCCCGCCGTGACCGGGCGGTCGACGATGCCGCTGGCATACATGCTGCGCAGGATCCGCAGCGCGGCGGTATCGACCGCCTTTTGCGGGATACGCCCCTCCTCGACCGCCTTGACCATCAGCGTCGAGAACCACGGCTTGCCGTCGATCTGCTCGCCGGATTGCTGGTCGAGGCCATGCAGGATCGCCTCGCTGGAATGCACCGCACCCCAGTCCGACATCACGAAGCCCGGAAAGCGCCAGTCGCGGCGCAGCACGTCGTTCAACAGGAACGGGTTCTGACAGGCGAAGTCGCCGTTCACGCGGTTATAGGCGCACATCACCGAATGCGGGCGCCCCTTCTCCATACCGATCTGAAAGGCGAGCAGGTCGCTTTCGCGCATCGCCGCCTCGTCCATGACCACCGAATGGACGTTGCGCCCGGTTTCCAGGTCGTTGACGGCGAAATGCTTGATCGTGCCGATGATGCCGTTCGACTGCACCCCGGCGATCTGCGCGCCAACCAGCGTCCCGGCGAGCAACGGGTCCTCACCCAGATATTCAAAGTTCCGCCCGGCGCGCGGATCGCGGACCAGATTGACGCCGCCCACCAGCATGACGTTGAAACCCTTGGCGCGCGCCTCGCTGCCGATCATCGCGCCGCCCGTGCGCAGCAGCTCGGAGTTCCAGCTCGCCGCCTGCGCCATGCCCGACGGCATGGCGGTGGCGACGTCGCCCTTGCGCAGGTCGTTCAGATTGGAGACGCCCAGGCTCGCGTCCGTCTCCGTCAGGTTGGGAATGCCGAGCCGCGGCACCCCGGTGATGACCCCTGCGCCGACGGGCACGCCCGCCAGCCGCTTGGCCGCCGGCAGCAGCGAGGGCATGGGGCCATGGAGAAGGCCGATCTTCTCCTCGGGCGTCATCTGCGCCAGCGTGCGCGCCGCCCGCTGGTCGGGATTGCCAGCCTCCTGCGCTGCGACAGGCATCGCGGTGCCCGCCAGGAGGAGGGCGACGCCCGCAATAGCCTGCCACCCCATCATCAGAACCCCACCCGGAAGTTGAGGCCGAATTCACGCGGCCGGACGGCGGTGCCGACGGAATAGCCGGTCGGGAACACGCTATAGTCCACCTGGGTCGACCCGCGCGTCGTCAGGACCGCGACATTGGCCAGATTCTTGGCAAAGACCGAGAATTCATAGGCATCATTCGGCCCGCGCACGCCCAGGAAGACGCTGTTGTTCAGCAGGTCGCCATATTTGACGTTGATGAACGGGTCTTCGCGCTTGGGCACGTAATTGGCCAGGCCACGGACGAACAGCTCGCGATTGCCGCTGACCGGCACGCGATATTCGGCGTTGACGCTGACACCCCAGGGCGCCTGGTCGCTCAGGCGACCGTTGAGGCGGCAGAATGCAACGTTCTGGCCCACCGGCACGCGCTGCGCGCCGTTCGAGTCGGGAATGCCGTCGCCGTTGAAGTCGTTGCACGGCGCCTGCGCGTTCTTGAACTTGGCGTCGCTATAGGTCGCGCTCAGGCCAAGCTGGAGCTGTGTGCCGATCCGGGTCGACAGCGTCCCCTCGACACCCCGAACCCGTGCGTCGCCATTGAAGGTGAAGGCCGCATTGTTGTCGACCACGCCGTCCTTGTTGGTCGACACCGCCAGATACGAGTTGGTGTAGGCCAGGTAGTTCTTGAAGTCCTGCTGATAGACCGCCAGCGTGAACTGCACCTTGCGGTCGGCGAACGCGCCCTTCAGCCCGATCTCGTAATTGTTCGAGGTTTCGGCCTTGGTCACGAGCAGGCTTTCGTCCAGCTTCGCGGTCGTCGTGTTCAGGCTGCCCGGACGATAGGACCGGCCATAGGTGGCATAGGCGGTCAGGTCGCGGCTGAACTCATGTCGGAAGCTGGCGCCCCCGGTCAGCTGGCGGAAGGTCCGGTCGCGATTCGCCGGGCTGACGCCCGAACTGACGATCGGGTTCGGTCCGAGCAGCGCGCCGCTCAACGTCTGGACGAAGTCGGTGCGGACCTTCGACTCCTGCCAGCGCAACCCGACCTGTAGCTGATCCTTGCCGGTGACCTGGAAGCGGTGGTCGGTGAACAGGGCATAGGTGTCGACCTTGCTGGGCACCAGAACACCGACATCGAGCTTGGGCACGAACTGCGCCGGGGTGCCCGGTGGCACGAACTGGAACAGATACTGATCCTGCCCGACATTCGTGTTCGACGTGCTATGCTCGTAATAGCCGCCGAACAGGAAATTCCAGAACCGATTGCCCTGCGAGGTCAGGCGCAATTCCTGCGAGATCTGCTCGCTGTTCGTCTGGAACGACTGGTTCTGCGAGAAATTGGGAATGCTGCCGCCATAGGCGATGTCGTTTACGCGGCCCTGATCGATATTCTGATAGCCGCCGATATAGTTCAGCGCGACGCTACCCAGATCGAGCCCGGCCGCCAGGCTGACGATATGGCCCTTATAGCTGTAGCGCCCCGGCTTCGTCACCAGGGCCGAGCGATCGGCCGGCGTCAGGATCGGGTTCGTGGTCTGGCCCGGCAGCGTGAACAGCATCGGGCTCGTGAGCGTCCGGTTGTTCAGATACTGGTAGGTCAGGTCGAAATGCAGTTGCGAGGTCGGCTGGAAGGCGACGCTCAGGCGACCGCTTTCGGTCTTGTCGCTGTCGCGCTCGCCGGTGCGCAGGTTGCGGACGCCGGTGCCGATGTTCCGGTCGAACAGTCCCGCCGCGCGGACAGCGAGCACGCCCGGGATCAGGGGCACGCTGACCGCGCCCTGCGAATTGATCCCGGCCTGCGTCGTCAGCGTCTGCTGGAAATAGCCGTCGACCTCGTTCAGGTCGGCGCGGCGGGTCGCGATCGTGATGGCGCCCGACGGCGACGTGCGGCCGCGCAGCGTGCCCTGCGGCCCGCGCAGCACCTCGATCTGGCCGACATCGTACAGCGCACGGAACGCGCTGCTCGCGTCGAGCGGGGTCTCGTTGAAATAGATGTCGACGGTCGGCGACGTGCCCGAATTGGGGTCGAAGCCGACGCCGCGCAGGGTCACCGAATTGGTCGTCGGCTCCTTGGCGGTCAGGCTGAGCCCCGGGGCGAGCTGGTCGATTTCGGCAAAGCTGCGCAGGTTGAGCTTCTGGATGGTGTCGCCCTGCACGACGTCGACCGACTTGGGCACGTCCTGAAGGCGCTCGGCGCGCTTGTTGGCGGTGACGATGATGTCGCCGACGGCCTGTTCGCTCAATGCGGGATCGGCAGTCGTCGACGGCTCGATCGGCGTTTGCCCGGTGGTCGCGCCGGATTGGGCCAGCGCCGGTGCCGCAAAGGCAGCCATCAGGACCCAGGCCGACGTGGAAGCACAAAAGCGACGAAGCTTCATCATCCCCTCCTTATTTCATTTTATGAGATGAAGTCCTAATCGATGGACCAATCATGTCAATGTAATAGATCGATTCCGTACGATTACGTCGTAAGAATGTGGAAAGTGATGCTGAAATGCCACGCGAACAGGCGGCCCGCCGCCCTGTCCGCGCGGCTCTCGTCCCTATCGGATCCTGGCCCCCCGCCAGCCGTAGAGTGCCACAATCGCGAACGCGACGGCGGGCAGCAGGAAGGCGGCAGGCGTACCGTAATGCTCTCCGATCAATCCCATCGGATAGGGCAGCAGCACGCCGCCGCCGATCGCCATGACCATGAACGAAGCCCCCCGCTTGGCCGCGCTGCCCAGGTCGCGCACGCCCAGCGCGAAGATGGTCGGGAACATGGTCGACATGAAGAAGAACACGCCGATCATCGCGACCAGTGACACCCGGTCGATCCCGGCCGCTACGACGAGACACAGCACGACGTTGATCGCCCCGAAGGTCGTCAGGAGCGCGTGCGGGCTGACCCGCGCCAGCAGCGCGGTCGAGGCGAAGCGGCCCAGCATGTACGTCACCAGCGCCAGCGACAGCAGATAGGCGGCGACGCGCGGGGTCAGCCCGCCCCAGGTGGTGATCGCGACGTTGATGAACAGCGCGCCGATGCCGACCTGCGCGCCGATATAGATCGCCTGGGTCAGCACGCCATAGACGAAGTGCGGTCGCCGCAGCGTCGCCTTCGTGCCGGGTGCGTCATGCGCCTCCTCGGCGATCTCGGGCAGGGTCACGCGCGAGACGAACAGCGCGAAGACGATGATCGCAGCGCCGATCACGGCATAGATCAGCCGCACATTGTCATGCCCGCCGCTGGCCGATCCCCCCTCGGCGAAGAACAGCGTGCCGCCGATCAGCGGCCCGATAAAGGTGCCCAGGCCGTTGAACGACTGCGCCAGGTTCAGGCGACGCGACGCGCCCTCCGCAGGCCCCAGCACATTGACGTAGCTGTCCGCCGCGGTTTCCAGGCAGGCAAGGCCCGCCGCCAGGACGAACATCGATCCGACGAACGGCGCGAACTGGCCGATGGCCGCCGCCGGTATGAACAGCAGCGCTCCCAGCGCCGTCACCGCCAGCCCGATCAGGATACCGGCCTTGTAGCCCAGCCGCTGGAGCAGCAGTCCGGCGGGCAGGCTGACGACCAGATAGGCCCCGAAATAGGCGATCTGGAGCCAGGTCGACTCGGCGGTGCCGACGTGCAGCGTGTCTTGGAAATGCTTGTTGAGGACATCCAGCAGGCCATAGGCCAGCCCCCAGATGAAGAAGAGGCTGATGGCGAGGGCGAGCGCGGTGCGCAGCACGCGCGGCGGCACATCCTCGGCCAGGACGATCTGGGGAGGCTTCATTGCACGTCTCCAAGGATGGCGGGGTCGATACGATAGAGGCGGCACGCATTGCCGCCCCAGACGGCGCGGCGCTCCGCCGGGGTGAGGTCGCCGATCGCGTCGGCCAGGGCGCCCATCACGGCGTCATAGCGGCCGAACAGGCGGTCGGTAGGAAAGTCGCTGGCGGCCATGACGCGGGTCACGCCGAACAGGTCGATGGTCTCGGTGACGAACCGGCGCACCAGGGCTGCGTCCCAGTCGCGGCGGATGAAGCCGAACCCCGACAGCTTGACCGACACCTGCGGCAAGCGCGCCAGCGCCGTCATGCCGCGACGCCAATCGGCAAGCCCATCGGGATCGGTCAGCACCGGCATGCCGAGATGGTTGACCATGACGGGCACCTCGGGATGGCGCTGGGCGATCCGCGCGACGGCGATCATCTGCGCGGGATAGCATTGCAGGTCGAAGGACAGGCCATGGTCCGCCAGGCGCCCGAACCCGGCCGCCCAACGATCGGTGCGGGTCAGGTCCGCGTCGGTATAGCTGCGCTGCGCATCGGGATGCCAGTTGACGATATGGCGGATGCCGCGCACCCGCCCATGTTCGGCGTGACGCGCGAGCAGCGTGTCGACCGCCGGATCGGACAGATCGGCAAAGGCGATAATCGCGTCGGGCAGCCCGGTTTCCACCGCCAGCCCTTCCAGCCACTGCGTCTCGGCCAGTGCGTCCTCGGGATGGGCTCCCGCATCGACATGCACCGCCCCGACGACGTTCCACCCCGCCGCCTCGGCCCGATAGTCCCCCGGCAGATAGGTCCGCGCGATGCTTTCGACCGATCCGTTGGGGCCGTCATCGGCAAAGGGCGGCTGGAGCCAGGGGTAACGGAGATGCGCCAGATCCCAGAAATGGACATGGGCATCGACGAACGGAACGTCGTGCATGATCCTCTCCTTCCGCCGCCCGGTATTCCGGGTCGCGCGGCCAAATTCAGAAGGTGGTGCGGCCACCCGACGTGTCGAAGGTCGCCGCCGTGGTGAAGCTGCATTCCTCGCTGGCCATGAAGCAGACCATCGCCGCCGATTCCTCGACCAGTCCCAGGCGGCCCATCGGGATCTTCGAGCGCATATAGTCGACCTGGCTCTGCGGCAGCTGCTCCAGGATCGGGCTTTCGAAGGTCGCGGGCGTCAGCGCATTGGCGATCACGCCCTTGCCCGCCAGTTCCTTGCCCAGCGACTTGGTGAAGCCGATCACCGCCGCCTTCGACGCCGAATAGGCGCTGGCATTGGGATTGCCTTCCTTGCCCGCGACCGACGCGACGTTGACGATCCGGCCATAGCCCTGTTCGAGCATCAGCGGCACGACCGTCCGGTTGCAATAGAACAACCCGTCGACGTTGACGCTCATCACGTTCAGCCAGCTCTGCACCGGAAATTCATGGACGGGCGCCGTCGCGCCGGTGATCCCGGCCGAACAGACCAGGATGTCGACCCGGCCCAGCGCCGCCTTGCTGTCGGCGAATGCGGCCTCGACCTCGCCGAGTTCCGCGACGTTCAGTGCCACGACATGGGCCGCGCCGACCTCGCTGCGCGCGCGCTCCAGCGCCTCTGCGTTCAGATCCCACAGTGCGACCTGGCCGCCCTCCGCGACGATCCGCCGCGCGACCTCCTTGCCCAGCCCGGAGGCGCCGCCGGTGATGATCGCGGCGCGTCCGGCGAAGCGCCCTGCATAGACGCTCATGCCGATGCTCCGGTGCGCGGGTGCCGCCACGCGACGACCGACTGCGCCTGCGTGCCGAGCTTCTCGATCGACAGCGCCATCGTGTCGCCCGCCTTCAGATAGATCGCCTCGGGCTTCTTGCCCTCGCCGACGCCCGGCGGGGTGCCGGTGATGAGGAGGTCGCCGGGCTCGAGCGTGATATATTCGCTGACATAGGCGATCAGTTCGTCGACCGGGAAGATCATCGTCCGGGTGTTGCCGGTCTGCATCCGCTGACCATTGACGTCGAGCGACATGTCCAGGTCCTGCGGATCGCCGACCTCATCGGGCGTCACCAGCCACGGGCCGGTCGGGCAGAAGGTGTCATGCCCCTTCCCCTTCGACCATTGCGTGCCGCGCTGCTTCTGGTTGAACCGCTCCGACACGTCGTTGACCAGCACATAGCCCGCGACATGATCCAGCGCCTCGGCGCGGTCGACATAGCGGCAGGTCTTGCCGATGATGACGCCCAGTTCGACCTCCCAGTCGCCATGCGTCGCGCCCTTGGGCAGCATCACGTCGTCATTGGGACCTGACAGGCTGGAGAGCGCCTTCATGAACATCATCGGCTCGGTCGGGATCGGCAGGTTCGATTCGATCGCGTGGTCGCGATAATTGAGGCCGATCGCGACGATCTTGCCGATCCCCGCGAGTGGCACGCCGTAGCGCGGCGTCCCCTCCACCACCGGCAGCGCGGCAACATCGGCAGCGAGCGCCTGCGGCAGCGCCGCGATCGTCAGGTCGGAGACGACGCCGGACAAGTCGCGGATCGCGCCGTCGGCATCGACGATGCCGGGTTTTTCCTGGCCGGGCTGGCCATAGCGACAGAGCTTCATGGGTCGGGTCCTCAGTGGGTATAGGGGCGGTGAAGGGGCACGTCGGCGTTCAGCTCGACACCGAAACCGGGCTTGTCGAGCGCACTCGCGCGGATGCGGCCATTCTGCGGCACCGGCTCGCCCAGCAGCTGCGGCGCGAACATCGGCACGATCTCGGTCGGGCCGGGGTGCATCATCAGGAATTCGGCGAAGGGCGAATTGTGTCGCGTGACGACGAAGTGATAGCTGTAGACGCTCGACCCGTGCGGGACGACCAGCTTGCCCTGCGCATCGGCCAGCGCGCTGATCTTCAGCAATTCGGTCACGCCGCCGCACCAGCCCACATCGGGCTGGATGATGTCGCAGCAGTCCATCTCCATCAGCATGCGAAAGCCCCAGCGGGTCGCCTCATGCTCGCCGGTGGTCACCAGCATCCCCTTGGGCACGTTGCGCTTCAGCTGTTGATAACCCCAGTAATCGTCGGGGCTGATCGCCTCCTCGATCCATTTCAGACCGTGTTCGTGCGCGGCGATGGCGAGGCGGGTCGCATAGTCGACGTCGAGCGCCATCCAGCAATCCCACATCAGCCAGAAGTCCGGGCCGACCTTCGCGCGCATATCCGCCAGCTCGGCGATATTCTTCTTCAGCCCCTCGATCCCCTCGGCGGGGCCGTGGTGCAGCGGCATCTTGCCACCGATGAAGCCCAGCTCCTTGGCGATGTCGGGACGCGCGCCGGTGGCGTAGAATTGCAGTTCGTCGCGCACCGCGCCGCCGAGCAGGTGATAGACCGGCTCCTGCCGCAGCTTGCCCAGCAGGTCCCACAGCGCCAGGTCGACGCCCGAGATCGCGTTGATGACCAGACCTTTCCGCCCATAATATTGGGTCGAGAAATACATCTGGTCCCAGATCTTCTCATAATCGGTCGGGCTGCGCCCTTCCAGGAAGCGCGCCAGATGCTTCTCGACGATGTAGCAGGCGGGCTCGCCGCCGGTCGTCACCGCAAAACCGATCGTGCCGTCCTCCGCCTCGATCTCGACGACCAGCGTCCCCAGCACATTGATGCCGAAGCTCTGCCGCGACTGGCGATATTCCGGGTAACGGCTCATCGGCGTCGCGATGTGGTCGTCGATCCAGTGGCCCGCGCCCTGGTCGTGGTAATCGGCACCGGCACCCCGCGCGACAAAGGCACGAACATGCTTGATCTTCGGCAGCATCAGACCTCTCCTCTCGTTGCCCGCTTATGCATATTCGTACGTTCACGTTCAATATGTATTTTCATATAGTGGGAAGCTGTGTAAATGGATGGGACGATGGAGAGAGAGACCAAAACCAATACGGGTGTCGGCGGCAGCCAGACCCTGATGCGCGGTCTGGACGTGATCGAGGCCGTGGCCGCGGGCGCGATCACGCTCCAGCAACTGTCCGACACGCTGGAACTGACGCGCAGCACCACCCACCGCCTGGCGGCTTCGCTGGTCGAGCGCGGCTATCTCGGCTTCACGCCGCGCAGCGGCTATCGCCTGGGTCCCAAGCTGCTCGAACTCGGCCATCTGGCGCAGGAACAGGCCGACATCGTCCAGGTCGCGCGCCCTCACCTAGAGGAACTGGCGCAGTCGACCGAGGACACTGTCCATCTGGGCATCCTGGACGGCGACCTGGCGCTTTATCTCGACAAGATGCCGGGCAAGCGCCGGATCACCATCTCCAGCCGGGTCGGCGACCGCCAGCCGCTATCCTCGACCGGGCTCGGCAAGGCGCTGATGCTCGATCATCCCCCCGCCTATTGGGACGAACGGTTCGCAGCGGAGCATGCGGATCGCGCGCCGCATGTCGACCACGCCGTCTGGCGCGAGCGGATGGTCGGTTACGTCGCCGCCGGACGCGCCTTCGACCTCGAAGAAAATGAGGATCAGATCCGTTGTGTCGCCGCGCCGATCCGCGATGCACGCGGGCGAATCGTCGGTGCGATCAGCGTATCGAGCGCCGCCCAGTATATGAGTGACGGCCGCCTTCACGATCTGTCGGAGAGCGTCACCCAGACCGCGCAGGCCATCAGCCGGGATCTCGGCTGCACGATCACCAACAAGGAGGGATAGATGCTGCTGGAAGGCAAGAAGGTTCTCGTCACGGGCGCGTCGGCCGGGATCGGTCGGGCGGCGGCGATCGGTGCCGCCCGCCACGGCGCGGACGTCGCGATCAACTATGCGGGCAACGACGCGGCGGCCGAGGACGTCGTCCGCCAGATCGAGGCGCTGGGTCGCCGCGCCCTGGCGATCAAGGGCGACGTCGCCGAACACGCCACCGCAGGTGCGTTCGTGTCGCAGGCCGCCGACACGCTGGGCGGGCTGGACGTCTTCGTCAGCAATGCGGGTATCTGTCCCTTCCACGCCTTTCTCGACATGCCGCCCGAAACCTTCGAGCGGACGATGCGCGTCAACCTGCACGGCGCCTATTACATGGTGCAGGCCGCGGCCAACCGGATGGTCGAACAGGGGCGCGGCGGCGCGATCGTCGCCGTATCCTCGATCTCCGCGCTGGTCGGTGGCGAGTTCCAGACCCATTACACGCCGACCAAGGCGGGCATTCATTCGCTGATGCAATCGACCGCGATCGCGCTCGGTCGCCATGGCATACGCTGCAATTCGGTGCTGCCCGGCACGATCCTGACCGATATCAACAAGGAGGATCTGGCCGACCTCGACAAGCGGGAGCGCATGGCTGCCCGCATCCCGCTCGGCCGCCTCGGCGAGCCGGACGATCTGGCCGGGCCGATCGTGTTCCTGGCGTCGGACATGGCGCGCTACGTCACCGGCGCGGCGCTGCTGGTCGACGGTGGCGCCTTCGTGAACCTGCAATAGGGGCGATCGACACCCCGGATGACCAGCGCTTTGGCATGTTTTGTGGGCGGCACGGTCGTGATCGCGCCGCCCCCGGGCGCATAACGGCCGCCGCCCGCCGAAACCGCCGGGGACCCGTGACGGGGTTCGCCAGGGCGCCGACCGGTAAGACACGGACCGCCGCGATCGATCGCAGTGCGCTGGTCGCCTGACCCCGCTTTATGCGGCGCGGCATATGCCCTAAGCAGGGCCGATGCCCAAGCCAGCCGCGCAGACCTTCGCCCCCCGCCGCGGGCGCCCCACCGCCAAGCAGACCGCCGCCATCGAAAAGGCGATCGTGGACTGCGCGCGCGCGATGTTCATCGAGAACGGCTATGACGCGACGGCCATGGAAACCGTCGCGCTCAAGCTCGGCATTTCAAAGGGAACGCTCTACACCCGCTACCCGTCGAAGGAGGCGCTTCTATCCGCTGTCGTGAAGGACAGCGTCGAACGCTGGTCCGCCGAGGCGGCCGAGCATGATCACGAGCTGACCGACGATATCGGCCAGCGGCTGCGCCACCATGGCCATATCATCGCGGGGTCCCTGCACAATATCGAAGTCCAGGCGTTTCAGCGGCTGCTGCTGGCGAACGGCAATCGCTTTCCCGAGCTTGGTAGTGCGATGCACCGGCACGGCACCCAGTTCATCGTGGACCTCATCGCCCGCGACATGGCCGAGGCCGGAGCGCGCGACGGCCTGCGCCCGCAACGCCCGGCGGAGACCGCCCTGACCTTCGTGTCCGCCATCACGGGATGGCACATGCAACAGGCAAGCTTTCGGGCGGTGACCCGTGACGAAACCGAAGCATTCGCAGAACACCTCGTGACGCTTTTCATGGCCGGCCGTTCGGCGTGGTAGCTTGATATACGTACGCAACCGTGCGATATTGCAGAGGTTACGTTCGGTATGGAGAGGATATAGCATGCGTACACTTCTCACGGCATTCGCCGTCATGGTCTGTGCCGCTGGCGCACAGGCGCAGACCGCCGCCCCCGCCACGACCGCGGCCAAGGCAGCGCATTACAGCACGGCATCGACCCAAATCGGCACCCTGCTCGACGATCCGGCAGCCAAGGCGCTGATCGAAAAGAACATCCCGGGCATGACCACTAACGACCAGATCGACATGGCGCGTGGCATGACCCTGAAGGACATCCAGCAATATTCGCCCGACACGATCACCGACAAGGTGCTGGCGAACCTCGACGCCGAATTCGCCAAGATTCCTGCCAAGCCCGCCTCGTAAACATTCCGCCCGATGCAAAGGGGGAGCGGTCCGTCCGCTCCCCCTTTTTTTGTGCTCGGCAGATCGGGCAAGGTGCTTCACCAGCGTTTCGTCCGTGGCCGTGATCTGCGGATCGTCACCGGGCTGCCTGGGCATGGTGATGATTTCGAGGCCGGGTCTCGCCCGCCGCATCGAGCCGAACCGATAGCGGCCTCAGGGATTTCGGCGTCGACCACGAGATTCCGCAGCGACCGCTACAGCCGTCGGAAACGGATCGCCTGCCCCCCGCCTCGCGCCAGACGAAGCGAAAGGGCCTCCTTGCGTGATACCATTTGCCGCCGGATCGCCAATCTTTCCGGGGCGGTGCGCCAATCGGCTCCTGGGCCATCCGAATAGATGGTCGCTTCGTACGTTGCGCCCTTATCGAGAAAATCGAGGGGGACGGTCAATGTTCGCGCGCTGTCGTTGGTGATCGCACCCAGATACCAGTCCGCACTGTTCCGATCGCGCCGCGCGACGACGGCAAAGTCGCCGATCGCGCCCTGTAGCGTGCGGCTGTCCTCCCAGTCAGTCGGCACGTCCCGGATGAAGCGGAACGCATCGGCGTGCTCGTCATAATGTTCGGGCAGGTCGACGGCCATCTGTACCGGGCTGTACAGCACGACATAGAGCGCCAGCTGGTTGGCGATAGTCGAGGGCACGCGGTTGTTGGGCCGGGTTGCGCGATAGTCGAAATGGACGACGCCGGGCGTATAGTCGAACGGCCCCGACAATAGCCGGGTGAAGGGCAGGATGGTGGTGTGGTCGGGCGCGTTGCCGCCGTCCGGGCTGCCGCCATTATATTCCTGCCCCCGCGCGCCTTCGCGGCTCATCAGATTGGGCCATGTACGGCGCAGGCCGGTGTCCTTGACCGGCTCGTGCGGGAAGATGGCGATGCGGTGCCGCGCTGACGCCTCGACCACCGTCTGCAGGCTCTGCACGGCATATTGGCCATCGGGCCATTCGGTCTCGTCAAGGCGCGTGCCGACATAGCCGAGCTTGATCGAACGCACGCCGTAGCGGTCGTAATAGTCGAGCGCCGGTTCGAGTTGGCCCAGATAATCCTTCACCTGTCCGCCGGTTTCGTGATGGCCGATCAGGTCCACGCCCTTGGCGCGGGCATAGGCCGACACCGCCGCCATGTCGAAGGCGGGCTGCGCGCGATCGAAGACGAAGCGCGAATGGCCGTTCTTCCACCATTCGGGCACGTCCCAGCCGACATTCCACCCCTCGACCAGCACGCCCTTGATGCCGTGCTTCGCCGCCCAGTCGATATAGGCTTTCGTGCGCGCGGTGGTGGCGCCCAGCTTCGGCCCCGGTTCCCAGGTCAGCAGGCCGGTGTGCATCGCCCAGAAGATGCCGATATATTTCTCCGGCTTGACCCAGGACACGTCGCCCAGCCGGTTGGGTTCGTTGAGGTTCAGGACGATGGTCGAGTCCGCCAGATGCGCGGCATCGGGGGCGACCATCACGACACGCCACGGGGTCACCGCCCCGCCATGCGTCCGCGCGCGGTCGCCATTGGACCAGGGCGACAGATCGGCCTTCAGCGTGCGGCTATTCTCCTCGGGCATCCGCAGGTTCATCGACGGGAAGTCGATCAAGGCCGCCTCGTGGACCGCCATCGCCACGCCGTCGCCTTCCAGCGTCAGCGGCGTCTGCGCGGTCTGGATCGCCGACAGCGCCGAACGGCTATATTCATATTCGCTATACTTCTCGCGGTAGGCCGGGATCGACCAGGCGCGGTAATTCTGCGCGAAGTGGAACTCGGTTTCCTCGTCGGTCACGACCAGCTTCTGCTCCGCCACGCCAGGCAGCGTGTAGCGAAAGCCGAAACCGTCATCGAAGACGCGGAACTCGACGCCCAGCTGGCGACCATCGGCGGCGGCCAGCGTCGCGACCAGCCCGCGATAGTGTTCGCGCATCTGCCGCCGCTCACCCCAGGGCTGGGTCCAGGGGCGGTCGAGCGCAATCGGGCGGCTGGCGAGGAGCGTCAGCCCGGCGTCGAGCGGCGCGGCGTCCTTGAACCGGAAGCCCAGCCGCGACCGGTCGAGGATCGGCTTGCCGTCATAGCGCGCGCGGTACACCGCCTCGCCATGATCCACCGCGAGGTCGACCGCGATGCGGCCATTGGGGGACGTGACCGTCTGCCACGCTTGTCCCAAGGCCGGGGTCGCCGCGACCAGCGCCGCGAGTCCGACGATCATGCCCAGCCGCTTGCGCATCAGAAGCTGTAGGTCAGGCTGGCGCGGACACGGCGGCCGAAGATCGGGCGGCCCTGGAACGCGGTTTCCTGCACGCCGATGATCGAACCCGCGCGCGGATTGCCCTCGGTCAGGCCGACCTCGTTAAACAAATTGGTCGCCACCACCTGCGCCTGGAGCGCGTCGGTGACCTTCCAGTTCGCGCCCAGCCGCACCTCGGTATAGCTGGGCAGGACGATGGTGTTGGCCACATCGACATAGCGCTTGCCAGTATAGGCCGCCTCGCCGAAGATGTTCACCCGGTCGCCCAGCAGATGCAGCGTGGGACGGACCGAGACCTGCACCTGCGGCTGGCGGACGATCTGATTGCCGCTGAAGTCGAACCGCCCGCTCGCATCCTGACCGGCGAAGCTGGTATAGTTGATCTTCTGGTAATTGCCGCTCGCCGCCAGCTCGAAGACATCGACCGGACGTAGCGACAGCTCGACCTCGACGCCCTTGGACTCGGCGGCGGCCGTTTGGTTGATCGTCTGCGCCTGTCCGTTCGGCCCTGCGACGATCGTCTGGAAGGCGATGTTGGGGAATTTGTTGTAGAACAAGGTGACGAAGGCCGAGAAGGGCCGGGTTGCGTATTTCAGCCCGCCTTCGACCAGGTCGATTCGGTTCTCGACCGGCACGCCGCCGAACCACTGCACGAATTCGGGCGTCACGCGGAAGCTGCGGCTATAGCGGGCAAAGGCCGCGACCCGCTTGTCGAACTCGTAATTCGCGCCCGCCGAAAAGGCCCATTGCCCGGTCTTGAAGCGATAGGGTGTCGTCACGCCGTTAAAGACCAGCACATTGTCGTCGGCGATGGTGGTCGCGTCGCCCAGATTGGCGCGGGTCGTCTGCGCGATCGTGCCATCCTTCGCGACATGATGATAACGCGCGCCCAGATCGATGCGCAGCGCCTCGGTCACCTGCCACGCGTCGGTCATGTAGAAGGCGTTGATCGTCACCTTGTCGCGGAAACGCTGCAAATTGCTGTGCAGGTTGAGCAGGCCGTTCTTGGTCAGGGCCACGGTCTGCTGCCCGGCCGCGTTGAGGCCGACCACGTCGAAATAGCGCGGGCGGTTGATCGCCTCGACCAATATGTCGTTCCAGTTCCAGTTCTGCGTCTGGTTGAAATGGCTGAAATAATAACCCGCGGTCAGGGTATGGCGACCGATGCCGGTGTCGAGCTTCTTGGTGACGCTCAGGTCGTTGATCACATTCTCGACATCGACGAGCGTGTTGAAGATGCTCTGCGTCAGCGCCAGCTGGTTGCCCAGCGCAGCGGCGGCGACGGCCTGGCCGTTGCTGGCGTCGCGATAGACGGCGGACACGGTGTCGGGCCGGGCGGCCTGCAACCGGGTGAGCGCGCTTGTCAGGAAGCCTTGTGACGTGGCGATCCCCGAGCTGAACAGCCCGTTAAAGTCCACCGTGCCGGTCGTGTAGCGGGCGCGGTCGTTGATCTCCCATCCGTCGCCCAGCGGCTTGTTGAAGATCGCGGTGAAGGTGTCGGTATCGGTATGGATGCCCTGGGTCAGGTCCACCCGCTTGTCGAACGCCCCGCTGCCATCGGGCACGGTCAGCCGGGCGAAGGCGGTGTTGACCAGCGTGCCCGTGCCCGCGTCCAGACCCGGCAGGCCCTGGGACGGGCTGGCCAGCGGAATGGCGGTGTAGAAGATGTTCTTGTCGTCGAGCTTGCGATAGCTGACGAACAAAGAGCCGCTGTCGGCGAAGTCATATTGCAGGCCGACCCGGAACTGCCCGCCCTGGTTGCCGGTGAAGCCGGGGTTCCTGAGGCCGTTATCCTCGCGATAGAAGCCGCCGATCGCAAAGGACAGCCGGTCGTTCAGCGGGCCGGAGACGTTGGCGTCCATCCGGTAATGATCCCAGTCGCCGACCTCGCCCTTCACCATGCCCTGGAGCGTGCGGGTCGGGCGTTTGGTCAGGACGTTGACGACGCCGCCCGGCGCGTTCGACGCGGTGATCGAGGCCGAGCCGCCGCGCACGATCTGGAGCGAGTCGATCGTCGCATCGACGCGGAAGAACTCATCGGCATTGGTGAAGGCGCCCGCGCCCTCTTCCCACACCGGCAAACCGTCCTCGAGCAGCGGGAGATAGCGGTAATTGTCCGCCGGAAGGCCACGCGAATAGACGTTGTTGCCGACCTCGCCGCCCGAGCTTTCGACATAGATGCCCGGCGTCGAGGCGATCAGGTCGGCAATCCCCAGCGGGGCCTTTTGCGCGATCGCCTGCGGGTCGATGGTGGTGATGGCGTAGGACGTATCGAACTTGCGGGTGCCGGTGCGCGTGCCGGTGACGATGATCTCGTTCAGGCCCAGATCGCTGCCCTGCGCGGCATCGGCGGCTGGCGGTTCGCTCGTGGCGGGGGGCGCGGTCGGCGGCTGGACCGATTGCGCAAGCGCAGGCGCCAGGGGCACCATCCACGTTACCGAAGCCATCAATGCCAAGCGACATGCACGCATCATAATCCCCTCCAAGGCGCCTCTGCCGGGCGATCCACCTGATGAGGGAAAGTGATCTCGGCTGCAAATTAATGCAACATATTTTCGCAAACGATTGCAATTTACATGACGTTACTGACTGGTGTCCATGTTAAAGGCGGTGGATCAACAGCTTGGCTTTATGCGGCGTGATTAATTTGCACGATATGAAGCGCATCTAACGCCCGCATGAAGCGCGAATCACGAGATCGGTCGGCAGGCGTTCGGACTTGGCGCGATGCCCATCGATGATGCGTAGCAGCTTCGACACCAACAGGTTGCCGGCCTTGATCGCATCCTGGCGGATCGTGGTCAGGCCGGGCGTCGACAAGGCGGCCGCGTCGATATCGTCATAGCCGATCACCGCGACATCCTCCGGCACGCGCAGTCCCCGCTGGCGCAGCGTTTGAATCGCGCCAAGCGCCACCAGGTCGGAGGCTGCGACGATCGCATCGAAGGCGATGCCGCGCTCGAGCAGGTTGTCGACGGCCTCGGCCCCTTCGGATCGACCGGCGGCCGGCGTCTGGATCATCGCCGGGTCGAACGCCACGTCATGAGCCGCCAGCGCCGAGCGATACCCCTCCAGCCGGATCGCGACCTGCGAGAAGGGCGTCCGCGCGGCCGCGATCGGCGGCATCGCTCCGATAAACGCTATGCGTCGCCGCCCTTTTCGCAGCAAATGCGCCGTCGCTTGAAATCCGCCCTCATGATTGTCGCCACCGATCGAGCAATAGCTCTGCCCCGCCACCTCGACGCCCCATGCCACCAGTGGCTTACCCAGGGCGGCATAATGATTGAGCGTGTCGTGGAATTGCGACTGCCCCAGGAAGATCACGCCCGCATAGGCGCTCTGGTCGAGAAACTGTGCGAGGGTGGTGTCATCATAGGGCGTTTGCCATACGATCGACATATCGCGCCGCCGCTCGCGCATGGCGGTTCCAACCCCACCGATCAGCGCCAGCTCGAACGGGTTGGCCAATTGGCTTCCATGCGCGGTGGCGACCGGTACGACGAGACAAATCTGGTCGGATAATGTCGGTGCGGCGTGGGGCACCTTTTGCGGGACATGGACATAGCCAAGTCGTTCGGCCGTGCTCAGCACCCGTTCGCGGGTTTCGTCGCTAATCGCGCTATGGCCGGTCAGCACGCGCGATACGGTCGCGACGGATACGCCCGTTTCCGCGGCGATGCTGCCCAGCGTCGGACCATTCCGCCTCGTCCTCACCATGGCTGCGCCTTTATTTGCATTTTCTTGCATTACGCCGGTGCAACGGGTTCGTCCATCTCGGGCAGCCCCAAGCTGAGGCCCGCACCCACCGCCATCAGCACCCCTGCGAGCGGCAGGACGGGCCACGCGATCCCGCCCAGCAGGTGCGCGATGAACCAACCCATGGTGAGTCCCGCGACAAGTTGCGGCACGACGATGAAGATGTTCATGATGCCGATGAACGTGCCGGCGGTCGCACGCGACACCGCCCGGCCCGCCAGCACGAAGGGGGCGCTGAGGATCGAGGCGTAAGCGATGCCGATCAGCACCGCACATCCCAGCAGCCCGACGGGATGGCCGATCCCCGCAAGGCCGCCGAGCCCCAACGCGCCCGCCGCCAATGCTGCCGCATGGACATATGTGACGCCGAAACGACGGAACAGTCCGGGCAGCAGAAAGGCGAACAGACCCGCCACGCCGTTATACGTGCCGAACAGCACGCCGACGAAATCCGCTCCCCGCGCATAGGCCCCATCAAACGGAGAGGTCGCGCCATAGAGACGCGCAGCGATAACCGGCGTTGCATAGACCCAGAGGAGATACATGCCGAACCAGCTGAAAAACTGAACGGCCGCGACCGATCGCAAAGCGCGCCACAATGCAGCGACCTCCGCCCCGCGGGCGCGGGCATGGCTGTTTCCGCCGCCTCGTATAGGGGGTGAGGCGGACTCCTTCACCCGCGCGACCGTCCAGCCGACCGACACGGCCACCGCGATGGCCGCCGTGAGGAAGGCGATCCGGATCGAGGGCGCGGTCTGCCCTGGCTGGGCGACGTTCGCCCAGCCGCCCCAGGCCAGCAGAACGGGCGCACAGGCCCCCGCCAGGGCACCCAGCCCGATGAAAACGGTCTGCATGGCATAGCCGCTGGCATGATCCTCGACCGGCAAGGTATCGGCGACCAGGGCGCGATAGGGCGCATGGAGCGCGTTCATCGCAGCCTCCAGCACCCAGACCGCCATGACGGCCACAAGCAATGACCCCGCCAACGGCAGCGCCGCCAGTGCCGCGATCACCACCAGGGCCGATACCAGAATATAGGGCCGCCGCCGCCCAAACCGACTGCCATGGCGATCGCTGAGCGCTCCCATGACGGGTTGCACCAGCAATCCCGTCACCGGTCCTGCCAGCCACAAGATCGCGAGCTGGTCGACCGTCGCGCCCAGCCCCTGAAACAGACGGCTCAGGCTCGCGCTCTGAATGCCAAAGGCAATTTGAAGCCCAAAATAGCCGACGCTGAGATCGAACCCTTTAAGACGCATCCGCCTCTCCATGCATGGACCGTGTACGCCTTCGATAGCCCTCATCGGAAGCAGGCAGAATCCGGGCGGACGATGCCGCTACCCCCCTGATCTCTACACCCATGAGCGACCGGCGCGTGACGCCATAGACTTGATCCCCCCTTCCCCTTCAGGGGGGGGCTTGGCCCGGATCGATCTGATGTCATCCGCCCCCAAGGGAAGCTATCGTTTAGAGTTGAAAGCGATCAGCATTGCACGGTTTTAGCCCCTCCCCTGAAGGGGAGGGGTGAGCAGAGTTGATCGTTTTCGACTCTAGGGCGGAAAAGCCGGGCCGATCAGCGCTAGATCTGCCGCGCCGGGGGCCAGCTTTACGCTGGATTGCAGCCGCCCGATCCATGGTGGCGCTGACAGAATGCCCAAGTGACATGACATGGCATTCACGATAACGCCGCGATCGTGCAGGCCTTCCGGTATCTCTTGGCGCAACGCCACCTGGCGGCGCTGATCTATGCCGCCGCGATACTCTTGAGGCTGCTGGTGCCGACCGGCTACATGGTCGCACCCGATCATGGATGGTTCGCCATCACGATCTGTTCCGGGATGGCGACCGGGGCCGGGGCCATGGCGATGCCCGGCACGGATCATGCCATGGCCATGGCCATGGCGCATGGGACAATGCCCGACACCGGCCAGCCGAAAGATCACGACAAGCCGGAAATGCCTTGCGCCTTTTCGGGACTGTCCGCACAGGTGCTGGGTTCGGTCGACATCGTGCTGCTGGCCATCGCGCTGGCCGCCGTCGCGATCATGGCGCTGCGGGCCATCCCGCGCGTTGCCCCGCGTGCCGCACCCTATCTGCGCCCACCCCTGCGCGGTCCCCCGCTCTGCGCCTGACGGAATGACCGGCAAACCGGCCGGCCAAGTCCGTCGTCGGGCAGCCCGGTCGGCTGTCACGCGAGCCATGCCCCGTATCGGTTTGCGGTCGCAAGCGATCGATGGTGCGGGCGTATCGCCAGCACGAGAGCGCATCGCCGCCACCGTGCGTCATGGCTTCGCAAGACCGCACCGCCCGAGGCCGTGAAGCCGATGGCCGGGCCGATCAGGGGCTTTACGGCGCAGGCCAATGCCCTGGCTTGGTCAGACACCGGCTGACGCGTCCGTTCGCAAAAACACGAAACGCATTCGGCCCGCCTGGGAGCGGGCCTGGGGGACTCTATGTCGAAGACCAGTTTGATGGTGGCGGTCGCCGCCTCCTGTTTCCTGATCGCCGCGCCGTCGGCCGCGCAGCAGCGCGCCGACACGCAGGTGACGATCGGCGGGGACGAGATCGTCGTCACCGCCCAATCCATGGCGCGCTCGACCGCCAACGTGCTGACCTCGGTCGACGTGCTGAGCGGCGATGTCGCGCAGCGCCAGAATGTCGACAATGCGTGGGAGCTGTTCGCCCGGCTGCCCGGTGTGGTCCTGACCGACTTCAACCAGGGCACGACCTCGGGCCGCTTCTCGATCCGCGGCTTCAATGGCGAGGGTGAGATCAACGCGGTCAAGCTGCTGATCGATGGCGTGCCGTCCAACGACAATGCCGGGCGAATGGACTTCATCGACTTCATCTCCCCGCTCGACATCGCCTCGGTCGAGCTGGTGCGCGGCACCTCCGACCCGCGCTGGGGGCTGCACGCGATCGCGGGCAGTGCCGATATCAAGACGCGGATCGGCGGCAATTATCTCGACGCGCGCGGCATCGTCGGTGCGTTCGGCACCTATGACGCGCAAATGTCGGCCGGAGTCGAGACCGGAAGGCTGAGCCAGAACTATCTGCTGTCCTATCGTCAGAGCGATGGTTTCCGCGACCATGCCGATCTCGACCGGCTGAACGTCGCGGGAAAATGGTTCTACGACTTCGGCCCCGCCAGGCTCGGCCTCATCGCGCGCCACAGCCGCAGCGAAGCGCAGGAGCCGGGCTATCTGACCGATGCCGACGCCTATACCAACCGGTCGCGATCCTACGACGTCTCGGCGACCGACGGTGGCAGGCGCGAACTCAGCCAGTACAGCCTGCACCTCGACGCCGATCTGGCGCGCGACCTGTCGCTGACCGCCCTGGGCTATGCGACGACCAACCACGACAATCGCTATGTCCGCTTTTCGGCCAATGTCGCGCAGCAGCAGCGGCTGACCGACGAACAACATTATGGCGTCGTGACCGGCCTGCACTGGCATGCGGCCGACTGGCTGATGGCCGAGGCGGGCGGCGATGTGCAGTGGCAGCACAACCAGAGCCTGCGCTGGACCACCGACCGGCGGATCATCACGGCCGCCACGCGCAACCAGGATTTCGACCTGACGGTGGGCGGAGGCTATGTGCAGGCGATCGTGACCCCGGTCCGCTGGCTGACGATCACCCCGGCATGGCGGATCGACCAGGTGAGCGGCCATTTCACCAACCGGCTGAACGGCCAAAGCTATCCGGTCAATGATTACGGCACGATCAGCCAGCCCAAGCTGTCGGCCGCGGTGACGCCCGTCCCCGGCCTGACCGCCTATGGCAATTTCGGCCGCACCTTCCAGATCGGCGCGGGCTCGGGGGCCTATGTCGTGCCGCCGCGCGTGCGCGATGTCGCCGCCTCGATCAACGAAGGCTTCGAAGGCGGCATCAAGCTGACGCAGGGCCGCTGGCTGACCGCCCGCGCCGCGCTGTGGCAGCAGACCGCGACCGGCGAGCTGAAGCGGCGCCTCAATGATCCGTCCGGCGAATTCGACAATCTGGGCGCGACGCGGCGTCGCGGCTTCGATGTGGAGGCGAGCGTGCAGCCTTTGCCCGGCCTGTCGGCCTGGGCAAGCTGGTCGCACCAGAAGGCGATCATTCGCGTTCCCGATCCCTCAGCCCCGCTGACGGCGGGCAATGAGATCGATCATGTCCCCAGGAACGTCTACACCGCCGGGATCGAATGGGCACCGGCGGCGCGGCCGTGGCGCGCCTCACTCTGGGGCAATGGCCAGTCGTCGTACGAATTGGACACCGCCAACCGCCAGGGCCGCTATGGCGACTATTTTCAGGTCACCGCCGAACTGGCCTACCGCATCACCAAGGCGATCGAGGTATCGGCGCAGATACGCAACCTGACGAACGATCGGTACGAATATGTCTGGTACGACGGCACGCAACGCCTGCATGCGCCCGCCGATCCGCGCAGTGTCTTCGGCGCGGTCCGGGCGCGGTTCTGACCATGCGGGTATCATCGGCAGCCCTGGGGCGATCATGGCGGATCGCGATCGGCCGGAGGCGGTATGGCAGAGTGAGGCGCTTCGGGTCGACATATCGCATGGGGGTGGCTTGCCGCTCGCCACGATCATCGTCCCTGGCCATCGCGCGCCATCAATAGCCATCATCGCCTGGCGATGATTCGAAAGCGGTTTTGGATAGAGCCGAGCGCGATTCGAGCGGCAGCATCGCCTCTCGATCAATCGGACGACATTGATCGTATTTACCGTCTGGAGACAGTGGTCCTTACCAGATATTGGGCCTGCATCCTTGGGGAGTAGCTACCCGCAGTAGCGGGGTTGCCGTCAACATCCTTGAGCCATCGGCTCGTGGCGGCAGCAGCAGGTTCGTCCTGCCCAGCGAGACCAATGATGCAGCGCTCCGCTTTGTGGCCACGGGTGCATGCATCATGTGGTTTGCTGGCCCTGAGTAATGACGTGATGCCCGGAATCCTTACGCTTGGCGCTTTGGGCGCAAGCCTGTCCGTGGATGCCTTTGCGGCAGCGCTGGGCAAGGGCGCGACTGAAGGGCGAGCCCGTTTTCGCGATGCGATCAAGGTCGGCATCGTCTTTGGCTTTTTCGAGGCGCTGACGCCTGCGCTCGGCTGGCTGCTCGGCTTTGCGCTGAACGACTGGATCGCGGACTATGACCATTGGGTTGCGTTCGGCCTGCTGTTCGCGGTTGGCGCCTATACGATACGGGAAGCCTGGACGAACCAGGATGAGGCGCAGCAGAGCGACGGCGAGACCAAGCCCGGCATGCTGCGCCTTGCCGCGACGGCGATCGCGACGAGCGTCGATGCGGCGGCTGTGGGTGTGACCCTGGCCCTGATGGACGTCAACATCTGGGCCGCCTGTCTGGTCATCGGCGGGACGACCACCTTGATGGCGACGATCGGCGTCATGCTCGGCAAGCATATCGGACCTTATCTGGGCCGATATGCCGGCATCCTTGGTGGCTTTGTCCTGATCGTCATGGGCGGCGTGATCCTGACGCAGCACCTGTCCTCTTAAGCCGGATCGACATTCAGTCCCCCCTCAATTCCTCCCCTGAAAGGGGAGGGGGACCATGCGCAGCATGGTGGAGGGGTATCACCGCTTGCGATGTCTAACCGACCTCTCAGACCGGGACACCCCTCCGTCAGGCCTGCGGCCTGCCACCTCCCCTTCCAGGGGAGGAAACAAATGAATGGCGATCCGCCCTAGAACATGATGACATGGGATCGAACCAAGCCCAGCCCCTCCCATGTCTGATGGGATGATGGCGGCCTTCTCGTGTCACCGGTGTCGACATCCGAAGACCCATTGGGAGCGTGCCGCCCCATCGCCTTGACGATCGACACAGGCTGGTTTGATGCCGGTCAAAGGCGCGCCCGCAGGATCTGGGCACGGCATGGGCCATGTGGCCCTATCATCCCGAACTGCTCGCCCGGCCCGTGCCGCGCTACACCAGCTATCCCACTGCCGCCGAATTCTGCGACGGGGTGGGTCATGACGACATGGCCGCCGCGCTCGACGCCATCGATGCGAATGCGGACGTGTCGCTCTATCTGCACATCCCCTATTGCCGGGCGATCTGCTGGTATTGCGGATGCAACACCGCCGCGGCGAACCGCACCGCGCGGCTCGATGCCTATATGGTCCGGCTGCATGCCGAGATCGACAGGGTCGCCGCCCGGCTGGACAGGCGCGGACGGATCGGGCGGATCGCCTTTGGCGGCGGGAGCCCCAACGCCATCGGGCCGGACGCGTTTGCGGCGCTGGTCGCGCATCTGCGCACCGCCTTTGCCTGCCGGGATGCGCCGCTATCGCTGGAGATCGACCCGCGCGGCTTCGCGCCGGACTGGGCGAGCGTCATAGCCGAGACCGGCGTCACGCGGGTCAGCCTGGGCGTGCAGACCTTCGATCCCATGCTCCAGGCGGCGATCGGCCGGGTTCAGCCCCGTGCAGACATTATCCGCGCCGTCACGCTGTTGCGCCGCGCCGGAGTCGGATCGATCAATTTCGACCTGATGTACGGCCTGCCCGGTCAGACCGACGCAGCGCTTCAAGCGACCTTGGACGAAACGATCGCGCTTGCACCCGAGCGGCTGGCCGTCTTCGGCTATGCGCATGTCCCCCACCTGATCCCGCGCCAGCGCCGGATCGACGCGACCGCACTCCCCGACGCAGCAGCGCGCTTCGCACAGGCCGCATGGGCGCATGAGCAACTGACGGCAGCGGGCTATCGGCCAGTCGGGTTCGATCACTTCGCCAAACCGGACGATCCCATGGCGCAGGCGGCGGCAAACGGTACGCTGCGCCGCAATTTCCAGGGCTTCACCGACGATCCCGCCGACATCCTGATCGGCCTGGGCGCCAGCGCGATCAGCGCGTTTCCCGACCGCCTGCTCCAGAATGCGAAGAATACGGGCGAATGGCACCGGGCGCTCGGTGCCATTCGGTTCGCAACCGTGCGTGGTATCCGTCGGACGCCACTCGACCAGCGGCGGGGCGCGGCGATCGCGGGGGTGCTGTGCCATGGCGTCGCCGATACGGACGGACTGCCGGAGCGGGACGCCATCCGGACCCGGCTTTCCCGTTTTGAGAAGGCCGGACTCCTCCGATGGGAAGGCCATCGCCTTCGCCTGAAGGCCGACGCCCTGCCCTATGCCCGCAGCATCGCCGCCGCCTTCGACGCCTGGCGCAGCGAGGACGACACGCGTTTCAGCCACGCCGTCTGACCTGCCGCCTGGACCGCCTGCGCCGTACGGCATGGCGCGTTGCGACGGGCAGCCGGGTCAGGCGGCGGAGCGGCGGGTTCCGCCATCGGCCGCCCATTGCCGATCGCACAGGACCGAGAGCACCGGCCGATGGCTGACCAGGATCATCCCCTGCCCGGTCCGCGTCAGCCGCGCGTGCAGGCGTCGCGCGACCTGCGCCGCCACCCCCGCATCCAGCCCCTCGCCGGGTTCGTCGAGCAGCAGCCAGGGCGCATCCGCCAGATAGGCGCGCGCCAGCGATAGCCGCCGCCGCTCGCCGCCCGACAGCCGCGCCCCATCCTCGCCCAGCCAGGTATCGAGTCCCTCGGGCAAGGCGCGCACCACGCCATCGAGCACGGCGTCGCGCAACGCCCGCCACATACGGTCCTCGCTCGCCTGGTCATCGGCCAGCCGAAGATTGTCGCGCACCGTGCCCGCCATCAACGCCGCGTCCTGCGGCGCCCAGGCGAAGGTCGCACGCAGGGTCGCAGGTCCGAGGGAGGCGGCATCCCGCCCCCCGATCATGATCCGGCCAAGCGCCAGCGGACGAAGGCCCAGCAACCCCTCGACCAAGCTCGTCTTGCCGCAGCCCGATGGCCCCGTCAGGGCGATCCGGCTACCCGGCGCGAACGGAGCGCCGTCGATCATGAGGCTGGTGTCGCATGCCCGGTCTGCCGCCGGATGCTCTTCCGCCGCCGCGAACAGCGTTCCCAGTCGCACCTCCGCCTCGCGAAGCCGTCCACGCTCGGTCATCGCGCGCAGGATCGGCGCGGTCGCATCGGCCGTCATCGCCGCCGCCAGGGCCGCCAGCGCCGCGATTGGTGCGCCAGCGCCCGCCGACAGGACCAATGCCGATGCCGCCGCCAGTGCGACGCTGATCGCATGGAGCGCCTCGAACCGTGCCGCCACCGCCGCCTGCCGGGCCTGCGCCTCGGCCAGCCGGTCGCTCGCCGCCGCGATCCGGGCGGTCGCCCAATCCTCCAGCGCGAAACAGCGGAGTTCCGCCGCCGCGCCGCCGATCGTCGCCACCTCCTCGCGAAGGGCGCCCATCGCCCGCTGCACCGCGCGGCCGGGCTGTTCCAATTGGTGCGCCCAGAGGCGAGCCAGACCGAGCGCTCCCCCGATACAGGCCAGCGTCGCGACCATGGCCGGCCATCCGCCAAGCAGCGTCAACGCCGCGCCCGACACCAGCGCCGCCACGACACCCCACGGCCCCGACAGGCGGACGAAATGCCATTCCACCGCATCGACATCGCCAATCAGCCGCGCCGTCGCCTCGCCCCGGCCAAGTGCCAGCGCGACCGAGGGCGGCGCAACCGTGAGCGCGCGATAGAGCGCAGGCCGCAGCCGGGCGAGCGCGCCAAAGGCCGCGCCATGGCTCGCCAGCCGCTCGCCATAGCGTGCGCCGGTCCGCACGATCGCCAGCAACCGTATCGCGGCGGAGGGCAGCATATAGTTGAACGCCTGCGCCGCGACGATCCCCGCTCCCCCCGCCAGCGCCGCGGCGGTCAGGAACCAGCCCGACAAGGCCAGCAACAGCACCGAGGCGATCGCGACCAGCGCGGCACAGAGTGCGGCCTGGCGCAAGCGGCGGCGTTCCCGCCAGCGTTCGGCGGCGATCAGCCTGTGGAGGGTCATGCCGAATCTCCCAGATGCACGACGCGGGTCGCGATGGCGGCCAGCGCGGGGCTGTGGGTGGCGATCAGCGTCGTACGGCCTTGCGCGGCGCGCGCGATGGTCGCGATCAGCGCGGCTTCGGCGGCAGCATCCAGATGTGCGGTCGGCTCGTCGAGCAGCAGGAAGGGTGCGGGATTCAGCAATGCTCGGGCCAGCGCGATCCGCCGCCGCTCACCGCCGGACAGCCCACCGCCCCGGGCATCGAGCGGGGCATCAAGGCCGCCCGGCCGAACCGCGAGCATCGGCCCCAAGCCCGCCGCCGCGACCGCGCGCTGGATCGCCAGTTCATCCGCCTGGAGGTGGGCCAGCGTCAGATTGTCGCGGATCGTACCTGCGATCAGCAGGGGATGCTGGCCCACCCAGCTCGCCTGTCCCGCCAGCGAGACCAGGGGAACGCCACCCGCCTCGACCGTTCCCGCCGATAGCGGGGCGAGCCCCAGCAGCAGGTGCAGGACGCTGGTCTTGCCACTGCCCGAGGGGCCGAGCAGCGCCACCGTCTCGCCCGCCTCGATCCGCAGCGACAGATGCGAGACGGCCGGGGCATCGCTGCCCGGATAGTGGATGGCGACATCGCGCAGGACCAGCGGAGCCGCGACCCGGACCACGGGCACAGGCTCGGGTTCGGCCAGGGGCATCAGCGTGTCGGCGGCCGTCTCCGCCGCCTGCTTGTCGTGATAGGCCGCAGCCAGGCGACGCATCGGGGCGTAGAATTCGGGCCCCAGCGCCAGTACGAAAAAGGCCTGGGCGAGGGTCAGCGTCTCGGGCGCGGCGAAGGGCAGCAGGCCGAGCAGCGCGAAACCGCAATAGACCGCGACCAGCGCGACCGAGAGCGCCGCGAAGAACTCCAGCGCGGCGGAAGACAGGAAGGCGACCCGCAGGACGCGCATGGTCCGCTCGGCCAGCTCCTGCGCCGCCGCGCCGATCGCCTCGGTCTCGCGTGTCTCGGCCCGGAAGGCCAGCACCACCGGCAGGCTGCGCACCCGGTCGGCGAAGCGGGCCGACAGGCGGTGCAGGGCGACGAATTGCCGCCGAGACTCGTCCGCCGCCGCGCCGCCCGCCAGGATCATCGCCGCGATGAACGGCACCAGGGTGGCCGCGAGAATGGCCGCCGCCACCCAGCTGGCGCAGACGGTCGCGGCGAGGACGAGCAGCGGCGCGATGGCGGCGGCCCGGCGCGCGGGCAGGAAACGCGCGACATAGCCGTCCAGCGCCTCGACCGCATCGACGGCCTGGCTGGCGAGCAGGCCGCTGTCGATCGGGACGCCGGGCTTGCGATACAGCGTGGCGGCCACGGCGCGAAGCCGCTGCGCGCGCCTGACCGCCCCCGCCCTCACCGCGCCCCGCCGCAAGGCCAGGGTTGCGAACACCCCACGCAACGCCCCCGTGCCGAGCATCAGCACGGCCCAGGGCAGCACCGCCCCCTGCCCCGCCCCCTGCCCCGCCACCACCGTCACGCCGCCCGCGATCCCCGCCGCAAAGCCGATCGCCGCCAGCGTATCGAGCAGCAACAGGCCCGCCACGCCGTCACGCCGCGCGCCTGCATCCTTCAACCAGCGGTTGCGCGCCTTACGCGTCGGGGGAGCATGGGCGATCGTCGTCATGCCGCGACGGTCGCCCCGACCGCAGCCGCTGTCTTTGACTGCGGTCAATGTCCGCGCGGAACCCCAGGTCTAGCGAGTCGATCGGCAAGGGGCCGGGGGGCGGCTCCTTTTTTGGAGACCTGCTATGGACCCCGGCGTCGTAGACCTGTCGCGACTGCAATTCGCGGCCACCGCGCTGTATCATTTCCTGTTCGTGCCGCTGACGCTCGGCCTGTCGATGATGCTGGTCATCATGGAATCGGTCTATGTCATGACCAACCGTCCGGTGTGGCGCGTGACGACGCGCTTCTGGGGCAAGATCTTCGGCATCAACTTCGTACTGGGCGTCGCCACCGGCCTGACCATGGAATTCCAGTTCGGCACCAACTGGTCCTATTTCTCGCATTATGTCGGCGACATCTTCGGTGCGCCGCTGGCGATCGAGGGGCTGATGGCCTTTTTCCTGGAGGCGACGTTCGTCGGGCTCATGTTCTTCGGCTGGGACCGGTTGTCGAAGCTGGGCCATCTGATCGTCACCTTCATGGTCGCGCTGGGCACCAATTTGTCGGCGCTGTGGATCCTGGTCGCCAATGGCTGGATGCAGAATCCGGTCGGGGCCAGCTTCAATCCCGACACGATGCGGATGGAGGTCACCGATTTCGGCGCGGTGCTTTTCAACCCGGTCGCCCAGGCAAAGTTCGTCCATACCGTCAGTGCGGGCTATGTCTGCGCCTCGGTCGTGGTGCTGGGCGTGTCGGCCTTCTGGCTGCTCAAGGGCCGTTTCCTGCCGGTCGCGCGCCGGTCGATGACGGTGGCGGCGGCGTTCGGCCTCGCCTCGTCGCTATCGGTCGTCGTGCTGGGCGACGAGAGCGGCTATGCGCTGACCGACAACCAGAAGATGAAGCTCGCCGCGATCGAGGCGGTCTGGCACACCGAGCCCGGCCCCTCCGGCCTGACCCTGTTCGGCTATCCCGACACCGTCGCGCGCGAAACGCGGTACAAGGTCGAGATTCCGTGGCTGCTCGGCCTGATCGCGACGCGCAGCCTGGACGGCACCGTCACCGGCATGTCCGAACTGGTCTTGAAGGCGCAGGAGCGGATCGCCTCGGGCGTGATCGCCTATGACGCGGTCCAGCGCTTGAAGGCGAACCCGCAGGACATGGCCCAGCGCGCCCGATTCGAGGCGCACAAGCGCGACCTGGGCTATGCCCTGCTGCTCAAGCGCCAGATGGCCGATCCGCGGACCGCGACGCCGCAGCAGATCGAGGCGGCGGCGTGGGATACCGTTCCCGATGTCGGCCTGCTCTTCTGGAGCTTCCGCATCATGGCGGCGATCGGCTTTGCGATGATCGCGCTCTTCGCGACCGCCTTCGCCCTGTGCTCGCTCCGGATGCACATGGATGCGCGCTGGTTCCTCCGCCTCGCGGTGGCGGCGATCCCGCTGCCCTGGATCGCGATCGAGCTGGGCTGGCTGGTCGCCGAGCTGGGGCGGCAGCCCTGGGCGATCGAGGGTGTGCTGCCAACCTTCCTGGCGACCAGTTCGTTGTCGCGCGGGGCACTGTGGACCACGCTGGCGGGCTTTACCGCGCTCTATGGGGTGCTGGCGGTGATCGAGGTCCGGCTGATCCTCGCCGCCATCGCGCATGGCCCGGAGGAGCGGGACGACCAGCCCGCGCCCGGTCCCATGCCCGCCACCATTCCCGTCACCGCCTGAAGGAGGCCAGGACATGTTCGATTATGAGATGTTGCGCCTGATCTGGTGGGCGCTGCTGGGCGTGCTGCTGATCGGCTTCGCGCTGACCGACGGGTTCGACCTGGGCGTCGCCGCCCTGCTGCCCTTCGTCGCGCGCAGCGATGCCGAGCGGCGGATGGTCATCAATTCGATCGGCCCGACCTGGGAGGGAAACCAGGTCTGGTTCATCCTGGGCGGCGGTGCGATCTTCGCGGCCTGGCCGTTCGTCTATGCGGTCAGCTTTTCGGGCTTCTACCTCGCCATGTTCCTCGTGCTGGCCGCGCTGATCCTGCGGCCGGTGGGGTTCAAATATCGCTCGAAGCGGCCCGATCCGGCCTGGCGCGCGCGCTGGGACTGGGCGTTGTTCGTCGGGGGACTGGTCCCCGCCCTCGTCTTCGGCGTCGCGGTCGGCAACGTGCTGCTGGGTGCGCCCTTCCGCCTGGATGGCGACCTTCGCGCCTTTTACGACGGGACGCTCATCGGGCTGTTCACGCCGTTCACCCTGGTCTGCGGGCTGTTGTCGGTGGCGATGCTGGTGCTGCACGGCGCGGCATGGCTGTCGATCAAGGTCGAGCATGGCCCCGTCCATGACCGGGCGCGAACGTTCGGGACGGTGGCGGCCATCGCCTCCATCCTGTTGTTCGCGACCGGCTTCGCCTTCGTCGCCTGGGGCGATATCGGTTACCGCATCGTGGGCGCGGTCGATCCGCTCGGTCCCTCCAATCCCCTGCGCATGACGGCGGAGCGGGCGGGCGGCGCATGGCTCGACAATTACGCGACCTATCCGTGGATGATGGCGTCGCCCGCGCTGGGCTTTGCCGGGGCCGCGCTGGCGCTGGTCGGTATCCGCCGCGGTCGCGAGGTGCTGGCCTTTGCCGGGTCGTCGCTCGCCGCGACGGGGATCATCGCCACCGTGGGTTGCGCGATGTTCCCCTTCATCCTGCCGTCCAGCATCGACACGCATAGCAGCCTGACGGTGTGGAACGCATCGTCCACACCCAAGACGCTGGGCATCATGCTCTTCGTCACGCTCGTCTTCCTGCCGATCGTGCTCGCCTACACCGCCTGGGCTTACCGGGTGATGTTCGGGCGCGTGACGGCGGAGGCGGTGCGTACCAACCCCGACTTCTACTGAGAAAGGAACGACCCATGTGGTATTTTTCCTGGGTCCTGGGCCTCGGCCTTGCGGTCGGCTTCGGCATCCTCAACGGTATCTGGCACGAATTCCATCTGCCGCAGGACGACAACGTGTCACCGCGACACTGACAGATAGGACAATCCGTCCGACGACAGGGGATCATGGCCGCGCTATAAGGCAAGGCCATGATCCCGAACGACATCTGTGCCGATTGCGCGGTGCGCGACCGGGCCTTGTGCGGCAGCCTGGATGACCGGGAACTGACCGCGCTGAACGCCATCGGCCAGCGTCGCCGGGTCGCGCGCGGCCAGACCATCGCCTGGGCAGGCGACGAAGCGGTGATCTGCGGCAATCTGCTGACCGGCGTGCTGAAGCTGGTCGCCGCCACCGCCGATGGCCGCGAGCAGACGGTCGGCCTGCTCTACCCCGCCGATTTCTTCGGGCAGCCCTATGCGGGCGATGTCGACTTCACCCTGACCGCGCTGACCGAGGCCGAGCTGTGCGTCTTTCCCCGCGCCGCGTTCGAGCGGGTGCTGGAGAATCATCAGCGGCTGGAGCGCCTGCTGCTCCAGCGAACCTTTGAAACGCTGAACGAGGCGCGCGGGCGGATGCTGGTGCTGGCGCGCAGGTCGGCCGGGGAGAAGCTGGCGGGCTTCCTGCTCGACATGGCGGCGCGCGCGGGGGCCAGCCGCGACGGGCCGGTCACCTTCGACCTGCCGCTGACGCGCGGGCAGATCGCCGATGTGCTGGGCATGACGATCGAGACGGTCAGCCGCCAGCTGACCCGGATGAAGCAAAGCGGCCTGATCGGCCTGCCGGGCGGCCGCGCCATCACGATCAGCAACCGCGAGGCGCTGGTGGCGCGCGCCGAAGCGGCCTAGAGTTGAAAACGATCAACTCTGCTCACCCCTCCCCTTCAGGGGAGGGGCCGGGGGTGGGGCGCTTCCGCGAGCGAAACGCCCATGGCGAGGGGCCCCCCCCCCCCCCCCCCCCCCCGGGGGGGGGGGAAAAACGGGGAAAA
>Ga0308158_10000871_pt1 | contig 38497 bp, 38 predicted proteins | sample PhyBR2_FD_201038 | JGI IMG/M metagenome (GOLD analysis project Ga0308158, IMG submission 201038) | Phyllosphere microbial communities from UC Gill Tract Community Farm, Albany, California, United States - DLSLB.R2 | ecosystem: Host-associated > Plants > Phyllosphere > Unclassified | place: USA... | reverse complement strand
GTGGATGCGAATAGTCGCGCCAGCCGTTGATGCCCATGTGCGCCTCGCCGCCGAACAGTGCGCGCATCGCAGGGATCGTCCGGGCCGTCATCCTCAGCATGGGCCAGGTGCGGTAGTAGTAATAGGCGTACCCGTTGACGGTGGGGAAGCGGACGTCGCCCTCGCGCAGGGAGTGCTGGCCCAGTGCCTCGTTCATCAGGGCGGAGATGGAGCGGGACACCGAGCCGTCGATGAGGTCTGCGAAGAGCGGGGAGAGTGGCTCAGGCATCTGCTCCACGATGCTCGCCCGGAAGTAGAGGCCCTTGGGGTAGGGGACCGGCCATTCCGTGGGGACGTCCGCGGCGGGTTCGGGCAGCGCCGTGATGGGCCGGGACTGGAGCAGGAAGAACTGGCCGTCCGCCAGCGCCCATTCGATGTCCTGCGGCGCGCCGAAGTGGTCGGCAATTCTTTGCCCGTAGCCGGCAAGCTCGGCTGCAAGGGCATCGTCCAGGACAGGCGCACGACGGCGGTCTTCCGGCACCTTATGCTCCGCCGTTCCGTTCTCCGTCAGGACGGTCATGAGTTCCTTGTCGGCCGTCTGCCGGGTGAGGACTTTGCCTGCGTTGGTGTCCACAGTGATGTCATCCGTGGTGACTGCCCCGCTGACCACGGCCTCACCCAGGCCCCAGGCGGCGCTGATCACCGTCTGGTCACGCCGGCCGTTCGCGGGGTTGGCGGTGAACATCACCCCGGCTGCCCGGGCCTCCACCATTTGCTGGACCACGACGGCGAGGCGCACCTGGTCCGGCAGCACCCCTTCGCGGGCACGGTAGGACATGGCGCGCGCCGTCCAAAGCGAGGCCCAGCAGTTGATCACGGCCGTGCCCAGCGCTTCGAGTCCGCGGACGTTCAGGAAGGTTTCCTGCTGGCCGGCGAAGCTGGCGGAGGTGAGGTCCTCGGCGGTGGCGGAGGAGCGGACGGACACCGCCGTGTTTCCACCGCCGAGGAGTTGGTAGGCGTCCTTCAGTTCGACTTCGATGGCCGAGGGCATGACGCCTTTGGTAAACAGGGTCCGGATCAGCGCGGCGGCGTGTTCATAGTCCTCCGGTGATGCGTCGGACGGGAGGTCGGCCAGCTCTTGGATGGCCTGCCCCAGATTGTTCTCCGTGACGAACGCCGAGTAGGCGTCGGTGGTGAGGACGAACCCCGGCGGGACCGGAAGCCCGGCCTGGATGAGGCCGCCGAGCCCCACCGCCTTGCCGCCGGCGGTGGGTATGTCTCCCGGCTGCACGTCGCCCAGGCCGTTGATGTATGTCATGACGTTGCCGCCTTGCTGCCCGCCGCCGTCGTCCGTTTCCAAAGCACGAACGCGAGGGCTGCTACCCACAGAAGAAATGCCCCGATGCTGATACGCTCGCTGATGCCGAGCACCAGGTTCGGTCCCGGGGCTGCCATGAACGCGATGATGCCCAGGAGCGCGGAGGCGGCGAGCGAGACGATGGAGTAGACGCGCATCCGGCCGTGGAACCCGGCCGCGACGAAGCACATGGCGGCGACCATGAGGGCGAGCTGGATGTTGGTGACCACGATGTGCATGGGGATGGAAGTGTCGTCGCCAATCCGGAGCGGGAAGATGGCGCCCATGATGTTCCACAGCCCGTAGGCGATGAGCAGTCCGGCGCCGATGCGGAGGGCGCGGCTGCGGCGGGCCGAGATCCAGGCGCCCACGCCGAAGGCCGTGAACACCACCGTGTAGAGCCAGGTGAACGGGGCCGTGACGCTGTAGCCGGGGGAGCCGACGGCGAAGAGTTCGCTCACCATTTGTTCGCTGCGGCGGTACCCGGCCCACTGGGATGCCGCGATGCCGTCGGTGAACACCACGTAGAGCAGCGAGGACAGCGGCCCGGCGGCGAGGAGGCCGGTGCGCAGGGCGTCGCTGTGTTGGCCTTCGAGCGCCGGCGCCCGACGGCGGCGGGGGAGTCCTCCTGCAACTGACACGTTCGGAAGTCCTTTGAGCCCGCGCTCAAGCAAGCGGATCAGCGCGGGGCACGCGGGCGAAGGCCCCGGCGCCTACCTGTTCCAGCGTCGTCCCGGGCCCCGGCCCGTTGCTAGGGCCGAACGGCCCAGGCGGCCACTGCCCTTTCCGAGAGTTCAACCTCCGTACGTAGTGCGCCCTGCCCCACTTCTGTTATTGGGTATGCCGGTGCATTGACTGCCCCTGAGCCGGGGCATACGGTCCGCGTTAACGGCGTCAAGCATCCACATTTCGCGGATGCAGCGCCGCAGTGGAGATGCCGGAAGGGAAAGGCCATGCCGAAGTATATGTTTGAAGCGACGTACCTGGGACAGGGCATCCAGGGGCTCATGCGGGAAGGCGGCACCGCCCGGCGCGATGCCCTGTCGGAGGCGCTGAAATCCGTGGGTGGAACGCTGGAAAGCTTCTATTACGCCTTTGGGTACTATGACGTGCTGGGCGTTTTCGAGGCGCCCGATGATGCGAGTGCGGCAGCACTGTCGCTGCTGATCAACTCGACCGGAAACGTCAACGTCCGGCTGAAGCCGCTCCTCACGGTGGAGGACCTCGACGAAGCGGTGAAGAAGACGCCGTCCTACCGGGCGCCGGGGCAGTAGGGCGGTCAGGCGCCTGAGGCAACCCCGCCGTCGCAAATTACGACGGCGGACCGCCGGCCCTGCGGATGGCTTGCAGCACGCCGCAAGGGCCTAAGTCCCGGTGCCGGCGGGCTTTTCGCGAACGGATTCCAGGACACACAAAACCTGCAGGTACCTTCGCGATCTCGCTAAGAGAAGGCTCGGACATTCCCATGTCCTGAACAACCCGGCGTCATCTGATGGTTACCTGCAGGCGCTTTAAGTCTAGGGCTGGCCGGGCCGTTGCAAACAGGGCTTAAGTCCCGTTCCGCCGGGAAGTTCCGGGAGTTTTATCGGGACCCATGGCCCGGCGTCACCACGTGACAGTGCCGGTGGCCCCGTCCACTGTCACCACCTGGCCGTCGCGCAGCTGAGTGGTGGCATCGGCGACGCCCACCACCGCGGGAATGCCGTACTCCCGCGCCACCACCGCGCCATGGGAAATGACGCCGCCCATCTCCATGACCAACGCCCCGGCCGTCATGAACAAGGGGGTCCAGCCGGGATCGGTGGAGGGGGCCACCAGGATTTCCCCCGGTTCCACGTGGGCGCCCACCGGATCCAGGATCACCCGGGCCCTGCCGGTGGCGGTGCCGGCCGACGCCGGGGTGCCCGTGAGGCGGCCGACGGCGGCAGCCTGGGAAAGCGCGGCGGTCCGTGCCGCCACGGCAGCCTCCACGTCGGTGCCGTCCGAGAGCAAAAGGCGCGGGACGTGGCGGCGCCGCAGCTCGACGTCGTACATCCTGCGGCGCTCAGCCACCAGCCTCCTAAGGTCCGCCCCGCGAAGGGCCACCCGCAGTTCGTCGAAGTCCAGGAAGAAGACGTCGCCGGCGGCGGCGATGGAGCCGGTCTTCGCCAGCTCGACGCCGATGGCGTCGAGCTGCCGGTGCATCTCGGCCATCACCAGCACGATGTAGAACTTGGGCAGTTCCCGCAGCCCGGACAGCTGCCGCACGCGGCGCAGGCACAGCGCCACCAGCTGCCCCCGCAGCCGGCTCCGGGCCGATGCCTTGCCCACGAGCTCGCGCACGCGCTCATCGGCGTGGTCGGCGGCGCGGGCGAACTGGCGGTCCGGTGCCTGCTCCGGGTCCTGCACGCGGAGGTAGTTCGTGACCATGCCCAGCAGGTGGTCCGGTTCCTCCGCCCACCGCGGCACGCCGAGGTCAATCTCCGCCACGGCGCGGTGGCCGTACCTGGCCAGGAACCCGCGCAGGCTCTCCTGGGCAATCCGGGGGAGGGTGCCCGCCCGGTAACGGGCCGCGAGCTGGTCCGGCCGCAGCTCCATAAACATGTAGCGGGCGTCCGGATCTTGGCCAACGCCCACGGCCAGGCGCCACAGCTCCAGGTCCATCTCGGTGGTCACGTTGTGCGGCAGCCCGCGCAGCACTGCCTCCAGCTCGCGCGGCCTGGCGATCCCGCGCAGCAGCCTGCGGGCGGCGGCCAGCATCACGTACCCGGCGGACGGACCCGGCAGGGAGGACTCGATGATCCCGTCAACCGTGCTGCCCAGGACGCCCTCCGCGTGCTGCAGCCGCTGCTCGGGCGTGGCCGGTTCGGGCAGTTCCAGCAGGGTTTCCAACTGTTCCTCGTACCGCCGCGCCCGGCGCAGTTCCGCTTCCGGCCGCAGCACTGCCCGGGCCATGGCGGGGAAAAGGGCCACTATCGTCCACAGGCTGCTGATTCCGGCCACCGCCTTCGCCTTCCCGGCCGCTGCCGGTGTCCCGCGGCGGCGCTTTGTGCCCCGCTTGCCGGGAGTGGACCGGACAATGCTGAACCGTGGGTCCTCCAGCAGTGCGGGAAAGACCGCCGCGGACCTGCCGTCCGCCAACGGCAGCATCCGCAGCAGCCACCGGCGGCCGTACTTGTTGCGCATCACCGGCGTCAGGTCCACATACAGGCGCAGTCCCGGGGAGGCGTATTTCCACGGCCCCTTGGTGTTCCGCATGATGCCGAGGACGGACAGGCCCATGGGCGTGATGGGGCGGGTAAGCCCCTGCAGGAGGGTGGCGCACAGGTAGGCGCGGCTCTGCCCGTCGGCGGCCCGTGCGGGTGTTGCTTCCTCAGGGAGCGGATACAGTGTGGTGATGGGCCGCGACTGGGTCAGCCACGCCTTGCCGCCACTGTCAATCACCCATTCCACGTCCTGGGGTGCGGCAAGCAGCTTCTGTACGGCGTTGCCAAGGGATGCCAGCTCCCGCAGCTGCGCGTCGGTGAGGACGGGCGGGCCGTCCGGCGGCCGCTGCAGGACCTGCCCGGATGCGGTGTACAGGACAAAGTGGTCCGGATTCACGGCCCCGGACACCACGGCCTGCCCGGGACCGGCGGAGGCATCGATGACGGTTTGGGTCCGCGTGCCGGTGACAGGGTTGGCGGTGAACAGCACGCCCGCCGTGGAGGCTGGGACCATCCGTTGGATGACGACGGCGAGGCTCACCCCGCGCTGGCTGATGCGGTTGGCTTCCCGGTAGGCCACGGCGCGGTCGGTCCAGAGCGAGGCCCAGCAGTTCCGGACGGCCTGCACAACGGCGCCGGGTCCGACGACGTCCATGAACGAGTCCTGCTGCCCGGCGAAGCTGGCGAACGGGAGGTCCTCGGAGGTCGCCGACGAGCGCACGGCCACCGGTCCGCCACCCATCGCGGTGTAGGCGTTCCGGACGGCGGTATCGACGGCGGGCGGTACCGGTGCTGCGGCCATCGTCTCCCGGGCTGACCGTGCGAGCTGGTTCCGCTCTTCCTCCGGAAGTCCGCTGCCGCCGTCGTGCGCTTCTTCCTGGCCAGAGCCTGCGATGCCGTCCAGGCGGGCGGCGATGGCATCCATTTCCTCTGGCACGGCCAGGCGGTATGCGTCCGTGGTCAGGCAGAAGCCGCGCGGAACCGGGAAGCCGGCTGCGGCGAGCCGTCCCAGGTTGAGGGCTTTGCCGCCCACGGTGGCCAGCGATGCCGCGGCCAGGTCCTTGAGATCGGCAACGAGGCCTGTTCCGGCTCCACCCTGTCCGTGCTCGGGAGTTACGGACGCCATGTCCTGCCCTCAGCCGTTGCCCGTTCCGTCTCCGGTGTCCTCCCACATGACGTCCAGGTTGTGGAAGGTCACCGGCCCGTCGCACAGTGCGGCCATTCTGGCAGCGAACTCCGAGGTTTCCGGACGGCCGGAATTCTCCATGGCCGAGTCGAAGGAATCGAAGTGGACGATGGTGAAGTAGTGGCCCGGATGGTCCCGGTCCGCGGTGGCGACGATGCGGCGGAAGGTGGGCGCGGTGTTTCCCTCGGTTCGTGAGGGGCGGCCCAGCTCTTCGATCTCCTTGATGCGGGAGGACGTGAATTCAACGATCTGCACAAACCCGGCCATGGCAACTCCTCGACGGCGGTGGAAGATGATGCGGGTCAGGCTAGCCCTGGCGGCGGGTGGGGGACAGGGGAGAAATGCCCTACTTTGTGCCTGCTTTAGCCCTGCTGGCTGACCGTGCCGCGGTGAAGGTCCCGGTCCAGTCCGTGACCGTCGGCAAGCTGCGCGAGCAGGCTGCCCAGCTGTGCGGCCTGCTCGCCCGTCAGGGGTGCCAGGAGTTCCGCTTCGTGTTGTTCGGCGATCCCGCGCAGCTCACGCAGCACCTGCCGGCCCGCCTGGGTGAGGTGCAGTTCGTAATTCCGCCGGTCCGTGCTGCTGCGGACTCTTTCCACCAAGCCGCGTCCCTGAAGCGAGTCGATAAGCGGAACCACCCGGCTGGGAACGATGCCCAACTTTTCCGCGACGGACCGCTGGCTCAGCCCCGGGGCGCGGCCCAGGAGGCGGATGACTCCGGCGTCGCCCGGCGTAAGGCCGATCTCGCGGGTGCGGTCGGCAAACCGGGACGATGCCACCGCTCCGAGCTGGGACAGGAGGAAAGCCGCGCGCTTCGACTGACCTTCGGCGGTTGGGTTCATGGCTCAAGAATACATCCTTGACAGAATAATTCTCCAGGTGAACCATTTTAGTAGTGACGCAGTTCCTGTGCAGCCATAGCCCGAGTGGAAGGGTGCAGCCATGACTGATCGTGCAGTGTTGAATGGGCGGAACGGAGCCCGATCCGGCGGGCCACATCCCGGGGTCCTTGCCAGTGTCAGCCTGGGAATCTTCCTGGCCAGCCTGGCGGCAATCCCCGTGGTCGCCGGCGGCCAATGGTTTGTTTCCCCGATTGCGCCAGCGGTTGACGTGGCGGAATTCTTCCGCCGGTACGGCGTGGCCGCGCAGGTGGCCGGCATGCTGCAGTTCGGTTCGGCTGTGCCCCTGGGGATCTTTGCCGCCACGGTCTATGCCCGGCAGCTTCGGTTGGGCGTGCGCGTCCCCGGACCGGCCATCGGCTTCTTCGGTGGCATCAGCGCGGCGGTGTTCCTCATGCTGTCGGGGCTCATCACGTGGCTGCTGGGCCGTCCCGAAATCACGGCGGACACGGCCCTGGCACAGGCGCTCGCCTTCCTCGCGTTCCTCACCGCAGGGGTGGGCTTCGTGGTGGGGCTTGGCCTGCTCGTGGCCGGCATCGCCGTCCCGTCCCTCATCCTTGGCTTCCTGCCGCGCTGGCTTGCGTGGGCCGGCCTGGTCATCGCGGCCCTGTCCGAACTGAGTTTCCTTTCGATGGTCTTCGAGCCGCTCGAGTTCCTTCTCCCGATCGGGCGCTTCGGCGGGCTTGTGTGGCTGATCGCAGCCGGTTTCCTGCTGCCTAGCCGGCGCGCGGCAGCGAACCAGGAAGGGCGCACGCAGGCGGCGTCGCGATGACGACGGCGGAGCACGGCGTGGCGGGGCGGGACAGTCAGATGTCCGGCAAGGTGGTGCTGGTCACCGGAGCGAGCAGGGGCATCGGCGCCGCGACTGCTACCGCATTTGCCGACGCCGGAGCGGAGGTGGTGCTGACAGCCCGGGACGGCGACGCCCTGTCCAGTCAGGCCGAGGCCATCCGCCGGAGCGGCGGCAGCGCAGTGGCCGTGCCGGCGGATGTGACCAGTGAGGATTCGGTAAGGGCGCTCCTGGCCGAGGTCCGCCAGCGATTCGGGCGGCTGGATGCCGCGGTTAACAACGCCGCAGGCGGTGGTCGGCCGCCGGCGCCGCTCGCCGAATGGGCCAGCGCCGATTTCGACAGTGCCCTCGCCGTCAGTCTCCGCGGTGTCTTCCTGTGCCTGAAGTACGAAATCGAGCTGATGCTGGCCGGCGGGACCGGAGGGGCGATCGTGAACCTGTCCTCCACCGCCGGAGAACAGGGCGTGGCCGGGCTGAGTGGATACGTCGCCGGCAAATTCGGTGTGGGCGGACTGACCCGGGTGGCGGCCCTTGCTTCCGCCGCCCGGGGGATCCGGGTCAACGCGATCGCCCCGGGGCCGATCCTCACGGACCGCCTGGCGGCAGCAGAGCAGGCGGCCCAGGAACGGGTGGCTGCATCCGTGCCTCTGGCCCGGATCGGCACCACTGCGGACGTTGCCGCCGCAGCGGTATGGCTGTGCTCCGGACAGTCCAGCTTTGTCACTGGTACCGTGTTGGCCGTCGACGGCGGCCGGCTGGCGGGGACTCCGGCGTTCAATACGGGCAACTAGGACAAACCAGGGACGGCAAGTCAGGCAGAACCCGACGGCGGATCGGCCTCTTCAATCTCGGGCCGGGCCAGACGGCGGAGAAGGCTTACCGCGTCCTTGACGGGGACAGGCTGGAAGAACTGGGCGTCCGCTAGTTCGACGGCGGCAATCGCGCGAGGTGCCACGTCAGCTCCCGCCCGGGTGACGCGCAGCCGTTTGGCTCGGGTGTCGGCCGGATCCACTTCCCGTTCGATCAGTCCTTTGGCTTCCAGGGTGCGCAGGACCTGCGGGGCCATCTTGACGTCCGTACCGGCCTGTCGGGCGACGGCCAGCTGGTTCGGGTGCTCGGTCCAGAGGTGGGCTTGGCCTGTATGGAGCCGTGAATTTCGGACACAGTGAAGGCCCCGCCCCTTAGGGGCGGAGCCTTCACTCGCTGTCAGGTCAGGAGTCCTGGTCGACGGAAACCACGATCTTGCCGCGGGTGTGGCCTTCCATGTTGGAGCGGAAGGCGTCGGCGGCCTTATCCAGCGGGAAGACCTCGGCAACCTCAACGCGGAGCTTGCCGCTGTCCGCCAGGTCAGCCAGTTCCTGCAGGTCGGAGCCCACCGGGGTGACCCACATCCACTCGCCGCCGTGCTCTTCCACGTCGCTGTCCGCAATGGAGGCGTGGCGGCCGTTTTCGGCCAGCACCGCCAGCGTGGCTTGCAGGTTCCCGCCGACGAAGTCGGCCACCACCTCCACGCCCTCGGGGCGCAGCGCGCGCACGCGGTCCGCGAGTCCCTCCCCGTAGGCGACAGGCTCGGCGCCGAGGGAGCGGAGGAACTCGTGGTTCTTCTCCGAGGCGGTGGCGATGACGCTGGCGCCCAGGGCCACGGCGATCTGGATGCCAAGGGACCCTACGCCCCCGGACCCGCCATGGATCAGGACCGTTTCCCCAGACTTCAGGCCCAGCCGGTTGAGGACCTGATAGGCGGTGAGGCCAGCCAGCGGCAGGCCAGCAGATTCGTTCCAGTCAAATGAGGCGGGCTTCTTGGCCAGCACGCGCTCCGGAAGCGCAATGTACTCGGCGAAGCTGCCGCCGTGGACGTAGTCCTTGCGGCCGTAGGCGATGACCTCGTCGCCGGGCTGGAACTGCCGGGAGTCGATGCCCACCGATTCCACAACGCCGGCCACGTCCCAGCCGGGGATGGCGGGGAACTGCAGGTCCATGACCTGGTCCAGTCCGCCAGCCATGATCTTCCAGTCCACCGGGTTCACTGCGGCTGCCTTGACCTTGACCAGGACCATCCCGGGCCCCACCTTCGGCATCGGCTGCTCGCCGTATTCGAGGACGTCCGGATTTCCGTATGAGCTGTAAGTGATTGCCTTCATGGTTGCGACAACCAGTTGGCCTGGCTGGGCTATTCCGGATCGAGCGGGGAAGTGGCATATCGCACGCTAAAGCAGGCCAGCGCCCCCTGCGTGGCACCGGCCTGCTTTCTGCTTCCGGTCCAGCTCGTTGCTGTGGGCTGGTCCGGGCTGAGCTGATCAGCGGGTGGCGCCCAGTGCCGCCCATGCCTTGTTGCGGCGCTCGGCAAGATCCCGCCGCGCCTCAAGGGCATCGTCCATGCTGACAGCCACAAACCGGGTTGCCGTTCCGGGGGCTGCCCGGGCCACCAGGTCCATGTCGGCGCTGATCACCGTGCCCACCATCGCGTAGCCTCCGCCGGAGACGGCGTCGCGGTGCAGGATGATCGGCTGCGTGCCGCCGGGAATCTGGATGGACCCCACGGCGTACCCTGCATCCACGATGTTGGAAGGGTCCGAGCCGGCGCCGAAAGGCTGTTCCCGCTCCTTCCATTTCACTCCTGGGCCGGAGTAGCGCAGGCCCATCCGGTCAGCCACCGGAGTCACCTTCCAGTTCTCGTTGAGCAGATTGGCCAGGCCTTCGTCGGTGAGGCGGTGGTCATACAGCCCCAGCACTATCCGGACTTCCTGTTCCTTGGCGTAAACGGGCCGGAACTCCTCAGGGACACTGTCGGCCTGGGGGAGTTTTCCGTCGTTCAGGGGAGCGCCCACGGGGACCACGTCACCTGCCTCAAGCTTCCGTCCCTTGAACCCACCGATCGCGCCGAGGCTGTACGTGGACCGGCTGCCGAGCACCTCCGGGACGTCGATGCCGCCCTGGACTGCGATGTAGTAGCGGGTGCCGCCCCGGATGACGCCGAAGGACAGCTGGTCCCCGGCCTTCAGCTCCAGGCGGCTCCACTGTGGCCGCGGCTCCCCGTTGACCTTCACCTCCACGGGCGCGCCCGTGACGGCGACGACGGCATCGCTGTCGGTGGTCAGCACGGGGCCAAGGTAGGTGCATTCCAGGACCGCTTCCCGGGCCGTATTTCCCACCAGCGCGTTTCCGAGCTCAGCGGAGTATTGGTCCATGGAGCCGCTTTGCGGGATGCCCACGTTGTAGTGGCCGGTGCGCCCCTGGTCCTGGACCGTGGTGGCCAGGCCCGGGTTTCCAATTTCAAATGCCATTGAGGGCCTCCATGAGTTCACGGTTGTAGCCTTCGGGGTCGGCCAGTGCCCTGGACAGCTCGAAGGTCACCGGCGCCTGCCGGTAGCGGAAGGTCCCGGCGGAGATCTCGGCCTGGATGTCGTTGTACTCGGCCTCCGTCACCGGCTTGAATTTCACGACGTCCCCCGGGCGGAAGAACACCATGAAGTCCTTGAAGTCCGCCAGGGCCTGGTCTGGATCAAAGATGGGGGCTGCGGCCACACCGAACATCTGGTACCCGCCGGCGCCGCGGACGGAGTAGATGCAGCCGAAGCATCCGCCGTGGCCCACAGTGAGTTTGGGGGTGTCGGTCCGCGGGCTGAGGTACTTGGGGACCTCCAGCTGTTTCTCGCGGTCCACCAGCTGGAACAGGAACGGCAGCCCGGCCACGAAGCCAACCATGGACACCAGCCATGGCTGTTCATGGTGCCGCTGGATGAACTCCGCAGCATCCTTGAGATGGTTGACCTTGGCCGCGTAGTCGATGTCGCTGCCTTCGGGCTCCTGATGGAACCCTTCACGGAAGCGTTCTGCAACTTCCGCGGTGAAGGGGTCCTCGTACCAGACGGGGACTTCAACGATTCGGGTTTCGAGCGCCCGCTCCTGGTGGGACGACAGGTCGCTCTCGATCCCACGCACCGCCGCCTCCAGCTGTTCCGGCGGCAGGACGTCGGGATCGAACCGCACCAGCAGGGAGGCATTGGCGGGGCAGATGTCCACGATTCCCGGCAGCCGGGCCTCGGAGAGCTTGCCGGCTATGGACATAACTTTGAAGTTCGCGGGTAGGCTCATGGCCTCGGAAACTTCGACGAACAGGAACTCATCGCCGCCCCAGGTGTAGCGGGCTCCGGGGAGGACGGCTGCTTCGGTGGTCATTTCGCCCCCAACAGGTCGGCTGCGGTTTCTATGAACTTTGAGTGGTGGGTGACCTCGGCAAATTCGGGGCGTGCCAGCAGTGCCAAGTGCACGGGGACGGTGGTCTTGACCCCTTCAATGTGGGTTTCCTCCAACGCCGCCAGGGTGGCCGCGATGGCGGCATCGCGGTCGGCGGCGTGGACGATCAGCTTTGCCAGGAGCGAGTCGTAGTACGGGCTCACCACCGAGCCCGCCTCCACTCCGGTGTCCACCCGGATTCCCTCACCCGAGGGCCATTCCAGGGATTTGATGACTCCCGGGCTGGGGAAGAAGTGGTGGTTGGGGTCTTCTGCGTTGATGCGACATTCGATGGCGTGGCCGTTGAAGTGCACGTCGTCCTGCGAAATGGACATGGATCCGGTGGAGGCGATCAGTAGCTGCTCCCGAACCAGGTCCACGCCGGTGATCTGTTCGGTGATTGGGTGCTCCACCTGGATGCGGGTGTTCATCTCAATGAACGCTGCCTCATGGTTGGCTGGGTCGTACAGGAACTCCACTGTTCCCGCTCCGTGGTAGCCGCACTCGCGGGCAAGAGCCACGGACGACTCCCGGATGGTGGCCCGGACGGCGTCCGGGAGGTTGGGTGCAGGGGCTTCCTCCAGTACCTTCTGGGAACGGCGCTGCATGGAGCAGTCTCGGTCGCCGAGGTGGATGAAGTTAGTTCCGTCGCCCAGGACCTGCACCTCAACATGGCGGGCATGCTCCACGAACCGTTCCAGGTAGACGGTGGGGTCGCCGAAGATGGCGGCGGCCTCGCCCCTGGCCATCTCGATGGTTTCCAGCAGCTCGCCTTCGTCGCGCACGAACCGGATGCCCCGGCCGCCACCACCGGCGGAGGCCTTTACCACCAGCGGGTACCCAATCGCACGCGCTATCCCGACGGCGTCCGCCTCCGGATCCAGGGGGCCGTCAGACCCCTTGAGCACGGGGACGCCGGCGTTGGCTGCCGCTTCCCGGGCCAGGGATTTGTTGCCCATCATGGAGATGGTGTCCGCGGTGGGGCCCACCCAGGTGAGGCCGGCCTCTGCCACCTTCCTGGCGAAGTCGGCGTTCTCCGAGAGGAAACCGTAGCCCGGGTGGACGGCGTCGCACCCCTGCTCGAGCGCCGCAGCGACCAGGGCGTCCTGGTTCAGGTAGCTGGCGGTTGCCTGGGCCGGCCCCACCACCACGTAGTGGTCGGCTGTCCGGGCTGCCAGTGATTCCGCGTCGGGCTCGCTGACCCCCAGGACGGTTTCGATGCCCATCTCGCGGGCAGTCCTGGCGATCCGCACGGCGATCTCGCCGCGGTTTGCGATGAACAGTTTCATGGGCTGCCTTTATCCTTCCCGGATGACGACGATCGAGTCGCCCGGGTTGACCATGTCGCCTTCGTTGACTTCAAAGGACTCCAGGGTTCCGGCGACGTCGGACTGGATCTCGGTGAACTGCTTCATGATTTCCACGATGCCGATGGTCTGGCCGACTTCGATGGTGTCGCCTTCGTTGGCAAAGGGGGGTTTGCCCGGGCCGGGCTTGCGGTAGAAGACTCCGGGAAGGGGTGAAACGATGGTGGCCATGTGCTGCTCGCTTTCAGGAGTGGGCGGATCGGGATGAGTCGAGTGCCTTGCGCACGGCGGAGGCCACGGCGACGGCGTTGGGTGCATCCGAGTGGACGCAGATGCTCTGGAAGGCGATGTTCAGGGGCGTGCCGTCGACGGCGGTCACGTGCTCGCCTGCCACCGCCCGGCTGACGCGTTCCGCGGCGGCGTCCGGGTCGGTGGGCGCGGGCCGTCGCTGGATGAGGAGCTCGCCGCCGGGGCCGTAATTGAGGTCCACATAGAGTTCCGCAACGAAGTCCACGCCCATGGCGCGGCACACGGATTCATGGGCGGTCCCCGCCAGGCCGTAGAACGGAACGCCGAACTGTTTGGCTGTTCCGGCCGCCGCCTGCATAAGGTCTTCGTCTCCGGCGAGCATGCCATAGAGCGCGCCGTGGGGTTTGATGTGGTTCAGGGACAGCCCGTTCTTGGCCAGGAAGGCGGTCAGTGCCCCGGTCTGGTACAGGATGATCGACTCGACCTCCTCCGGCGTGAGCACCATGCGGCGGCGGCCGAACCCCATGGGATCGGGGAGCCCGGGATGGGCGCCCACGGCCACGCCGTGTTCGGCGGCAAGGGCCACCGTCCGGTTCATGACGTCCGGGTCCCCGGCGTGGTAGCCGCAGGCGACGTTGGCGACGTCGATGATTTCCATGAGTGCGTCGTCGTTGCCGAACTCGTGCAGGCCGAAGCCTTCACCCATGTCCGAATTCAGCAGCACCTGGGCAGGCGTGGTTTCCGTCACGTTTTTTTGCATGCAGGCAACGGTACAGAGGCGGTGAGCCTGCAGGAATTGGGCGGATCGCTAAATGTGGCCACCCGGATTATGCTTTTTGCACTAACAAGGAGGCTTGCCGTGCGTGTTGCCGATCTCGTGGCGGATGCTGCGCTGAACATCCGACTTGCCGTGCCGGGCAGCCCCGGACGCCTGGCCCGGCCCATTGCATGGTGTGCCCCCACGGAGCACATGGACCCCACGCCGTTCCTCAGCGTCAACGCGCTGCTGCTCACTAACGGGATGGGCCTGAATGTCAAGGACTACCGCATCTGGGATGCGTACGTGGAGCGCCTGATGTCCGTTCCCGTTTCGGGCCTGGTTTTCGGCCTCGGCGCCGCACACCGTGAACTGCCGCCGGGACTGGTGAAAGCCTGCGAAGCCCATGGCCTTCCACTGCTTGAGCTTCCGCCCGAAGTGCCGTTTGTCCAGGTGATGCGGCACGTGGACCAGCTCATCGCCGCCGAACGCTATGCCGAACTGCGCGCCGGGTGGGACTTGGCCGATGAGTGCACCAGGCTGGCGGCGGGCGGCCATTCGCTGGCGCAGGTCCTGGAACGGGTGGCCACAACCATCCGGGCGCGCGTGGCGGTCCTTGACCACAATGGGTTTGAACTCATGTCGGCGGGAACGGCCGGGGGCGGAACGGCACGGACCACCCTGAGCCTGCCCAGCGGCGGAATCCTCCGGTTCAGGCTGGCCATCGAAGGAATCAAGAGCAGCCTGGTGCTGCAGCCGCTGTTGGGCCCGGTGGCTGCGGTGATCGCCATGCAGCTGAGCTACACCCTCGGGTCCCGGTCGCCCCTGCATTCACGGGAAGCCGCACGGTTCATCGAGGCGCTCTACGAGGCCAGGGGGACACCGGCGCCGGCCCTGCGGCGCTACGCCGCGGAGGCCGGGTTCGAGCCGGACGCGGAGTGGGGCTCCGTGCTGATCGGCGGCGCAGGGGAAGTTGCGCCGGCCAAGCTGCGGACCATCGCCTGGCGGGTCCGGATGGGTCTGCAGGCCGAATTCGGGACGGTGCGGTTCATGGAGGAAGCCGGCCTCACCACGGTCCTGGTGCAGCGCGGGGAAGCGGGGATGGAGCTCATGGAAGCCGTCCAAAAGTCTTTCCAGGACGCCCCGGAATTGTCCGCCGTCGTCTCCGGGTGCGGGAACCTGGACGAACTGCCGCTGGTGCTGCAGCTGGCCCGCCGCAGGATGGGTGAGCCGGGGCTCCATCGGGCGCCGGTCGCTGACCTGGCCGGTGTGGTGGAGGGCCTGCCCGGGGCCGGGCTGGTGGCGATGTCCCGGCGCCTCCTGGCCCCGTTGATGTCCGACGGCGGCACGGCCTTGCGCGAGACACTTGAGGCGTACCTGCGGTACAGCGGGAATACCCGTGAAACCTGCAGCGAGCTCTTCATCCACCGCAACACCCTGACGTACAGGTTGCGCAAGATTGAGGAGCTTCTCCGGGTTGACCTGGATGACGGCGAAGTGCGGGCCACCTGCCTGCTGGCGCTGCGGATCGTCGCCGCCGGAACTTAGGTGGCGGCCATCTCGGCGGCCGCCCTGGCGGCGCTGCTTTCGCGGACGAACAGGGTGGGTTCCAGCTGTACGGGTTCGGGTTTCTCGCCCCTGAGCACCGCCTGGATCAGCTGCACCGCCGTCCGTCCAATGTCCGCCATGGGGGAGTGGACCGAGGTCAGCGGAATGGGAAGTTCGGCGGCCAGGGAGGTGTCGTTGTACCCCACCACCGCCACGTCCTGTCCCACGGTGAGGCCGCGGGCGCGCAGGGCCCCCATCGCTCCAATGGCGGCGAAGTCGTTGACCGCGAAGATTGCGGTGGGGCGCGGCCTGCCGCCGGCGAGAATTTTCTCCCCGGCCTCCCGCCCCCCGGCGGTATCGAATCTGGACCACACCACGTCGTCGTTGGAAATGGTGCCGCCCAGCGACCGCCAGCGGTCCAGGAAGCCTGCGGTGCGGTCGACGGCGGTGCTTGCGTAGGGCTCGCCGGCAATGACCGCCACCTGCCGGTGGCCCATTTCCCACAGGTGGCCGGCCACGAGTTCACCGCCCACGACGTCATCGCAGGTGGCAGACGGGTAGCCCGTCACCCGGCGGTTCATCAGCACGAACGGGACCTTCCGGTCGGTCAGTTCCTGCAGGAGGCCGCCGTCAAGGTGGGCGTCACCAATAATGAGGCCGTCCACCCGGCGCGCCAGCATGAGGTCGATCTTCCGCCGTTGTTCGTCGGGGTCGTCGCGGGAGTTCATCACGAAGGCGGAGTACCCCACCTCGGCTGAGGCCTCGTCGATGCCCTCGTACATGATGGCCAGGACCAGGTCCGAAAGCCGGGGGACGATGACGCCCAACAGTTTGGTGCGCCGCGTGCGGAGGCTGGCGGCCTGCGGGTCAGGGGAGTAGCCCCGCTTGCGGGCCAGTTCCCGGACGCGCTCGGCGGTGGCGGCCGAGGCCGCTCCTTTCGCCACGTCGGAATGGGAATGCAGGACCCTGGAGACCGTGGACGGATGGACGCCCAACTCCCTGGCCAAATCCTTCAGCGTGACCGTTCCGCCGCCGTCGGCCTTTTCTTTCATGTCCCTCTCCTGCCCCCGTGGCCACTGTAGCCCAGGTCTGCCCGGGCTGCCCGGAAGGCCGCCAAGGCAACCCTTGACGTGACCCGCTTCACATCCTATAGTCGTTCATCAGCGCTACCCAAACGTTTGGGTAGACCACCCCCTACAACTTCCCCCGGCGCCCCCACCCCTGGGTGCCGCCGTTTTCAGCGCGTTTCCCCTTTCCGCGGAGCGTCACCCAATCGATTGGGTTGCGGGCCGCGCAGCAAACCACCGGAGCTGAAATGACTGTTACCGACTCCCACGTCGTGCTGCTGGCCACTGGAGGCACCATCTCGTCGCGTTCCTCCCAGGCCGGAGGCGCCGTCGCCTCCGATACCGGCGAGCAGGTGTTCAAAGCCCTCGGCTCGCGGGTCTCCCACCCCGTCCGGGTGCTGGACGTGTTCCAAAAGGGGTCCTACCTCCTGACATTCGACGACATGCTGAAGATCTGCGCCGCCATCCAGGAGGTCCTCAAGGACCCCAGCGTCCTGGGCGTGGTGGTCACCCACGGCACGGACACCATGGAGGAGACCGCCTACCTCGCGGACCTGACGCACAGCGACGAGCGGCCGGTGGTCTTCACCGGCTCGCAGCGGGCCGCCGACTCCGACGCTCCCGACGGGCCGGACAACCTTGCGCGGGCCATCGCCGTCGCCGGTTCGATGGACGGGCGGGGAAAGGGCGTGATGGTCCAGTTTGCGGGCACCATCTTCCCGGCCGCCGGCGTGCGGAAAAGCCAGACTCTTCGGCTGGATGCCTTTGCGAACCCCGATTTTGGGGTACTTGGCCAAGTATCAGCCCAGGGAGAAGTTGCCATGGACGGCAGCGGCAGGCTTGAGGCCCTGCCCCTGCCCCGGCCGGGCGGCGGCTCCCCGCGGGTGGACCTGGTTGCCGCCTACCCAGGCTCCGACTCCATCCTGATGCACGCCGCCCTTGAAGCAGGAGCGGAAGGCATCATCCTCCAGGGAACCGGAAGCGGCAACGCAAATGCCAGCCTCTGCGCAGAGGTGGCCGCCGCCGTCGCGTCCGGCGCCGTGGTGGTCACCAGCACCCGCGTGGACGCGGGACCGGTGGTGCCCATTTACGGGGCCGGAGGCGGTGGCGAGGACCTGCGGGTTGCCGGTGCCATCAGCTCCGGCCACCTCCGGCCCTCGCAGTCACTGATCCTGCTCAGCCTCCTGCTCAGGATCAATCCCGACCGGGACCGGATCACCGAAATTTTTGCCCAACGAGGGAGGCCTCCTGAACCTTCCGCCTGACACCCAGAACACCCGGTTTTGAACGAATTGAAAGGAAAATCTCATGGCTAAGGACATTCAAGTCGCCTTCGGCGTGGACGTAGACGCAGTGGCAGGCATGCTCGGCTCTTACGGAGGAGAGGACTCCCCGTGCGACATCAGCCGCGGCCTGTTCAGCGGTGAAGTCGGCGGACCCCGGCTGATCCGGTTGTTCCAGAAATACAACCTCCCGGCCACCTGGTTCGTGCCGGGCCACTCGATCGAGACCTTCCCGGAACTGACCCAGATGATCGTGGACGCCGGGCACGAGATCGGCGTGCACGGATATTCGCACGAGAACCCGATCGCTATGACCCGGGAGCAGGAGACCGCCATCCTGGACCGCGCGATCGAACTGATCGAAAAGGTGTCCGGCCGCCGGCCTACCGGCTACGTTGCACCGTGGTGGGAGTTCTCGCCTGTCACCAACGAGATCCTCCTGGAGCGCGGCATCAAATACGACCACTCCCTGATGCACCGGGACTTCGAGCCGTACTACGTCCGGGTCGGGGACTCGTGGAAGAAGATCGACTACACCAAGGACGCCCAGACCTGGATGGAGCCCCTGGTGCGCGGCCAGGAAACGGACCTGGTGGAAATCCCGGCCAACTGGTACCTCGATGACCTGCCTCCCATGATGTTCATCAAGGCATCCCCGAACTCGCACGGGTTCGTCAACCCCCGCGACATCGAAGAGATGTGGCGGGACCAGTTCGACTGGGTCTACCGCGAAATGGACCAGGCCGTCTTCACCATGACCATCCACCCGGACGTCTCCGGCCGCCCCCAGGTGCTCCTCATGCTCGAGCGGCTGATCGAACACATCAACTCCCACGAGGGCGTCAGCTGGTGCACCTTCGACCAGATCGCCGATTCCTTCCTTTCCCGCAGCCCCCGTAAGGACAACAAGTCATGACCATCCAAGAACCGGCTGTCGACCTGTCGCAGCCCCGCCCGGACGAGAAGCGCCGCTTCCCGGTCTTTTCCAAGCGCCACACCACCACCGCCACCGTCCTTGCCCTGCTGGCCTGGACCGTAGCCGTCTTCGACTACGGCCTGTTCGGCACCCTGCTGCCGGCCATGCAGCAGGAATTCGGCTGGTCTGCGCCCGAGGCATACGCCATCAACACCTGGATCGCCGTGGGCACCGCCATCGTCTGCTTCGGCATCGGGCCCGTCATTGACCGCCTGGGCCGCCGCAAAGGCATGATGACCACCATCGGCGGGACCGCCGTCGTCTCCGGCCTCACGGCACTGATTCCCACGGGGATCCCGTTCCTCAGCAACGCCATGCTGGTGGTGGTCCGTTCCTTCGGCGGCCTCGGATTCTCCGAGCAGGCCGTGAACGCCACCTACATGAACGAGGTCTACCAGGTCACCGAAGTCGCGGACAAGCGCAAGCGCCCGGGCTTCCACTACTCCTTCATCCAGGGCGGCTGGCCGCTCGGCTTCCTTCTGGCAAGCGCCCTGGCCCTGGCCTTCCTGCCCTCCCTGGGTTGGCGTGCCCTCTACCTGATGGCCACCATCCCGGCCGCCGTCATCGTCTGGGTTATCGCCCGCAAGCTCAAGGAAACGCCCCAGTTCGAACTGCACCACAAGCTGACCGAGCTCGAAAAGAGCGGCAAGACGGCGGACGCGCACTCCCTGGCCCACGCGTACGGCGTCGAGCATTCCTCGGCAGCCCCGCTGAAGCGCATCTGGGAGCCGCACCTGCGCCGGAACACCTTTGTGTTCTCGCTCGCCTGGATTGTGAACTTCTTCGGCATCACCATCTTCAGCGTCCTGGGCAGCTCGGTGCTCAAGAACGCGAAGGGCGTGGAACTCTCGGACGCCTTCTGGATGCTGATCGTCATCAACCTGCTGGCCTACTTCGGCTACGTCTTCCACGGCTGGCTTGGTGACAAGATCGGCCGGAAGCGGACCATCATCGGTGGCTGGATCCTTTCCGGTATTTCCTTCTCCATCATGCTCAGCCCCATCGCCACCAGCCCGTTCATGATCATCCTGACCTACGGCGCCGGACTGTTCTTCCTGGTGGGCCCGTACGCCGCCATCCAGTACTTCATGGCCGAGTGCTACCCGGTCAGCTGCCGGGCCACCGGAACCGCCTTCATCGGCGCCATGAGCCAGCCCGGAACCATCCTCGGCGGCGCCATCTTCACGGCCATTGCTGCCGGTGCCGGCACCGGTACAGCAGCCCTCTGGGTCGGTGCCCTGGGCACCTTGGTCTCCGGACTCCTGATGATCGCCGCCAAGCCCCCTGCCGAAGCCCTGATGGAGGACCACCCCCATGACGTCGCCTAGCAAAGCCGCCATCATCACCGGTGCCGCCAGCGGCATCGGCCGTGCCCTCGCCGTGCACTACGCCCGCCAGGGGGTGGTGTCCGTCATCGGCACCTTCCCGGGCGACCCCCACGATCCGGAGGAGACCCTCCGGCTGGTCAAGGAGGCCAACGACGAGGCGGTGATCCACGAAGTGGATGTCCGCACCACCGCCTCCGTGGATGCCCTGGCCCAGCGGGCCGTGGACGAGTACGGCCGGCTGGACTACGCCATCGCCAACGCCGGCATCCTCCGGAACTCCCCGCTGGGGGAGATGACGGACGAGCGCTGGCACGACATGCTCAACGTGGACCTTACCGGCGTGCTGCGCACGCTGCGTGCGGGCGCGGAGAGAATGACCGACGGCGGCGCACTGGTTGCGGTCTCGTCCATCGCCGGCGGGGTGTACGGCTGGGAGGAACACGCCCACTATGCCGCCGCCAAGGCTGGCGTGCTGGGCCTGGTCCGCAGCGTGGCCGTTGAGCTCGGGCCGCGGCAGATCCGCGCCAACGCCGTCATCCCCGGCCTCATCGAAACCCCGCAGTCCCTCGACCCGGTGAACTCGCTGGGACCGGAGGGCCTGAAACGGGCCGGGAACGACATCCCCTGGGGCCGGGTGGGCACACCGGAGGAAGTGGCCAGCGTCATCGGCTTCCTCACCTCCGACGATTCCCGCTACATCACGGGGCAGGCGCTGGTGGTTGACGGCGGCCTCACCGTGAAGATGCGCGCCTGACACAGGCGCCGGAAGGAAAGAACAGTATGAACACACCGACCAATGCTGCTTACCAGGCTTCGGGTCACGGTCCAGCCGGGAGCGGCCGAGGGGTGGTGGTCACCGGCGGTTCCAGCGGAATCGGCAAAGCCATCGCCGAGGCCTTCCTGGCCAACGGCGACCGTGTTGCCGTGCTGGACCGGGCCGGAGGGGACGGCGCCATCCGCGTGGACGTGGCCGACGAAGCCAGCGTGCGCGCGGCCTTCGCCGAGGCCCGGGAGGCGCTGGGCGGCATCGACGTCCTGGTCAACAGCGCGGGCCTGCTGACGGAGTCTCCGCTGGAGGACATGTCCCTGGCCATGTGGAACGAGACCCTCACGGTGGACCTGACCGGTGTGTTCCTGTGCTGCCGGGAGGTGGTGGGGGAGATGCGGCAACGCAAGTGGGGCCGCATCATCAACATCGCCTCCCAGTTGGCCATCAAGGGCGGCGTGGGGCTGGCCCATTACAGTGCCGCCAAGGCCGGCGTCGTCGGCCTTTCCAAGGCCCTTGCCCTGGAAACGGCGCCGGACAATGTGCTGGTCAACTGCATCGCCCCGGGGCCCATCGAGACGCCGCTCGTGGAGGGCATCTCGGAAAGCTGGAAGGCCGCGAAGCGTGCCGAGCTTCCGCTGGGGCGTTTCGGGACGCCCGTGGAAGTGGCTCCCGCGGCTCTCCTGCTGGCCAGCGATCCGGGTGGAAACCTCTTTGTGGGACAGACGCTGGGGCCCAACTCCGGCGATGTGATGCCCTAAAGAAAGGGGAGCGACATGTGCGGTGCCTGCGGAAGGACCACCGTGGCGGACCCCGCCCTGGGCCCGGTGCGGACCATGCGGCAACACCTGATCGTGGCAGCCACGGTCAATGCCGTCTGCGCCGGCCTCCCCGGTGCTCCGAAAGTGAACGCCCTCAAAGACGGGTGGCTGATGACCGGGGCCGCCGGAGCCTCCGCGCAGTGCCAGACCCTCGACGAACTGTGGTCCGCGGTGCTCGGCTGCTTCCCGGACGCGTCCGTGGTGGACCGGCTGAACGGCCGCCGGCTGGCGTACGCAGCGGATCCGGCCAACGCGGGCCTGCCTGCGCGGGCAGCCGGTCTTCTGCCGGACGCCGAACCCTACCAAGGAGATTTTGCATGACTGATTACTCCCCGCTCTGGTCACCCATCCGGATCGGTGCCACCGAGCTGGACAACCGGGTGGCCCTGGCTCCCATGACGCGGATCAGCGCCACCGAGGACGGGCATGCCACAGACAGAATGGCGTCCTACTACCGGACCTTTGCACGTGGGGGCTTCGGTCTGCTGATCACGGAAGGCATCTACCCGGACACCGCCCACAGCCAGGGCTACCATCACCAGCCCGGCATTGCGACGGAGGAGCAGGCTCGGTCCTGGGCCACGGTTGTCGACGGCGTCCATGCGGAGGGTGCAAAGATCTTCGCCCAGCTGATGCACGCGGGTTCCCAGAGCCAGGGGAACAGGTTTGTGGCCTCCTCCGTGGGGCCATCGGCGGTGGCACCCAAAGGGGAGCAGCTGGGGTTCTACCGCGGTGAAGGTCCCTACCCTGTTCCCTCCGCGATCACCCTGTCCCAGATGAAGGACGTTCGGGACGGGTTCGTCACGGCCGCGCTGCATGCGCAGCAGGCGGGATTCGACGGCGTGGAGATCCATGGTGCCAACGGGTACCTGCTGGACCAGTTCCTCACCGACTACCTGAACCAGCGCGATGACCACTACGGCGGGTCCCCGGAGAACAGGGTGCGTTTCGCCGCTGAAATCTGCCGGGACGTCCGCGAGGCCGTTGGCCCGGACATGACCGTTGGTATCCGCATTTCCCAGTCCAAGGTCAGCGACACCGAGCACAAGTGGAGCGGGGGAGTGGAGGAAGCCGAGGTCATTTTCGCCACCCTGGGTGGGACGGGGATTGATTTTGTCCACACCACCGAATACCGCGCCACCGAGCCCGCGTTCGCAAATGCCGGGGAGACCCTGGCTGCGCTGGCAAAGAGGTACTCGGGCCTTCCTGTGATCGCCAACGGCAAGCTCGATGATCCGGATAACGCAGTGTCCATGCTGGTGGACGGCTCGGCGGATGTTGTGGCGCTGGGCAAGGGAGCGCTGGCCAACCGGAACTGGCCGCACCTTGTCCGCAACAACCTGGAGTTCGGGGAGCTCGACCCCGCCGTGTTCGCTCCTTTGGCGGACGTTAAGGACTGGGAGCTGGAGGATCCGGCATAAGTCCCCAACAATGGGCCGTGTGACACCCAGCGCCAGCTGGGCGTCACGCGTCTCTCACCCCGCGGGCCGGGCCAGGCGGCGGAGCAGAGATATGGCGTCGTCCACGGGCACGGGCTCGAAGAACGTGGCGTCGGCGAGTTCGACGGCGGCGATGGCCCGGGGAGCCAGCTCGGCTCCGCTGCTGGTCACGCGCAGCCGTTTGGCCCGGGTGTCGGTGGGGTCGACTTCCCGTTCGATGAGTCCCTTCGCTTCCAGGGCGCGAAGGACCTGGGAGGCCATCTTGACGTCGGTGCCGGCCTGCCGTGCCAGGGCCAGCTGGTTGGGGTGCTCGCCCTGGTTGTTGAGCCACCAGGCGCAGGCGAGCAGCACGAACTGGACGTGAGTGAGATCGAGCGGGGCGAGTGCTGCGGCGATGTCCCGCTGCCAGCGCAGGGTGGCGTGCCAGAGCAGGAAGCCGGGGCTCTCGCCGGGGTTGAGCGGCATCAGTTGCCTGCCATCTTGACCAGCGCGGCCATGGTTTCCGGCCAGTCGGCGGTGATGCCGGGCCCAATCTGCGGGCCGGCTTCGTCGGCGCCGTCGCCGGTGATCTCCATCCGGTACACCACCCGAATCCGGTCCTCGCCGGCTGCATCGATGCGGTGGGTGGTGCGCAGGAGCAGGCTGTCGAAGCGGGCCTCGTCCACGAAGCGTTCGTTTTCGACGGCCTCGGCGATGACCAGGGGGATCGGATCGTCCTCCAGAGGCGTCATCAGGATCTGGGTTCCGGTCTCGAAGGGGCCGTTGATCTCGATCTTCTCGATCTCCCCGTTCCAGGCGTCCCAGTTCTCGACGTCGGACCAGAGCCGCCAGATGGCTTCTGGCGTGGCGTTGGTTTCGATGCTGTGCTCGTATTCCCACATGGTGGCCTCCTCCGAAGATGATCTATATAAAGATTATCTATGCACGGACTATTTCTTGTCCAGAGGGGAAGCCAGGGAATTCGGAAGCGTTGCCCTTGCGTGTGACCCACCTGTGCGGGGGTACAGTTGTGCCGCCCCCTCTGGACAGCGCTTAGCAGTGTTTGGACGAATTGCTGCTGAAATCTTGTGGGAACACTGGGGATTCCGCCATGCCCTTGCGCATACACTCCGAGCATGCGCGTCTTCGACACCACATATGACTACAAGTCCGACAAGCCTGCCAGGACGCGACCCGACGCGGACCGGGACAGCCGGAAGCTCCGTCAGGACCATGAGTTGCTGTGGACCAAGAAGCTTAATTCCGGCGTCCTTTTCGCCCCGGTACCCCCATCGCGCCGTCGGGACGGCTACCTGATATTCATCGACGATTCCGGCGACCGGCACTGGTACGGCAGTGATGCCATCACCAACTCCTACACCCGCTGGTCACGTCCCGAACCTCTGGCCAACGCTATTGCCTCGCTCAACGAGGAACAACGGTCCCGCTACCTGGACCAGCCCTACACCATCGGCAGCGCGATGATTTGGCCCGTCAGGTCCAAGGACCGGCCTACCATGAACACGGCACGAGGTTTCGGGCGGTCCGGCCGACTGATCGCTGACCGCATGGACCTTACCCTTGAGTGCATCCGGCGTCATTACGCGGGAGAGGCGGAGAGCCCACTCGCCGACGTCATCAATGCTTATGGGGACTTCTTCGCGCTCTTCGAAGGGTTCGGAGAGTTCGTGGAGTTCTTCCACCTCCAAGGCCTTGTGGCACCCGACTACAACGAGGTTCGTTTCTTCCTGCCATTCACGAACTTCGACCGTCCAGGAACACCGTCCACAATCGAAGAGTATGTGACATATAGGGAGGCCACCCTGGGCTTCATTTCAGGGCGGCAGCGTCGGATGGCTAAGTGGGTCACCCAGCACCACCCCGAGATTGAGGTTCGCGAGTAGCCGGGTTACTTCAAACAATGTCGCTTACACGTCAGAGGAGAACTTTTGGAGACTTCACCCGCTTCCGCGTCCAGTTCAATCGTGGGAAAGCTCCTGGAGGAAATCTCATGGGAGAAAGCCCGTGACTACAGAGCCGGCGGCCAGGGCCGCGAGAATGTCCTGACCGCAGAAGTTCTGGTGGGCCTCGATTTCCTGCCCCGAACCCATTTCTTAGGGAACATCTTAAGGACTGCCCACGGTGCCGATAACGCGCGCAACACGCTTGCAGGAGAGGCTGAGGAACTGCAGATGCACTTTCTTCCTGGCGACTTCAATCTCGGTCCGGATGGAGGCAGGGCCCGATTGGTAGTCCAGCCCGACGCAATCTTTGAGACTCCAAGCACGTATACATTGGTTGAGGCCAAACGCATCAGGTACGGCAGTTTTCAGCCCGAACAATTGGCTCGTGAATACATCACCCTAATGTCGAAGGCCGGGTCCGCTGCTCCTGCACTCTTGCTCTTGGGTGTCGCTCCGCCGGTTCGGGTCAAAGGCAATGGCCAACTCGAGATAGCCGAAGCTGTGAGCCGCTTCCTCGGCCCTGTGTTGGAACGTGTCGACGACCCATCCCTGCCGCCTGAGTCCGAACTTTTGGAACGCATCACGGAGGTCTTCTGCTGGATATCCTGGCCGGAACTGGACGGTTGCGTACGTGAAGCGGCTGCCACGTACTCAGCTGGGCATCCATCTGGCGATGCTTCAGTCCAGCGCATGGCCGCCTTTGTTCAAAACGCAATAGCTTGGCATGCCTGATTGCTTGAAAGGGACCTGCCCGCTGGCCATCCGTAATGTGTCGGCGAGCTCAATGGAGGCCATGTCCCTGGTGTACCAGGGCCAGCGCCTGTACTCGCAAGCTTCGAAAGAGTGAGCAGGCCAGCGGCTGCCGGCCACGGTACTCCTGTACCCTGACAGTAGGTTCTGGGCTTCAGCGCCCCATCGACCAAGCCCGAGTTTGTTGCCGGCGCACGGTCTGGACTCCTGGCAGCGTCCTCTTCGACGTCGTCGAACCCCCGCTGCAATCGGCCCGAATCCGGTCGCTCCCAACATTTTGGAATGGAACTTCATCCCTACTGGCACCCCAGCTCCGGCGGAAGTCCCGCCCTTTGACCCGACCCCTTTGAACACAGCGGCAGCCGCCGGGCATGTAACTTGGATGGACGCCGGCACCGGGATGGCAGCGCGGTGGCGGTCGGCCAACGGCAGGCCTGCGCCCGGGCGGGTGGAGGTGGTGGACGACGCCCTCACGGCCGACGATGCGTACCGCATGGCATCACAGGGGATCGCGATGCTCTGGCACGGAGACTTCCACAACGCCCGGCAGATCCTCAACGCCATGGACCGCCGAATCGGCGCCGGAAAGAAGGCCAGCGGAACCCCTGCCGAGCAGTTCTACCGGCACCGGCAAGCCGCCTCACACCGTGCACGAATCCTGGGCCTGCTCCTGATTCCCCTCGATCCCGGCCCGGTTGTGCCGCTGCGCCGCGCACCGGATATCCGGGAGGCCGCCGCGGAAGCGTATGGAGACATTGGAGAGTCTTCCGTGGTGTCCCTGCACGAGCTCGTCGGGGCGATTGGCGCCCACGAGTGGCGCCGGACCGGGGTCTACGTCGATGCACTGCAGGACCGCATCCACCCGCATTACGGCACGTTTTTCCCCACCCGCAGCGAGTATGTGGACCTCGTGGCGGCGGCCGCGCTGCCCGCTGACACGCTTGCGTTCGACGTCGGAACAGGCACCGGAGTGCTCGCCGCCGTCCTCGCCCGCCGTGGCGTCCGCCGCGTGATCGCGACGGACAATGAAACGCGCGCCATCGCCTGCGCTGCTGAGAATTTCCGGAACCTCGGAGTCGAGGACCGCGCCGAGGCTGTCCTGACCGACATGTTCCCGCCCGGTCGGGCACCGCTGATCGTATGCAACCCACCCTGGATCCCGGCCACGCCGCATTCCAGCCTGGACAACGCCGTCTACGACCCCGGGAGCAGGATGCTGTTGCGCTTCCTGAACGAACTCCCCGGCCATCTGGAGCCGGGCGGTGAGGGCTGGCTTGTCCTCTCCGACCTCGCCGAGCACCTCGGCCTCCGCTCGCGCGAGGACCTGCTGGCCGTCGTCGAAGCCGCCGGGCTGAAGGTGGCGGAAAGACTGGACACCAAGCCAACGCATCCGAAGGCTTCGGACCGCGATAATCCCCTGTTCGCGGCGCGCTCGGCCGAGGTCACGTCACTGTGGCGGCTTGTCACCCGCTAGCACCAAGGGATGTGCCCCACGAGGCGGGCACTGCGCGGCCTGCCCCAGTTGGGCGCGGGCCGCTACGCGGTCAGCCCATTTCGGATCGCGAACAACGTAGCCCCCACCCGGTTGGTGGCGCCGATCTTGGTGTAGATGTGCTCCACGTGGTTGCGGACGGTCTTCCGGGAAAGGAAGAGGCTCTCTGCGATCTGGGCCGGCGTCAGGCCGCGGCACAGCATGCCGAGGATCTCCACTTCCCGCGGCGTGAGTCCGCCCGCGGCCGAATGCGGCCGGCGGGGCTGCTGGCCGGCCGCCACCAGCACCGCCTCCACCGCTCCGGCGGCCAGCCTCCCGGCCGAAACTTCCTGCCGCAGCCTGGCGGCCGCATCAGCCGGAGTGAGCGCGGGCCGGTGCGGGCGTGGCTCCACGGAGGCATGGTAGGAGTCCGCTGCCGCCAGGATCCGCTGCTTTACCCCCAGCTCGTTTCCGCCGATCCCGCGTGGATAGCCGGACCCGTCCAGCCGCTCGTGGTGTGAGCCGGTGAGGGCCGCCTCGCCCTTCAGCCCGGGAACGCGGCTGAGGATCCGTTCGCCCAGGTACGGATGCATGCGGATACGTTCCAGCTCCAGCCCGGAGAGGGGCTCCTTCTTGTCCCACACCTGGTTGGACACCCCCAGGCGGCCCAGGTCGTGCACCCAGCCTGCGCGGCGGAGCTCCGTGACGTCGTCCGCCGGCAGCCCATGCTCCTCGCCCGCGGCGGCCGCCAGGGCCGCCACTGCGCGGGAGTGTCCGGCCGTGTAGGGGGACTTGAGGTCCGCGAAGTCGCCGATGGCGCGCAGCACTGTATCCAGCTGGCTGCCCGACAGGGGAGCGTCAGTGGGCGCCAGGTCAAGGGCCGCCTGCCAGCAGTCGACGTCGAGGAGTCCATCGGTGAGTGCCTCAGCCTGGTCGATGAACAGCCCGGCCAATGCCGGATCGAACTGGCTGCCGCGGCGTGCCCGCACCATGGCCACCGCGCCGGCCACTCCTTCCCTCCGCAGGAAGACCTCGGCCGTATCCGCCAGGTGCATGATCCGCATTTCCAATGGAATGTCCGGTCCCGCCACCCCCTCCGGCAGGCCCTTGCCGTCCCACCGCTCAAAGGTGTGGGTGAGCAGTCCTGCCACGCCGTCGTCGAGCCCTACACTGCTGGCCAGCACCCCGGCGGAGACGCAGTGCGAGGCAATCATGGTCCGCACCGCCCCACTGCCGGTCGCCGCGAAACGCGTCCAGCGGGCAACGCGGGCCAGCGGCGGGAGGCCGGCGCCGGCGTGGCTGAACATGCCGGCGTACATGGGCAGGCCGTGCTGGTCGCGGCGGTAATAGTCGGCGCGGAAGGCGATATCGTCAGTGAACAGCGCGGCGAGTTCAAAGGAATCCGCGTGGCACCCGATCCAGGCCAGCTGGTTGGCATAGTAGATCCTGCCCTGGCCGGCCGCGTCCACGCCCGCTGCGCCGGCGATCCGCAGCGCCAGCAGGGACGCGCGCAGCATGTGCTCCATCGGCTGCCCCAGCCCCAGGTCGATGGCGAGCGACAGCGCGGCCAGGACTTCGCTGCGCCGGGGCGCAGCCGGTGACTGCATCACACCTGCCATTCTAGGAAGCCGCTAGCCGGGGCAGTAGGGACCATCCTTGGCCGTTATGCCGCCTGGTTCTTCCTTGTCCGTGCTTGGACGGGGCCTGGTCCGGCGGGATGGGCGGTGGACGGGAACCTGACGCCCACCTGCGCTCCGAACAGTCCGCGCTGCGGAAGCCAGAAGTCCGCCAGGTGGTCCTGGACCGGCAGTGGGCCGGGCCGTCCGGCGCCCTCACCCAGGATCGTTGCCCTGGAATCGGTGACCAGCCACAGCTGCCGGGGCTGGGCCTGGAACGTCTGGCCGTTGGGCACCACACCTGAGACTTTCATCCTGCCCGCGCCGAGCAGCGGACCGGCGAATGCCCCCATGGCCCGGAGCACCAGCTCGTTCCGCCACAGGCTCTCCGGCATCCGGACGGCCATGGCGGTCAGCATCGTTGTGGCCGCGGAGGTGCCCAGATCCAGGCGCCAGTCCACGACGCCGGGAACCGTGATGACGGCGGTGAAGGGCCCGCTCCACTGGACGTCGACGTCGGTCTCCACCGTATGGTGGACGGCCGCCCCGAAGTAGCGGGCGCAGCTGAACTCGGGCGCGGTGTTGGCGTAGATGGTCCACTCGCCGCTGGGTGTGCGGTGCCAGACGGAGCGGTAGCCGGGGCCCACGGAGCTCACCGGGAAATCCCGGAACGCCAGGTAGTGGCCGCTGGTGAAAGGCAGCCCCAGGACCGCGTAGCCGGCGAAATGCTCCGCTGGGTCCTCGGGAAGTTCGGCAAGTTTCGGTGTTGCCTGTGCTGATGACTGCGGCTGGTAGATGGTCATGGCCGCCTCCTTTTCTCTATGCCTTGAGGCTAGGAGCGGCCCGCAGCGAGGGCATGGGGCAGTTGCCCCATTTAGGGTTGGCTTTTACGCGGCGTCGAGGGCGTCGAGCCACTCCTGGAACGTTTGGCGTCCGACGGCGGAGCCCGGCGCCGGGATCAGCGCGCCGGTGCGCATGGCCGTGCCCATGGGGCCGGGGACGCGGAGCGGAATGATCCGTTTCTTTTTCCCCGTTTTGGCCAGATAGGCCGAGACCAAGTCTTTGAGCTGTTCGGTCCGTGGGCCGCCGAGGTCCGGGAGCCGTCCCTTCGGCCCGGCCTCGGCCGCGTCCACCAGTGCAGCTGCCACCTCTTTCGCCGCCACCGGCTGGGTGACCATGGTGGGCACGAAGACCAGCGGGCCCACGGAGGCGGCCTTGATGGACATCGGCACGAACTCGTGGAACTGGGTGGACCGGAGGATGGTCCAGGGAACGCCGCCGTGCCGGACTTCGTCCTCCTGCACCAGCTTTCCGGCGTACAGTCCCGAGTTGGCTTTATCGATGCCCACAATGGACAGCACCACGTGGTGCGTTACGCCTGCTTTCTTCCCGGCAGCCACCAGGTTCTGGGTGGCGCTGGTAAAGAAATCCACGGCCTTCTTGGTTGACAGGACCTGGACGCCGGAGACGTCGATGACGGTGTCGGCGCCCTGGAGTGCCTGGTCGAGGCCGCGCCCGGTGATGAGGTCCACCCCTTCCGCGCGGCTCAGGCTGACCACGTTGTGCCCGCGCTCCCTGGCGATGGCCACCACGTAGCGTCCTACTGTCCCGGTTCCCCCTGCAACGGCGATTCTCATGGTTGGAATCCTATGCGGGTTGACTGACAAAACCTCCTGACCCGCGGGGCTTTGAATTGCTAGTGGGTTCACCCGCCGCGGTAAGCTTCCCAACCAGGACGCGTTCATACTCTCACTAACAACCGGCCCGGAACCCTGCGGTAGCGCTTTAAGCCTTCAGTATGCCGAGCCAATTTCCAATCCTAGGCTGTTACAGCCGGCCCAGTAGCTCTGCTTTCTTTGCGTCGAACTCTGCTTCGGTGAGAATGCCGGCGTCCCGCAGCGAACCTAGCTTGGAAAGTACCTCCGTCACTTCTGGTGCGGTGATTGAGGCGGGATTCGCAGGAGGCGTCTTGGCTGGGGCGGGGAGTCGATCCTTGATGATTCCTGATACGAGCGAGAATGCCTGCTCCGTTACTGTCTGGTTCTCTACGACACGAGGAATGACCTCACCCGGCAATGCTTCCGCTGCTAGCGCACGCTGATTCTCGAGTACGAGTTCAAAATGCTTGAACATCCCGCCGGGCAACTTGAGCAGCGAACGCTTCCCATCCGCCCAATCAACGCGAACGGTATGCGAAGATCCCATGGCATCGAACGTCGCGGACAAGGCCGCCGAAGCTGCCTTTCCAAGCCGCCCTGGAAGTATGGCTCCCGCTACTGCGTTGCTTACGTCGCCTACGAAGTTTTTCTTTCCGTCGGTGATGACTTCGTCCCACTGGGTCACGTTCTCAGGAGTTAACTTTCGGAACCTGAGCCCTGCCTGCACAACTAGGGTGCTGCCCATTGGGGTGGACACAATTGCACCCTTGTAATCTCCACCTACGACGCTCCCGTTAGCCACCATGGCGGCAGTCTAACTACAGCCGGAGATAAGAGGCCGCATTTGACGCGCAAATGTAGACAGGGTGGCGTGCATGTGGGGTGCTGGAGCAGGTGCAAACTAAGCAGGATGCAAATTGCATGATCTGTGAGGATTGCAAACTTCACCTCTGACTAACGGGTGGGGCTATCACCCCACCCGTTAGTCAGGCTTCGCCGTGTCTTCCTCGATAGGCTCAGGTCTGCGGATACGAGACCCACCCGGGTCTATTGCTCCTAGATAACGCAGCTTGGCGATGTAGTCTCCGACGGTACTCACGTGCACGCCAACTTGTGCAGCAATCTGAGCCCGAGTCCACCTTTGCTCGTAGAGCCTCTTCGTTAACGCCAGTCGCTCGTCAATGGTGTTTGTCTTTGAAGTTGCGGGCAAAGCGTGTGCCAGACTGCGATTTTCTATCACCTCGGTGAGGGGGCGATCCTTGCGCGAGCCTCGTGCTCCTAGCGCCTTCTTTTGCATCTCAGCCGCAGTGGCACTGGTGTGGCGCTGCTCTGGGGTTAGACCATCACGGTTCAGCGGCGGCTTCAGCGTTGTGCGTAGAGTCTTTTCAGTGGTTTCCACTACTGAAGGAGGAACAACTGCAAAGGACATCGCAAGGTTACTCGTCATCCAGCTCGATAATTGCAGCTCGTGTTCCCGGATTAAGGCAGGATGCGCGGAGTTCCCGCGCCACTCAGCTTGGAGTCCTATCAGTGATGCAAGCGCTCGCCGGAGTGTTGACTGGGATGAGGGGAGTCTATGATGCTTGGCGCGAGTACGTAGAAATTTCGCCCGCCCGATGTAAATCAGATCACCCTTTCGAATAGGAGTCAGCGCAGGAGGCCAATTGAAATCCTCTGGGAGATCTCCTTGGACGAACCATTTGTACACCCCCGATGACGTAGGGGCGGCGGCCCAGGCCTTGTTACATGACTCGATGTCCGTCCACTTGTGACCGCTCGGCGATGCCTCCATTGTCGAATGATAGCCAACTCTGCAAAAGACCTGAATGACGGCTCTGAGGAGGCATCAATGAAGGCGACAGCTTGCTCTGGTCAACCTTCGCCGATGCTCCCTGGCCCACCTGCATTGTTCTGCCTGCCGCACGGCAGGTCACCGTCGAGCGCGCGCAGCCATCGGACCTGAGGCCCATCCCGCAACGACACGCGCGGTTTTTGCAGTGTCCCGTACTTTGTCTCTTCGCCAGGATGCAAAATTTGGCACGCATCCTGTTCAACCTGCCGCCCGCGATGGCAGTAGAAAGAAGACATCGTAGATCGACTTTTCGCTGTTGTTCCGGATAACCAACCGCCGGTCTTCCATCGGGGTATCCGCTATAAAGTTACTGGAATAGAAGGCAACTCTGCGGGGACTGTGCGGCGCGGCCTATCTTTGCATTTCGGTTGATGACAAGTGCGATCGCGAGGAAGGCCGTAAGTCTTGAAATGCGGCAACCCAATCGGCTACGGTGCCCCACATGTCGGGTTGAAGTCGATTCAATCGTACTTAGGCAGAATCCTTCCACACGCCGCTCTTGTTGCTCTTTGCAGAGGGAGTGCCGACTATTGCAGTGAACCAGATAAGCCGGTCCCCCGCCCAGCATCTAGACCGGCAGCGCCAGTCTCACCCCGCCACCGCCGCCTTGGCCGCCCGGGTGGCGTTCATCCACTCGGTCAGCCACGGCGCCCGCACGCTGGAGGTGATCCGGCAGTCCGCCACGAATGTCCCGTGAGCGCCGGAGTCGACCCACTCCTGCAGCGCGGACAGGTCGCCAAGGGAGCGAATGACAGCCGACTCGGCGCCCAGGGCCCGCGCAACGCCACTGAAATCGACTTCCGGAATCAGCATCGGCTTCTCGGTCAAACCCTGCGAGCCGTACTGGTGGATCTCGGCCCCGTAGGCGGCGTCGTTGTAGATCACCACAATCGCGCTGCGGGCCGCACCGATCAACGATTCGAGATCGGACAGGCCCATCAGGAACCCGCCGTCACCCGAGGCCAGCACCACGGTGCGGCCGTCCTTCAGCGCGCGGGCTGCCCCGACGGCGCTCGCCAGTCCCAGCCCGATCGACTGGAAGGCGGTCCCCACCATCACCAGGTCCTGAGGCCGCGGGATGTTCCAGTACATGGGTGCCCAGCCGATGAAGTGCCCGCCGTCCTGGACCACCGTGCGGCGCTCCGGAATCACGGCGTCCAGAGCGGTGGCGAGGGCGCGCGGGTCCAGCCGGCCGTCAGTAGTTTCCACAGTCCCGGCCTCATGCCCCGGCCCGGCAGCCAGACGCTCGGAAGCTTCCGCCCGCCAACCAGCCACAGCAGCCTCGCGGTCCAACAATGACAACAGCCGCGTAGCAGCAGCCTTCGCGTCTGCACTGACGAACAGGTCCACCCGCGGGTTGGTCGGCTGCAGGGCGGTGTCGATCTGTATAACAGTGGCATCCGGGCCGAGCAGGTGCCCGAACCGCATGGTGAACGGGCTCAGGCTCGCGCCGGCCACCAGGACCACGTCGGCCTCGCCCATGAGTCCGGCCGCGGTGTCGGTGCCGAAACCGCCGGCCACGCCCAGGTACCCCTCGCCATTGAGGAGGTTGAGCGCCAGGGCGGTTCCGGCGGTCAGTGCGCCGAGCCGGTCGGCGAGTTCGCGGAGCTCCGGGCCGGCGCCGGCGAGGTGCGCACCCCGGCCGGCCAGGATCAGCGGCCGCCTGGCACCGGCCAGCAGGCGGGCAACCTGCCCAAGGCCGCCGTCGACGTCGTCCGTCACCTTTGGTGCCGCCGGCTCCGGAAGGTCCTCGTCCGCGGCCTCGAGTGCGGCGAGGTCGTAGGGGATGGCGAGCACGACGGCGGTGCGCCGGGTGAGTGCGTACTCCACAGCCTGCCGGGTGATGGCGCCCGCGGCGTCGCGGGTGACGGTGAAGGTGGCCGCGCCGAGGCCCGTGGCGATGGCGGCCTGGTCCACGTCCCAGGGCCGGGCGCCGGTGGTGGGGGCGTCGCCGGTGACCAGCACCACCGGGATCTGCGCCTGGACGGCCTCGGCGAGGGCGGTAAGCGCGTTGGTGTAGCCGGGGCCGCAGGTGGTGGTGCCCGCGGCGAGCCGTCCCGAGGCGCGGTAGTAGGCGTCGGCCGCGGCGATGGCGGCGCCCTCGTGCCGCACGGGCGTGAAGCGCAGGCCCTGCTTCTCCGCGGCGTCCAGGAAATAGACGTTGCCGTTGCCCATGACGCCGAAGACGTCGCTGACGTAGCTGCTGAGGACCTGTGCCACGCGGCCGGAGACGGTAAGTGAAGTCATGCAGGCATCGTGTGGCCTGCATCTCACATTTGCAATACCGCAGGTTTCGGCTGGGACTTTTGGCAGCAGGAAGCGCTTGCGCTGACAATTTACCCACCTGTGGCGGGCGTCGCCGTCTACTCCGAAGGGCGGGATTCCTGCTCCGACAGCCTGCTGATGAGGCCGTCGTACCGGGGCGGCATGAGCTCCATGATGGAGATGGCCGTGCTGGTCCGCTCGATCCCGTCGATCTCCAGGATCTCGTTGGTGATGCGGTAGAGGTCGGCGGTGCCGCGGGCCACCACCTTGGCCATGAGGTCCGCGTCCCCGGTGGTGGCGTGCACCTCGATGACCTCAGGGATGGCGGCGAGCCCGTTCTCCACCGAGCCGGTCCGCGTCTGGCTGATGGAAAGCGAGAGGAAGGCCATGAGTTCGTAGCCCAGGGCAGCGGGGTCCAGCCTGCGGCTGAAGGAGCGGAGCGCGCCGCTGCGCTCCAGCCGTGCCAGCCGGGCGTGGACGGTGTTGCGTGCGACGCCGAGTGACCGGGAGAGTGCCAGGGCGCTGGCTTCGGGGTCCTTGTCCAGGGCAAGGATGATCCGGCCGTCGAGGGAATCGAGGGTGCGAGAATTTGCGATGGTCATATTTTCACCAGAGGTACTAGAAGTTGAGCAGAAGTCCCACGCACGGAAGCGTACCTTGCATTGTGGTCCGGGTCACTTCCATGATCGGACTTCATGACCACTGATCAGCTTGTTGCCGCTCCCGAAACTGCGTTGCCTAGCCTGCGTGGCGCAGTTGCCGGCCTTCCGTCCTACGTCCCGGGGCGCCGCGGCACCGGCGCGGACATCGCCGCCCTCGCCAGCAACGAAAGCCATTACGACCCCCTGCCCGCCGCCATCGCTGCGGTGGCCGAGGCGGCCGGCAGGATGAACCGCTACCCGGACATGGCCGCCGTCGACCTCCGTGAACGGCTCGCCCGGCACCTGGGCGTGACCGCCGCGGAGGTGGCGGTGGGGCCCGGCAGCGTGGGCGTCCTGCAGCAGATCATCACCGGACTGTGCGACGCCGGGGATGAGGTGGTGTTCGCGTGGCGCTCCTTCGAGGCGTACCCCATCCTGGTGGAGCTGGCGGGCGCCCGGCCGGTCCGCGTGCCGCTGGACGACTCCGAGGGCCACGACCTTGAGGCCATGGCCGCCGCCGTCACCGACCGCACAAAGGTGATCCTTCTCTGCACGCCCAACAACCCCACCGGCGTGCCGATCAGTCACGACCGACTCGAGGCCTTCCTGCAGTCCGTCCGCTCCGACGTCCTGGTGGTGATCGACGAGGCCTACGTGGAATACGCCGACGGCGGCAGCGGCCCCGACTCCCTGGCGCTCTACCGCCAGTACCCGAACGTCTGCATCCTGCGCACCTTCTCCAAGGCGTACGGGCTCGCCGGCCTTCGCGTGGGCTACGCCGTCGCGGCGCCGGCCATCGCCGAAGGTTTGCGCTGCACCGCCCTGCCGTTCGCCGTCAGCGCGCTGGCGCAGAAGGCGGCCATCGCGTCGCTGGATGCGGGGGAGGAGATGGAAGCGCGGGTTTCGATGGTGAAGCAGGAGCGCGCCCGGATGGCTAAGGAGCTGGCAGCCCAGGGCTGGAGACTGCAGCCGAGCCAGGGCAACTTCCTGTGGATCCGTGCCGATGAACAGCTCCTGGCGACGCTGGTGGACGCCTTCAATACCGCCGGCATCATGGTCCGGGCGTACGAGGGCGACGGCGTGCGGATCACCGTTGCCGATCCCGCCTCCAACAACCGCGTGCTCCGGCTTCTCGAAGCCCACGCGGCCTGAAGTTTTATCCCCAACAGTTCCACCCGCACCAGCCATGCCGGTCCGAAAAGTCATTGCCGAAGCCACGGAAGACCTTGCTTCGGAAGCTGCCCGCCGCTTCGGCTTCGAGAACTCCACCTCAGACTGGCGCAGCATCATCGATGATCCGGACATCCACGTCGTCGACATTGCTACGCCAAACCACCTCCACGCCGAGATTGCCATCGCCGCTGCCGAAGCAGGCAAGCACATCATCTGCGAAAAGCCCCTGGCGCGTACCGGCGAAGAATCCAAGGCCATGTACGACGCAGTGAAAGACAAGAACCTCGTCCACATGGTCGCCTTCAACTACCGGCGGACTCCGGCCGTTGCACTGGCAAAGAAATACATCGAGGAAGGGGCCATCGGACAAATCCTCAACTTCCGGGGCACCTACCTGCAGGACTGGAGCGCCGACCCCAACTCCCCGCTCTCCTGGCGTTTCCAGAAATCCATCGCAGGCTCCGGCGCCCTTGGCGACATTGCAACGCACGTCATTGACATGGCCCGCTACCTTGTCGGCGAGTTCAGCGCCGTCAACGCCCTCCTGTCCACCTGGATCCCCGAGCGGCCGCTCCAAGCCGGAGGTGCTGACGCGCTCGGCACCGTACGGGGCGGAGAAGGCCCCCGTGGCCAGGTTGACGTGGACGACGAAGTCATGACCATGATCCGGTTTGCCAACGGTGCCGTGGGTTCCGTGGAAGCAACCCGCAACGCCCACGGCAGGAACAACTACATCACCTTCGAAATCCACGGAACCGAAGGCAGCATCGTCTTCAACTACGAGCGGCGCGACGAACTGCAGGTCTGCTTCGCTTCCGACCAGGCCGACCGCCGGGGATTCCGCACCGTCTACACCGGTCCCGCACACCCGCATGGAGATGCTCTGTGGCCCATCCCTGCGCTCGGCATCGGATACGGCGAAACGAAGATCATCGAGGCCTACGACTTCTTCAAGGCCATCGCAGAAGGCGGCAGCGTCAGCCCGAACTTTGCCGACGGATATCAGGTAGCCCTCATCGACGACGCAATTGTCGAGTCGGCGGCAAAAGAATCCTGGGTCGACGTTCCGCAGATCAACGCATGACGTAAAGGGAGGGGCGGCGACGAATCCGCCCCTCCCGCAAGCCCAGGACCACCCGAGGACGAAAAATGCCACACACAACAGTCAGCCACGACGAAACGCAAGTCTGGTTAATGCCGGTGTTCACCGCAAAAGCAGGGCACGAAGCCACGCTGCAGGAAGCACTCCTCGGACTGCAGTCGCTGAGCCGAAAGGACACCGGCTGCCTGGAATACACCGTCTTCTCTGACGATCAAAGGCCAGGTACGTTCATCCTCTTTGAGGGCTGGGCCAGCCACCAGGACCTGAAGGCCCACAACGAGGAAGACCACGTAAAGGACTTCGTGGACGGCGTGCAGTCCCTGCTGGCCGTACCCTTCTCCGTAACTCCGATTACGCCCCTGGTCTGATACCCGCCAACGTGGGGAGGACGACGGCGGGACGCAAGTGCCGCCGTCGTCCTTCCCCTTCCGTCGCGGTGGAGCGCCGTTGTAGTGTCGTCCCGTGATCGTCCCCGATATTTCCCAGGATGCCGCGGCGGTCGCGGACCACTACGACGAGCTCGATCCCATTTACCGCCAGGTGTGGGGGGACCATGTTCATCACGGGCTGTGGGTGACGGGCCGCGAGACAGCCAAAGAGGCCGTCGAGGCGCTGGTCGACGCCGTCGCAGACCGGCTGCACCTTGAACCGGGCCAGGCGTGCGTGGATATCGGCTGCGGCTACGGTGCCACCGCACGGCGGCTCGCCATGACCCGCAAGGTCCGCGTCACCGGCTTCACGCTGTCCGCTGAGCAGGGCACCTATGCCGCCGCCCATCCCGCCCTGGGTGTGGACATCCAGGTGCGTGACTGGCTCTTCAACGGGCTGCCGGATGCCTCGGCCGATGCCGCATGGG